>Ga0299906_10003725_pt1 | contig 12551 bp, 10 predicted proteins | sample RVTome_14_FD_200259 | JGI IMG/M metagenome (GOLD analysis project Ga0299906, IMG submission 200259) | Soil microbial communities from uranium-contaminated site in the Upper Colorado River Basin, Wyoming, United States - RVT145D125 (version 2) ...
TTGTCGATTGCGGGTGAGCCGAGAGAGCAGCCGATGTACTTCCCCGTCGCCGCGGCGCGCTTTCCATAGGCGTTCAGGTAGCGCCGGTTCGCCTGATACTCCCCGTTGTTCCACACGATGACTCCAATGGGGATCTCGTAGCGAGAGGCGGTCCAGAGGGCCTGGATTCCGAACTGAAGGCTCCCGTCGCCGACGAGAGCGACGACCTGCCGGTCGGGCTTCGCGATCTTCGCGCCCAGGGCGGCGGGCACTCCCCAGCCGAGGACTCCGCCGCAGGTCGTGAGGTTCCGGCGCCTCTCGCTCTCCTTCCGGGTGTGGTCGATGTCGAAATAGGAGGGGAGGTAGAACTCCGCGGTGATGAGCTCGGTCACGGCGATGGCGTCGGGATCGAGGGAGCGATTGACCTCGACCATCAAGCGCTCGACCGAGATCGGAGAGTCGTTCCACTTCTTCTCCGCCGCGGCGTCGAGCTTTCGGCGTCTTTCTTGATGGTACTCCTCGACCTTCCGGCGGCGCTCCTCGACGGCCGTGGTCTTCAGATTACGCTTCCGCAGCTCCTCGGCGATCTCCCTCGCGGCGACCTTCGGGTTCGCCATCATCGCGAGGTCCACCGGGTAGCTTCGTCCGATCTCGGAGGCGTCGAGCCCGGTGTGGATGACCTTCGTCGTCCGGGGAACGAGAGGATGGGGAGAGTGCGCCCCGAGCGAGAACATCGTCCCGCCCAGGCTCCAGAAAACGTCGAAGTCCTTCGGGTAGTGAGGGTCGGTGGTGAACATTCCGGCATAGTGAGGGTGGGTCGAAGGAAACGACATCGGGGCGTGGGCGGCATAGACTTCCTTGAACACCGGAGCGCCGAGGATCTCGGCGATCTCCATGAGCTCGTCGGTCCCCCCGAAGCGATTCAATTCCTTCCCCTCGGTGAGGACGGGAAAGGAGGCCCCGGCGAGGAGGTCCGCTGCGCGCGTCACCGCCTCCTCGCTCGGAGCGATATCGAGGTCGAGCTCCGTGCGGGAGCGCGGAAGGATCTCCGCGCGGGGAATCGGCTCTTCCCACATGTCCTTGGAGAAGGTCACGAACGTCGGCCCGCCCGGCGGCACCCGGGCGAGGAGAAACGCCCGCCGCAGCGTATCGGGAATGGACTCCGGGCTCAGGACGTCCCAGGTCCACCGGGTGTAGTCCTTGGGGAACTGGTGGAGGTTCACCGCCTCGAGGAAGGCATTCGAGCCGCGAACCTGCGTGGATTGATCGCCGACGGTGACCACGATGGGGATCCGGTCCTTGAAGGCGTTCACCATGGGCCCGAAGGCGTAGCCCGCGCCGGCGATCGAATGGAGCATGACCAGGGGCGTTTCCCCGGAGGCCCGGGCGTAGCCGTCGGCCATGGACATCACGGAGCCTTCGTGAAGGCCGGTTACGAAATGGAGAGCTACCCGGTCGACTAGGGCGTCGAGGAAACCCACCTCCTCCGAACCGCCGAGGCCGAAGACGTAGGGAACGTTCCACTCGAGGAGAAGCTCGGCCATCACCTCGCCCCCCGTCATGTTCTCGACGATCCGTCCGGGCGAGTCGCTCGAGGCTTCGGAGAGAGAGCCGGCGATCCTCGAAGCGGCCGCACCCCCGACACCCATCTCGGCGAATCGGGACAGAAACGCGCGCCGTCCGATTTTTCGATCGAGAAAGAGCCTCACGATTTCTCTCATCTGGATCCTCCGTTCACTCCGTTCCACCTGCGTTCTGCAAGAGCTCGGCGACGCCCGTGTGCCCGCGCTCCCGGGCCGCCTTGAGCGCCGTCCAGCCGTTCGAGGCGCGCTGATTCACCTCGGCTCCCGCCGAGAGGAGAGCTCGCACCAGGTCCGGATCGCCGAAGCGCGCTGCCTCGAGGAGGGGGAAGTTCCCGCTCTTCGAGGAGAGATCCGGGTCGGCGCCGGCCTTTAGAAGGATGGCCGCTTCGGGCGCGCGGCCCCTGGCGCAGACGAGGAGTAGCGCCGTCCGTCCGCGGCTGTCCCGCCCGTCGACCGAGGCGCCCTTGTCGAGAAGGAGCCGCATCAATTCCACGTGCCCGGAAGAAGACGCGACGAGGAGAGGCGTCTCGCCACCCGTGTCCCGCCCGTTCACGTTCGCCCCTCGGCTCAGAAGCTCGCGGGTGCGGGCCGTGTCTCCTTTTCGTACCGCATCGAGGAGCGAAACCTCGAGCTCGGTGGTGTCGGAGGGCAGCATCTCGGCACCGGGGGTCGACTCGGTCTCCGTGGGAGCGGGGGAAAGGTTCGACACCTCGGTAACGACTCTCTCGACCGCTTCGGGGAAGAAGAAGTACACGGCAAGGAGAGCCAGAACGACGACAATGAAGAGCTTCAGCACGACGTTTATTCTACGTTAGTATGGCCCGCACGCTGGAGACCAAGAGGTGATGCGGACTCCCCTGCTCCTTGCCGGTTTCGGGCTTCTGGTTTTCTCCACTCGAGCCTCCGCCCATCAGAAATGGTTCTATGATGCCTCGCTCTATCCGGCGAATTGGGAGGCGCTTCTCCGGCCCTCGACACTCACGGCCATCGCCGCCGCGGTCGGCCTGACCGCGCTTGCCTGGGTCGGGTGGCGAGCTCGCGGCGGACGTGACTTCATTCCAGGACCCGAGGCACTCGGGGCCGAGGAAAGCGGCCGGGTGCGTTTCTACGCGCTGGTGCCGCTGATCCTCGGCGTCCACCTCGGGCTACCCCTCATCGTCCTCGGGGTGACGGGGACGCTCTTCTCTCCGAACAATGCGCTCTCGGGAGCGAGTCTCCACTGGGTGGGTCTCGCGGAGATCGGGCTCTCTCTTTGTTTTCTCTACGGAGGTCTCACCCGGGCGGCGGGGATCGGCCTCGGTCTCGTCTGGCTCGTCGGGATCGGCCTGGTCGGACTCGAGCCCATGATGGAGAACCTGCACTATCTCGGCTTCGCCGCTTTCTTCTTTCTCGCGGGCCGCGGCCCTTACGCCGTCGACCCGCTGCTGTTCCCCCGGCTCGCGCCGTCCCCTCGCCTCGCGAAGTTGGCCTTTCCGGCGCTACGAGTCGGGGTCGGGCTCAGCCTGGCGGTCGTCGCGTTCACCGAGAAGCTCGCGAACCCGGTCCTCGCGCGGGCGTTTCTCCGCGAGTACCCTCTCAACTTCACACCCGCCCTCGGCGTTCCGCTGTCCGACGACGCGTTCATCCTCTGCGCAGGGGCGACCGAGCTCCTGATCGGGTTGTTCCTGATATTCGGCATCTTCCCGCGCGCGATCATCGGAACCGCCTGGTTCTTCATCAACGTCACCCTCACCGTGTTCCTCTGGACGGAGCTTCTCGGCCACCTGCCCCTGTATGGCGCAATGGGGGTTCTCCTGGTTTGGACCCCGAAGGAAGAAGACCAGCGGTTGTGGGTTCGCGGAGCTCTCGGGAGCGCTAGCGGAACTTGAAGCTTCCTCCGGTAGCTTTCTCCAGAGCTTCGCCGAGCTGCGGTCTCAGATTGGACCAGGTGCTCGAGTGGACGGCAGCTTCGCCTCGACGATCCACGTTTTCGCCCGAATAAACGAGGTAGGAAACCTGACCCTCCGGGGACGCGCTCACCCGCGCCGCCGCAACCAGCTCTTCCGTCCCGAGGTCGATCACGAAGGCGTCGATGGACGCGTCCCCGCCGCTGAAAACTCCCCCCTGGAACGAGATCTCCTCGGCCCGGCTCCGCAGCACCACCAGGTAACGGGTCGCGAGAGCACTCTCGAAATCCGCTTCGAACGTCCCGTCGCGCTCGCCGAGCGCGGATTCCGCCATGGGATTCGAAGACCCCGTCCAGCCGAGACAGTTCTTGAGACCCACGGATAGCGTCAGGTCGAAAGGCGGTTTCGCATAGACGTCGAGGAGCTCCTCTTCGGTAAGGAAGTCCGCATTTCCCGTGCGAGTTTCTTCGTCGTACACCGGCTTCGGATCGAGCTCGCGGGCGAGGGGGGTGAGCTCGGCGGGGAGCTTCTCGTGGAGCGCTGCGAGCTTCTGACGCATCGCGTCCATACGCGGCCGGTAGCGGTCGATGACCTCCCGCCTGGTCTCGCCGCAGCCGAAGAGGAGAACGAGTGCGAGAGGAGCGTGACGCCGAACTCCCATGACGTGCGGGGGCGAAGTCTAGCGGCTCGCGGCCACTACATCAAGGAGTCTCGTGGCCGGATAACGGCAGGCAGTTCGGTGGGGATCCCATCGCCGCCCCTGCGCTCCGAGTGATACTCTCCACCGTCCAGGAAGCGAGAGGGCCCATGACCAAACGCTTGACCGATTTTTCCGTCCTCACCTTCGACTGCTACGGGACGTTGATCGACTGGGAGACCGGCATCTGGGACGCGCTCCAGCCCCTGCTGATGGAGAACGGCTGCGAAGACGTCACCCGGCAGATGGCGCTTCAGGCGTTCGCGGCCGAGGAGGCCGATCAGGAATCGCGAACCCCCTCGATGCCCTATCCGGAGGTCCTCGCTCGCGTACATCGCGCGGCGGCCAAGCGTTTCGGGCTCCTCACGCGCGAGGAGCTGGACTCCGACTTCGGGTCGTCTCTTCCCCACTGGCCTGCCTTCGCCGACACCGCGACGGCCCTCAGGGCCCTGAAGCGGCGATACAAGCTGGTGATCCTCTCGAACGTCCATCGAGAGGGCATCGCCGCCTCGAACCGAAAGCTCGGGGTTCGCTTCGACGCGATCTACACCGCGGAGGAGATCGGCTCGTACAAACCCTCGCCGCGGAACTTCGAGTTCATGCTGGAGCGCCTCGAAGAGGACCATGGAATCGCGGTGAACGAGATCCTGCACACGGCGCAGAGCCTGTTTCACGACCACGTGCCCGCGCGGGTGTTCGGCGTCGCGAACTGCTGGATCGACCGCCAGGGCCTGTCCCGGGGAGGGCCCGCGGGCGCGACGGCGAACGTGCGCGAGCCGCCGGACGTCGACTTCCTCTATCCTTCGCTCGGCGCTCTCGCCGAGGCGGTCGAAGCGAGCCGCTGAGCGGACTATCGGGCGCGGTGCAGATCGATGAGGCCCGCGCCGATGTCGTTGTTCCTGCCGGGATAGCCGAGGAGATCCACCGCCTCTTCGAGGGCCCGCCTCAGATCGGATGAGCTCATTCCAGGGTTTGCCGCCAGGATGAGCGCCGCCGCTCCCGAGACGTGGGGGGTCGCGGCCGAAGTGCCGGAGAACGGATCGCCGTAGGAGACGGTCGCGACCCGGTCGGGACCGGCCACGTCCGGCTTCACCCGTCCGTCCGCGGTCGGACCGCGGGAGCTGAACCCTTCGAGCGTGCGCGTGTCGAAACCGACGGCGGCCACCGCGACGCCGCCCCGGGCGTCGGCCGGAAGCGTCAGCGTGCCGATACCGGTGCCCTGCGATGGGTCGATGCCCGCGGAGCTCCAGACCCAGAAACGCTGCCCGGGGCTTAGCGGACTGTTCGAATCGTGGAGAACGAGGATGAAAACGAGACCACTGTGCTCGAAGTCCACTCGCTCCACGGGGTCCTGGCTTCCGCTCTGGAGGTCGGCGCTGATGGCGACGATGTCGGGATTCGTGGTGGAGAGGTCGGGATTGCTCAGAAAGCCTTCCTTGACGACCAGGAGATCGTAGTCGTGGGAGCTTCCGCCGAAGGCGTCGTCCCACCGGAGAACGACGGTGGCGCCGCCGTCGACCAGGACGGGAAGCACTTCGCCGCCGGGGACGTCGAGGTAACCGTTGCCGTTGCCGTCGCGCCACGGTCCCTGGAAGTATTTTTCGGCCTCGTTTCCTCCCGCGGTGACGAACAGCACCCCGCGCGACATCGCTTCGTCGACCTTCTGCGCGAAGAAATGATTGCCATCGGGCGAATAGAGATTGTCGAATCCCACGGAGTGGCTGATGATGTCGACCCCGAGGTTCACCAGCTCGTCGACCGCCGCCGCCCAGGTGACGTCGTCCTCGAAACCCGCGAGCACCAGCTTCGCTCCCGGGGCGACATCGTGGATGATCTCGGCGCAGGCGGTTCCGTGGACGTTGTCGAACTGCGAGAGCCGCTGCAGGACGAAGGGGGTCGCGGCCGTGTCTGCCGAAAGCTCGCTTCCGAGAAGATCTTCGGCGCCCTGGAACCCGGTATCGAGGATGCCGACCCAGACGCCCGTCCCGTCGACCCCCTTGCGGTTGCGGTAGTCGGGCGCGTGAATGGTGTCGACCCCTTGCGACGTGAGCTTCTGGTTCGGCTTGAAGGGCGTGCGCATGCGAAGGACACTCGGGTGGCTCGATATTTCGCGAAGGGCCGAAGCCGGGAGCTTGACCTTCACCAGCTCACCCGAAGAAGCCTCGATCGTGCCTCCCGCGGCGCGGACCGCGGACTCGACGTCCGAGGGCCTCGATTCGGGAGCGAGGACGATGACCGCGGTCACCATCTGCTGAGACTCGTCCACCCACTGCGAGCCGCGGGCCGCGATGCGCTCACCCCGCTCGGCGGCGACCGCCAGCCGATGGAGCTCCGAGGAGAGCTTCCCCTGGTCGCGCTTGCCCTGCGCGCCCACGGTGAACGGAATCGCCAGGACTAGAAAAGTAGATACGCGCAGAGCCTTACGCCACAGAGCCGACATGGGCTTTCCTCCAACTTGGGGGATGCGGTGTTCCGGGTGTTGTTCGAGAGATGGACCTTTTTCAAGCTACGCGGCCGGGAGAGTTTTGTCAAATCGTCAAGGACTGCGCGCAAACTCGAAGCCCTGGAACGCCTGCGGCACGTGGAAGCTGCCTTCTCCCGTGGGAGCCCAGGAAGAGAAGATCGCTCCCTCTCGGGGCCGCTTTCTCCCGTTGGGCCGCTCGATGCGGAAGACGTTGAAACGCCACCGGTCGCCGGGTTTCGGCGGGAGAGATACGTTCGCCGCGGAAGGGAGGGGGCGAAAAGCCGTCCAGGGCACGAACACCACTCCCGTCCAGCCGAGCTCCGCCCTGCGGACGACGCGGCTTTGGAGCCCCGCGAGGTCGAACGCGAGATCCATCTCCTTGTCGGGAGACGCGCGGACCATGCGCACGTCGCAGACCACGTTCGCCGGGCTCAGCTCGATCTCGGCGTAGTGAGTCCCGGATCCGTCGAGATCGAGGAAGATCTCGACCACCTCCTCTTCCCAGAGATGCTGGTCGCGCTTGGTCATCGTGTGCCATGGATCCGGGTCGGCCACGTCGAATCGCAGGTACAGGCCGGCGCCGCTCCAGAGCGCGCGGAATCCGGTGCGATAGGGAGCAGGCCCGAAGGAGAGCCGCGCCGCCGGGCGCCAGTCATCATCCTCCCCTCCGAGCAGCCGTTCGGTCTCGGCCGCCGTGGCTTCGACCCGATATACCCCCTGGCCGATGGTGGCCGCCATCACCAGTCCCAGAAGGAAACCCATGGGGGAGAGCCTAACACGAGCCGGGCTGGCGGGACTTCGCCAGGGGCGCGTATTCCTCATTGGTGGACGGTGATGAGACCGACCCCCAAGGAGGAACGAAATGTCACAACAAACCATGGAAGCCAAGAGCTCCAGGCGGAAGCCGGTGCCGATGAACGGCGTCGACACCCCGCAGCTCTTCGCCACGATCAATGCCGTCGGGGCTCATCCCGAGCTCGCGAAGTTCCAGTTCCGCGCTTCGAACCGGTGGGTCGAAGGCACCCACAGCCTCGGGCGGATCGAGAGTTTCTTCGGCGCCGGCGGCGAGCAGCGCCACACTCGCGCTTTCGACTACGACGCCGACCATCCCGCGGTGCTCGTGGGACAGGACCGGGGTCCGACGCCGGTCGAGTTCCTGCTCCACGGACTCCTCGCTTGTCTCACCGCCGGCATCGGAAACATCGCCTCCGCCCGCGGGGTCAAGCTGACGAAGGTCGAATCCAGGGTCGAGGGCGACATCGACCTTCAGGGGATCCTGGGCCTTTCGGACGACGTCCGCAACGGCTACCAGCGGCTCCGGGTGAGCTTCGAGATCGAAGGCGACGCGCCCAAGGAGAAGCTCCAGGAGATCGTCGAGCAGTCGAAGGCCCGCTCGGCGGTGTACGACGTCCTCACCAACGGGGTCCCCGTCGAGATCGCGGTCAACGCCGCGTAGGGACGAAATCAGCGAGGAGGCATCCACCATGAGCTCCCTCCACGGACTTCGCTCGAGCTACGACGTCGTGGTCGCGGGCGCCCGGGTCGCGGGCGCCTCGACCGCGATGCTCCTCGCCCGCAGCGGCCTCCGCGTGCTCGCGGTCGAGCCGAGCCGGTACGGCAGCGACACGCTGTCGACGCACGCGCTCATGAGAGGCGGCGTCCTCCAGCTCCACCGCTTCGGGCTTCTCCCGCGGATCAAGGCCGCGGGTACGCCACGGGTGGTGAGCACGTCCTTTCACTACGGGGACGAGGAGATAGCGCTCGCCATCAAACCGCGCCACGGAATCGAGGGCCTCTACGCTCCGCGCCGCAAGCTGCTGGATTCGATTCTCGTCGACGCGGCCAGGGAGGCCCGGGCCGAAGTGGTGAACGGAGCTCGTGTGGTGGACTTGATGCGAGCGGACGACGGGCGCGTCGTGGGGGCCGTCGTCGAAGAACCGGGAGTCGGCTCCATTCCGATCGCCGCCGATCTCGTCATCGGCGCCGATGGATTCCGTTCGAAGGTGGCCGAGCTCGTGGGGGCTTCGCCTTACCGGCTGGGGCGGAACGCCTCGACGTTCGTCTACGGCTACTGGTCGGGCCTCGACGTCGAGGGATTCCACTGGTACTACCGGCCGGGGGTTGCCGCCGGCGCGATTCCCACGAATGGCGGCGAAGTATGCGTCTTCGCCGCCGCCCCCGAGGCTCGATTCTGGGACGATCTTCGCTTCGATCTGGAGGCGGGCTACCACCGCTTGCTCCGAGCGGCGGCGCCCGGGCTGTCGGAGGCTCTCGCCCGCGCGCATCGACGCGGCCCCATTCGCGGATTCCCGGGAGAGCCCGGGTCTCTTCGACAAAGCGTCGGTCCGGGATGGGCGCTCGTCGGCGACGCGGGATATTTTCGCGATCCGATAACCGCTCACGGGATTACCGATGCCCTCCGCGACGCGGAGATCCTGGCGCGGGCCGTCGGCCGGGGAACGGAGCGAGCGCTCGCCGAGTATCAAACTCTCCGGGACGAGATGGCGCTCGGGCTCTTCGAAGCCAGTGACGCCATCGCTGCCTACGATTGGGACATGGCCGGGCTCAAGCAAACGCATCTCTTCATGAGCGAAGAGATGAACCGCGAAGCCGCTTTCCTGAGCGGGCTCGATTCCGGGAGCGAGCGGGAGAAGCGCCGGACGGCCTGAGTCGGGAAGCCCACACTCCATCTCCGTGGGGTCGAGACCACAGGGGGAGGGTCTTTTTCCCACGCATCGGCAACCCGTGTTTCGCGGGCCATTTCTGGAAACTCTTCCATCCTCGGAGTGTGACTGACCCCGAGTGCTCGGGCACATTTCTTGCACACAGGCGGGAGGTTTCCTCTCCGAAGCGAACGACCGTTTCTAGCCAAGAGCTCCGGAGACTTTTTCGATCTCGAACTACAGGACCCCCAAATGTCCCTTCACCCTCAACCTCGTTTCGAACAAGCCGGTATCGATCCCCGGGAGAATATCCAGAGCTACTACTACACTCTCCTGAAGCGACGATGGATCGTCGTCGCCGTGGCCCTGTCGACCGCGACGATGGCTGCCATCGCCACGTTCCTCCAGCCTCGTCGTTACGACGCATCGGCGCTCATCCAGGTCGATTGGGGGAAGATCAATCTCGTGGAGGACGTGGTCATCGATGACCGGCGGGAGGGATCCGGAAACCTCTTCGCCACCCAGGAGAAGATACTCCGGAGCCGCGTTCTCGCGAGGAGAGTCAGCGAGGAGCTTCGGCTCTGGGAGCATCCCGCCTTCCGGGCGATCGTGTCCGATGTGCCGAGCGGCGATGAAGAGAGCGCCCTCAAGGCGACCTCCCAGAGAGTGCTCTCGATGCTTCGGGTCGCGCATTACCGCAACACCCAGCTCATGGAGGTAGTCTTCTCCACTCCCGACCCCGCGCTCTCCGCCCGACTCGCCGAGGCGCACGTGAGACAGTACGTTCTGTTCAACGCCGAGGCGGAGTCCGACCTGGCACGGGGCGCATCCACCTTCATTCAAGAGGAGATCGAGCAACTCCGGCGCGAAATCGCGGAGAAGGAAAGCCTCCTGAAGAGCATCCAGGCGGATGGCGCGGCTCCCGGCGACGCCCGTGACCACGACCTCATTTTTCAACGGCTCGAGGACCTGAGTCGGGCGTTGACTCAATCCGAAGCGGAACGGGCCGCCGCCGAAGCCCGCTATCTCAGCCTTCGGAAGGCACGGCCTGGCTCTCTATCGGAAGTTCGTGACACGGGCGTGGTGCGCGAGCGGAAAAACAAGTACGCGAGCCTCAAAGAAGAGCATCGCCGGCTCAGCGCCAGATTCGGCCGCGATTGGCCCGAGGTCAAGCGGTTGGAGACCGCTCTCGACGCCGCCGAGAGCGAGCTCCAGGCCGAGACGCTCACCGAGGCCGAAAACGTCGTCAGCGAAGCTCGCATCGCGTATCAGGAGGTCGTCGAACGAGAGCGCTTGCTCAGAAGCTCGGTCGAGGCGCAACGGCAGGAGGTCCAGGAGCTCCAGCGCGTGCGTGCCTCCCACGCCCAGTTCAAGGCGGAGCTCGACAACCATCGAGAGATGTTGCAGGGCCTGTTGCGTCGACGAAGCGAGACCGACCTGAGCGCCGATCTCGGGGAGCGGCAACCGGTGAAAGTGCGGATCGTGGAGCCCGCAGAAGTCCCGGAACGATCCTCTTCGCCCAACGTGCCGATGAATCTCGCGGTCGGCATCGCGCTGGGGCTGCTCCTGGGAACGGGATTCGCCTTCGTGCTGGACTACTTCGATAACACCATCTCGACAGTCGAAGAGCTCCGCCGCTACGTGGCCATCCCCTATCTCGGAATGATCCCGCGCCATCAAGTTCTCCCCGATTCGGCCTCCACCCGGTCCGCCTCGGAGGTGACGACCCTCGCTCTCTCCGGACCCAGTTGGCCCACGCTCTACCAGGGCGCCCCCGGAGCCGATAGCGAGAAGGTCCTCCAGGAACGCTTACGTTTCCTCCGGGGCTCGCTTCTCCTGAGCAATCCGGGAAGAGCCCCCAAGCTGGTGCTCGTCACCAGCCCCGATCAGAACTGCGGAAAGACCTTCGTCTCGTACCATTTGAGCGCGGCGCTGGTGCAGCTGAACAAAACCGTCCTCCTGGTCGATTCGGATCTCAGAAATCCCAACCTGCACAAGGTCTTTCGCTACCGGAATCGGGTCGGGCTCACCAACGTGTTGACGGGCCAAAGGGCGCTTCACGACGGTTGCATCATGCGGACCCATACTCCGAATCTCTTCCTTCTCATGGCGGGTCCGAAGTCACCGACCCCGAGCGAGCTCCTCGCCTCCGCCTTCATGGAGGAGGCTCTCCGGTCGTCGGCGCAGCATTTCGATTTCGTGATTCTCGACTCGGCGCCGCTTCTTCCGGTCTTCGACTCCCATGCGCTTTCGGCTTGCGCCGACGCGGTGATCCTCGTGGCGCGCGCGGGAATGACGACGCGTCATTCGGTGAAGGCGAGCGTCGAGCTCGTCGAGCGGGTGAATGGAAAAATCACCGGCCTGGTTCTCAACGACGTAGATCTGAGCGACTACGCGCAGTACTACTACCACAGCGCCTACAGCTACGAGTACGGACGCTACGCGGGGTCCGGGGCACGAGGGGCCGCGTGAAAGTGCGCGCTCACAGCGGCCGCACCCGGGAAAGACAACGAGAGGGCGCGGCTCCGTTGTCGACCACCGGCCAACCGATGCAGTCCGGTCTGCGGCCAAACACCACGTAAACAATTCCGTCCATGGGCGCGGCCTCCTGCTCGCCGCCGTCGACGCGAAAGCCTCTCGCTCCTCCCGTTTCCAGCGCCGCCGACGGTGCCTCGATGGCCACGGCGCCAATGCTCCGTAACCGACGAGCTTCTTGCCGACAAGCTTCGTAGCTCTCGAGCCCACCTCGAAGGATCGAGGGGGCGAGCAAAGGCCGGTGCCTGTCCAAAGCATTCATCGGCACCTCGACCGCCCAGAGAGCTCGCTCAATCCCCGTGAGATCCGCTTCGTCGGTGATGCCTTCGTGTCGCAGAAACTCCGCCCAGGCGCCAGTGGGCGTGTCGGCGAAGTACTGAGCCGGCCCCTCTCCCTCGCCATGCCAGCGAGCGGCGGGCTGGTCCGCCGCCTCCCAGAGGAACGGGAAGCGACGGTCGCAATGCCTGAAGAGGATCAAGTCGCCCCGGCTCCCAACAGCGCCGCGGCGAGCGCGCGCACCCGCCGGACGTCCTCATCGTCCGGACTCCAGCCTCGTTTCAGCAGGGCCGCGGGCGCGCGGCCGCCGAGCTGCGGGCGCGGACGCTCGAACCATCGGCGGATGCCGAACTCGTTGTAGCTCCCGGCGAGCTCGGAAACGATGAGCGTGAGCACGTGGAGGCGCTCGGCAACGTCCTGCGGCGTGGCCCTCTCTTGGGATGAGTAGCGGTGGATGCTCTGCCGGGA
>Ga0299906_10003727_pt1 | contig 12546 bp, 12 predicted proteins | sample RVTome_14_FD_200259 | JGI IMG/M metagenome (GOLD analysis project Ga0299906, IMG submission 200259) | Soil microbial communities from uranium-contaminated site in the Upper Colorado River Basin, Wyoming, United States - RVT145D125 (version 2) ...
TCGACCCCCTCTTCGCCTTCTTCGCCCTCGGCCACCGCCACGGGCACCTCTTCGATAACCCGCGGCGGCATGACCTTGGCGACGAGCTCGTCCGTGTCATTCAGGACGGTGACCCGCGCGGCATCAAACGGCAGGTCGCTGACGTGGATGGCGGCCTCCAGATCGATGAGCGGCGTCACGTCCACCGTGATCTCGTGCGGGAGGTCAGCCGGCAGGGCGCGGACCTTGATGTGGTCCAGTGCGGTGAACAGGCTGCCGCCGGTGACCTCGATGGCCGGCGCCTCCCCGATGAAGATGAGCGGGACATCCACCTGCATCTCGACGTTGAGGTCGGGAAGGAAGAAGTCGACGTGCACGGCCCGCCCGCTCAACGGGTGACGCTGGACGGACTTGATGATGGCGCTCTTGACTCCAGCCCCGACCACCGTCAGTTGGAAGATGGTCGTCCGCCCCGCGGCGCGGTACAGGGCTTCGAGGCGCTTGGCGTCGACCTGGACCGGAATCGACTCGGTGCCCTTCCCGAACACCACTCCGGGCACCGTGCCGGCGCGCCGGAGGCGCTTCGTCTGCTTGCCCAGCACGTTGCGGGTGTCGACGGTGAAGTCCAGGGTCATGGGTCGGCCGTTCTCCAGGTCGAGGTGGGAAGCCGGATGGTACAGGTGGACCGATGGACCGGCAAACGGGCGAAGGCCGGGAAATGGCGACGGCCGGGCATCGGTCTAGAATCGGTGCCCGTGGCCGCCAGCATCATGATCGTGGAGGACGAACCGGCCGTTGCCCACGGGGTCCAGGTGGTGCTGGAGCGCGAGGGTTACGGCGTGAGCGTCATCCCCACCGGGGAGGAAGCGGTCGCTCGCTTCAGCGAGGTCGCGCCCGATCTTGTGCTTCTCGACGTCCGCCTGCCCGGGATCGACGGATTCGAGGTCTGCCGTCAGCTGCGGCGCCAGACGCGGGTTCCGATCCTGTTCCTCACTGCCCGGACGGACGAAGTCGACAAGGTAGTCGGCCTCGAAATCGGCGCGGATGACTACCTGGTCAAGCCGTTCAGCCTGCGCGAGCTGACGAGCCGGGTGAAGGCCCTCCTGCGCCGTGCCTACGGGGAGCTGGCCGACGTCCAGGCCACCGACACGCTGCGGCGCGGGGACCTCGTGATCGACCTGGAGCGGAGACGAGTGACGAGGGACGGGGAGCGGATCGGCCTCACCACCACCGAGTTCGACCTGCTGCGCCACCTCGCCGCGCGCCCGGGGCGCGTGTTCACCCGCACGCAGCTGCTGGAGCTGGTACGCGACTACGACGCGGCGGTGGAGCAGGACGAGCGGACGATCAACGTCCACATCAGTCACATCCGCGACAAGGTCGAGGCGGATCCAGACCGGCCGCGCTACATCCGTACCGTCAGGGGCGTGGGCTACGCCTTCGCCGAGGACTGAGCCGACGCCCATTCGTCGTTTCCTCCGCCGCCTCGACGTCCGACTGGCCGTGGCGCTGGCCGTTACGGCGTTGATCGCGCTGCTCATCAGCGGCGTGGCGCTCAACCAGATCCTGCCCGGCTACTTCGAGCAGCAGGGCAGGGCCAGCACCGAGACCTCGGCCCAGGCCACGGCCCTGCTCATCATCGACACGGTCAGCCGATCGGCGACGAGCGGGCTGGGAGAGTTCCTCAACGACCGGCAGCAGCGGGAGGCGCGCATCATCCAGCCCGCCGCCCAGGAGGCGGCCGACGGCCTGCTGGTCACGGTCGAGGTCTTCAACGTGGTCGATGGCTCGGAGGCGGCCTTCGCGGAGCCGGAAGACGTGGAGGCCGCCACGTCCCAAGGCCTGGCCGCGGACCCGCTGGCGCCGGCGACCCGCCTCGCGTTCTCGGTCGAGCTTCCGCTGCGCGAGGAGCCGTTGGCTCCCGGTGGAACGCTCCAGCTGGAGGTCGTGGTGTCGGTGCCCTATACCCCGCGGGACGCGACCCTGACCCAGGTCCGCGGCGCGTTGGTGGGTGCCGGCGCGCTGGCCCTGCTGGTGTCGCTCCTGGTCGGGGTATGGGCCGCCCGCCGGCTCACGATTCCGCTTGACCGGCTGGGGAGCTTCTCGAGCCGGCTGGCCCACGGGCAGCTCGACGCACGCGTACCGCCGGCCGGGGTCGAGGAGATCGACCAGCTTGGCGACCAGTTCAACCTCATGGCCGACCGGCTCACCGAGTCGCTGCAGCTGCTCGAGGCGGACCGCGACCGGCTGCGCGAGTTCGTGGCCGACGTCAGCCATGAGCTCCGCACCCCGCTGGCCGCACTGCGCACCTACACCGAGCTCCAGCGCGACGGCGTTGACGAGGAGGCCCGCCACGAATTCCTGGATCGGTCCAGCGAGCAGCTCACGCGCCTGGAATGGATGAGCGCCAATCTGCTCGACCTGTCGCGCATCGACGCGGGCATCTTCCCGATGGACGTGCGGGTCGGCGACCTGCGCGAGCCGATCCGGGCCGCCGTGGAAGCCAGCGCCGAAGCGGCCGCCGGCCGGGGCATCGGTGTCACCTACGCCGCGCCCCGCACGACAGTCGCCATCCGCTTCGACCGCGAGCGGATCGTCCAGCTGGTGAACAACCTGGTCGGCAACGCCGTCAAGTTCACGCCCCCCGGCGGAACCGTGGCGGTCCAGATCCTGGACCAGGCCGACGCGGCGGTGATCGAGGTCAGCGACACCGGTCCCGGCATCCCCCCGGCGGAGCTGCCACGCATCTTCGAACGGTTCTACCGCGGCACCAACCTCGGCGAGGCTCGGGCGTCGGGGAGCGGACTGGGGCTGGCCATCGCCCGCTCCATCGTCGAAATGCATGGGGGGTTCATCGAGGTGACCAGCGTCCTGGGCGAGGGTGCCGTGTTCCGGGTCGTCCTGCCCCGCCAGGGCGCCGCCGCCGCCGGCGAGCTGGCGAGCGAACCCCCTTTGGTCACGTCGACGCATTAGAGAATCTTCACCGTCCCACGACTGCGGGCGTAATCGTCGAGGAGGCACACTGTCGACGTGACCGGACCCGATCCTGACGTCGACCCCACTCTGCCCCGGGCGGTCGAGACCGACCGCTACGGTGCCAGCGGGGAAGCCACCCCCATCCCGCCTCGCTCCGACAGCTGGTCGTCGGCGCCGGCATGGTCGACCCGCCGGTCCCTGCCCGCCGAACCACCGCCTCCAGAACCCGCCCGGCGCCCGCGCCTGATCGGGTTCGTGGCCATCGCCCTGGCCGCCGGGTTGGTTTCCGGATCGCTGTCCGGCCTGGCGGTGGTCAACCTGGTGGGCGTCCAGCAACCCGGCACGACCACGTTGCCTCCCGGCGAGAACGTCTCGCAGATCACCCTCGAGGAAACGTCGGCCATCACCAACGCGGTGGCCAGCGTCGCGCCCGCCGTGGTGACCATCCGGGCCACCCAGACCACGGGCGGAACCGGCAGCGGCTCAGGCTTCATCTTCGACCCCGATGGCTGGATCCTGACCAACAGGCACGTCGCTGCCGGCGCGGCCACCCTGACCGTCACCCTGGCCGACTCGCGCACCTTCGACGCCACCCTCGTCGGAACCGACACCCTGACCGACCTGGCCATCATCAAGATCGACGCCAGCGAGCTGCCGACCGCGCCCATCGGCTCATCGGCGGCGCTCGAGATCGGTCAGCTGGCGATCGCCATCGGCAACCCCCTGGGCACCTACCGTGACACCGTCACGACCGGGGTCGTGTCGGGACTCGGTCGCCAGATCGTGGCCGGCGACGGCGCCAGCTCGGAGCAGCTCAACCACCTGATCCAGACCGATGCCGCCATCAACCCTGGTAACTCGGGCGGGCCGCTGGTCAACAGCCTGGGCCAGGTCATCGGGATCAATACCGCGGTCGCGACCAGTGCCCAGGGCATCGGCTTCGCCATCCCGATCGACTTCGCCAAGCCGATCATGGCCCTGGCCCTCAGCGGGCAGGAGATGGCCCGGCCGTGGGTGGGCGTGTACTACACCATGATCACGCGCCAGATCGCCACCGACCTCGGCTTGCCGGTCGAGGAGGGCGCCCTGGTCGACCTCGGCCCCAACGGGGCGCCGGCCGTGTTCCCCGGCAGCCCGGGCGAGCAGGCTGGACTTCAGGCCGGAGACATCATCACCTCGCTCGGGAGTCGGCAGGTGGATGAGGATCGGGACCTGGCCACTCTCCTGCTGCCCTACCGGCCGGGTGACGTGGTTGCTCTGACGGTGCTGCGGGGTGGCGAGACGCTCGAGATCGAGGTGACGCTGGGAACCCTGCCGGACGAGCGCTGATCGATCAGCGCGCCGGTTCGCGCCGGGCTTCAGCGCCCGCGGTGGAGCCGCAGGCGGACCTCGACCCCGCCGGCGGGCCCGGGCAGCGGCGCCTCTGGCTTGCGGACCGCGACATCCACCTCGGTCACAAGGGGCCAGCGGTCCAGGATGGCCCGCCCGATGCTCGCGGCCAGGGACTCGATCAGGTGGAAGCTGTCGTCGCGGACCCGGGTCGTGACCAGGGTCTGTAAGGCGGCGTAATCGACGGTGTCCTCCAGGCGGTCACCGGCGGCTGCCGCGGACAGGTCGGCAATGACCGCCACGTCCACCTCGAACGGCTGCCGGCGGGAGCGCTCGTCGTCCCCGACGCCGTGCCGGCCCTGAGCCTGGATGGCTCGGATCGACACCCGCCCGGGCGTGGCGACCGCCAGCGGCGAGGCGTCGGCGGGAGCCCGGTCGATCCTCCGCACGATCGCGTCCGCTACCCGGACGGCCCGTGCAATGGGCGCCACGTCGTGGACGCGCACCACGTCCGCGCCTGAGGCAACGGCCAGCACGACGCTGGCCGCCGTCCCTTCCAACCGGTCGCCGGCCGGGGCGCCACCCAGGATCTCACCGATGAACCGCTTCCGGCTGGTCCCGATCAGCAGCGGGAGCCCGAGGGCGGCCTTGAGCTCCGCCAGCCGATGGAGGACCTCCAGGCTGTGGTCGCGTGTCTTGCCGAACCCGATTCCCGGGTCGACCAGGAGCCGATCCGCCCGGACCCCGATTCCGGCCGCCGCTTCGGCGGCGGACCGGAGCCAGTCGACGACCTCGGGCAGGACCCCGTCGGGGTATTCGGCCACGTCCTTGTTGTGCATGACCACCAGGTACGCGTCCGCCTCGGCGGCTGCCTCCGCCGTCCCCGGGTCGCGGCGCGCGGCCCACACGTCGTTGACCATGCCGGCGCCCGCGGACAGGGCCGCGCGGGCCACGCTGCCTTTGGCGGTGTCGATGCTGACCAGGACCTGGTCCCCGAATTCCGCGACCAGCGCCTCGACGACCGGGACCGTGAGCCGCGTCTCCTCCTGTGCGTCAATCGCGGGGTGGTCCCCGTAGACCGCCGCGGGACGCGACGACTCGCCCCCCACGTCCAGGATGTCGGCTCCGGCGGCCACGAAGCCGCGTGCCAGCTCGAGGGCTGCCGCCACCACTTCGGCCTCGGACCGGCCCGCGACCGCCAGGCCGTCGCCGGAGAACGAGTCCGCCGTCACGTTCAGGATGCCCATGACGTAGGTGCGTTCGCCCCAGCGCAGCGGGGAGAGGGGTCGTGACGGCATGCGGGGTCCTCAGGCGTCGGGCTGCTCGCCGGTCAGCGTGGCACGAATCGCGCCGACCAGGTACAGCGAGCCGGCCACGACCACCGGCCCGGCGGACGGACCGAGTGCGGCAGCCCGCTGCACGGCCTGGTCCGGAGTGGGTGCTGTCGTGCCGGCCTCCGCGCCCCGACGTTGGGGAGCCACTCGTCGCCAGGTCCGCAGCAGCCTGTCGGGCAGCAGGGCATGAGGGTCTGCCACCGCGGTGAACACCGGGCGCGGCTCGAGGGGCGCAAGCGCGCGCAGCACAGCGGCCACCCGTTTTCCGCGCATGGCCCCGAACACGAGCGGGAAGCGGCGCACGCCCAGCTCGTTGAGCGCCCGCGCCAGGGCGCGCGCGCCGGCGGGGTTGTGGGCCCCGTCGAGCAGGACGCCGCGGCCGTCCGCCGCCGCGCCAAGCAGCTCCAGGCGGCCCGGCCAGCGGGCGGCGGCCATGCCAGCTCGCAGCGCCTCCTCGCTCACCGTGACCGGTCGACCCTGCCGCTCCCCGTCCTCGCGCAGCGCGTCGAGAAGGGCGGCTGCCATGGCCGCGTTGGCCGCCTGATGGCTGCCCAGCAGCCCCACCCGCAGGTCGCGGACCCAGCCGTGCGGCGCTCTCAGGTCGACCACCACCCCATCCCAGCCGCTGTCCACGACGCGTGCTTCCCACGCTTGGCCGGGGCCGGCCCGGCGGAGTGGCACGCCCAGTGCCGCACAGCGCGCCGCGATGGGACCCAGCCCTCGACCGCGGGCCCCGGTCACCGCCAGGTCACCGGACTTGATGATGGCCGCCTTCTCGCCGCCGATGGCCGCCAGGGTGTGTCCCAGGTGTCGCTCGTGGTCGTGAGCCACGGTGGTCACGGCCGCCACTCCCAGATCCGCCGCGTTGGTGGCGTCCAGCCGGCCGCCGAGGCCCACCTCGACCAGCGCGAGATCCACCCTCGCCCGCGCCAGGGCCAGGAAGCCCGCCGCGGTCAGGACCTCGAACTCGGTCGGTGGCCCGGCTTCGTCGACCATGCGGTCCGCTTCGACGAGCACGGACTCGATCGTGGAGCCGAAGTCTGCTGGGGCCAGCATCTGGCCGTCGACGATGATCCGCTCCCGGTACGTGACCAGGTGCGGCTTCGGCATGGACCCCACCCTGACCCCCGCCTCGCGCAGCACGGCGCCGGCCAGCGCCACCACGCTGCCCTTGCCATTCGTGCCGCCCACCAGGGCGCCGCGTAGCTGCCGCTCGGGATGGTCGAGCCCCGCCAACAGGCGCTCGATGCGCGCCAGGCCCAGGCTCACGCCGAACCGGCCCCGGCGCCGAATGGCCGCCACCGCGGCCGGGTACGCGAGGGCCGCGCTCAGTCCTGCTCGTCCTCGTAGAACACGCAATCGCGGTACTGCCCGGTCAGGCACAGGTCGGTCACGTAGCCACTGTCCAGGTGGACGCCACCGCGCACCCGGCAGCGCGACACCGTCCCTTCCTGCTTGGCCAAGGATCGGAGGAGATGCGGGGCGTCGACCGGGATGCGATCGCCAGACCCGTGGGTCACGAAGAAGTTCGGACAGCTGTGGCGCCGGGGCCGGCTGAAGCCCAGCGGCGCGCCTCGCCGCCCGACGTGCACCGCCAGCGGCTCGGCAGTGGCGGTGGCGGTGGCCGCGAAGCGCTTCTCGGCGATCGCACAGCGGCCCGGCTCGCAGTCGGTGTCGTTGTGGCAGCACGCGCGAGCCGGGCCCAGGCCCTCCACCGCCCACAGCTCCCAGCACGGCCGGCGCAGGATGAAGGCGGGGCACCGGTAGCGGATGGCGAGATCGCAGTTCTCGACCTCCCAGCACATCGTGCGCCGGTCGTCGCCCTGGCGGCGGTCGCCCGGCGACGGGGTCTCGGCCTGACGGCGTTCGGGAGCGGTCCGGCGCTCGGGCCGGATGACGATCTGGCGGGGTGGTGGCCGTCCCTCCATCGGGTGACTGGCCTACAGCCAGTCCCTCAGGCGCTCTTCGATCACCGGCTGCGGCATGTAGCCCACCAGGCGAGCGGCCTCCCGTCCGTCCTTGAACAGGATCAGGGTCGGGATGCTGAAGATGCTGTAGCGCATCGCCAGCTCCTGGTTCTCATCGGTATTCAGCTTGGCCACCCCGATCTTGTCGGCGTGTGAGTCACCGATCGACTCGACCACCGGCGACACGAGTCGACACGGGCCACACCACGGGGCCCAGAAGTCAACCAGGACCGGCTTCTCGCTGTTCAGCACCTCGGACTCGAACGTCGTCTCGTCGACAGCGACGGGGGACATCGGCACATGACCTCAATGGTGTGGACGGTGAAGCGTCGGCCATCCTAGCACCGCCGGCCGGTCAGGTCGGCTAGGCCCCAGAAGAAGACTCGGCGGGAGTCGGCTCGGGGGTCGGCGTGGGTGCCGGCGTGGGCGTAGGCGGCGGCGTCGGCACCGGGGTCGGGCTGGGCGTCGGCCCGGCCGATAGCACGATGTCGACCTGCGACCCGGCCTCCACCGTCGTCCCTGCGGCGGGGGTGGATCGGATCACCGTCCCCTCCGGCCGGTCGGAGGGCTCCTGAGTGACCGCGCCCAGCCCAAGCCCAGCCGCGGTCAACGTCGCGCTGGCCTCGAGGCGCGTCTGCCCGACCAGAATCGGGACGTCGACCGTCTCCTCGCCGGAGCTCACGAAGACCCTGATCCGGTCGCCCTCGCGGACCTGGGAGAAGGGCTCGGGGTCTGTCGAGACGACCTCGCCCTCCGGGACGTCCTCGCTGAACTCGGGCCGCTCGTCCAGGCGGAGGCCCAGGCGGTCGGCTTCCGCGCGGACGGCCACGATCGGATCCCCCACCCAGTTGGGGAGGGTGATCACCTCGGCGCTGGGGCTGGGCTCGACGTCGGGCCCGATGGCGCCCAGCAGGCGCGCGGCCAGGAAGCCCATGGCTCCCAGCATGAGCACCGCCAGGACCGCGAGCAGCCAGATCCACCACGGCTGCCCCTTCCTGGGGGGCGGGCCGGCGGCTGGCGAAGGAACGAACGGCGGCCCGAAGGGCGGCCCGGACGAGGGGTCGGGCTCGAGCGGCGGCGGGATCACGGGTGGTGGGATCACGGGTGGCGGGACCGCCGGCAACGGGGCCACGACGGCTGCTGTCTCCTCTTCGCTCGGCCACTCGCGGAGGGCCCGCGCGAGATCGGCTGCGCTCGCGTAGCGCCGGGCAGGATCCCGCGCCAGGGCGCGCATGACCACCGACTCGAGACGAGGCGGGATGGGCCGGATCCCGGTCGACAGGGGTGGCGGCGGCTCGTTCAGCCGCTTCAGCGCCACCCCGGCCGCGGAGTCGGCCTGGAACGGGCGGCGCCCGCTGAGCATCTCGTACAGGACGATGCCCAGGGCATACATGTCGGATGGCGGGCCCACCTCTTCGCCGGCCGCCTGCTCGGGGCTGAAGTAGTGCACCGAACCGATCGTGGTCCCGGTCACCGTCATCGACGCGTCGGTGATGGCGCGCGAGATGCCGAAGTCGGTGACCAGGGTCCGCCCGGCGGGCGTGATCAGGATGTTGCCGGGCTTGATGTCGCGATGGACCAGCCCGTGGCGGTGCGCGGCGTCCAGGGCGTCGGCAACCGCGGCTCCGATGCCCACCGCCTCGTTGACGGGGAGCGGGCCGCGCTCACGGAGGACGGCGGCCAGGTCCTGGCCCTCGACCAGCTGCATGACGATGTACTGGTCGCCGCCCTCCGGATCGGTACCGAAGTCGTAGACCTGGACGATGCTGGGATGGGACAGCGAACCGGCGATCCGCGCCTCATTGCGGAATCGGGCCGCGAATCCGGGATCGGCGCCGAACTGGGGGCGGAGGATCTTGACCGCCACCTCGCGCTCGAGCTGCTCGTCCATCGCCCGCCACAGGGTGGCCATCCCTCCCTCGCCGACGAGGGCGATGAGTTGGTAGCGGCCCGCGATGACCCGGCCCTCGGCCGCTTGGCTCATGTGAGCTAGTCTCGCAGGTCGAGGCCGCGGAGGTAGGCGCGGAAGTCGTCGGCCATGTCCGATTCCAGGGCCAGCGCCACGTTGGCCTCCAGCCAGCCGACGCGCGTGCCGGCGTCGTAGCGGTGGCCCGAGAATTGGAAGCCGTACACGGTCTGGTCGGCGATGAGGGACCGAATCGCGTCGGTGAGCTGGATCTCGCCGCCCGCGCCCTGCGGCGTGTGCTCGAGCTTGTCGAAGATGCGCGGGCTGAGGACGTAGCGGCCGAGGACCGCCAGGTCGGACGGGGCCTCGTCCACCGGCGGCTTCTCGACCACGTCGGCCAATTCCCACAACCGGCCCTCGCCGCGCGTGGTGCGCACGATCCCGTAGCGGCTGGCTTCGGCAGGCAGGACCCGGGTGATGGCGATCACCGATCCGCGGTGCGCGCTGTGGGCCTCCATCAGCTGCGCGATGACCGGGGCGCCTCCTGGGTTGACCATGACATCGTCGGGAAGGAGCACCGCGAAGGGCTCGTCGCCGACCAGCTCCTTGGCCATCAGGATCGCGTGGCCCAGCCCCAGAGGCTCCTTCTGGCGGACATACGCGATTGCGCCGTACTCGGACTGGCGGCGGACCGCGCGCAGGAGCTCGATCTCACCCCGATCCTCCAGCCAGCGCTCCATTGCCGGGTGCGAGTCGAAGTGCTCCTCGATGACGCTCGTCCCCGAGCCGACCACGATGATGATCTGCTCGATGCCCGATGCGACGGCTTCCTCGACCGCGTACTGGATGACCGGCCGGTCGACCAGGGGCAGGATCTCCTTGGGTATGGCCTTGGTTGCCGGCAGGAATCGGGTCCCGAAGCCGGCGGCGGGGAGGACCGCCTTGCGGACGCGCGCGGTGATGCGAAGATTCCTCCAGGTGGCTGGCTGTCAGCGGCGCGGGTCGGTCCTGCCGGGCGGGTGGACGGACGGTCTCACGCGGCGGCCAGTATACCGATGGGCGGGCAGCCACCCGTCAGCCGGCATCGGTACAATCGCCGTCCGATGGTTCGCAGCCTGTGGCGCACGCTCCTGGGTCCCAGCCGGGACCCCCGGATGGAATACATCAGCCGCCCACTCCCCCGCGACCTGCCCGATGCCACCGTGGTCGAGGCGCTGGGCCGGGCGCTGGCGGTCAACCCCGATCCCTACTACCTGGTCGAGACCCTGCCCGACGCGCTGCGAGAGGTCACCGGGCGTGACTACGAGGTGCTCGACCGCTCGGTCCAGGACGTCACCGGCACCCATCTCAAGCGGGCGGTGATGATCCGCGACGGCGACGTGGGCCACTGGCCCGGCTACGACGCCATGAGGTACTCGCTGCTGGCCAGCCCCGAGGAGGCCGCGGCCGCCCGCGAGGTGCTCTCCGAACCGCCCTCCCGGATGCCGGGCTGGGAGCCTCCGCCCCCCGCCGGGCCGACACCGACCGACACCCCCGCCGAGGACTAGACGCCGCCGTGGGCCGTCAGTCGTTGCCACGCGAGCAGTGGCTGGTGTTCGGAGCCGAGTGCCCAACTTGCGGCGAGATCGTGACCGAGGCCGACGTGTACACCTGGCGGCCCGCGCGGGACGATCCGAAGCTGCTCCTGCTCCACTGCCCCGAGTGTGGGGAGCGGATGGAGATCCACCACGTCTAGGTTTGGCGCCCCCAACCGGATTCGAACCGGTGATCTCCACCTTGAAAGGGTGGCGTCCTAGGCCTCTAGACGATGGGGGCGGTCGACCACATGGTAGGCCGATGTCGGCCTACAGGAAGAACAGAAGGCCGACCCAGATCGCCCCCGAGATGGCCACCGCGGTGACGATCAGCATGAGCCCTGCCGCCAGGGCAACGGCCGCCGAGCGGGCCTGCGCGCCCCGGGCAGCCGCCCGCTGCGACCCCCTCCAGCCCTGGATCGCGGCGAACACCCCCACCCCGCCCGAGATGAAGGTCGCGACCAGGGTCAGGATGACGAACAGGTCGACGTTGCGCGTGAACAGCGATAGCGCGATCAACGCTCCCGACACGGTCAAGCCGACGAAGCAGATGACCGCGGTCCGCCACAGCGGGGAGAGGCGCCGGGGCTGGGGCTGGGGCTGGGCAGTCATGGTCGTTTCAGCGACGGGCTGCGCTGCCAGGACATCATTGGCCCGCAAGGGTGGCCGGACCGATGGCGCCCGTCAAGCGGGCGCCTAGACTCTTTCCCATGGCGCCCCGCAGCTCCGCGTTTGCCGCGTTCGCGACCGCCGCCGACGACGTGGCCGCCACCCGCTCCAAGCTGGCCAAGCGGGATCGGCTGGCGACCTACCTGCGCGAGCTGCTCCCCGGCGACCTGCCGGCGGCGGCCACCTTCCTGTCGGGCAAGCCGCTCCCCGGCGCCGCAGACCGTCTGGGCCTGGGCTGGGTTCAGCAGGCGGCCGCGCTGGCGGCGGCCAGCGGCGTGGACGAGAGCGGCATGTCGGCCGCGTGGCTGCGGCACTCGGACTTCGGGGACGTGGCCGCGGAGCTGCTCGCCGGCCGGCAACCGTCGCCGCCGCCGCTGACCGTGTCCGAGGTGGCGCGCGCGTACCGGGCCATGGCCGATGCCCCGAGCGCCGAGGTGCGGGTGCGCCTGATGGCCGACCTGTTCCGGCGCGCGACGGAGTCCGAGGCCCGCTACGTGGGCCGCATCGCCGCGCGCGAGCTGCGCATCGGCCTGCGCGGAGGCCTGCTCGAGGAGGCCATCGCCGCCGCCTTCGAGGCACCGCTCGAATCGGTCCGCCGGGCGCACATGCTGCTCGGCGAGCCGGGCGAGGCGGCCCGACTGGCCCGCCTGGGAACGCTCGACCAGGCCGCGCTGGACCTGGGTCGGCCCATCCGGCCCATGCTGGCGACCCCGGTCGGCGACGCGGCCGAGGTCATGCGGCGGGTCGGGTCGGAGGCCTGGGTGGAGGACAAGTACGACGGCATTCGGGCCCAGCTCCACCTCCGCGACGGC
>Ga0299906_10003729_pt1 | contig 12539 bp, 9 predicted proteins | sample RVTome_14_FD_200259 | JGI IMG/M metagenome (GOLD analysis project Ga0299906, IMG submission 200259) | Soil microbial communities from uranium-contaminated site in the Upper Colorado River Basin, Wyoming, United States - RVT145D125 (version 2) ...
GATCCGGTCGCGGGTGAGCTCGTCCAGCTCCTCTCCCGAGACACGCCGGACGATCTCCCCCAGCAGGAACCAGCCCAGGTCGCTGTACAGCGAGCGGCTGCCGGGCGGGTAGACCAGGGGCATCTGCTGGATGCGCGCCAGGTAGGCCTCGCGCCCGCGCAGCTCCATGTAGAGCGGGGCCCACCAGTCCAGGCCCGATGAGTGCGCGAGCAGGTCCTGGACCGTGACCGCGTCGCGACCGTCCCCGCGAAAGGCCGGCAGGTACGCCCGGACCGGCCGGTCCAGCTCCAGCTCCCCCTGGTCGACGAGGATCATGGCGGCGGTGGTCGTGGCGATCACCTTGGTGAGGCTCGCCAGGTCGTAGATCGTGTCGGGGCGAGCGGCCGCCGCCCCCGGCTCGTAGTCGAGCCGGCCGAAGGACCTCAGGTGCGCGAGGATCCCTCTCCGCCCCACCGCCACCACGGCACCCGGGAAGACCCGTGCGGCGACCCCGGCCTCGAGCAGACGGTCCACCGGCTCCAGCCCGTCGGGCCGGAAGCCGGCAGACTGCGGCGTCCCCTCGCGCAACGCCATCTCTTGCCTCGCCAGCTGAATACCCTCCCCCGCCGAGGCCAGATCCGGGATGCCGACCGGGAGCCTACCCGTCACCGGGAACTCGGCGAACAGCGCGCCCACCGCCGCGCGCTGGCTCGACTCTGCGCCGCCGTAGGCGCACAGGTACGCGTCCACCTCGGGAAACTGCCCGAGCAGGTAGGGGCTCCCGAAGGACGTGACGACGACTGGATTCGGCCCCCCGGCGAGCCGCCGCACCAGCCCCGCCAGGCTCGGCCGCATGTCCGCCGTCCCCTTCGCCCCCCGGACCCGCGCGAAGGCCGACACCACCACGTGGGTCGCCCGCCCCGCCGCGGCCGCGACCTCGTCCGCGGTCGCCTCCGAGATCTCGGGGCCGAGCCGCAGGTGCTCGACCTCCAGGCCCCGGGCGTTCAGCTCCTCCTCGAGGATTCCCCGGAGGTCCCGGTCCCGCGCGTCGCTCGACAGGACCACGTGGAGCAGCCGGAGCCGGCCTTCGGCGCGCAGCGGGAGCACGCCACCCGCGTTGCGGACCAGCGTGATCGACGCCTCCGCCAGCTTCAGGGCGGAAGCCACGTCACCGGGGCGGGCCACGTCCGCGGACAGCCTCGCGGCGTCCACGAGGCGATCCTCGTGCAGTCCCAGCCGCTCCTTCGCGGCCAGCACGCGCAGCGCGGAGCGATCGACGCGCTCCTGGCTCAGCTCGCCCTCGGCTACGGCCCTGACGATCGACTGCACCGCCACGTCGGGGTTCGGCGGCAACAGCACCATGTCCGCCCCCGCCCGTATCGCCCGGAGCGTCGCCTCCCCGGTCCAGGCGGAGCCGAGCCCCCCCATCTCCAGGGCATCGGTGACGATCAGGCCCTCGAAGCCCAGCTCGCCCCGCAGCAGCTGGTCGGCGATGGGCTGGGACAGCGTGGCGGGGACGCCGCTGGGATCCAGGGCCGGGGCCGCGATGTGCCCCAGCATCACGGCGTCGACGCCGGCCTCCAGGGCGCTCCTGAACGGCGCCAGCTCCACGCTGTCGAGCCGCCCCCGGTCTCCCCGGATCGTCGCCAGGGACAGGTGGCTGTCGACGGCGGTGTCGCCGTGGCCGGGGAAGTGCTTCGCCGTGGTGAGCAGGCCTCCCTCCCGGGCGCCGCGGATGAACGCGGCGGCGAGCTGTCCCACGCGTCCCGGGCTCTCCCCGAAGGAGCGGATGTTGATGATCGGGTTCGCCGGGTTGCTGTTGACGTCGGCAACCGGGGCGAACGCCCAGTGGACGCCCAGCGCGCGGCCCTCCCGCGCCGCGACCTCTCCGGCGAAGCGGGCGGCGCTCTCCGATCCGGTGGCCCCCACGGCCATCGCGTAGGGCAGCGGGACGACCCCCCTCGCGATGCGGAACGCCATCCCCCGCTCCATGTCCGCGGCCACGAGCAGCGGCAGCGGAGCCGCCTGCTGGAGCGCGTTCAGCCGCTGTGGCAGGGACGCCACCTCGGACTCGAAGACGACCACCGTGCCTACACCCAGCTCCCTCACCAGCCGGTCCAGCCGGCGGGCGTCCGAGGAAGCGGGGTGGTGGTGGAGGCCGTCCGCTCGAACTGCCACCAGCTGCGCCGCCTTCTGCGCCGGCGTGAGCCGCGCCAGCGTCTCCCGCGCCCAGCGCTCCGGGGTGCCCCGGGCGACGGCCACGGCGGGCGAGGGCGTAGGGGCCTGGGGTGGCCGAGCGGGGGGGCGACGGCACCCCGGAGCCAGCAGGACCGCCAGCAACGCGGCGGCGGCCGGGCGGTTCACCTCCCCGGGGCCGCTCCGCGCAGCGTACCGCTGCCGGTCAGCTCGAGGGCCACCCCCGTGCTGCCGAAGGCCTGGCGCAGCGGCTGCAGGTCCGCCGGACCGAAGGACTCGTGGGAGTAGAGGACGACCCCCTCGGCCCCCATCTGGCGGGCCGTCCGGATCCGGTCGATGCTGTCCGCGAGGGGCAAGCGATACGAGCCGATGCCCGCCCAGACCTTCCCCTCGGCGCCGGCCCGCTGCTGGGCGTGGGCCACCTGTCGCCTGAAGATCTCCGGGCTCGTCGTGTACGCCATCGGGCAGATCGCGTCGATGATGCCCCGGTCGACCCACGCCGGCCAGGCCTGGAACTTGTGGTGGACGGCCGCGGCCTCCTCGGGGACGACCGCCGCCGAGACGACGACCCCGGGCCGGACCTGCCGCGCGGCCTCTCCGAGCCGCCGGGCCAGGCTGTTGAGGACGCCCCGGCGGTAGGTGGCCCATGCCGCCGGGCTGTCCTCGGGCCCTTCGTGGAGGTCGCCGCCGCCCCGCCACTCGCGGAAGCCCTGCAGGGCCCAGCGCGAGTAGTCGTAGCGCGGGCCCGGGTAGCGGATGAAGTCCCAGTGCAGGCCGTCCACCGGATAGCGGGCCGCCAGCTCGCGCACCGCATCCACGAGGTGCGCGGCGACCCCCGGCGAGGACGGCGAGAGATAGTAGCCCTCGACGTCCGGGTCGTCGCGGCTGGCCTCGCGCACGAGGCTCAGAAGCTCCTTTCCTCCCGCCCGACGGGCGACCCGGGCGATCTCCCGGGGCACCATCACCCACTCGGGGTGCCGGCTGAGCACGTGGTCCCCGGGCAGCCGGGTCGGGAAGTGCGCCGTGAGCAACACGTTGAACCAGGCGTGCACCTCGAGCCCGCGGGCCCGCGCCTGCTCCAGGAGGCGATCGAGGGGATCGAAGCTCGCCGGCTGACGCTCGAGCAGGGCGCTCCGGGAGACGAGGCCGGACGCGTAGAACGCGTCCCCGCGGCCCCGCACCTGGACGAAGAGGGCGTTGAAGCCCGCGTTGGCGGCCAGCTCCACGACCCGGTCCACGCTCTCGGGAGACACCAGGGCCGTCCGGACGACCCAGAGGCCGCGCATCTCCCCGGGCCGGGCGTCGGCGTCCCCCGCCAGGGAGAGCAGCGCGGCGACGGCGATGGCGTGGCGCATGCGGTGAACGGATCGTAGCAACGCGCCGAGCGGCCGGCAAGGTCTTCCCGTGCGCTCCGCGACGCCGTGCTACGATACACGTATCGTGCGACTTACAGGGATCGCGCTGCTGCTGGCGGGCGTCCAGGCCGGGATGCCGCCGGCAGCGGAGACGATGGTACGGCGGCTGGAGGAGCGCCAGCGCGCCATGACCGACATGACGGCCCGCTTCGTCCAGACCTACCGATCCGGGGTCCTGGGTCGCGAGATCGTTGAGAGCGGGACCCTCTCCCTGAAGCCGCCGGGGAGGATGCGTTTCGAGTACCGCGAGCCGGAGCCGAAGCTGTTCGTGGCGGACGGAGAGGAGTTCTTCTTCTACGTCCCGGCGGACCGCCAGGTGGTCGTCGGAAGCCAGCGGGAGGCCCGCGGGGTCGCCGTGCGGCTGCTCTCGGGGAGCGCCGGGATACTCGAGGAGTTCGACGCCCGCATCGAGGAGGGCGGCGCGCGGCTCGTGCTCTCGCCCCGGAGCGCCGACCCCGAGGTGGACCGCGTCTGGGTGGAGCTCGACGCGGCGGGGCGGATCCGCGGCATCGAGGTCGTGGACGCCCAGGCCAACCGCAGCCAGTACCGCTTCGAGGAGATCCGGGAAAACGTCGGCCTGCGGGACGGCCTCTTCGAGTTCCGGGTGCCGGAGGGCGTCGAGGTGGTGCAGGGTTGAGGCGGCTCGCCGCCGCGGCGCTGGCGGGCCTGCTCGCAACGGGATGTGCCACCTCGGCGGCGTTCCGCGCCGGGGAGAGCGCCGAGGCACGGGAGGACTACGACCGGGCGATCCTCCAGTACTCGAAGGCCGTCCAGGAGCACCCCGACAACCTCACCTACCGCAAGAGCCTGGAGCGAGCACGCCTGCGGGGAGCGGAGCACCACGCCCTGGAGGCGGAGCGGCTCGCGAACCGCGGGCTGCTCAAGGAGGCCGTGGACGCCCTGCGCCTGGCCCTCGACCTCGCCCCGGACTCGCCGTCCCTGGCGAACCGCCTCGCGCGCCTCGAGGCGCTCCGGGACGGCGGCCGCCTGCCGCCCCCGATCCAGTCCGTCAAGGAGGAGGCCCGGGAGCGGCCCCTGGCCGGGCTGGCCCCCGGCCCGGAAGCGGACGAGCCCCTCGGGCTCTCGTTCCGGTCGGCCGGCGTCCGGGAGGCCTACATCGCCCTCGGGCGCGCGGCCGGGATCAACTTCGTCTTCGACCCCGAGCTCCGCGACCGGCGCATCGACCTCGACCTGACGGAAGTCCCCTTCGAGCAGGCCCTGGCCGCGCTCGCCAACGTGTCGGGGACCTTCCACCGCGTCCTCGATTCCAGGCTCGTCGAGGTGATCCCGGACGTCCCGAGCAAGCGCAAGGAGAACGAGCAGCAGCTGATCAAGACCTTCTTCCTCTCGAGCGCCGACCTCAAGGACACCGTCGACCTGCTCCGGATCGTCCTCGGGGCGCGCCGCGTGGCTCCGCTCCCGGGGGTCAACGCCCTGAGCATCAATGACACCCCGGGGAAGATCGCCGCCGCCGAGCGCATCATCAACATGATCGACAAGCGGCGAGCCGAGGTCCTCGTGGAGGTGGAGATCCTGGAGGTCAATCGCAACGTCCTCAAGGAGTACGGCATCGAGCTGACCTCCGGAATCCAGGGCGTCGAGGGGATCGCGGGGGGCGCCTTCCCGCGGGACACCACCCTCGACGAGGAGCCCTACGCCCGGGAGAACATCCTCGTCAGCAGCCTGCCGGGTGTGATCTACCGGCTGCTCCGCTCGGACAACTCCGCCCGCCTGCTGGCGAACCCGCAGCTCCGGACCTCCGAGGGCCAGACCGCCCAGGCCAGCTTCGGCGACCAGATCCCGGTGCCCGTCACCACCTTCTCCCCCATCGCCCAGGGGGGCATCCAGCAGCAGCCGATCACCTCCTTCGAGTACAAGAACGTGGGGGTCAACATCAACGTCACGCCCCGGGTCCACCACGAGGGAGACGTGACCCTGGAGCTGAGCCTCGACGTCTCCCAGCTCGGTCCGATCTTCCAGGGCCTCCCGACCTTCAACAGCCGCGAGGTCCAGACCGTGATCCGGCTGGCGGACGGCGAGACGGCGGTCCTGGCCGGGTTGATCAGCGACCAGCAGCGGGAGGTGCTCCGCGGCATCCCGGGGCTCTCCCAGCTGCCCTTCCTCGGGCGCCTGTTCTCCTTCAACTCCGACGAGGTACAGCAGACCGACATCGTGATGACCCTCACGCCGCGGGTCATCGACCGCCCGGTGCTGACCGTGGAGGACCTGCGGTCCTTCGCCCTGGACGAGGAGAGCTCTCCGCTGCTCTTCGAGGTCCCTTCGACTCCGCCGACGCCCTCGGCGCCGAGCGCGGAGCGCCCGACCGTGGCGCCGATCCGCCCGCCCCAGACCGAGCCCGGTGAGCCCCAGTCGCCGGGCCCCGAGCGATGACCCAGGTCGGGAGCCTCGGCCAGCGCCTGGCCCGCCTCGCGAAGCTCCTCTCCGACCCCCGCACCCCGAAGCTGCCGAAGCTGGCGCTGCTGCTCGCCGTGATCTACGCGCTCTGGCCCCTCGACCTGCTCCCCGACTTCGCCGTCCCGGTGCTCGGATACCTGGACGACCTGGTGGTGGCCTGGCTCGCACTGCGCTGGCTCGGCGACCGGGGCGGAGCCGCCGTGGACGGTCCGGCGGCCGACGGCGAGCCCCGCGCGCAGCCGTGAGCGCCAGGGGTTGCCTCCCCATACCCGGTCTGTTAATTTCGAGCGCCTCGCCGTCACACGCCCGGCTCGCGCTTCCAGGAGAGACGACCCTTGTCCCAAGGTGACAGCTTCGATCTGACGGTCATCGGCAGCGGGCCGGGTGGCTACGTCGCGGCCATCCGCGCCGCCCAGATGGGCCTGCGCACCGCCGTCGTGGAGCGCGACCCCCTCGGCACGGGCGGGACGTGTCTGCTCCGGGGCTGCATCCCCACCAAGGCGCTGCTCCACACCGCCGACCTCTTCGAGGACATGAAGCGCGCCAAGGAGTTCGGCATCGTCGCGGACAAGGTCGCCCTGGACTTCCCCGCCGTGATGGAGCGCAAGGGCCGGATCGTCAAGCGCCTCTCCAAGGGGATCGAAGGCTACCTGTTCAAGAAGAACAAGATCACCCTGTTCAAGGGACAGGGAAAGCTCCAGGGGCGCGGAACCGTGCTGGTCGCCGGGGAGTCCGGGGAGACGCGGATCACCACCACGAACGTCCTGCTCGCCACCGGCTCGCGGCCCCGCAGCCTGCCCGGCGTCGAGATCGACGGAGAGCGGGTCATCACCTCCGACGAGCTGCTCGAGATCCGCGAGGTGCCGAAGAGCCTGATCGTGATCGGCGCCGGGGCCGTGGGGATCGAGTTCGCGTCGGTCTTCGCCCGCTTCGGGTCCCAGGTCACGGTGATCGAGCTGCTGCCCCGGATCCTTCCCCTCGAGGACGAGGAGATCTCGGACGAGGCGAAGAAGCTGCTCGCCAAGCAGATGAAGATCCTGACCGCGACCCGCACCGAGTCGGTGCGGGTGAAGGGCGACGGGGTCGAGGTCGTCTGCCGCCCCGACGGAGGCGACCCTCAGACCCTGGACGCCGAGAAGGTGCTCGTCGCTGTGGGCCGCGGCCCGGTCACCGACGGGCTGGGGCTGGAGGCCACCCGGGTGCGCCTCGAGAAGGGCTACGTCCGGGTGAACCCGCGCATGGAGACGGACGAGGCCGGGGTGTTCGCCATCGGCGACGTGGTCACCGTGGACGGCCGCCCCCACGCCCAGCTCGCTCACGTGGCCTCCCACGAGGGGATCGGCGTCGCGGAGCGCCTGGCGGGCAAGGAGACCGAGCCCCTGAACTACGACCGCGTGCCCGGCGCCACCTACTCGCAGCCGGAAGTGGCCAGCGTGGGACTCACCGAGGCCGAGGCGAAGCGACGGGGCTACGAGGTGAAGGTGGGCCGTTTCCCCTTCGGGAGCCTGGCCAAGCCCCGGATCATCGGCCACGACAGCGGCCTCGTGAAGGTCGTCTCCGACGCGCGCTACGACGAGGTGCTGGGGATCCACATGGTGGGTCCCCACGTCACCGATCTCGTCTCCGAGGCGTGCGTCGCGCTGCAGCTCGAGACGACCACCGAGGAGCTGTTCAGAACCATCCACCCGCATCCCACCCTGCCCGAGGCGATCATGCAGGCCGCGGAGGCCGTCTACGGTCACGCGATCGACGCCTGAGGCCCCCCGGGCAGCGCCGAGGTCCCCATGACCGACGTGATCATGCCGCAGATGGGCGAGTCCATCGCCGAGGGGACGGTCACGAAGTGGCTCAAGAGCGTCGGCGACCGCGTCGAGCGGGACGAGCCGCTGTTCGAGATCTCCACCGACAAGGTCGACGCCGAGATCCCCTCTCCGGTGGCCGGCGTTCTGCGGGAGATCCGCGCGCTGCCCGGTGACACGGTCCCCGTCGGCAGCGTGGTGGGCGTGGTGGGGGACGCGGCCGGCGAGGCTCCGGCTGCAGCGACGCCCCGGCCGTCGGCCCCCGACGAGCCACCCGCGGCTCCCGAGCCGGCGGCGCCGGCTCCGCCCCCCACCCCGGCCCCGGCGGCCGCTGCGCCACTGCAGCCCTCCGCCCGACGCGATCCGCCCGTGGCCCGCTCCGAGATGAGCGTCGAGGAGCTGCGGCAGGCCCGCTCGTCCCCCGTGGTGCGCCGCATCGCCGCCGAGCACGGGGTGGAGATCCGGGACGTGCCCGGCACCGGCATCTCCGGCCGCGTGACCAAGCAGGACATCCTCGACCACATCTCGCGCCGCGACGCACCGGCCCCCGCTCCGGCTCTCTCCGCCGCCCCGGCCCTCCCCGGCGCTCCGCCGGCAGAGGCGCCCGTCCCCGCCGTCCCCGCCCACCTCCCGGGAGAGCCCGTCGAGATCGTGCCCATGTCCCCGATCCGCCGCAAGACCGCCGAGCACATGGTTCTCTCCAAGCGGATATCGGCCCACGTCAGCACGGTGTTCGAGGTGGACATGACCCGTGTCGACGAGCTGCGCCGGGAGCACAAGCGGAGCTACCAGGAGCGCAGCGGGGTCAAGCTCACCTACCTCCCGTTCATCGCCAAGGCCGTAGTGGACGCCCTCGAGGAGCATCCGATCCTGAACGCCAGCGTGGACGGCGACAGCATCGTCTACCGGCGCCAGATCAACCTCGGCATCGCCGTGGCCCTCGACTGGGGGCTGATCGTCCCCGTGATCCGCTCCGCCGACGAGCGCAACGTGCTGGGATTGGCCCGGGCCATCGGCGACCTGGCGGAGCGCGCCCGAGGCAAGAAGCTCAAGCTCGACGAGGTCCAGGGCGGCACCTTCACGATCACGAACCCCGGGGTGTTCGGCAGCCTGTTCGGCACGCCGATCATCAACCAGCCCCAGGTGGCGATCCTCGGCGTGGGGACCATAGAGAAGCGACCCGTGATCCGGAACGACGCCATCGCGATCCGGACCATGGCCTACTTCGCCCTGACCTTCGACCACCGCATCGTCGACGGCGCGGACGCCGACCGCTTCATGGCGCGGCTCAAGTCCGGCCTCGAGGAGTTCGACGCCGCAGCGCTCTGACGGCGCGCCCCCGCTCCGGGTGCGGCGGCTGGGATCGCTCCCCTACGCCGAGGGTCTGGAGCTCCAGCGGGAGCTGGTGGCGGAGCGTCAGCGGGACGCCGTGCCGGACACACTGCTGCTCCTCGAGCACCCGCCCGTCTTCACGCTCGGCCGCGCCGCTCGGCGCGAGCATCTCCGCGAGGATGCCTCGCTCCTCGCCGCCCGCGGCTTCGAGGTCTACGAGTCCGGACGCGGCGGGGACGTCACCTACCACGGCCCCGGTCAGCTCGTCGCGTACCCGATCCTGAGCCTCGAGCCGGACCGCCGGGACGTCCACCGCTACGTCCGGGACCTCGAGGAGGTCATGATCCGCACCTGCGCCGACCTCGGCGTCGCGGCACACCGGGAGGCGGGCCTGACCGGCTGCTGGGTGGGCCGGCACAAGCTCGGAGCGATCGGAGTCCGGATCGCCCGCTGGGTCACGTCACACGGGCTGGCCCTCAACGTGACGATGGACCTCGCGCCCTTCGGCCTGATCGTCCCGTGCGGGATCCGGGACCGGGGCGTGACCAGCCTGGCCGCGCTCCTGGGCCGCCCGCTGCCCCTGGGCGAGGTCTCGGAGGCCCTCGTGGGCCACATCTGCGACGTGCTGGGGCGCCGCCTCGAGGGCTGATGCGTCAGCCCCGGGGAGAACGCGACTCCCGGGCGGCGGCGAACAGACGCGCGTTGCGCAGCGCCACCACCACGAACTCCGCGATCGCCTCCCCCGCGGCCACGTCGTCCAGGTCGAAGGCTCCGCGCTCCTCGCTCTGGAAGTCGAGGGCCCCGATCACCTCCCCCTCTTCGAGGAGCGGCAGGACCATCTCCGAGCGCGTCCCCGGCACGTCGGCGTGGTAGTCGGGGTCGGCGCTCACGTCCATGACCACCTGCGGCGCCTTCTTGCGCAGCGCGCGACCGATCACGCCGCCGGCCGGCCCCTGGGCGCGCCCGGAGCTGCGCCGCCCCACGCCGGGACGTCCCGCCCAGCGCCCCACCAGCACCCCCTCCCGATCGAGCACCACGACCGCCACGTAGGTGTGGTTCGCCCGGGTCTGGATCGCCTCGGCCGTCTCCTGCATCAGCCGCTCGGGATCCAGGATCGAAGCGATCCGGCGCACCACCGAGCTGACCAGCCCGATCTGGTCCGCCCGGTGCTGGCTCTCCCGCTGCGCGCCCCGAAGGGCCTCGTTCACCTGGGCCAGCTCACGGGCCTTCTCCGCCGCCCGGGCCGCCTGCTCCTGGGCTTCGACCAGGCGCGCCGCCGCCGCCTCCTCCTGCGCCGCCACGAGCAGCTCCAGGCGCCGATCCGCCAGCTCGTCGAGGGCCAGCAGCCGATTGGCCAGAGCCTCGCTGCTGGCCGCCTCGCGGAGCAGGTAGGGGACGCAGCAGCGGTCGAAGGCGCGGATCGCGAGCGCCAACGGCTTGAAGCTCGCGCCGTTCCCGACCGCCGCCCGGGCGGCCCGAGCCTCTTCGGCGAGGAAGGACTCCACGTCGCCCGCGGCGAGCCGCCGGAGCAGGCGGTCCAGGCCGCGCTCGCACAGCTCCCGCTGCTCGTCCTCGGGACCCGGCACGAGCTCCCGTAGCTCCGTCACCCACGAGCTCAGCAGGTCCTTGCGGTGGGGCTCCAGCTCCAGGGCGGTCTGTCTGAGGCTCTCCACGAAGGCGGGGTCGTGCTCGCTCACCGGGCGGCGATTATAGCCGTATAATCCTCGTATCTTCAGGAGGTTCACATGCGGTCCCCGGGACTCGTCGCATCGCTGGCCGCCGCAGCGGCAGTGCTCGGAACCCTGACCCCGGCTCAGGATTGGCGCGGGATGGGTCGCGTCGAGGGCCGCGTGCTCGACGAGGCCGGCGCCCCCGTGGCGGGAGCCGAGATCACCCTGACGCACACCGCGCTGAAGGGGGGGCCGACCGTGACCGCCGACGAGGACGGGAAGTGGGCCGTCGGCGGGATCGACAACGGCGCGTGGCTGGTCCGGATCCAGGCCGAGGGCTTCAACCCGGCCGAGACCACCATCGGCATCCCGAGGGCGATACCCGTGGAGGTCCACCTGAAGAGGGCCAAGCCCCTCGGACCGCCCCCCGAGCTGCTCGCCCACATCGACGACGGCAACGCGCTGTACGAGGCCGAGAAGTACGCGGAGGCCAGAGTCGCCTTCGAGAAGGCCCTCGCGCTGTGGGACGGCCTGGAACCCGCGGCCCGGGACGGGAAGGCCAAGGTGGCCATCGAGCTGCACAGCCTGATCGCCCGTTGCTACAACCAGGAGGACGACGTCGAGAAGGAGCTGGAGCACCTGCAGCACGTCCTCGACGCGGATCCGGCCAACTCCAACGTCAGGCTGCTCATGGCCCAGGAGGCGCTGCGGGCCGGCATGACCGAGCGCGGCCACGCGCTGCTGGCCGACGTGGACGAGTCCGCCGTCACGGATCCGGACGTCTTCTACAATGTGGCCGTCCTCTACCTGAACCAGTCCAACTCCGAGGAGGCCCTCCCCTACCTCACCAAGGCGATCGGGGTGGACCCGACCTACGTCGACGGGTATTTCCAGCGGGCCCTGGCCTACTTCAACCTGGAGCGCTACGCCGAGGCGAAGGCCGACTGCGACAAGGTGATCGAGCTGGCCCCGGACGGCGAGCAGGCGCAGACAGCGACGGCGCTGATGGAGGCGATCTCGTCCACGGCCGGAGCCGACCAGTAGGCGCGGGGGCGGCGGTCCGCCCGGCGCTTCAGCCCCCCCGGGCCAGCGCCTCGATCAGCCGGAACACGGCCCGCATCCCCATCGCCTCCCCGCCTTCCGGCCGGCCCGGGGTGCCCCCCAGGTTCCAGCCCATCAGGTCGAGGTGGATCCACGGCGTGCCCGGATCCACGAAACGCTCCAGGAACAGAGCCGCCACCAGCGCTCCCGCGTAGGGCCCGTCGGCGACGTTGCTCAGGTCGGCCACGCTGCTCCGCAGCATGCGGGCGTAGGGAGCGTGGAGCGGGAGTCGCCACAGCGGGTCGTCCTCGGCGTCAGCGCACGCGGCGAGGCGCGCCGCCAGCTCGTCGTCGTTGCAGAAGAGGGCCGGGAGCTCCGTCCCCAGCGCGATGCGCGCCGCCCCGGTGAGCGTCGCGAAGTCCACGAGCAGGTCCGGGCTCCCCGCGGCCGTGAGCGCGTCGGCGAGGATCAGCCTGCCCTCGGCGTCGGTGTTGCCCACCTCCACGCTGAGCCCGCGGCGGGTGCGGATCACGTCCAGGGGCCGCAGCGCGTCGCCCGAGACCGCGTTCTCCACGGCCGGGATCAGCACCCGGAGCCGCAGGGGAAGCCGGGCGGCCATGATCATCCGGGCCAGGCCGAGGACGTGGGCCGCTCCGCCCATGTCCTTCTTCATGAGCTTCATTCCCGCGGCG
>Ga0299906_10003730_pt1 | contig 12536 bp, 8 predicted proteins | sample RVTome_14_FD_200259 | JGI IMG/M metagenome (GOLD analysis project Ga0299906, IMG submission 200259) | Soil microbial communities from uranium-contaminated site in the Upper Colorado River Basin, Wyoming, United States - RVT145D125 (version 2) ...
CGGCAGGATCGAGGTCGGCTGACCGTCACGCAGGCAGAGCAGGCGACCCGGCGCCGACGGCCCGGCCGGACGGCGTCGGGCGCGAATCTGTCGATGGTTCCGCTTGAGCGGAACGATCAGAAAACGGACGCGCAGGGACGTGGGGCGGACGCGACGCACGGGACACGGCGCCGCACGGCGACACGGCGACGCACGGCGACGCTGGGCGGGGCCCAGGGACGCAGGCGTGCTGTGACGCGGCGCAGTCGCGCGGGGCGAGCCCCGCGTGCTCCTACTCCAGATAGTCCTTGAGCTTGCGGCTGCGGGACGGGTGGCGGAGCTTGCGCAGCGCCTTCGCCTCGATCTGGCGGATCCGCTCGCGGGTGACGTTGAACTCCTTGCCGACCTCCTCGAGGGTCCGGGCACGCCCGTCCTCGAGGCCGAAGCGGAGCTGGAGCACCCGTCGCTCGCGGCCGGTCAGCGAATCGAGGACCGCCTCGACCTGTTCCTTGAGGAGCTGGTGCGACGCGGCCTCGGCCGGCGCCAGCGCGCCGCGGTCCTCGATGAAGTCGCCGAGGTGGGAGTCCTCCTCCTCGCCGATCGGTGTCTCGAGCGAGACGGGCTCCTGCGAGACCTTGATGATCTCGCGGACCTTCTCCGGGGTGACCTGGACTTCCTGGCCCTTCGACATCGCCTCGGCGATCTCCTCGACCGTCGGCTCGCGGCCCAGCTCCTGGAGGAGCCCGCGCGACACGCGGATGAGTCGGTTGATCGTCTCGACCATGTGGACGGGGATGCGGATCGTCCGCGCCTGATCGGCGATCGCGCGCGTGATGGCCTGCCGGATCCACCACGTGGCATACGTCGAGAACTTGAAGCCCTTCTCGTAGTCGAACTTCTCGACCGCGCGAATGAGGCCGATGTTCCCCTCCTGGATGAGGTCGAGGAACGACATCCCCCGCCCGATGTACTTCTTCGCGATCGACACGACGAGCCGCAGGTTCGCCGACGTCAGCTGCTCGCGTGCGTCGCGACCGATCCGTACGAGTTCGCCCTTGCGGTGGGCGAGCTTCGTGTTCGCCGGCACCTCCGGGTCGTAGCCCATGCGGCGGAGCAGGTCGCTGTCGCGGCCGCCCTCGACCCAGCGCTCGAGTGCGGGGAACGCGACCGAGTCCCGCGACCAGTCGTAGATCGCCCGCAGTCCCGGGTTGTCGCGCGCGTCGAGGTCCGACGTATGCACCGATGCGTACGACCAATCGAGCACGGTGATGAACGTGTCCGCGTCGAGGTTCTTGTTGTATGCCTCGACGAGCTTCTTCGCCTCCCGGATGAGACCCTTCGTGTTGTCCGACTCCGAATCCCGGCCGGCCTTCACGAGGTGGAAGTCCGGCGTCGGCGTGAGCAGGTCACCGGCACCCGGATCCGACACGGCGTCGCGGACGAGCCGATGGGCTTCGTCGCCGAGCGGCAGTCGATGCTGGGTCTTGGCCGTCCGCGTCTTGCGCTCCGTGTCGTGGAGCGTCCACTCGTGGAGCGAGACGATCCCCTTCCACGGCTCCTCGACGATCTGCTCGCCGAGCTCGATCGCCTTGGCCAGGACGACTTCCTCTTCGGCCGTCAGGAGAGCGACCTTGCCGATCTCCTTGAGGTACATCCGGACGGGATCGTCGATCCCGATCATGTCGGCGCTGAGGGCCTCGAGCTCCTCCGCCGAGGGCTCCTCGAGCTCGGCGGCGTCGAGCTTCGCCGGTGCGTCGGCCGGCAGCTTGTTGTCGACCGTGTCGCCGTTCGCGTCGACGACCTCGACGTCGACGTCCGAATCGGCCGCCCCGCCGGCGGGCGCGGCGGCGGTCCCGAGGTCGAGATCGTCGTCGTCGTCCTCGTCCTCGTCGTCGTCGGCCGGAAGCGCCGCAACGCGGGACGGCCGGAGGCCGGCGAGCTTCGCCTCCTCGACGTCCGCCTTCGCCCGTCGCGGGCGGGTCAGGACTGCTTCCACGAGTTGCTGATCGAGCGGGTCTGCCATGTCTCTCCTCTACCTGAGGTGTGGGGTTCGAGTTCGGTTCGGGTCAACGGTGGTCATGAGGGTCGGCCGACGAGCGGGCGGGCCAGAAGGCGCGACTGCTCGCGCCGGCGATCGAGCGAGCGGCGGCGCTCCTCCGCAAGCCGGACCTCGCGGAGCAGTCGGTCGATCGCGGCCGCGTCACCGGCCCGTTCGGCTTCTGCGAGCTCCGCCGTGTTGAACGACGTAAGTGCCTCGATCCGGTCCGCCTCGAGGTCGAGGACGAAGTTCGTGACCGCGATCCGGATCCGCTCCGGCGGCGTCGTGCGCCAGTCCGGCAGCGGCTTGGCGTAGAGCGCGAGCGCCAGGGCGCGGGTTTCCTCGTCGAGCCCGGCGAGGAGTCCATCGCGATCGAACGGCGGATGGACACCGGCGTCGTTGGGAGCCCGCTGGAGCACGATCGCCCGATACAGCTCACGGGCCACGGTCGACGGCAAGAGGTCCGGTCCGAGTTCGTCGACGACCGCGAGCTGCTCCTCCGGGACGAGCAGGAGCAGCCGGAGCAGCTCCTGTTCGACCGGCGTGATCGCGCGGAGGATCTCGCCGATCGGCAGCGCGTCCGGCGAGGACGTGACCGCGTCCGCCGTGATCCGCGACGCATCTGGCGAGCGCTCGGGGCCGCCGCGGTCGCGCCGGTGAAGGACCTCGAGGAGCACCCGCTCCTCGACCCCGGACACCTGGCGCACCCGCTGGAGGTAGGCATCGCGCATGACCGGGTTCGGGACGGCCCGGATGGTCGGGATGAGGGCGTCGACGAAGCGGGCCTTGCCACCGGCCGACCGGAGATCGTGCTGCGTCGCATACGTGTCGATGAGGTAGTCGACGATCGGCTGCGCCGTGCGGACCTCCTCCCGCCAGCGATCCGGTTCGTCGCGCAGGACCTCGTCCGGATCCCGGCCGTCCGGCAGCCGGACGACCTTCACCTCGTCGAGCTCGATGGCGGATTCGGTCGCCGCGAGCTGGCGGATGAGACCCTCGAGCGCCTGAACACCGACCGTGCCGGCCTTCTCGCCGGCCGCGTCGACGTCGTAGGCGAGGGCGATCCGCTTCGCGTAGCGCGTGAGCAGGGCGACCTGGCCGGGAGTGAGCGCGGTGCCGAGCGAGGCGACGACGTTCTCGTAGCCGGCCTGGTGGGCCATGAGCGCGTCCGTGTAGCCCTCGACGATGACCGCCTGGCCGGACTTGCGGACGGGCCCCTTCGCCTTGTCGATCAGGTAGAGCGAGCGGCTCTTGTCGAACAGCGGCGTCGCCGGGGAGTTGAGATATTTCGGGCCGCGTATGCCGTCGTCGCCCTCCGTCCCGAGGATCCGGCCGCCGAGGCCCGTCGGGGACCCGTTCTGGTCGCGGATCGGGAAGATGACCCGCTCGCGGAACTTGTCATACGCCCCGTCGCCGCGCTGGCGCGGGCTCGTCAGGCCCACCTCGGCGAGCTCGTCCGGCCGAATCTGCCGCCGGTCCCGGAGGTTTCGGATGAGCGTGTCCCAGCCACCCGGCGCCCAGCCGAGCTGGTACGTCTCGATCGTCGCATCGGTGAATCCGCGGCCGCGCAGGTAGTCGAGCGCCGGCTGGCCCACCTTCGACCCGACGAGGACGGCGTGGTAGAAGGCGATCGCGGCCTCCATGACTTCGCGCAGGCGCGCCTTGCGTGCGTCGTCACGACGGGAGCGCTCGTCGAGTTCGACGCCGGCCTTCCCCGCCAGCTGCTTGAGCGCCTCGGGGAACGGCACGCCGTCGCGCTGCATGACGAAGCTGAACACGTCGCCGCCCAGGCCGCAGCCGAAGCAGTGCCACGAGTCCCGCGCCGGGGTGACGACGAACGACGGCGTCTTCTCGCCGTGGAACGGGCACAGGCCCTTGAAGGTCGTTCCGGCCTTCTTCAGCTGAACGGACTCGCCGACCACGTCGACGATGTTCAGCCGACTCTTCACCTCGGCCGCAACACCGACCGCCAAACGCTGCCTCCGCCGCCGGGCACCGATTTCGACAGGCGCCGGACATGACTGCAGGCGTGTCAAGTCTTGACACGCCGTTCGACGTCATTCTACGCCTCCTGGGACCCCCTTGACAAGCCCCGTGTCAATACCCAGGTGGGGTATCGGGGCGAACGAGCGGACATCACCCGAGCGCGATCCGCTATCCTCGCCGGCAGTGGACCCACACGGCACATCCGAACCGCCGGAGCCCAAGCAGGGGGCGAGGGTCGACGACACGCTGAACGTCGAGCTCGACCGATTCTTCTCCCTGTCGAGCGACATGTTCGCGGTGTTCGGGCTCGATGGGACGTTCCGGCGGGTCAATCCCGCCTGGCGGACCGTCCTCGGCTGGGGTCCGGGCGACCTCATCGGGCGCGCCTTCCTCGATCTCGTCCACCCCGACGACGTCGATCGCACGATCGCCGAGTTCGCGCGGGCGAACGCGGAAGGCACCGCGACGACGACGTTCGTCAATCGCTACCGCCACAAGGACGGGACGCATCGCTGGCTAGACTGGACCGGCCGGCTGATCGAGGACGAGGGCGTTCACTACTCGGCCGCCCGGGACATCACGGAGCGACGCGAGATCGAGGAGGAGCGCGATGCGGCGCGCGCTGACGCCCACCGCGCGAACCTCGCCAAGAGCGAGTTCCTGTCGCGGATGAGCCACGAGCTGCGCACGCCGCTCAACGCCGTCCTGGGCTTCGCCCAGCTCCTCGAGCATGACGATCTGACCGACGACCAGCTCGAGAACGTCGGTCACATCATCCGCGCCGGACGGCACCTGCTCGACCTGATCAACGAGGTGCTCGACATCAGCCGGATCGAGGCCGGCAACCTGACCATCTCGCTCGAGCCGGTTGCGCTCGACGACCTCGTGGCCGATGCGGCGGCGCTCGTCGCGCCGCTCGCCGATGCACGCTCGATCACAGTGCACGTCGATGCCAGCTGTCGGACCCATGTCCTCGCCGATCGCCAGCGCCTTCGACAGGTGCTCCTCAACCTCGTCAGCAACGCCGTCAAGTACAACCTCGACGGCGGCTCGGTGACGATCGGCTGTCTCGAGTCGGACGGGCGCCGGGTGCGGATCTCGGTCACCGATACCGGGTACGGCATTCCGCCGGACCTCGTGGGACGGTTGTTCCGGCCGTTCGAGCGACTGGCGGCCAGCCAGTCGGACGTCGAGGGCACGGGCATGGGCCTCGCGCTCTCGAAGGGCCTGACGGAGGCGATGGGCGGCACGATCGGCGTCGGCAGCACGCTCGATCGCGGGTCGACCTTCTGGGTCGAACTGGACGCAGCTGAGGGCCCGCAGGATGCACTCGATCGCGCGCCGGCTGCGGCTCCGGCCGAGGTCGTGCGCGCCGGCCGGAGCCGACGGACGATCCTCCACGTCGAGGACAACGCGTCCAACCTCAAGCTCGTCGAGCGAATCCTCGCCCGGCGCGGGGAGGTGGACCTCGTGTCGGCGATGCAGGGGCAGCTGGGACTCGACCTTGCCCGCGCCCGCGCGCCGGACCTCATCCTGCTCGATCTCCACCTGCCGGACCTGTCCGGCCGAGAGATCCTCCGCCGATTGCGGACCTTCCCGGAAACGCGTCACATCCCCGTCGTGATCATCTCCGCTGATGCGACGAAGACCCAGATCGCCCGGTTGACCGACGAGGGCGCGGCCGGCTACCTGACGAAGCCGCTCGACCTCGACGCGTTCCTTGAGCTCGTCGACCGGCTCCTCGCCGAGCCGACCCGGGACGCCTGACGCCCCGCGCGTCGCGCGCTGGCCCGATGGAGCCACGTCCGATCCGGCTGGGACTCGGAGCGAACGCCGGGCAGTTCGCGCTGCTCGTCGGCGTCAACGGGCTCGTCGGCGCGATGGTCGGCCAGGAACGGAGCATCCTGCCGCTCCTCGCCGAGGAGGCGTTCGGGCTGACCGCGGCCTCGGCCACGCTCGCCTTTCTCGTCGCGTTCGGGTTGACGAAGGCCCTCGCGAACCTCGCGGCCGGCGCGCTCGCGGACCGCTTCGGCCGGCGGCCTGTGCTCATCGCGGGCTGGCTGGCCGGGCTGCCGGTCCCCGTCATGATCATCGCGGCCCCCGACTGGGGCTGGGTCGTGGCCGCCAACGTCCTGCTCGGCGTGAACCAGGGCTTCGCCTGGTCGACCACCGTGATCATGAAGATCGACCTCGTCGGGCCCGCGCGGCGGGGTCTCGCCCTCGGGCTCAACGAGGCGGTGGGCTACGGGGCGGTCGCCGTGGCGGCGCTTGCGACCGGACTCGTCGCAGAGACCGCGGGGCTTCGGCCCGTCCCGTTCCTCCTGGGCCTCGTCGTCGCCGGGCTTGGGCTCGGCGCATCGGTCCTGTTCGTGCGCGAGACGCGCGGCCATGCCGATCACGAGGCGTCGCTCGCCGCACCGTCGGCGTCCGTTCGGTGGCACGAGGCGTTCCGCCGGACGTCGTGGACGGACCGGACGCTCTTCGGCGCGTCGCAGGCGGGGCTCGTGAACAACCTCAACGACGGGCTCGCCTGGGGGCTCCTGCCGATCTTCTTCGCGGCCAACGGGCTGTCGCTCGGCGAGATCGGCCTCCTCGCGGCCGCCTACCCGGCCGTGTGGGGGGTCGGGCAGCTCGGGACCGGCGCGCTGTCCGATCGGGTGGGGCGCCGGCCGCTCGTCGTCGGCGGGATGCTCGTCCAGGCCGCGGCGCTGGCCGGCGTCGCCGTCGCCAGTGGCTTCGGGACCTGGCTCCTCGCCCTCGTCGCGCTCGGGGTCGGCACCGCGATGGTCTATCCCACCCTGCTCGCGGTCGTGGCCGATGTGGCCGCGCCGTCCTGGCGCGCCTCAGCCGTTGGGATCTATCGGCTGTGGCGCGACCTGGGATTCGCGATCGGGGCGCTCGTGGCCGGCGCGATCGCCGACCGGCTCGGAATCGGGGCGGCGATCCTCGCCGTCGCGGCGCTCACCGGCCTGTCCGGCGTCGTGGCCGCGCGGGTCATGCGCGAGACACGCCCGCCGAGTCCGCCTCGCGGGTGACGGGCAGGCCGGCCGCATGCCACGCCTCGAAGCCGCCGATCACGTCGGTCGCCCGGTCGAACCCGAGGTCGCGGAGCGTCCGGGCGGCGAGGCTCGACGAATAGCCGTGCGCGCAGACGAGGATGACCCGACGCGACCGATCGGCGAGCCGGCGGTCGGCGCTGTCCGACGACGGATCGAGACGCCAGAACAGCACGGACAGCGGGATCGGCGCGGCGCCCGGAATGGCGCCTTCGCGGACGCGGGCATCGGCGCAGCGCGTGTCGATGAGGAGCGCGCCGGCGGCCTGCTCCGCGGCGGCTTCGGCGGGCGTCACTCGGTCGAGCGACGCGCGGGCCGATTCGAGCAACTCGCCGACGGTGCGGGACGTCACGACTGCATTGTGGGCCGTCCGGTCAAGAGGAACGGAGGCGGGTCCGAAGATCCCGCCCCCGTGTGTCGAGGCCGCGTACTCAGCGGTCCGCAGGCGTGCCGGCGAGCTCCTCGATCGTGACATGCGGGCCGGTGACGACGACCTCGCCGTAGTGCTCCTCGCCGGCGCCATCGCGAACGACGTATGCGTGGTGGATCTGCGCCACGCCGGTGGCCAGATTGCCGGTCACGGTGCAGTAGCGAGTGGCGGACAGCTCGATCGCCCGTCGGACGGCTTCGATCTCGACCGGCCCCTCCACGAGGTGGACGATGCGCACCCGCTGGAAGACGTGCGGATGCGGGTCGTCGCGCTGCTCACCGGCGACGCGGACCTCGTAGCGCGTGAACGGCTGGCGCTTCTTGCGCAGGATCGAGGCGACGTCCATGGCCGTGCAGCCGGCCTGGGCCACGATGAGCAGCTCCGCCGGGCGTGGTGCACTGCCGCCGGACGCGTCGTCCATCGCCAGGCTGAACCCGCTGCCGGTCGTCGCGACGAAGCGCAGACCGTCGCCGTCGAGGCGTGCGGTCGCGGTCTTGGTCGTCATCGGTCGGCCCTCCTGGCTGGGAGGATGGTCGCTCGCCGCCGGCGGGACCGACAGTGACGGATGGCCCGTCCGGGCCGGGCCCGTCGGCCCTGCGGTCAGCCGCGGGCGCTCCGGTCAGCCGCGGGCGCTCCGGTCAGCCGCCGGCCTCGGCCGGCGTTTCGACGAGCTCCGCGACCACATCGTCGAGCGTCAGGGTCAGGCCTGCGTCGTAGGCGACACGCGCATGCGGCTCCTCCGGTGGGACCTCCGGGAACTCGAACTCGAGGGACGCCATCGGGTCGGTCAGGAGTTCGAGGCCGATCTCGCGCCGGGCCCGTTCGAGCGCGCCGACGATGCGCCACATCCGGACGTCCTCGCCGCGCGCCCGTGCGAGCAGGGCGAAGTCGCCGACGACGAGCGCGATCCCGGTCACATCACCGTTGTCGGTGAAAATCGCGAGCGCCTCGCGCAGGTCCCGCTCCGCGTCGTCGAAGTTGCGTCGGAGGACGCTCATCGCCCCGGTCAGGTGGAGCGCCCAGCCCAACCCGAACGGGTCGCCGATCCGCCGATGGCTCTCGAGGCTCTCGGTAGCCGCGGCGAAGGCGGCGTCGATGTCCCCCGCCGCTCCGTGGGCGAGGGCGAGCGCCCACGTCGCCTGGGCAACCCCGGCGTCGTCGCCGAGCTCCCGGTAGCGCACGAGGGCCTCCTCGAACAGCGGCCGCCCCGCGACGTAGCGATCCTCGGACACCGAGTCGCGGTCGAGCGGTGCGAAGCCCAGGTTGTAGAGCGCCTCGGCCTCGAGAGCGGGCTGGCCGGAGCGGCGCGCGGCGTCGAGCGCTCGGCGGTATGCGGCGTGGGCCGGGAGCTGGTCCGCCCGCCAGTAGGCGATGCTGCCGGCGGCCCTGAAGCCGGCGACCTCGAGCTCCGGCGGCAGCTCGGCGACGCCCGGCAGGGCGAGGATGCGCTGCGCTCGCATCGCCGCTTCGACGAGGTGGCCGCGGAACTGCCAGAACCGCCACAGGGCGTCGAGCAGGCGGACGGCGAGCGCCGCATCGCCGGCAGCGACGGCCCAGTCGACGGCCGCCCGGAAGTTGTCGTGGTCCGACTCGAGGCGATCGAGCCAGCGGCGGCCCTCGCGACCGGTCAGGCGCGAGCGACACCCGTCGGCCACGGCGAGGTACGTCTCGGCATGCCGGCGGTGCGTCCGGTCTCGCTCCTCGTCGCCGCGCTCCGCGAGGCGCTCCGCGGCGTACTCGCGGATCGTGGCGAGCATCGCGAAGCGCGGCTCCTCGTCGACCGCCAGCTCCGCCCGGAGCAGGCTGCCGTCACTGAGCGAGGTGAGCCCGTCGAGCACGTCGCGCCCAAGCTCGGGCGCCGGGCCGCAGATCGCCTCGATCTCGCTGAGGCGCGCAGCGCCGGCGACGACCGAGAACCGGGCGAACAGCCGTCGCTCCGGTTCTTCGAGCAGGGCGTAGCTCCAGTCGATCGCTCCGCGCAAGGTCTGTTGTCTGGCGGGCAGGTCGCGAGCGCCCCCGACGAGGACGCCCAGCGCGCGATCGAGGCGAGCCCGCAGCGCGTCGACGGGGAGCACGCGGACACGTGCGGCGGCGAGCTCGATGGCGAGCGGCAGGCCGTCGAGCCGGCGGACGATGTCGACGACCGCCGCCGCATTCGCGTCGTCGAGGGCAAAGCCGGGCGAGACCGCCATCGCGCGCTCCACGAACAGCCTGACCGCCTCGAACCGGAGGGCCGTTCCGGCATCCTCGACGGCGGCGCCGGCCGGCGGCACGCCGAGCGGCGGAACGGCGAACTCCTGCTCGCCGGAGATGCGGAGCGGGATCCGGCTCGTCGCGACGATCCGGACGTCCGGCGCTTCGCGCAGCAGCCGGGCGATCGACGGACCGGCCGCCACGACCTGCTCGAGGTTGTCGAGCACGAGCAGCAGACGCCGGTCGCGAAGGTGCTCCGCGAGCCGGTCGAGGGCCGGGCCGGCTCCGTCGGGGACAGCGAGGACGGCGAGGATCGCCGGTGCGACGAGCTCGGGGTCGAGAACGGCGTCGAGACCGACGAAGAACGTCCCGTCCGGATACGCGGAACCGGCCTCCGTGGCGAGTTGGAGCGCCAGCCGCGTCTTACCCGTTCCTCCCGGCCCCACCAGGGTCAGCAGCCGGGTCGTCGCGAGGAGGGCCGCGGCGGCGGCGATCTCCGCCCGGCCGACGAACGAGGTGAGCTGGACGGGCAGGTTGCCCGGTCTCGACTCGATCGTCCGAAGCACGGGGAACCCGCCGTCCAGGCCCTCACCTTCGAGCTGGGCGATGGGCTCCGGACGCGGCAGGTCCTTGAGTCGGTGCTCGCCGAGGTCGCGCAGGTGCAGGCCGAGGTCCGCCAGCTGGTCTCGGACCAGCGCAGCCGTCGTCGCGGACACGAGCACCTGGCCCCCGTGGCCCGCGGCGGTGATCCGGGCTGCCTGATGGAGGGGCAGCCCGACGTAGTCATTTCGGAGGTGACTCACGACGCCGGTGTGGACTCCCATGCGCACCCGCACGCGGTGTCCGTCCGGCCACGGCTCGGCCGCCAGGGACCGCTGTGCCTGGGCCGCGGCCATGAGCGCGCCCAACGCGCGATCGAACGTCGCGAAGAGCGCGTCTCCTTCCGACCCGAAGACGTGCCCGCCGTGCCCGCGAACCGCGTCGTCGACGAGGCGGCGCTGTCGCTCGAGCACCGCTCGGTAGCCGTCGCCGAGCTCCTGGAGCAGGCGCGTCGATCCCTCGATATCGGTGAACAGCAGGGTCAGCGTCGCCGTCTGCGCGTCAGCCATCTGTACGCGCGACGGTGGGCCCGAAGTCGGGTCTCCGTCAAGTGGATCGTCGCCGTCGAACGCCTGCTACCGTGCGACGGTCCGCCTACGCGTCGAGCGTGCGCCGCACAGCCTCGATGAGCTCCCGCGGCGCGAACGGCTTGCGGAGGAAGCCATCGGTTCGGCCGATCTCGGGAGCCTCCGATCCGGCGCGGTCGGCGTGCCCGGACATGAACAGGACGGGCAGCGCCGGCCGGATGGCACGGGCTCGGGCGGCAAGGGCAGTGCCCGAGAGCTCCGGCATGACGATGTCGGTGAGGAGCAGATCGACGGAGTCCGATGCGAGGGTGTCGAGCGCGGCGGTCGGCGTCGCTGCCGACACGACGTGATGCCCGGCACGCGACAGCACTCGATCAGCCAGGTCTCGCACCGCCGGGTCATCATCCACGAGCAGAATCCTCGCGGACCGGACCGCCTGACCGGCCGGCTCGTCGTCCGCCTCGTCGCCGGCCGCGGGCTCGACCACGCCGATCTCGATGGCGAACGTGGTGCCGCGACCGGGCGCCGTGTCGACGGCGATCGTTCCTCCCGCGCGCTGCGTGATCCCGAACACGGTCGACAGGCCGAGACCGGTTCCCTGGCCGACCGGCTTGGTCGTGAAGAACGGTTCGAAGACATGGCTCCGCGTCAACTCGTCCATGCCCACGCCGGTGTCGCGCACGGTGAGGCGGACCCGGTCGCCGGTCGTCTCGGTCGAGATCGTGAGCCGCCCGCCATCCGGCATCGCATCGACCGCGTTGACGACCAGATTGAGCACGATCTGGTCGAGCTCGATCGAGTCGATCCGGACGGCGACGCCCGGCGCGGCGAACTGGGTGTCGATCACGACGCGGGCGGGAACGAGGCGACGGAGCATGGGGGCGAGGGCATCGAGCGCGGGATCGACGGCGACCGGTCGTGGCTCCGCCGGCCGGCGCCGGCTGAAGGCGAGGAGCTGGGAGACGAGGTCGCGGGCTCGGTTCGCGGCGGCGATCACCTCGTCGACGTCGTCGACCGACGCGCTCCCGGTCGCGAGGTCTGCCCGCACGAGATGCGCGTTGCCGGAGATCGCGGTCAGGAGGTTGTTGAAGTCGTGGGCGATCCCGCTCGCCAGCCGCCCGACGGCTTCGAGCTTCTGGGCCTGGCGCAGCTCCGCCTCGAGCCGTTCGCGGGCAGCCGCGGCGCGGCGCAGCCGGCGCTGCTCGACGACGAGGATGGTGAACAGGGCGGCAGCGGTCACGAGGACGAAGCCGATCCCCTTGACCAGCTCGAGACCGGCGAGCGCCGCGCCGGTAGAGCGGGCTATCCAGTCGGCGGCCGCGCCGGATCCGGCGATCCAGGCAAGACCCACGGCCGCGTAGACGAGCGCCACCCGCGCCGGGAAGCCATGCCATCGGCCCACGCTGACAGATGATCGCTGATCGTCGAGCATCGAGTGTCCCTTCCGCACCCGACCATGGTCGAGGACCGCCGGCACCGCCCAGTGCCGTTGGTCACATCGTGACGGAAGGGACGGATCCCGTGTCGGGACCCGTGGGTCAGGACGTGATCCGGCCGCGCTCGACGAGGGTCCGGAGGAACACGACCCGCTCGATTTCGCGGATGGTCCAGGGCGCACGGGTCACGCGCAGGCCGGTCAGGTGGGCGGTGAGGTTGCCCGCCTCGCCCGGGGTCAGGCCGGCCAGCTGCAGCCGCCGGAACGTGGGCCTTACGGACGGCGCGCGCCC
>Ga0299906_10003731_pt1 | contig 12534 bp, 8 predicted proteins | sample RVTome_14_FD_200259 | JGI IMG/M metagenome (GOLD analysis project Ga0299906, IMG submission 200259) | Soil microbial communities from uranium-contaminated site in the Upper Colorado River Basin, Wyoming, United States - RVT145D125 (version 2) ...
GGCGGCCTTGAAGGACTCGGTTCTGCCCCAAGCTGATATGCGCCGCTCCCGCGGTCGCGATACCCAGTTCGAGCTTTTTGTTGGAGCCCTGTGCCGGCGCGCACGCATGTATCCGGTGGCTCATTCAGAACCCGACATCACGTGCGTTCATAACGGAACGGCATACGGCATAGCCGCCAAGCGAGTCAAGAGCATGTCGAACTTGGAGAAGTTGGTGCGCAAAGCCGGCGACCAAGTACTGAACTCCGGACTCTGTGGTATTGTCGCACTTGACCTGAGTTTGGCCTTGGATAGGGACAATGTCCGAATCGACGCGCCTATGTCTCCAACGACGTTTCGTGATCTCTACTCGGCGGATGTAGATCAGTTCGTCCAAAAATACCAACCGCGCATGCAGGAATGGGTTCGTGGTAAGGGCGTTCGCGGCGTTGAATGCCACGATCACAAAGTCCGCCACGTACAAGGTGGACAGTGGGCGCTTGAGAGCTTCACTTTTGCAATTTGCACCGCACGAGATAACCAACGTCGGCGCCGCGAATTCCACCTATTCAACTCAAGCTACCAAGGTGCCTTGCCCAATGTTCGACGTTCCATTCGGCCACTGTGGTCGCCGTAGCCACTTGCCAGCATCCGCTGCCCGCAGGCGGTGTCTGCCCGCGCGCGGTCCTTCGTAGTGCGGAAGGTGTCCACGGGAGTCAACCGCCCCGAGATTCACGATTGCAGTACCGCGAGAAGGTGCTCAATCGTCTGAGGCGCAGCGCGACCGTCGCCGTTCAGTGCGACAAAACTTCGGAGGTTTATTCTCCGAGAATTGGAGGTCAAAGCTCTAGTTGGGGCCATCCTGACATGCTCGCAATCCACTACTCCCCCCTCCCCCACCTCCCGCCCCTCCACACGTTCATTTCCGGATCCACGCCCAGAAGCTCCGCCAGCATCCGCGGGTTCCGGGGGTCAATCTCGATCAGCGGCACCCCCGCCTTGAGCAGGAGTTCACTCGACCATTCCCGCTGCTCGCCGGACAGCAAGGCCCGCTCCAGGTGGAGCATGTTTGCCCTCAGGGGCTCGGACAAACTCGGCCGCACCTGGCCGTTGTAGAGCTTGCAGTCCTCCAGGAATCGCTGCGTCCCGCCGCGCAGAAGGTGGCCGATGGACTGGAGCAGCTCCATCGCCGCCTGATCGCGCAGGGCCGACAAGGCACGCGAGCCGAGGCCGCGACGGTAATGGCTGAACGCCTCCGTCACGCTCAGGGCCGCCCGCGGATCGATCGTGTCCGTCGGGGCGGTGTCGCTCAGCAGATTCACCACGTTCCGTTCACTGCCCAGCAACGACGCCATCGCCACCAGCCGCCGCTTCACGTGCGGCTGATTTTCCAGATCGGCCAGGGCCAGGCACGCGCTGTGTCCCAGGCGCGGCGTGTCGAGCACTCCCGCCAGGCCGTACAACCGGCGGGCCAGGTCCAGACGCTGCACATCGCCGGCCGCCCCGTCGCCCACCTCCTCGGCCAGCTCGAAGTACGCCAGCGGATTCTCCGGCCGCAGCGCCTCCAGCCGCTCGCGGAAGTCGCGCGATCCCGGCGCATCCTGCTTCACCGCGCCCAGCCCGAGCACGCACATCACCAGCAGCGCGATCATCACCGTGCGCCTCATGGTCCACCCCCCGTCTTGGCCGGCGGTTGCGCGGTGAGCTTCTCCAGGCGCAGGCGATTGAGCTCGATCATCGCCCGCTCGGTCTCGACGGCCTGGTCGAGCACATGGGCCAGGCCCACGCGCCGACTGGACGCCTGCCGCACGAGCGCGGCAATCGGCTCGCGCAGGGCCGGAAGCTGTGCCGCGGTGGTGTAGGCGAGCAGCTCCAGAGCCGAGATCTGCTCGGCGACGAACTGTTGCACCGGTCCCTCGACCAGGTTCAGCCGCGCCATGCGGCGGCGGTACAGGCCGGCGAGATCCTCCGGCACGGGCGACGATGTCATCAGACCCGCCGCGATGGCCCGCTGCTCCTCGGCCAGCAGCGAGGCGGCCTCGCCGGGCGACAGCGACCTTGGCCCGGCGTCGGCATCGCCCTGGAGCACGGCCACACGGTCGGCATAGATGCCGGCCAGCTCGCGGGCAAGGGCGTCGACGTTGCTCTCGCCGCCGCGATGAAGCTTCAGGGCGTGATTGATCAGGGCCAGGCGGGCTTCGACCGGCCACTCCTTGGCGCCCGGCGCGGGCAGGACCGCGCCGGTGAGCTCAGCGATGAACGCGGATGCGTTGGGGTTGCGGGTGATATCGGGAAACTGGTCGATCAGCTCCATCGCCACGGTCGGCCCGGTGGAGAAACGTCGCACGAGCACGCTCTGGGCCTGCTCGCGAATGTCCTGCGGCACGCCGCGGTAGACCTCGCGCACGAGGGCTTCGGCGTCGATCGGGCCGAGATCGGTGCCGGCAGTGGAGGCGAGCTCGGCGATCCTTTCATGGCGCTGGTCGGTGTCGCGCCGGGCTTCTTCATACCGCGCGGCCCAGGCGCCATCGGGCCCGATCGGCTGCCCCGGGCGCACGGGCGGCGAGGCGCTGTCGCGCGGGCGACGGAGCTGCTCGCCGGCCTCGAGATTCAGGTCCACCAGCACCGCCACCGCCGCGTCGAGGGCCTCGCGGGCCGCCTCGGCGCGCTGGGCGAAGAGCAACGCATACGACTCGTTCACCCGTGCGGCGCCGATGAGCAGGAGCAGCCGCGCTTCATCATCGCCGGGCAGCGCCTGGGCGCCGAACTGCGATGACGCATCGAGCCACGACTGCACGGCCAGGGCGTCGAACGCGGCGGCGCGGCTCTCCGGACCGGCGGCGGCGATGGCGGCGTCGGTGAGCGCCGGCCAGATTTCGCGCAGCCGGTCGCGCTGTCGGGCGCGATGGCGTTCATCCGCGCCGTCCGGGACCACGAGATCCTCGGTGAACCACGACAGTCCCGCACGCTGGGCGAGGATGCTGGTGATGACCCAGAGGTCGCGGCTGGTGATGGCCGGATCGTCGTAGAGGGCCAGCAGGGCATCGCGCACCGCGCGTCCGGCGGTGAAGTCCACGAGGCCGAGCAGGCGGCCGACGATGCTGGCGCTGGGTCCGGGCCGGGCAAGATCGACCGTGCCGCGCGCGATGGCGCGCACCGCCTCCAGCAGGGCGAGTTCGTGCTGCTCGCCGGGCCCGAGCTCGCGCTGCGCCGCCACCCACAGCTCCCAGAAGTCGTACGCGCGGGGCTCGTACTCGACGGAATCGATGAGGGAAACCGCGGCCCGCGCCAGCCACTGCCGCGCGAGCTGGTTCGGGTCGCGCCGATCGGCGTCGATCCGCACGGCGAGGGCGGCGTCGAGCTGGCGGCGGGCCTTGTCCACCACCACCGGGGCCATGGTCTGAAGGCCTGCGATGCGCCCGAGCAGGCGCGTCTTCCATGCCCCGCGCCACACGTCGATCGGCTCGGGAAACGGGCTGGAGACGGGCGTGAGCGATGCGAGCAGACGGTCGCTGACGGTGGGCGCATCGGCGGCGACGGCCAGCGCCTCCAGCATCGACTGCTCAGCGCGGCGGCGCAGGGCCTCATCCATCAGCACCCAGCCCGAGGCGAACTGGTTCACCAGATCGTCCCAGGCGCGGAAGACGGCCTCCGACGGGTCGTCCGTCAACGAGAGCTTGCGCTCGATGTCGTCGAAGTCGGCCTCCAGCGTCACGCTGGCGTCGGCGGCGTCCGCGCCGGCCATGGGCAGGCCGTTGCCAAGGAACGTCGGCACGCGCAGGGCATGGGCGAGGCGCGGCGGGCCGGCGGGCGATGCGCCATCACCGGCGGCGGTCTTCGGCCCGGGCGTCGATGCATCCGGCGGCAGCGCGGCATCGCCCGTGGCGGCACGGTCCGGCGCGCCGCCATCCAGCACGCCCGGCAGCACCAGCGCCAGCACGGCCAGCCCGATGACGATCGTGATGATGCTCGCCAGCAGCGAAACCGTGACCGGCGTCCAGAAACCCGCACCGCGCTCGTCGGCGGCATCGGGCGAGACGGCGGCCGGCTGCGGGACCGGCCCCGCGGCGATGGCGCCCCCGGTGTCCGTTTGACCGTTGCCCGACGGCGCCTCCATACCCTGCGTGATCTCGTGGACGCCGAGGCGCGATCGGTGCGAGCGGGCGTAGTCGCTGAGTCCCTTGATGACCTTGACCAGCCCGTCGGGGGCCACGTGATAGGCCTCGGCGAGGGCCACAAGAAGCGACCGGCTGGTCGAGTTCCACCCGCCGCAGCCGATCAGCACCGCCAGCACCTGGCGGTCGAAGGGCGTCAGCAACGCTGCCGCGCCGACATCGCGTGCGGGCGGGCGCGGCAATGGCGGCGCTGCGACCGCCGGGGCCAGGGATCTGGCGCGCGTGGGCGGCACGGCTGCCGCGCGGGCGCGCTGCGGCGGCGGCGCGTGAGGCGGAGATGGCTCGAACATCGCCTCGGGCCGGACCGGCTCAGCGCGCATCTCGATGATCGCGGCGCTCAGCGCCGGATCGGTCAGCAAGGCCGCGGCGGCGCGAAGCACGCGGCGGGCATGCTCGGCCTCGGGCGCGGAGGCGTGGACGTTGCGATCGACCTCGATCAGGCGCCGCATGAGCGCGACATCGATCGTCGCGCGGTCCGGCACGCGGTCCTCCAGGCCCAGCACCTCGATCGGATCGGCGAAGTCGGCCACGCGCAGGAAGATCCGGAAGACATCGCCGCTCTCGCCCCCGGAATGTGCCGCGCCCCCACCCCCACCCCCATCCCCGGAATGTGCCCCGCCCTCGCGGTACATCGCGGCGCTGACGAGCAGACGCGCAGAGGTGCGCAACCGTCGGCGCACGAAGTCGGCCGGCTTGGTGTGCCCCTGCGGATGGCGGTGAACATCGGCGAGGCGGCGATAGAGCGCGGCATAGATCGCGGCCACATCGCCCTCGGGACGCGACAGGCCCAGCACGATGTGCGGCGGGTCCGACTCGTCGATGCCGAGGAGGTCGTGAAACGGGTCGCCGGTCATGGCCCGTCCTCCGCGGCATCGCCGGCCTTTCCCGCGGCGGCCTCGGCATCGACGAGCTTGCGCTGAAGGCCCTTGAGCCGAGCGCCCCACGGATCGGGGCCGTAGTCCGGGTTCAGCAGCGTGTGCTGATCGAGCACCTCGCGGGCGCGGTCGAACTGACGCAGACCGATGAGGATGTCGATCTGGCGGAACTTCGCCTCGAACCACAGTTCGCTGCGCACTTCGCTGCCCGCGAGCAGACGGCGGCAGCAATCCAGGGCCTGCTCGGGCTTGCCCAGCGCCTGGGACAGGGCCGCGGCGGACTGGAGGAAGCGTGCGTTGGACGGCCGCGCTTCGAGAAGCTTCTCGAACAGCGACAGGGCGGCGCGGCCGCGCTGCTCGTCGTGCGTCTGCTCCCACAGCAGCCGCTCGGCCTCCGCGACGGTGGCGTGATAGCTCAGGACCGCGGGGTCCTTCAGGGCGTCGGCATCGCCGGCCGTCTCGAGCAGGATGCGCAAGCCGTAGCGATCGATCAGGCGCAGCAGCTCGCGGTCGACTTCGGCGGGGGTCGCGGCCTCGCGCCACTGGCGATGGGCGAAATTGAAGAGCGCGCGGGACGCCAGTCGCGACCAGATGGAATCCTCCGCGCGGTCCCACAGCGCATCGGCCAGCGCCCGCGCCTCGGCGATGTCGCCGCCGAGCAGCCGCTCCTGCACGCGGCGATAGTCCAGCTCATCGCGCCATTGCGCCAGGTCCGCATCGTGCGCCGCGGCCAGTTCATCGAGCCACGCGAACGCCTGCCGCGCCGCCGCGACCCGCGCCACGCCCTCGCCGAGCGCGACCTCCAGCAGCATGCGGCAGCGGGTGACGAGCTCATCGGCCGGCGGCGCGCCGGGCGCGCCCAGGCGGGCCATGTCCTGTGTGTTGACGGGCAGGGCGATGTCGATGAATCGCCGGGCGTAGCCCTCGCGGCGCTCGCCGCGAGCGTCCCGGAAGAGCTGGTAGAGCACCTGTGCCGCGCGGCGGCGGGCCACAAGGTAGACCTCGCTGTTCTCGGGAATGTCCAGCAGCGTCTGCACGGCTTCCTCGGATGCGCCGGTAACGGCGAGGGCCTGCTTGAGCATGACCTTGGGGGCGTACTCGCTGGAGGGAAAGCGCCGGATGAACCGGCTCATCAGGTCATCGAGCTCGGCGGCCAGGGCCTCGCTACCGCGCGCCTCGACGACCTTATCCAGACTCACGATCGCCATCCACATGGCCTCGGCGGCGTCGGCGTCGTGGCGGAGCGCCTCGGCGGCCTGCGTGAAGGCGTTGCGGGCCTCCAGGTAGCGGCCCTGAAAGTAGCGGCAATATCCGATCAGACGCCGGCACGCCGCGGAGGCGTCGGTGTAATTGCCGGCGTCGGGCTCGGCCAGCGCCGCCTCGAGGTCGGCGGCGGCGCGCCCGAACGTCTCCACGATCGACGAGTCCGTGGCGGGCCCGTCGCCGCCGTGAATGCCGCGGGCCTCGGAGTAGGTCATCACGCCGCGCACGTAGCGCAGGGCGAAACCCTGCTCGCCGAGGGCGTCGGTGCCGTAGCGCTTCGCCAGGTCGAGCACCTGGTCCAGCGCCTCGCGCGAGGCCAGCTCGGTGACGGCGTAGCGGATGAGCGCGGTGGCGTTGCGGTCGCGCCCGCCGCGCTCCAGCGCCTGGGCGGCGATGAGGCGCAGCCACGGCGCGGGCACTTCGCGCTGCGAGTCGATGCAGCGGGCCAGCTCGTCGCGGGCGCGATCGAACTCGTCGTGCTCCAGCCAGATGACGATGCGCCAGATGGGCGCCTCCTCGCGCAGCGGCTTGTAGGTGTTCTCGTGCTCCAGCAGGTCGATCCAGTTGGAGGCGCTGGCGCTGGTGGAGGTGAGCGACTTGCACAGGGCCACGCCGAGGATCGACCGGGCGATGGGCTCGAGCGATCGCAGGTCCACCGAGACCTCGTTGAGGTCGGGGTTGTAGGCGTCCACATCGAGCAGCTCGGAGAAGGCGCGGATGGCGATGAGGGCGTTGTCGCGCCGTTGATTGAGCCAGGACTGGTAGTACATCGCCCAGGCGTAATAGAACGCGCACTCATCGCGCAGGGCCCGCGCTTCCTCGATGCGGGTGAACAGCGCAGCCGAATCGGCCCCGCCGGCGCGGGCGAGCTGTCGCTCGAGCAATTCGATGCCGCCATCGAGAAAGCCCATGAGCTGGTTGAAGCGGGGAATGATGTCCGTGAGCAGCGCCTGGGCCCGCTCGATCTCGGCGGGGCTGCTCAGGCGGAGGCGGTGGTTCTCGGCGATCTGCTTGGCCGTGCGATAGCTGCCGCGCAGCAGGGCCAGGCGCAGGGCGCCGGCGTCCTGATCGGGCAGGGATGAGACGAGCGTGCGGCCGCGCTGCTCCAGCAGGGCGCGCTCATCCGGGTCCTGGACCTTCAGCAGCAGCTCGGCGTAGAGATCGGCGAGCTGGCGGACGATTGCATCGCGGGCCTCGCCGCGCGCGCTTTCGAGCTGCTCCTCCAGGTGAACCGCGAGCAGGCGGCGCAGGCCGAGGCGCTCCAGGTAGGCGCCGACGTCATCGGCGCGGAGGGGGGCGGCAGCGGCCGCAAAGAGCAGGACGCTGATCGTCAGGAGTATAAGCCGTCGCAGACGGGTGCCACGGCTCTGTGAGCCGTGCCTGCGTGACACCGGCCGCGCATCAGCACGGCCGACACGGCCGTGGCACGCGGGTTCGACAAGACTCGGGCATGCCTCGCCCGGAGCTGCGAGGCATGGCACCCGGCGAGTCTGCCCGTGCGGGCGTTCACCGGCAGCCGCGCGCCACGGGCAGGAGGAACCTGCCCATGGCACCCGGAGGTCAGTCGTGATTCTCTCACTTCGCCGGCACATACGTCACCTGGTCGAAGCCGGCATCGCGGGCCGACTGAATTGCCGCCACCGCGAAACCCACGGGAATCTGGTTGTGCACGTGCACGAACACGCCGGCCGTCTTCGGCAGCCCGCCCAGGGCCTCGCGCAAGGCCTGCTTGTCGCGATAGATGTTCGGCCCGAGCTGATACGCGGGCTGGCCATCCACAAGAAGCACCGTGACGATCTGCGGCTGAAAGTCCGACAGCTCGCCCGACGCGCTCTCCCGCTCGGTCTGAAGGGTGGGGCTGAGGCGGTCCTCCTGCTTGGCCAGCACCGTCGTCACCATGAAGTAGATCAACAGCAGGAACGTCACATCGATCATGCTCGCGAGGTTGAGCGTGATGCGCTCGACACGACGGCGGGTTTGTCTGGCACGAATGCGCATGATCGAAGACCGGACATCCGGGCTGCCGGGGCTACCGGGGCTACCGGGGCACCTCCGTGGCCAGCCGCGCTGCGCCCACCTCCATGTCCTGGAGCCGGATGAGCACCTGGTTGAGCCGGCTGGTGTCGTTGTTGCGGTCCGCGCGGAGCAGGAGCTTGACCTGCCGCGCATCGTGGTCAGGCAGGGCGTCGATCTCGGCCTGGACGAGCGCGGCAAGCTCATCCAGCTCCACTGCGCGCTCGTTCACAATGATCGTGCCGTCGGCGAGGATGTTGATGACCAGGCCCGCCTCCTCGGCCTGCTGGTCCTGCTCGCCCGGCTCCTGCGGCAGGTTCAGTTCCGCCCGCGTCGTCCGCGCGAACTGTGCCGCGACCATGAAGAAGATGATCAGCAGAAAGACGACGTCGATCATCGAGGTGATGTCGACCAGCAGCATCTTCTCGCGATGGCCGGATCGCCCGAACGTCATGCGCCGGCCCCCTCGCCGCCCGGCCGGGGCCGCGGCCGCGCCGCCGCGGTCGCCGCCGGCGCGGCAGCGGGCGGCGGCGATGCCGGCGCCGCCGCCTGGGCCGTCGATGGAGTCGCATAAGACCGCGTGGCCGGCTGCGCCGGTCGCGCTGATCCGGCCGACTCCAGGTACAGCACCAGCCGCTCGATCTCCAGGCCCGCCTCCGACGCGAAGGCGTCGATGCGATTGCGGAAGAACGTGAACAGGGCGATGACGGGTATGGCCAGGATCAGGCCCAGCAAGGTGGTGACCAGGGCGAGCGAGATATTGCTCGCAAGGGCCTCGTAGTCCGATGCCGAGCTCTTGGAGATGGACTCGAACGCCCCCACCATGCCCAGCACCGTGCCCAGCAGCCCCAGCAGCGGCGCGATCGAGCCGATCAGCCCCAGGGCGTCCGTCGAGCGATACAGCCGCGCCGTCTGGTCCTCGCCGGCCTCCTCGATGGCGTTCTTGATCTCGAAGGCGCCGAAGGCGGACTTCTGGAAACGCGTCAGCCCCGCGGCCATGATCCGCGTGAAGTACGAGTCGTTTTCGGGGTCCAGGCAGTATTCCAGGGCCCCGTTCACATCATCGGCCGCGAGCATCGACTCGACCTGCTCCATGTGCACGGGCGGCAGCAGCGCGCTGCGGCGGATCTGCAGCAGGTGCATCACCACCAGCGCCAGCGCCCCGATGCTCAAGGCGATGATGATGTAGCCGACGGCCCCGCCGCTTTGCACGGTCTCCAGCCACGAAGCGCCGCGCTCGGCGTTGTCGGACTGGGCCAGCAGGAAATGCAACCGGGTCATGCGTTCTCCTTGATGCGGTCTGACGGCCCCGGCTCGGGTTCGTTCAGCAGGAAGACCGGGTGGCCGGGGAATCGCCGGCGGGCATCGGCCCGAATCGCCGCCGCCTCCTCCAGCCGGCCCGACGCCGACAGGGCATCGGCCAGGCGCAACGAGGCGAGCGCGGCAAGGTAGGGCTGCGATGCGCCGAAGCGCGCCGGCACATGGGCCAGACTCACCATGCCCCGCCGCTTCAGCTCGATCCCGCTCTCGGCCAGCAGCGACAGCCCGATGACATGCCGCGCCCATGCCTCGGCCCACGGCGGCAGCGAGGGTAACTGCCCGGCCAGGCGGCCGCGCGCGGCGGACCGCCGCGCGGAATCGGCCGACATGACGTCCAGCAGCGACGCCAGGAATGCCGCGCCCTCGTGGTGCGGCAGCTCCGGCGGCGGCGCATCGGCGAGCGCCACCGGCCCGGACGCCTGCGCCCGCGCGGCACGGGCGTACAGCGCCGCCACGGCGGCCACCACCGCATCGCCCTGGGCATCGAACGACTCGAGGTCGCGCTGAAGCTTGTCCAGCCCCGCCGCGCCGGCCCAGACCGGGGCAAGTTGCGGGCAGAGACTCCATGTGTCGTCGTAGACGGGCGTGAGCGCGGCATAGCGGTCGGTCGCGGCCCCGGCCCGGCGCATCCGCGCCATCTCGAGGAACGGAATCACCGCCGCATCGTGCGCCCCCCGGGCCAGGCGGCAGCGCAGCAGCCCTTCGGCCACGATCAGCGCCGACTCGCCGGTCTTTCCGCGATATCGCTCGAACAAGCGCTCGAAGAGCGGCTCGGCGAGCGCGGCATCGTTGCGCTGAAGCCGCGCCCGCGCCCGCCACATCTCCGCGGCCCGGGCCAGCCGCTCCGGGAGGTTCAGGTCGGGCACATCCGGCTCGATGTCGCGCACCACATCCCAGGCGACGGTCTGCGATGCGCCGCCGGGTGTGCGCACCACGACGCCGGCATCGTCCATGCTGATGATCGGCGCCTCGATCGGACCCAGATCGCCGCGGCGATGAATGATGCCCGCCGCGGCTGGCAGCGCGGGCCACGACACCACCAGGCCAAGCGCGATCGCGATGTGCCGCATCGCCATCAGTTGACTCCCGCCGGCACGAAGCGGTAGACGCCGCCGGACTGCGCGGCGATCGTCTTGAGCAATTCCTGGCTCGACGGATCGCCGAAGGCGATGGTGTTAATGACCACGCGCCGACCCCGCCCGTTCATCGCCGCCAGCTCCTCGGCGGTGAACCCGCCGATCTGCCCGTCGGTAAGGAAGAAGATCACATCCGGCCGCACCTCCAGCGAGAAGATGAGCTGAAAGGCCTCGCGCGGCTCGGTGCCGCCGCCGGGATCGACCTCGCTGTTGAGCCAGCGGATGACCCGGGCGACCATGGTCGGCTTGGCCCGCATCCAGTCGTCCTGGAAGCTCGGCACGGTGACGCCGTTGGAAAACATGGCGACGAAAAAGTGGGCGTAGTCCGGCAGACTTTCGATCGACCGGGCCAGCTCGCGCTTGGCCACGGCCATCTTGGTGCCCTCGCTCATGGACCCGGAGCGGTCCACGATGTAAGCGAAGCGCGTGCCGCTGGAGCTGACGCCGAAGAACGAGGTCTCACCGGTGCCGCCGGCGAGGCCGAAGTCCTCGCCCGACCCGGAGCCGCCCAGCGCGGGCATCGAGCCGCCGGCGGCGAACTCCATCTCCACCGCGGGGATGTCCGGCGAGAGGATCGCCGACTCCTCCGGCAGTGTTTCGAGGTTCTCGATCGCCTGGGTGGTCAGTTCATCGAAGGTGTTCGACTCGAGGTTCGTCAGCTCCTCCTCCTGGAGGATGGCGAACTCATATTGCACCGCCTGCGGCCCCGCGCCCCCTGGGCGCCAGCGATACAGCGAGCTGAGCACGGCCATGATGCACAGGTGCACCACAAGCGACACGAGGGCCCCGACGAGCAGGAGCTTTCGCCGCCGCGCCCGCACCAGGGCCTGGCGCTGGGCCTCCAGTTCGCGCTGCTCGGCGGTCGGGGCCGCGAGCACGGTCGCCCTTCGCCAGGGCAGCGTGATGGGCTTGAGGATGCGGCTCACGGGCTCTCCAGCGTGATCTCGCGTGTCCGGGCGGGCGTCAGGGGCGGACACGGGCCGTCGCCATCCTACTATATGCCGGGTCATGAGCGGCCATGCGCCGCGGGCATCTGGAGGGCTTTCGCCTTTTGCTAGAGGGGGCGGCCTTTCGGCGGTTGTGCCGGAATGTGAGAGTGCCGATGTTCATCCGGGCATGTGCGCGCTGCGTGGCAGAGCGGGCACGGTCTGACGACACGCGCGGGCGCACCGCGGCAAATGAGTGCAACGGCCCGAACTGCCGACCCCGAGATTCCCGGATTCCCGCCGCACGATCGACAAGGGGACATCAACGGCATCCGGCGCGGTCGATCAGGACCGGATCATGTACTACTCGGCCGCATCCGGGGGCTGGCAACTTCTCGAGGAGCGCATCGACGATGACAACGATGCGACACCCGGAACCAATCGCCACGTGCAGTACATCTGGGGGCCGAGGTACATCGACGACCTCCTGTGCCGGCGGCAGGACTCGGACCTTGACGGGGAGTACCTGGATGACAGCTACTGGTATCATTGCACGGACGTGCAGTTCTCCACCGTGGCCATCCTGGATGAGCTGGCGGCGCTGACGGAGCGCGCTGAGTACGACCCCTACGGCCTGCCGCGCCACCACCGCGTCGCGGACATCGATGGCGACGGATCGGTCAACGTCTCCGATCAGCTCATCATCCTGGCGCAGTGGGGGCTGTTCGGCCAGGGCGATTTCAACCGCGATGGCACGGTGGACGTCTCGGACCTGCTGGTGCTGCTCGCCGACTGGGGCCCGGCCCTGCCGCTGGGCGAGCTGTCCCATCCGGGGGTCGGGAACATC
>Ga0299906_10003732_pt1 | contig 12534 bp, 14 predicted proteins | sample RVTome_14_FD_200259 | JGI IMG/M metagenome (GOLD analysis project Ga0299906, IMG submission 200259) | Soil microbial communities from uranium-contaminated site in the Upper Colorado River Basin, Wyoming, United States - RVT145D125 (version 2) ...
CGAGGTGGGGATGGTCGCGCAGGTGTTCCATTTCTACGCCGGCGCCGTCGACAAGCACTTCGGCGAGACGATCCCGGCCGCGGGCGGCGAGGCCATGACCTTCCACGAGCCGCTCGGCGTCGTCGGGCTCATCGTCCCCTGGAACTTCCCGCTCAACATCGCGAGCTGGAAGCTCGGCCCCGCGCTCGCGTGCGGGAACAGCGTCGTCCTCAAGCCCGCCGAGCTGACGCCGCTCTCCGCGCTCAGGCTCGCGGAGCTCGTGCTCGAGGCGGGGATCCCGGAGGGCGTCGTGAACGTCCTCGTCGGCAAGGGCTCCGTCGTCGGGCAGCGGCTGGTCGAGCATGCGGACGTCGCGAAGATCGGCTTCACCGGGTCGACCGAGGTCGGCCGGCTCGTCATGCAGGGCGCGGCGGGGACGATCAAGCGCGTCACGCTCGAGCTCGGCGGCAAGTCCGCGAATGTGATCTTCGAGGACGCCGACGTCGAGAAGGCGGCCGCGTCGGCGCCGTACGCCGTGTTCGACAACGCCGGCCAGGACTGCTGCGCGCGCTCGCGGCTCCTTGTCCAGAAATCCGTCTACGACGAATTTCTGGACAGGTTCATCGAGGCCACGCGCCGCCTGAAGGTCGGGGACCCGATGGACGAAGCGACCGAGATGGGGCCGCTGATCTCGGCCGAGCACCGCCGAACGGTTGCCTCATATCTGGAGGGTGTTCCTAACGCTTTCCGGGGCGAAGTCCCGGAAAGCGCCGGCTACTGGTTCCCGTGCACGATCGTCGAGGCGACGAACGACCACCGCGTCGCGCGCGAGGAGGTCTTCGGCCCCGTCGCGGCGGTGATCCCGTTCGAGGACGAGGCCGCCGCGATCCGGATCGCGAACGACACGCCGTACGGGCTCTCAGGCTCGATCTGGACGCGGGACGGCGCCCGCGCGCTCCGCGTCGCGCGGGCGATCGAGGCGGGCGTGCTCTCGGTCAACGCGAACACGTCCGTCCGCGTGCAGACGCCGTTCGGCGGGTTCAAGCAGTCGGGGTTCGGGCGCGAGCTCGGGATGCAGGCGCTCGAGGGCTACTCCGAGGTCAAGAGCGTCTTCGTCTCCACGGAGGGAGAGTGAGCGCAGGCATGGGCAGGCTCGACGGGAAGGTGTGCGTGATCACCGGTGCCGGCGGCGGCATGGGCCGCGAGGCGGCGATCGTCTTCACGCGCGAGGGGGCCAAGGTCTGCGCGGCCGACGTCGACGGGACGCTCGCCGAGGAGACGGTGGCCCTTTGCTCGGGCGACGCGTTCGCGGTGCGCGCGAACGTGGCCGACGAGGACGACGTGCGGGCGATGTTCACCGCGACCGCCGATCGCTTCGGCGGGATCGACGTGCTCTACAACAACGCCGGCATCTCGCCCGCCGACGACGCGTCCGTTCTCGACACGACGGTCGAGGCGTGGCAGCGCGTGCAGGACGTGAACGCGAAGGGCGTCTTCCTCTGCTGCAAGCACGGGATCCCGTACCTGCTGGAGCGGGGAGGAGGCTCGGTGATCAACGTCGCCTCCTTCGTCGCCATCCTCGGCGCCGCGACCTCGCAGGTCTCGTACACCGCGTCCAAGGGAGCCGTGCTCGCGATGAGCCGCGAGCTCGCCGTGCAGTTCGCGCGGAAGGGCGTGCGCGTGAACGCGCTCTGCCCGGGGCCGGTGGAGACGCCGCTCCTGCTCGCGATCTACGGGGGCGACCCGGAGGCGTTCGCGCGCCGGCAGGTGCACTGGCCGACGGGCCGGCTCGGGACCCCGCGCGAGATCGTCAACGCCGCGCTCTTCCTCGCGAGCGACGAGTCGTCGTTCGTGAACGGGGCGGCGTTCACCGTCGACGGCGGCCTGACGGCCGCGTACGTCACGCCGGAGTGACGTCGCGCGGCCACGGGGCCGTTGACTCCTCACGCGAAGGTTCGTAGCATCAACTGTCGCACGAGGCGTTTCGAGCCTCTCGCGTCGCCGTCGGAGTCTCTCGGAGGGGGGTACGAGTGATCGATCTCCTGAGGCCTGAGCTCACCGTCGAACCGCGGCCGAAGGACCCGGAGACGTCCCGGTACGTGCGCTCGTACCTGATCATGCGCGTCTTCGTCGGCGCGCTCGGCGTCGCATTGCCGTTCCTCGTCGTGCTGGTCGACGGGCTCGCGTTCGACGGCGACCCGTTCCCGCGCACCTCGCTCAGCGCGTACTACTACTCGGGTGCGCGGGAGCTGTTCGTCGGCACGCTGAGCGCGACCGCGATCTTCCTCGTCACGTACAAGGTCGCCGACCGGACGCTCGACAACACGCTGAGCACCCTCGCGGGAGTCGCGGTGCTCGTCGTCGCGCTGTTCCCGACCGGGCTGCCGCCGGACGTCACCGAGCTCACGCCGCTCCAGGACCTGGTCGGCGAGTCCGTCGTCGAGGTCGTTCATTTCGGCGCCGCGGCCGTGTTCATCGTGTCGCTCGCGGCGATCAGCTTCACCTTCGGGGTGCGCGCGGGCGCCATCGCCGTCGCGCTCGTGTGGATCGTCGTGACGGAGCTGTTCGGTGGGCCACCGAACTCGCTGCTCTACGGCGAGGCGGTGTCCGTCTGGGCGTTCGGCGCCTCCTGGCTGATGAAGGGCCTGGAGCTGGACATCCTCCGCGCGAGCAAGCCCTCGCCGCGGCCGCCCGGCGACGGAACCGCGAGCCAGCCGTAGCGCGCGACTCGCGGGAGCCTCAGACCCCGACGACCTGAACCAACCAGCGCCGGTCGCGGGCGCGGTCGAGCTCGAGGAAGAGCACCCGCTGCCACTGGCCGAGCGCGAGCTCGCCGTCGCGCACGGGGATCGACTCGCCCGCCGGCCCGAGGAGCATCGACATGCAATGGGCATGGCCGTTCCCGACCTCCATGTCCTCCTCGCACACGTTCTCCGTCCGCCGGTCCCAGTCGTCGTGCGCGTAGTAGTGCTCGCTCGGGACGAGCCGCTTCAGCAGCACCGCGAAGTCCTCGAGGAAGCCGTGCTCCCACTCGTTCACGCGCACCGCGCACGTCGTGTGCGGCGAGTAGACCGAGCAGATCCCGTCCGTGATCTCGCTCTGCCGGACCGCATCCCGGACGTCCTCCGTGATGTCGGTGACGGTCAGCCCGCCGGCGGTGCGCAGTCGCGTCTCGGACTGAAAGGTCTTCACGGCCGCCTCCCATTGTGTCAGCAGCGGCCGAGCGGGTCCCGCCGGAACCGTCGGTTACGCTGACCGTCCGCGGGCCCGTAGCTCAGCTGGTCAGAGCAGCCGACTCATAATCGGTTGGTCCCTGGTTCGAGTCCAGGCGGGCCCATTCCCGCGCGGCGATCCCGAGGCGGCGCGGCTGAAACCGAGGCAAGTCTCCTCCAGACGCGGCAAGGGGCCCGGGTGGGCGGGCCCCCTGCTCCTGCGGCGCAACTTCGGGCCAGGCTATTGCCTGCGGGGAGAGGAGTCGCGCCGGTAGTGACGTGTATCTCTTGCATATCACGCGACCGGTTGCGAGCTTTTCCAGGAGATTTCCACAGCCGGAATGCCGCAATTTCGGAGAAGTACCGCGCGTCCATCCACAGGGCGGGGGAAAGTGCTTGGGAAAGTCGGCGGCGGCTAGACTCCCTTGCATGGCGGAGCACGAGCACGGCACGCTGCGCGTGAAGACCGGTCTCGCGGAGATGTTCAAGGGCGGCGTCATCATGGACGTCGTCGACGCGGACCAGGCCCGAATCGCCGAGGAAGCGGGCGCCTGCGCGGTCATGGCGCTCGAGCGCGTCCCGGCCGACATCCGCCGCGACGGGGGCGTCGCGCGCATGGCCGACCCGCTCAAGATCAAGGAGATCCAGGACGCGGTCTCGGTCCCGGTCATGGCCAAGTGCCGCATCGGCCACTTCGCCGAGGCCCAAATCCTGGAGGCGCTCGAGGTGGACTACATCGACGAGTCCGAGGTCCTGACGCCGGCCGACCTCGAGCACCACGTCGACAAGTGGGACTTCACCGTGCCCTTCGTCTGCGGCGCGACGAACCTGGGGGAGGCGCTGCGGCGCATCTCCGAGGGCGCCGCGATGATCCGGACGAAGGGGGAGGCGGGGACGGGCGACATCGTCAACGCCGTCACGCACATGCGCGCCGTGTTCGGCGCGATCCGGCAGCTCCAGTCCATGCGCGCGGACGAGCTCCACGCTGCCGCGAAGGAGCACCGGGCCCCGTACGAGCTGGTCCGCCATGTCGCGGAGACGGGCCGGTTGCCGGTCGTCACCTTCACCGCGGGCGGGATTGCGACTCCCGCGGATGCCTCGCTCTGCATGCAGCTCGGCGCGGACGGCGTCTTCGTCGGCTCGGGGATCTTCAAGTCCGCCGATCCGGAGCTTCGCGCGAAGGCGATCGTCGAGGCGACGACGCACTTCCACGATCCCAAGGTCCTGGCCGAGGTCTCGGCCGGCCTCGGCGAACCGATGGTGGGCATCTCAGCCTCCTCGATTCCCGTCGAGGAGCGGCTCGAAGTTCGCGGCTGGTAGGGAGGGATTGGGGTCAGGCTTCAGCCTGATCCCGGTCTTGGATCGAGCGCAATCTCGAACCGGGATCACGCTAAGAGCTTCTAACGTAATGACGCACGTCGCGAGGCGGATGCTGGACGTCGCGAGGCAAGGACGCAGGGAGCGCCCATACTTGACGTATGGGCGCGACTGAGGACGAAGCATCGCGGTGTCGAGCGCCGCATCGCGACATCGGCGCTCATTGCGTTAGAAGCTCTAAAGCCTGACCCCACGGCGGAATCTAGACTGACGCTCGTGGTGCGAATCGGAGTTCTGGCTTTGCAGGGGGCGTTTCGGGAGCACGCCCGCATGCTGCGCTCGCTCGGCGCCGACGTCGTCGAGGTGCGGCAGCCGGAGGAGCTCGACGGGCTCGAAGGGCTCGTCATCCCCGGTGGGGAGTCGACGACCATCGTTCGCCTCGCGGCGCTGTACGGGCTCGACGAGGCGATCCGCGCGTACGCCGGGCCGGTGCTCGGCACCTGCGCGGGGATGATCGTGCTCGACCGCGACCACCTCGGCCTTGCGGACCTTCGGGTCGATCGAAATGCTTACGGGCGCCAGGTGCGGAGCTTCGAGGCCCAGGTCTCGCTCGAGGGCGACGAGCGGCCGCTCGAGGGCGTCTTCATCCGCGCGCCGCGGATCCGCGAGGTCGGCCCCGGCGTCGAGGTGCTCGGCAAGCTCGAAGGCGAGCCCGTGCTCGTGCGCGACGGGCGCCTGCTGCTCGCGTCGTTCCACCCCGAGCTGACGAACGACACCCGCGTGCACGAGCTCTTCCTCGAGATCGTCCGCGCGCAGGTGCACGAGGGCGAGGCAAGCCTCGCCCCTACGGACCGCAGGGAGGGCGAGCATGTCCGGGCGTAGGGACGAGATTCATCTCGCCCGGCAGCCGGTGGCGATCGAGGAGGAGCGTCGTAGTGTCCGGGCATAGCAAGTGGTCGTCGATCAAGCACAAGAAGGGCGCGGCCGACGCGAAGCGCGGCCAGCTCTTCTCGAAGCTTTCGCGGGCGATCATCGTCGCGGCGCGCGAGGGCGGGCCGGACCCGGCCGCCAACCTGGCGCTGCAGAACGCGATCGAGAAGGCGCGCTCGTACTCGATGCCGAAGGACAACATCGAGCGCGCGATCGCGAAGGGCTCTGGCGCGGATTCCGAAGGCTCGGACTTCGAGACGATCGTGTATGAGGGCTACGGGCCCGAGGGAGTCGCCGTCCTCGTCGAGGCGCTGACCGACAACCGCAACCGCACCGCCTCCGACGTCCGACATCTGTTCGCCAAGCACGGCGGCAACCTCGGCACGACGGGCGCGGTCGCGTGGCAGTTCGAGCGCACGGGGATCGTGCTCGTGCCGGCCGACGGCGTCGACGAGGAGTCGCTGCTCCTGAGCGCCGCCGAGGCGGGCGCGGACGACGTCGAGCAGGACGGCGCGAGCTTCGTCGTCTCGACCCCGCCGGAGGCGCTCGTGCCCGTGCGCGAAGCGCTCGAGGCGGCCGGGTTCGGCGTCGAGTCGGCCGAGCTGTCGATGGTCCCGAAGGGCACGGTCGCGATCGTCGACGAGTCGACCGCCCGCCGGGTGATGCGCTTGATCGAGGGCCTCGAGGACGCGGACGACGTCCAGGACGTGTACGCGAACTTCGACATCCCCGAGACGGTGCTGGAAGCGGTAGCCTCCTAGCTCGTGGCGACCACCGTCGGAACACCGCTCACCGCGCAACGAATCGAGTCGCTCCTCTCGGCGCGGCTCTTCCTCGAGCCGCAGCTCGCCGGCGGGCGCCTCTACTTCGTCTCGAACATCTCCGGCCACCTGAGCCTGTTCTCGATGGACGCCGCGGGCGGCATCCCCGAGCCGCTGCTGCCGCCGCAGATCGCGCTCCAGAACCCGGAGCTCGTGGGCGGGCACCCGTTCCACGTCCTGCCCGAGATCGACCGGATCGTGGTCATGATCGACAGCGACGGCGACGAGAACTACCAGCCGCTCGTGCTTCCGCTCGCCGGCGGGTTCCCCGAGCCGCTCGACGCTTCCTTCGAGGGTCGCAGGTCGCACCTGATCGAGGTCGATCCGGTCGCGCGCATGGGCTACTTCGTGGCCGAATCGCGGGAGGAGGCGATGATGTTCGGCCTCCGGGCCGACCTGGAGACGGGCAAGGTCGTCGAGCTCGGCCGGAGCCCGTACGGCGCGTTCCCGGCCGCCTGGAGCCCCGACCACTCGCGCGTCGTGCTCGGCGACGGGTACACGGCAGGTGACGTCGTCCTGTACGAGCCGGACGGCGACGGCGGGCGCAGGATGCTCTACGGGACGCCCATCGACGAGCGCGAGGAGGGACGCGAGTACCCGCCGAGCGGGTTCCGCGGCCCGCACGTCGTCTCGAGCGGCAGCGGCATCCTCATCGGCACGACGCTTCTCGGCGACGACGCCGGCGCACCCGGGTTCATCGCCTTCGACCGTCCCGGCGAGATCGAGCCGGTCGCCATCGACGGGCTCGTGCACGAGGGCGCGGGCGAGCTCGAGGACATCAAGCACCTCGAGGACGACCGCTACGCGACGATCTACAACATCGACGGCTGCTCGTGGGCGTACGACACGCGCTTCGACGAGGGCTCGCGCACGCTTACCGTCGAGCGCGCTCTCGTCGGCGAGGGAGACCTCGCCGGAGGCGTCCTCCACGGTCTCGACTACGACGAGGAGAGCGGGCGCTTCGCGCTCTCGTTCTGCACGGCGACCATGCCGACCCAGCTCTACGTGCTCGAGCCGGAGGCCGCGACGCCGCCCGCCCGCAGGACCCGCGAGCGCGCGCTCGGCCTCGACCCGTCGCTTCTCTCCGCGGGCGAGGACGCGTCCTACGAGTCCCACGACGGGCTCAGGGTCTCCGCGCGTCTCTACCTGCCGTCCGAGGAGCTCGGCTTCGAGGGCCCGCGGCCGCTCGTGTACTACGTCCACGGCGGCCCGCAGGGACAGGAGCGCCCGAACTTCGCGTGGTTCTCGATGCCGCTGATCCAGATCCTCACGCTCGAGGGCTTCATCGTGTTCGTCCCCAACGTGCGCGGGTCGAGCGGCTACGGGCTCTCGTACATGAAGCGCGTCGACCACGACTGGGGCGGCCTCGACCGGCTCGACCACGTCCACGCGATGACCGAGGTCCTGCCGGCGGACGAGCGCGTCGACGTCTCGCGCGCCGGCGTCGTCGGCCGTTCCTACGGCGGCTACATGACGCTGATGCTCTCCTCGCGACACCCTGAGCTGTGGCGCGCGGCCGTGGACATGTTCGGGCCGTACGACCTGCTCACGTTCCTCGACCGCATCCCGCCGACCTGGAAGACGTACTTCGCGCTCGCGATCGGCGACGCCGAGAAGGACCGCGACTTCCTCGTCGACCGCTCTCCGCGCACGCACATCCACGACATCTCGGCTCCGCTCCTCGTGATCCAGGGCCGGAACGACCCGCGCGTCGTCGAGCAGGAGTCGCACGACCTCGTGGAGGAGCTCCGCGGGCAGGGACGCGACGTCGACTACCTCGTCTTCGAGGACGAGGGCCACGACGTCCTCAAGCTCCCGAATCGCGTTACCTGCTACGACCGGATCGTCGGCTTCTTCTCCGAGCACCTTTCGTAGCTCTCGCGCCGCTGTTACCCTCTGCGCCGGCTGAGGGGCGGTTCGAACGAGAGGAGACCTTTTGGTACGTGCGATGACGATCGTCGTCGTGCTCGTCCTGGCTCTGCTGGGGGCAAGCTGCGGAGGCGGCGACGACACGGCGAGCGACACGGACACCGTCTTGACCGAGACGACCGAGGACATCACGGCCGAGGAGACGACCGACGAGACGACCACGGACGAGACCACGACCGACGACGGCAGCTTCGCCACGGGCGACTGCGCCGAGCTCGTCGCGGCGGCCGCCTCGGTCAGCCAGGCGTTCTCGGCAACCAGCGACAGCGACGACGTCGATGCGACGTCCGACCAGTTCGACGAGTTCGCGGAGAACGCGCCCGCGGAGATCCGGGACGACCTCGTGATCCTCGCGGAGGCGTACAGGGAGTACGCCGACGTCCTCGCCGACGTGAACATCGAGCCGGGCGAGGCCCCGGATGCGGAGGCGATCGCAGCTCTGCAGGCGGCGATTGCGGCGATCGACCAGGCGGAGCTCACGCGGGCCTCCGCGAACGTCAGCGCCTGGACCACCGAGAACTGCTGATCGGGAACGAGCCGGCGCCCTTCCACGAGGGCGCCGGCTCTCTCCGAGGTCCGACGTCCGAAGGCCTCAATACCTTCCTTCCGTGAAGGTCCTCGGAATCGACCCAGGGACGGCAGCGTGCGGGTACGGGATCGTCCACGGAAGCGACGGCCGCCTCCGGGCGGTGGTGTCCGGTCACTGGCGGACGTCCGCGCGCGCGCGGCCGGACGCGAGGCTGCTCGCGATCTTCGAGGGCGTCCAGGGTCTCATTGCGGAGCACGCGCCGGACGCCGTCGCGCTCGAGGAGTCCTACGTGGGTGCCGACGCCCGCATCGCGCTCTCCGTCGGGCAGGCGCGCGGCGCCGTTCTCGTCGCGGCCGCAGGGCTAGGAGTCGACTGCGCCGAGTACGCCCCTGCTCGCGTCAAGCAGGCGGTCTGCGGCTACGGCCGCGCCGAGAAGGGACAGATGCAGCGGATGGTGAAGATCATCCTCGGCCTCGACGCCGAGCCGGAGTCGACCCATGCGGCGGATGCGCTCGCGGTCGCGATCTGCCACGCGCTCGCGCCTCCCCTGCTGGAGGCGGCCGGGTGATCTCGCGCCTGCGGGGTGCTCCCGCCGCCCGGACGGCGGACGGCCTGGTCCTCGACGTCGGCGGGGTCGGATACCTCGTAGCCGCGACGCCGAGCGCGCTCCGCCGTTGCGACAGCGGAGGGGAAGTCACCGTCGAGACGTACCTGCACGTGCGCGAGGACACGCTCCAGCTGTACGGGTTCGCCGATGCCGCCGAGCGAGAGCTGTTCCTGCTCCTCCTCGGCGTCAGCGGCATCGGCCCGAAGGTCGCGCTCGCGGTCGTGTCGAGCGCCGCGCCCGCCGAGCTCCGGCGCGCGATCGCGCTCGAGGACCCGGCCCGTTTCCAGGCGATCCCGGGGATCGGCAAGAAGACGGCCGAGCGGATCGTCCTGGAGCTCAAAGGCTCGATCGCCGGCGCGATCGAGCCTAATGGGGGCGGTGCGGGCGTTTCCGGTCTTGTCGAGCGGGATGCGCTCGTCGAGCTTGGATACTCCGTCATCGAGGCCGAGCAGGCGCTGGCGACCGTCGATCCGGAGCTGCCTGCACAAGAGCGTGTCCGTCTCGCGTTGAGAGGCGTTGCGTGACCGAGCAGAACGCTCTTCTAGCACCCGTTCTCCAGAACGGGGACGAGGAGGTCGAGCAGACGCTGCGGCCGCGGCGGCTCGCCGACTTCGTCGGCCAGGAGCGCACGAAGCAGCAGCTCGAGATCGCGCTCGAGGCGGCGCGCGCGCGGGGGGACGCGCTCGACCATGTCCTCCTCGTCGGGCCGCCGGGGCTCGGGAAGACCACGCTCGCCACGATCGTCCGCGAGGAGCTCGGCGTCGGCCTGCGCACGGTCGCGGGGCCCGCGCTCGAGCGGAAGGGTGACATGGCCGCGATCCTCACCGGCCTCGAGCCGCGCGACGTCCTCTTCATCGACGAGATCCACCGCGTGAACCGCGCGATCGAGGAGATCCTGTACCCGGCGCTCGAGGACTTCCGGCTCGACATCATCGTCGGGCAGGGCGCGGGCGCGAGGACGCTGACGCTCGACCTGCCGCCGTTCACGCTCGTCGGCGCGACCACGCGCACGGGCCTGCTGACGACGCCGCTCCGCGACCGCTTCGGGATGACCTTCCGGCTCGGGTACTACGAGCCCGGCGAGCTCGCCTGGATCGTCCGCCGGTCGGCAGGGATCCTCGGCGTCGAGACCGAGGACGAGGCTGCGGACGAGATCGCCTCGCGGGCGCGCGGGACACCGCGCGTGGCGAACCGCATCCTGCGGCGCGTCCGAGACGTCGCCCAGGTGCGCCATGAGGGGGTCGTCACGCTCCCCGTCGCCCGCGAGGCGCTCGAGCTGCTCGAGGTCGACGAGGTCGGCCTCGAGCGCACCGACCGCGAGCTTCTCGCCGCGATCGCCGAGAAGTTCTCGGGCGGGCCGGTCGGGCTCTCGACGCTGGCCGTCGCGCTCGGCGAGGAGCAGGACACGATCGAGGACGTGTACGAGCCGTATCTCCTCCAGCTCGGCTTCCTCCAGCGGACGCCGAGAGGGCGCGTCATCACGGAGCTCGGCCGCCAGCACATCGGTGCCGCCGCCAAGGCGGACGGCCTCTTCTGACGTGAGTCAGCACATCTGGACTCCGGGAGCGTCCGGCCCGCTCGACGAGTTCGTGGCGACCATCAGCCGTATGGTCGCGACATTCGCGCAGGAGCACTCGCTCGAGCAGGCGGAAGTGCGCGTCGAGCTCGCGGACGGGTTGCGCTACCTGCTCGCGGCGGCCACCGCGGAGCCCGGGTTCGGGTTCTTCTCGTTCGTCCCGCATCAGACGGAGGGCGACGAGCCACGGCGCGTGATCGTGCCGGTGGGCGCGGTCAAGACGATCGAGATCTCGGCGCCAGACCCGGAGCGCCGCTTCGGGTTCGTGCCGGACACGTAGCTCCTACATCGGAGAGATCGTCAATCCACGCAGCTGGCTCTCGAGCGTTCTGACGACCTGAAGGTCTGGCGTTTCCCGCATGAGCCCGGTCACCGCGACGGCCAGTGCTCGAAGCAGCTCCTCACGCTCCAGTGAGCGGACGAGGGCGCCCTCGAAGCCTTCGCGCACGCTCGGAGGCAGCCGGTCGAATTCCTTCCCGTGGCCCGTTTGGAGACCCCGGCGCAGGCACGCGAGGGTGAGTGCGTGGTCGCGAACGCAGCTGATGCAGTACTCGGCATGCCACCACTGCCCGCGAGCGACGCCGACCATCGCATGACGCGCATACAGGACGGCCCACCCGAGCAGTGCCTCGTCCGACGGAGGTGGAGCGATCTCCACGCTGTGCGGGCCGAAGAGCACGTTGAACGCAGGACCCGTCTGTCGAACGCTCTCCGGCGCGAACGAGAGGTCGACCTGCAACCAATCCGCGAGCAGGAACACGCGATAGACCAGGTCGCCACGGGAGAGGTCGAGCAGCGGCACGGCGTCGAACTCGTCGGCCAGCTCGCGCGTCCAGTCGCGCAGCACTTCGGTCACAGAGGACTCCGCGGCGACTCCGAACGTGAGATCGAGATCCGACCAGCGGTCTCCGTTCCCGTGCGCGAGCGAGCCTATGACTGCGGCCGCGACGACGCGCGGGTCGGTCTCCGCGAGCCCGAGCAGGTGCTCGCGTACTCGATCGCGGTTGGCGCCGGCGGACATCAACTGTCCGGCTATCAACCCCGGTACTGCAGCTCGCGCCACGACGGAACGGGAGCGAGCTCGAGCAGCGTGCGGCCACCCTCCGGCTCCGCGTAGCCGAAGTCGCCCGCGTCGTCCTCCCACGAGACGTCGAGCAGGCCCTCCTTGACCCGATGGTCGAGCCAGGCGCCGCGGAAGACGAGCTTGCGCAGCCAGTACACGAGCGACTCGCCGTCCACGAGCGACAGCCGCTCCCAGTGCCGGACGAGATAGAGGCCGAGGCCGCTGCGGGGATCGACGATCCGGCCATCGGCCACGAGCTCCACGAGGTCGCCCGCCTCGTCCGGGTCGAGGTCGTTCGACCCGATGAGCCCGAGCTTCACGGCGGCGGCGGTGACGCGCTCCTCGAAGTCGTCCGCGTTGAACTGGAACCGGTGCCCGAGGAACTCGACCACGAAGTCGTCGCCGGAGCGGTAGTTGGCCGCGAGCATGGGTCTCAGCGTAACTACGCTCTCCGACGTGGGAGATCGTCGAACGTGGGTCGTCATGGCGGTGGTCGTGCTCGCGATCTGGCTGGTGGGCGCGGCGGTGACGAGGTACTCGCTCGAGCAGATGGCGTACTACACAGATCGGA
>Ga0299906_10003733_pt1 | contig 12532 bp, 6 predicted proteins | sample RVTome_14_FD_200259 | JGI IMG/M metagenome (GOLD analysis project Ga0299906, IMG submission 200259) | Soil microbial communities from uranium-contaminated site in the Upper Colorado River Basin, Wyoming, United States - RVT145D125 (version 2) ...
GACGTCGACACGGGAGTCGACGTGCGTGTCGGCGAGGGCGTAATCGACGGCGTGAGGGTCGACGAAGGCGTCAGGGTCACGGTCGCAGTTCCCGGAGCCGTGCTGGCAGTCGGTGTCGCGCTGGGGGCGGACGGGCCCGTGTCACATGTTCCTGGGATCAGGCAGCTGCCCACAACGCCAGGGATCAGGCCGCCGCTCAGCTTTAGGTCCTGAATGATGTCGAGCAGGATGCTTGGATTGAGCGGACCAAACGGCGTGAATCCCCAGGGCCGGTAGTCGGCTTCCATCATCGAGCCGATCTCGACCTCGGATTCGGGCTGGCGCAGCACCCGCCCCGACAACTGGGCACAGGTCACCAGCAGGCACACGGAAACCAGCACCATCAGCAGCCAGGCGAGTAGACCCATCCGGCGACGCCGCTGTTCCTGATCCTCCGGCTGCGCCTCGACTTGAGGCCCGTCCAGTCCGCTCTCGGCCTGCATCTTGTCAGCCTACCTGCCCGTTCTTACCGGGTCCGGCCGTTGCCGGGAAAACGACGGTGAAGGTGTTGCCGCGCTTCTTGCCGCTCGCAACCCATAATTGGGCACCCAGCGCGTCGGCAGTGGCTTTGATCATTGCCAAGCTGAGGCCAATACCCTGCCATCCATCGGCCGCTTCAGACATCACTGCCTCGAACAACTCCGGACCGCCGCCTCGGACCAAGGGAGCAGCTTCATCGCGGACCATGAGCCAGCATTCATCATCTTCGGATTCCAGATCCATCCGGATGCGGCTGCCAGGTTCGGCCCGCCAGGCTGCCTGATTGATGAGATGACGCAGCAGTTTGGCGCCCAGGGCGCTGTCAACCTGGACGTCGAGGGGTGAGTCCGCCTTAACCTGTAGTTCCAGGCCCTTGTCGGCGATCAATTCGTCGGCTGGCAATCCTGCCTGTCTCTCGGTCAGCTCCTGGAGCGACACCTGGTCCCCTTGCTCCGCCAGGTCGGCCTCGATTTCGACAATAGCCAACATCTCGTCGGTCCAGCTGCGGATCTCTCCCAAATCAGCCATCGCCCGCTGGATGGCCCCCGTCACAGGTTCGCCGCCTCCTAGCTCGTGCTCATTGAGCGTGAGCAAGGCAGCTAACGCGTCGGTCAGAGGTTGGCGCAGGCTGTCCGCCGCTTGGGCCAACAACCCCATCTTCAGCTGTTGCAGCCGACGAGCTTTGGTGACGTCACGCAACAGCATGACCCAGCCCGCACCTTTGCCATCCTGGCTGGTTGGCGTCAAGCTGACCATATGGACGTGACTGTGGGGCCAGCCAACTTCAGTGACGGTAGCTCGCCTCGGCTTCATGACCAGCCAATGCCGCACCAACGTGGAGAGCGCCGGTGGCAGCACCTCAACCGCCACCTGCCCCGCCAGTGCGTGACCGCCGAAGAGCTCATCTGCCGCCGGATTGGAGACCGCAATCACACCCTGGACGTCGGTCGAGACCAGTGCATCCTTCGTGTTCTCGATGACTGCTTGCAACCGCTGCCTTTCGGCGGCAACTTGCTGCTGCAGGCGCTCACGCTCCTGCCTCAGGCGGCGGTGCTCGGCGGCGCGTTCGACGGCCAGTGATAGGTCACGTATCGAATCGAGCGGCTTGGGCAGGTAGTCGTAAGCCCCACCCATCCGCATCGAAGAAATGGCCGATTCGAGCGTACCGACGCCGCTGATCACAACGACCTGAAGATCCGGGTCATGCTCCTGCGCTCGGCGCAACAACTCAAGACCATCCATCTCGGGCATCATCAAGTCGGCCACCATGACATCAAAGGGTGGGCCGTCGCGCACCAAGCTCAAAGCTTCGACGCCGTTGGCGGCGCCCTCAACCTGGTAGCCGCGCCGAGTCAGGTGAGCCTTCATCAGGCTCAGGTAGTCGGGTTCGTCGTCAACTACCAAGACTCGCGCCCCACTCATGCCAGGGCCTCGGACTGGTGTAGTTGGCTTTGGGCCGGGATTTCTTTGGGCAACGAGATGGTGAACGCCGTGCCTTCACCGATCGAGCTCTCAACATCAATGCGTCCACCATGGCGGCTGATGATGCCATAGCTGACTGCTAGACCCATGCCGGTCCCTTGCCCCTCCGGCTTGGTGGTGAAGAACGGCTCGAAAATCCGCACCAGGTTCTCTTTGGGGATACCGACGCCGCTGTCCTCCACCCGCAGCATTGCCTCGTCTTCGCCGTCTGTGAGGCGCAGCATGAGCTCGCCTCCCTCGGGCATCGCCTGGACGGCGTTCTGGATCAGATTGATGATGACCTGTTCGATCTGCTGTGAGTCGTACGTCAACCAGACAGCCTGGTCGGGCAGCTCGCTGATTGCGTCGACCTTCCCCTTGCGAATTAAGTAATCCGTCAAGCGCAGGCAGCCTTCGACCGTCGTTCGCAAGTCACGTTGCTGCATGCTTGGCGTGGATTGCCGGGCGAATTTGAGCAGATCGGTGACAATCAAGTTTGCCCGGCTGGCGTTGTCCCGGATGATCTTGAGCCCCTGCTCCATCTCGGGCCGGCCATCCGTGTCGATCATCAGTTCTTCAGCCATGCCCTTGATGACGCCCAGCGGGTTCTTGACATCGTGCACAATGCCCGCCGCTAGTTGGCCGACGGCGGCTAGCTTCTCGGATTGCACCAGTTGTTGCTGTGCCGACTGCAGGCGTTCGTACATCTCGGCCAACTGCTGGTTGCGCTCGATTGTTTCCTCATACAACTGCTGGGCTTCCTCGGTGCGTGCGTGCAACCGAGCCGTCATGACGTCAAAGGCCTCGGCCAGATCGCCGATCTCATCGGAGCGGATGAGCCCCGAGGCTTGCTCCAGGTCGCCGGCCGCAACCGCCTGCGCCATCGACCGAAGGTGGAGAATCGGGCGGGCTATGTTCTGGGAAATCAGGTAGCCGACGACAATGACGGCCACGGTCCCAAGCGCGAAGATCAGGCTGATGAGATTGCGGCTGGTGGCTTCGGCCGATACGACGAAATTGCTGGGTAGAACGACGCCCATCGTGCCCATGATCTGTTCGCGTGCGATCCATGGCGTGTAGGCCGCCTGGTAGGGCCGGCCAGACATTTCGAACTCCTCCAACTGGACACTGGTGCCCCCGGCACTCAAAGAGGCCATCAACTCCTCGCGAAGTTGGGCGGTTTCCTGAAGGTCTGGAAAGGTCGTGGCGACCAGATGGCCCTGCCGGTCGAGCATCAGGATGTCCGCCAGTGCCTGAGACTTGAGCTCTCGCGCCAAAGTGTCCGCCCGGGTGCCCACCAGCATCCCGCCGATCAGGTTGCCGTCCTGATCCTGCACCGGCCCTGAAGTGAACAGGTAGATGCCTTCGGGTGTCTCGATCAGACCAACAAACTTGTCGCCGGCCGCATCGGTCTCCCCGTCCAAGACGTTTTGCACAAAATAGTAGGTGGAGAAATCGGCCCCGGTTTGGGTGGCGATAAAGGATTCCTCGGGCGACGGCCGAATGATGCCCATCACCTGACGACCCTGATCGTCGACCACGACCACCGCCTCCGCGCCCCCATTCAGGGCTAGCGGAAGCAGCAGGTTGGTCAACGTTTGACTGTCATTGCGCTGAATGGCGCTAGGAACACCAACGGTGAAGGTCATGAGACGCAGTAGGCTCAGCTGATCCTGCTCGGTCCGGACAACAGCGTCAGCCGAGACCCGGCCAGCCTCATAGAGTTGATTGACGAACCGCTCACGGACCGAGGAAGTGACCAGGCGGGTGATGATGTAGATGCCGCCAAAGGCCAACAGGAGGACAAGCAAGACGTAGGGCAACACCAGCTTGGCGCGCAAGCTAAACAGGCCATCCATTACCTGGCCCCACACCTGGCGGATCGCGCCCTGTAGGCCGGCCGGTCCTGACGCAACCGGCGTGCTGGTGTCTCTCATATTGCGGGCCTTACCCAGTCGTATGCCCCATATGTCTCATGCGTGGCGCGCTCGGACGGCACGAGGCTTCCCGCCTTCATGCCGCACTGCCGGCTTGGTGACCGGCCGCCGCCGGTTGGGACGGACCTAGCGTCCGTTGACATAGGGGGCAACCCGGATGCACCCACCTCCCGCTCGCTTGGCTTCGTACATTGCCTGATCAACATGATCCAAGAAATCGTCGGGCGTCATGATCCCACCCGGAAGCTGCGCCACGCCAATGCTAGCTGTGACCGGGCCCCAGTTCTTCTTATCGACTGTCGTAAGCTGATCTGAGATACGCTGGGCGACACCTTCTGCCATCGTCTGGTCGGCTTCGGGTAGAACGACCAGGAATTCATCCCCGCCGAGGCGGGTCGGAATATCGATACGCCGGACTTGCGACCGGATGCCTTCAGCGACCTCAATCAATACCTGATCCCCGGCGGGATGGCCGAACTCATCATTAATTCGCTTCAGGTCATCGAGGTCGATCATGATCACTGACAACGGCCGCTGGTAGCGGACGCCACGCTCGACTTCGGCATCGAGAGATTCATTCAGTTTGTGCCGGTTGTAAAGACCCGTCAGCGGGTCGGTCACCGCCAGCCGTTGGACTTCTTTGAATAGGCGGGTGTTCTCGCGAATCAGGTGGCGGTGCTCGAGCGCTCGGGTCAGCGAGAGTTCGAAGACGGCCAACGACTCCAGCGGCTTCATCAAGTAGTCGTAGGCGCCTGAACGCAGGGCCTCGACAGCCGTCTCGACACTGGCATTGCCCGTCAACACAAGCGCTTGAACCTCTGGATCCCGGCGTCGGGCGGCCTGGAAGACTTCCAAGCCGGTATGGTTGGGCATATACAGGTCAAGAATCAAAACATCGTAGGTGCGCTTCTCGAGGGCAGCCATTGCCTGCTTGCCGTCGGGCGCCTCATAGACGTTAAGGCCCATCCGCTGCGCCCTGTGCACAAGCATCTGGCGAAAGTCCGGATCGTCATCGGCGATCAGAACTTCGCCGACAGGGAGCTCAACACCGTTCCCCCATTCGTTCACAACACCGCCTTGCGCTCGTGATTCAACCGTCATTAGCATGCGATTGGTTCCAGTCATTCTGTTCGCCCCCATCTTAAGCTGAACTGCTCTACCGCTTACCTTGCATTCAACCTACACTCAACGCCGCGGATCAGGAATCGAATAGGCGGCTGTGCTCAGGCTTCGATGCGGTAGCCGTAGCCTCGCACATTCACCAGGCGAGCGGGTTGGCGTGGGTCCTTCTCGATCTTCTGCCGCAAAAACCAGATGTACCGGCGCAATGCGCTGGCGCTCGTCTTGCGGTTGTCGCCCCAGACGTCACGAATGAGCTGTTCCTGCGAAATCGCCTCACCCGGTCGGCGCGCCAAGCAGGCCAATAGGCGGAATTCGGTTGGGGTCAGATCCATCACTTCACCGGCCAGGCGCGCCTCGCGACGCCCCATGTCGACGATCAAATTGCCCATCTGGTGGACCGGCGGATCCTGGTCCCGATCGTTCGATGTGCGAGACAGGATGGCCCGCGCCCGAGCCCCGAGTTCTGCCAGACTGAACGGCTTGGTGATGTAGTCATCGACCCCCAGTCGAAAGCCGCGCAATTTGTCCTGTTCGGCGGTTTTTGCGGTCAACATGATGATCGGGGTGTCAGCCAACTCCCGCATGCGTGCGCAAACTTCCCAGCCATCCATTCCCGGCATCATGACGTCGAGGAACACCAGGTCTGGTCGTGATTCAAAAAAGGCCCGCAGTGCTTTCGGCCCTCGATCGGCCGACACCACTTGGTAGCCTTCCTCCCTCAAGTATTCGCCGACGAAACGCAACAGCGTTCGATCGTCGTCAACAATCAAGATATTAGCTGGCACGCACCGGTTCCTCCATGTCAGCCCAGCGATCGCTGACTGGATGTTTCAGGGCAGCCGCTGCCTATGCTTGTGCCGCCGTCCGACACGCTGACGCTCCGGCAAGCTCCGTGTGTATTGTCGGTCGAGGCGCCAAGCGACCATCGGCCCGCACCGATTGCTTCCATTGTAGTGCAACTTCTTAACCTGGGGCGTGTTAGGGGAGCGGCGAGCGAACAACTGCCAGCGGCAGCCAGAAGGCCACTTCTGCGCCGCCAGATTCGGCTTCGATGGCTTCAATCCCACCGCCCATCGCCTCGAGCAGCCGCCGCGACAGGTACAGGCCCAAACCATGGCCATAGACTTCGCGCGCATCGCTCGAATCCAGCCGGTGGAAACGATCGAAGACGGCCTCCCGTTCGTCTGGCGGAATGCCCGGCCCATCATCGACTACGGCTACGCGCAGGGTGTCTGCCTGGCGGCGGGCGATCACGCGCACCGGGCTGGCGGGGGCGTATTTGAGGGCATTGTCGATGAGATGGAACAAGACACTCGTGATCGCCCGCTCGTCGCCGAGAGTGTCGGGCAAATCGGCTTCCAGCTCCAAGTGGATGCGGCGAGCTCCGGCATCAGCCGGAAAGCGATTGGCGACAGCGCGGGCCAGGACAGGAATCGGGACGGGCTCGAGCGTTAGAGGAAAGCGGCCGGCTTCCAGCGCCGATAGATCGAGGATGATTTCGACGAAACTCACAAGTCGTTCGGTTTCGGAAGCCACCAAGGCCAATGTGTCGTCGACCGTCACCGCCAGGTCCACGCCGCGCTTGAGGGCAAGCTCGACGCCACTGCGGATGTTGGTCAACGGCCCCCGCAGTTCATGCGACACCAGCGTGACGAACTCGGACTTGAGACGATCCAGTTCCTTGAGTTCCTCGTTGACCCGCTGCAAGTCGGCCACCGTCTCCGCCAACTCCTGCGTTCGGTGGCGCACCTTGGCTTCGAGCGATCGATTGAGGTTTTCCAGCGCTAGACGGGCAGCCGCGACCTCGTCCAAAGCCGCTCGCAGCTCGTCCTCGCGCGCCTTGAGATCGGTCAGATCATGGGCCGTGGCCGCCAACAATGGCGCGTCGCGTCGTTCGTCGTATACCGGTCGCAGCGATAAGGCGACAGGCAGCCGGGTGCCATCCGGCCTGATCAGTTCGGTTTCACCACTCCAGCCATCCGGGATTGCCCGCTCAATTAGCTCGCCGGCTTCCGCTTGCGGCAAGAAGTTGGACAGCGACTCACCGGGTTCGATTCGGGCAGACAGCCCGACCGCATGTCGCAGCGCCGGGTTGGTCAACAACAGCTTGCCGTGCTCGTCGGCGACAAATGCCAGGTCGGCGGCACCCTGAACCAGACTGGCGTACTGGCGTGTTTCTGCCTGGCCGGCGATCACCCCCTGGCGGGCCACCAGCAGGAGCCCCAGTCCCGCCGTGGCGGCAACCCCCAGCCAGCTCACCTGGCGCGTCAGCCACCAATCGGCCAATGTCGAACCGGCAATCAAGTAGGTCAGGAATGCTGGCAGGATGGCAGCTAGCCGGCCGGCGAGCTTGCGCCGCCGGCTCTTGGGACCGCTGGCCTGTTCGACCTTGGCGATCGGGCCATGGGCCGCCTGGCGGGCACTCACCAACAACGCCAATGGTGTGAGCATCCAGCCCAGATGCAAGATCGACCCCGGCATGCGCGCCGGCGACAGAGAGGCGTAGCCAAAGGCCAGGTCCGTCGTCAGGCGCAGGGCAAACGCTAGTCCCAGGTAGGCGTACATCCGGCGCCCGCGTGCCGTGTCGCTCAGCAACGCCAGCCGCAGTCCGAGCAGAGCCAGCACCCAGTCGAAGGCCGGCGCCAGCGCCGCCCACAAGATCATCACCAGATCACCGATCCCAACATCAAGGGCGGGTCGCACAATTGTCAGCCAGAAAAGGACAAAGGCTCCAAGCACGATCAGGACAACTTCGAGCAGATCGCGCAAACGGCCGAAGCGCGGGTCGTCGGAAACCGGAACCGTGCTCAAGCTGGCGGCGGCTGCCAAAAACCCAGCCAAACGCAGCAAATCACCGAGCGAGGGGGTCGGCGGCATGGCGGCCTGCAGGACGATCGAGCCGGCCTCAAAAATCATGGACAGGGACAACATGGCGAGCGCCACAACGAGCAAACGCCAGAGACGGCGCTGTGGGCCCTCGGCCGTCATCAGCCGTGGACGGAGTTCGACCAGCACCAGCGCCTGCGACAGAGCGACCAATAACAGGGCGGCCGCATCCGGCCAGACGGCCACGGCCGGCAGCGTGGTCAGGGCGGCAAAGGCGACCACGCCAACGGCTTGAAGAACTGGCAGCAGGCCCCGTCGTCCGATCCGGATCATCGTCTGGCTGCCCATCTTGATGATTGTATGTCCAGCCCAGGTGGGCGACAAGCTGGCGCCCGGGGCACCTGCCCTGGCTGTCTCGGGATCCCGTGCCTAGAACTCGAACGGCGGTTCCGGCTTAAAGGCAGCTTACATCCCCCTGTCGAGTGTAACAGCGGGGGCGTTCGCCCTAACCCGCTCAGCCTGTCGAAGCGTGAGCATTTCGAAGGGCGCGGTTTGGATTGGATCCCGGTCGGACTGCGCCCACCCTGGATTGGAGACAGAGCCTCACTACAATCCACAGGCAGGAACGTTGTATACAACGTCCCCACCTCGTTCGTCTGCCAATCTAAGCGTGTGCCTATCGAAGGGCGTTCTCGCCAACACGCGGCTGACCCTCCGCGGCGCCTGCGAGGCATTGCCGGGAGGGTCAGGCTGACGAATCCTAGCCTAAGTGGGGGCTAGAACTCGAACGGAGGCGGCGTATGCGTTGGCGTTGGGGTCGCCGACGGCGGCGCAGTGCTGCTGGCGAGCGGCGTGTTGGTCTTCGTTGGCGTGTTGCTGGCCGTCGGCGTGCGGCTCGGCGTCGATGTGACCGAAGGCGTCGGCGTGCGAGACGGCGTTGGTGTGCGGCTGGCCGTCGGCGTGATCGTAGGGGTGCGGCTCGGCGTAGGCGTGTTGCTGGGCAGCGGTGTGTTGGAGGGCAATGGAGTATTGGATGGCGTCCGAGTTGGCGTCGGCGTGGGGAAGGTGGCATCGGAGGCCGACCGGAACAGGTTGCAGGTCGAATCGTTGAAGGTCACCGAGAAGCCGAAATGGCTCGACGATAAGTTAGCCGGCGCACTGGACATGTAGCTGGGGGCGCCGCCGTTGAAGTCAACAATGATGTTGTTGTTGCCGTCGATCACGCTACGCGGCAGGTTGATATTGGCTGAAGTAGACGACGTGTAGTCGTCGGCCGTCCGGATGCTGGTCCCGTTCCAGCGAATGTAATTGACCCGCTCGCTCCAGCCGTAGACGCCGCTGGCCGATTGCAAGGCTGGCCAATACACGGTGACCCCAGTTACCTGAAGTCCCGGATAAGTTGTGTTGCTAATGTACTGGCGAACGCGCGAGTTGCTCAGGAACTGGAAGGTGCCAAAGCTGACGCCCGTACAGCTGGGTGTCGGTGTCAGCGTTGGGGTCGGGGTCTCCGGCGGGCTGAGGGTGAACTGAACTTCCTGCCAGCCCGACCACACACCTTCGTCATCGGTGGCGCCGGCCAGCATGCGGTGTAATCCGATGTCCATGACGGCCCCGTTCGGCCAAAGTCCGGCGGACACCGAGATCGTGCTGCAAGGTCCATTCCCGCCGAAGCCGCAGTAGCCCGCCACACTCTCGGTGTGGTTGTAGACATAGACCCAGGCTGAGCCGTTCCAGCGCTCCCAGCGGAAGGCCAGGTTGACAATGCCATCGCCATCGTTACCGACCCCGGCACAACTGACTGGATCGACATTGTCCGGGTCGTATGCTTCGGCCCAGGATGGCAGATAACTGCCCGGCCCGTAGATCGAACCATCCGGTGGATCCATGATGGTGACGATAGGCGGCACCTGGCACGGGGTCGCCGTTTGCGTTGGGGTGGCCGATGGTATCGGCGTGTTGGTCGGTGTGTTGGTCGGCAGCGGGGTCGGGCTCGGCAGGACCAGCGTCGGGTCGAGGCCAACCACCCGCGAGACTCGGAACTGCTCGACGCGACCCTCACGGGAGGCTGTCAAATGCAGGAAAGGCCAATTGGTGGTCAAGAAGGGCAGAATCAGCGGATGATTAAAGTCGGCCGTGACCACCACCCGGTTGCCCGGACCCCCGGCGTCATGATAGGGGGCACAGTCCGACGACCAGTCGATGGACCACTCGTCAGGATTGGATGGGGAATAGACGAAGCCAGGGTCAGGACGGGTCGAGCACAGCGTGATGCTGAAGTAGCCTGGGTCGGACCAGGGTTCGGATTCGTCCCGCTGTACGGCAAACGAGCCCGCCCGGACGGCATCTCGGATCGACAGGACGCGGGCAGCATTCTCCTTGTCGTCGGCCGTGTCGCAAGTCTCGCCGAATGGGGAATAGAAATCGGCGCAGATCGTGTCATCGAAGTAGGCAGGATCGAATTCACCGGTGACGGCATAGCGAATGCCGAAGCGCGCCCCGTTCTCGATCGCCAACCAGGCGAAGAATAGACGGCCAAGCTCAATAATCGTGAAGATGATCAGCAGCAACAAAGGCAGGATGAGCATGAACTCAACCATCGCCTGTCCACGACGAGTTGGCTTGGTGCCGTTTTCTTTCACCCAGGGTTTCATAGACAGCACTTTCCTCCCATTTCAAGATAGAGCCAAATGGGTCCGGTTGGGCCTTACAGGCGACTTACAGAGAGAAACAGAGGATTGGGGATTGGGTTGACAGGGTCCGCAATCCCATGCGAAATCTGGAGCCTGTCGAAGGAGTGTTGGACATGTGCAAGGCGTAGCCATCGGATCGGCCGCCGCGGTTAGGCTTGGGCCTCACGTGGCCGGGCTTGGTTGCGGTCTGCCGTCGCGTCGATTGACGAAAGAACCGCGTAGGGACGTTGTATACAACGTCCCTACACCTGGTTTGCCGATAGGCGCGGTGAGCCACCCAGGGTGGTCCAGTTCAGCCGGGATGCAAGACCAGTCGGCGCGGGTCGAAGGGCTGACGCTTCGACGGGCTCAGCGCGTGAACAGCAAATGTGCCTCCCCAAGCATGTCGAAGGGGCGTAGAGACTTTGGTGAGCGTAGCGATCGGATCGGCCGCCGCGATTGGGCGTGTCCCGCAAGTGGCGGCGTTTGGTCGCGCTCTGCCGTCGCGTCGATTGACGAAAGAACCGCGTAGGGACGTTGTATACAACGTTCCTACACCTGGTTTGCCGATAGGCACGGTGAGCCACCCAGGGTGGTCCAGTTCAGCCGGGATGCAAGACCAGTCGACGCGCGTCGAAAGACTCACGGTTCGACGGGCTGACGCTTCGACGGGCTATGCGTTCAGCCCGCAGGGAAACGAAACCGGGGCCATCACTGGCCCCGGTTCAATTGTCGGTCTTGCTAGGAAGCGGCTAGAACTCAAACGGCGGCGGCGTATTTGTGGCGCTGGGCGTCGGAGTAACCGTGGGCGGCCCTAGCGTATTGGTGGCCGTCGCTGGCGGCGAGGTGTTTGTCGGTGTGATCGGCGTGTTCGTCCGCGTCGGTGTCGGTGTCGGCACGGTCGGCGTTATCGATGGCGTCAATGTCCGACTGGGTGTCGGTGTGATCGAGGGCGTGAAGGTATTGGTCGGAATTGGGCTCGGCGTCGGTGTGCGTGATGGGGTCGGCGTATTGCTGGGTGTCGGCGTCAGGCTCGGCGTCGGCGTGGCAATATTCACCGAACCACTGACATCGCAGCGGCCATCGAACGTCAGAGTCACCGAGTTGGGTCCAACGACACCCGGATTGGAGGGCATGTTGATGAAGTTGGCATACCAGGTGCGAGTAGCGCCGCCCGGCAACCAGTACGTGAACGCCGGCAGATTGGTGGTTGTGGGCGGGCTGCCATCATTGGGGCGGGCATAGCGTGACCCATTCCAATATTTATCCCACAGCCGTTGGTTCGGATAGTAGTCATACCAATCCACGAACGAGCGGCTCAGATAGAAGGGCACGGTGCCATTGTTCCTGACGGACATCTCGAACAGGATGCCGGACGTCCAGGTGTTGACCACCTCCAACACGCTGCAGTCCGGCGTTGGCGTTACCGTCGGCGACTGGGACGGGGTGATCGTGATGCTGGCCGTACTCGTCGGCAACGGCGTGAAGGTGGTGGAGGGCGTGGCGGTCGGCAGTGGCGTCGGGCTGGGCAGAACCAGCGTCGGATCAAGCCCAACCAGCCGCGAAACCCGGAATTCTTCGACCCGCCCTTCCCGGCTCGCGGTCAGATGCAGCCAGGGCCAGGCTGAACTCAGGAATGGAACGATCAGCGGGTGGTTGAAATCGACCGTGATGACCACACGGTTGCCGGGTTGGCCGGCGTCAAAGTATGGGCCGCAATCAGATGACCAATCGCTGACCCAGTTGTCCGGGTTCGAAGGTGAATAGACAAACGGCGTCCGATTAGGGCACAGCGTCACATCAAAGAAGCTCGGTTCATCCCAGGTGCGACTCTCATCCCGAAGAATGGCGGTGGCGCCGGCGCGGGCGGCGTCGACGATACTCAGGACGCGGGCCGCGTTCTCCTTCTTTTCCAGCGTGTCGCAGGTTTCGCTGAACTGTGCATAGTAGTTGGCGCATATGGTGTCATCAAAGAACACGTCCTCGAACTCACCGGTG
>Ga0299906_10003735_pt1 | contig 12530 bp, 8 predicted proteins | sample RVTome_14_FD_200259 | JGI IMG/M metagenome (GOLD analysis project Ga0299906, IMG submission 200259) | Soil microbial communities from uranium-contaminated site in the Upper Colorado River Basin, Wyoming, United States - RVT145D125 (version 2) ...
AGGTACTGGCTGCGCAGCTCGGTCTCGATCTCGTCGTAGACCTCGTCGAGGTTCTCGTACTCCTTGGCGTAGAAGACCCGGCCGCCGGTCGAGGCGACCAGGCGGTCGACCTTGGTCTCGAAGGAGCGTATGAAGAGCGAAAGGCCGGCGCTCTCGCGCGGCTTTCTCTTCATCAGGATGAGGTAGATCGGCACCCCCATCTTCTTGGCGAAGCTCAGGCACGAGGTGAAGGGGAAGTTGTCGTCCTCGTCGGCGCCGTCGGAGAAGACGATGAGGGCCTTGCGCCCGCGCACCCCCTGGAGCTGCACCAGGGAGTAGACGATCGACTCCCACAGGGCCGTGCGGCCGCTGGGCTCCAGGCTCTCGATCGAGCGCTCCACCGACTCGAGCTGGTGGGTGGTGGCGCGCACCAGGCGCGGCTGGTCGTCGAAGTCGACGACGAAGGCGCGGTCCTGCTCGGTGAAGGTCGAGCGCAGGAAGCGGATCGCCGCCCGCTGCACCGTGGGCAGCTTGACGAACATCGACGCCGAGGAGTCGATCGCCATCCCCAACGTCAGCGGCAGGTCGCCGGCGTCGCTGAAGCCGGCGATCTCCTGGTCGCGGCCCTGCTCGCGCACCCGGAAGTCGTCCTGCGTCAGGCCGCGCACCGGACGCCCCTGGTCGTTGGTGACGACGACGAAGAGCTCGACCAGGTTGACGTCGATGCGCTCGCCGGCGCGCGGTCCGTTCATGAAAGCCACGTCCTCGGCCACGGTGCCGTCGTCGAGCATGGCCACCACCCGCACGTAGCCCACCGGTTTGTCGGGGGGGATGTCGATGCGCTGGCGGAAGGGCGGGGCGAAGAGGGTGGCGACGGTGTCGCTGTTCCAGAAGAAGAGCACCCGGTCGAGCCGGCGCTCCACCGGCACCGCGACGCTCGCTTCGAACTCCACCGCGCCCGTGCCCTCGAGCTTTTCGGGACGGATGATGTCGACGAGCAGGCCGCCGCTGCCGGCGTTCAGGATCACCGAGTCGCGGCCGAGCTCGGCGCCGGCGGCGTCGAAGGCGACGGCGGTGAGCGTCTGGCGGCGCGGCGAGCGGCCGAGGTCGAGGCGCGCGGTGAACGACGGACGCGTGGCCTCGGCCACGTCGCGCTCGTCGAGCTGGAAGAGCACCCGTTCCACCCGGCTGTCCCAGACCCGGGTCGAGAAGCGCATCCGGCCGCGCAGCAGCTCGTCGTCGGGCCGCTCGATCTCGATCACCCGCGGCGCCGGCGGCGCGTCGTCCGCCGGCCCCGCGAGCACCCCGGCGCGGGTGCCGCCCCAGCGCTCGAGGTCGAGCTCCTCGACCAGCACCGCGATCTCCGTAGCCGCCGGCGGCACCTCGAGCGCGGTGCGGAACGGCCATTCCTCGAGGCCGGTCAGGTCCTGGCCGGTCACCAGCCGGCCCTCGATCCGCGGCGTCTCGCCGGGCACCGCGATCCCCACCGTCACCCGGAAGCTGGCGTCCTTCGGGCGCTCTTCGCCGTAGAGGTCGGCGAGCTGCACGCGCGCCTCGAGGTGGCCCGGGATCGCCGTGTCGGGGAGGGCGTCGCCGAGGCGCAGGACCGCGGCCACGTCGAGGTCGCCGCCGGCGGGCACGCCGCGCAGCAGCTCGCGCAGGCGCAGCGCCGCCACCGATTCCGGCACGCCGCGGCTGCGCCAGCGCGGCGCGCGCACCGTCCAGCCGCTGCGGCCTTCGACCTCGAGCGGGCGCAGGCCGGCGTCGCGCGCCAGGGTCGATTCGTAGGCGACCTCGAAGCGACGCGCGTAGCGCTCCACGGCGTCGGCCAGGCCGCGCTGGCTGGTGACCACCTCGCCGCCCGAGGCCTCGGCGTAGAGGCGCAGCGGCGCCAGCGGGTCGGCGAAGCGGGCCACCGGCACGGCCGGGGCTTCCTCCTTGTCCTTGCCGCGGCGGAAGAGCGAGCCGGGGCGGATCGTCACGCCGGCGCCGCCGGTCCTGATGCCGCTCTGGTCGGTCGATTCGATAAGGGTCGGGGCAAGGTCCTCGGCGTCGCGCTCTGACGGCGCCACGGTGAGGGGCAGCACCGTCCAGCCGAGGGCGGCGAGGGCGCGGGCGGTGTCGCGCACCGCGGTCTCGAAGACGAGCGCCGCGTCGGTCTCGCGCAGGGCGGCGCGCCAGGCCGAGGTCTCGAGGTGCTCGCCGTAGAAGTCGAGAGGGTCGAGGTCGAAGCCGTCGGTCACCAACAGGAGCACCCGCGGGCCGCGGCGGGGCTGGGCGCTCGCCCAGCCCACGAGCTGGTCCTGGCGCTCGCGCAGCAGCTCGAGCTCCTCGTCGATTCCGGCTTTCACCCGCTCGGCGATCTCCTCGGGCGTGACGCCCGGGGCGTGCGCCAGGCGCAGGGCGTCGAGCAGCGTCGCCTGGCGCAGCGCCAGCACGCGGCCTTCCGCCAGGTTGTTCGTCGACGCCCACGCCAGGCGCTGGCCGAGCACCAGGTCGTCGCGGGTGGTCAGCACGTCCTCGGGCTCCTCGCCGGCCATCACCACGTCGACGTCGCCGAGGGCGGTCAGGGGACCGACGATCGAAGCCAGGGCGTCGGCGGCGCGGCGCAAGGTGCCCTTGCCGGCGGCCGGCAGGTCGAACCAGACGGCGAGGCGGGCCGGCTCGGCGCCGGCCGCGCGCAGCCGCGGACCGGCGGGATCGACGGTGAGAGGCCGCAGCGCGGCGCCGTCCTCGCGGATCACCAGGTCGTCCGGCCCCACGTCCTCAGGCACGCGGCCGCCGGCGTCGCGGACCTCCACCCACAGGCGCACCGTCTGGGTGGCTGGTGCGTCGGTGCCCCGTTCCCGCGCGTCGGGCTCCTGCGCTGCCAGGAATCCGCCGGCGAGTGCCAAAAAGGCCCACGCCGGGGCCGTCCGTCGTCTGCTGCTCATGGTGGTCGTCCTTGCTGAATGCGTACGGCGCGTCCGGGTGCGGTCCTTCGGACGGGGCGTCGAGCCGTTCGGACGCCTGCCGCTCCGGGACAGTCTACCGTCCTTGCCCAGGCGGGACGGAAGCAAGAGCCTTGCCATCCGGTGTAGGGGCGCACGGCGTGCGCCCGTCCGAAGGCCGTCCGGAGGCGCACGCCGTGCGGCCGTCCGAAGGCCGTCCGGAGGCGCACGCCGTGCGCCCCTACACCTGAGGTAACAATCGCGCCCTTGCTTCGTATTCTCTCTGAGGGCGGACGACCTCCCTCGATCCGGACCAGAAACCTCAGCCTGCGATCTCGCACCGGCGGCCGGATGATGAGCAGCCGGTGCACCTCGATGGAGCGAACCCTTCCGATGACACACCTCCCGCGACATTTCTCGCTGCGACATTCCTGGTTCCTGGGCCTGCTGCTGGCGGTGCTCGGCCTGACGAGCGCCGGGTGCACCGGCGAAGGCCAGGCCCTCGAGAACACTCCGGAGTCGGCGGCGAGCGCCGACGCCGAGAAGAAGAATGACGAGCTCGTGCCGGTGGAGGTAGCGGCGCTGGCGCGCGGGCCGATCGAGTCGGTCCTGCGCTTCTCCGCCAACCTCGAGGCCGAAAGCGAGGTCCAGGTGTTCTCCCAGGCCACCCGCCTGGTCACCGCGCTCTCGGTGGAGGAAGGCGACTCGGTGGCCAAAGGCGACCTGCTCTTGCGGCTCCAGGACGACCAGCAGCGCTCGAGCCTGGCGCGGGTCGAGAGCCAGATCGCCAAGGCGCGCCGCGAGTACGAGCGCCAGAAGAACCTCTATGCCCAGAGCCTGATCAGCGAGCAGGCCTACAACGACTCCACCTACGAGCTCGAACAGCTCGAGCTCGCCCTCGCCGACTCCCGGCGCGAGCTCGGCTACACCGAGGTCCGCGCGCCGATCGCCGGCGTCGTGACCCGCCGCATGGTGAACCTGGGCGACCACATCACCGTCAACCAGCACCTCTTCGACCTCGTGGACTTCGACACCATCGTGGCCCGCGTCTTCGTGCCCGAGAAGGAGGTCCGGCGGCTCGCCATCGGCCAGGAGGCGCGGCTCTTCTCCTCGTCGCTGGGCGGCGACGCGCGGCGCGGCAACGTCGAGCGCATCGCGCCGATCGTCGACCCCAAGAGCGGCACGGTGAAGGTCACGGTGGAGGTGCCCCGCCAGCAGGGCCTGCGGCCGGGCATGTACGTGGAGGTGGAGCTGGTCACCGACACGCGCGAGGACGCGCTGCTGGTGCCCAAACGGGCCGTGGTCTACGACCAGAACCGCGCCTTCCTCTTCCGCCTGACCGGCGACATGACGGTCGAGCGCCTGACGGTCGAGCCGCGGCTCCAGGACCAGGGCTGGATCGAGCCCGACCTGGGCGCCGGGTTGGCCGTGGGCGACCGCGTGGTGGTCGCCGGCCAGGCCGGCCTCAAGGACGGCACCAAGGTGCGGCTGGCGGGCGACAAGCCAAAGACATCGTAGGGGCAGGCCCCCGTGCCTGCCCTCCCGTCGCCAGCGAGGCCATCCACAGTGAATTCCCCAGAATCCCGCGTGCCCTCCTCGAGCTTCAGCACCGAGCGGCCGGTGGCCATCCTCATGGTCTTCCTGGCCGCCGTGGTCTTCGGCGCGCTGTCCTACCAGCGCCTGCCGATCACCCTGATGCCGGAGCTCTCCTACCCCACGATCACCGTGCGCACCGAGTATCCGGGCGCCGCTCCCGAAGAGGTGGAAAACGACGTCAGCCGCCCCATCGAGGAGGCCCTGGGGGTGATCGGCGGCCTGACGCGCCTGTCCTCGATCAGCCGCGCCGGCGTCTCCGACGTGGTGCTCGAGTTCACCTGGGACACCGGGATGTCCGAGGCGATCCAGGACACCCTGGAGAAGCTCGACCTCGTCTTCCTGCCGCCCGAGGCCGAGCGGCCCCTGATCCTGCGCTTCGACCCGTCGCTCGACCCGGTGCTCGAGCTCTCGCTCTCGGGCCGCGGCGAGCGCTTCGGCGGCGAAGAGGGGCTGCGCACCGTGCGCCGCGTCGCCGAGCTCCAGGTCAAGCGCGCCCTCGAGCCGATCGCCGGCGTCGCCGCGGTGCGCCTGCGCGGCGGTCTCGAGGAGGAGATCCACGTGCTGGTCGACGAGAAGCAGCTCCGGCGCACCGGGCTGTCGATCCAGCGGGTGATCGACCGCCTGCGCCAGGAGAACGTCAACGTCGCCGGCGGCACCCTGAAGGAGGGGCGCACCGAGTACATGGTGCGCACCCTGAACGAGTACCAGGACCTCGAGCAGATCCGCGACACCGTGGTCGCCCGCCTGGGCGGCCGCGACGTGCGCGTGCGCGACGTGGCCGCGGTGACGATGGCGCACAAGGAGCGCGAGATCCTCACCCGCACCGACGGCGGCGAGAGCGTGCAGATCGACGTCTACAAGGAAGCCGACGCCAACATGGTGACGCTGTCGCGGCGCGTGCGCGCGGCCCTCGGCGACTTCGACGTCGCCGCCTTCGAAGCGCGCCAGGCCGAAGCCGAGCCCGAGGAAAAGCCCTGGTGGCAGCGCGGCGAAAAGAAGCCCGCCGCGGGCGGCGGCCTCGCCGAGGACCTCTACAAGAACGAGAACGTGCTGCTCGAGGTGGTGGCCGACCGCTCGATCTTCATCAAGTCGTCGATCGACGAGGTGCGCAACACGGCCATCCTCGGCGGCCTGCTGGCGGTGGCGGTCCTCTTCTTCTTCCTGCGCAACTTCAAGACCACCGCCATCATCGCCGTGTCGATCCCGATCTCGCTGCTGGTGACCTTCGCGCCGCTCAACTTGCTCGGGGTGACGCTCAACATCATGTCGCTCGGGGGCCTGGCGCTGGGGATCGGCATGCTCGTCGACTCGTCGATCGTCGTCCTCGAGTCGATCTTCCGTTGCCGCGAGGAGGGCGACGGCGTCAAGCCGGCGGCGGTGCGCGGCACCCGCGAGGTGCGCGGCGCCGTGGTCGCGTCGACCCTGACGTCGATCGCCGTCTTCTTCCCCATGGTCTTCGTCGAAGGGGTGGCGGGACAGGCCTTCGGCGACCTCGGCCTGGCGGTGGTCATCTCGCTCCTGGTGTCGCTGGTGGTGGCGGTGGCATTCATCCCGATGCTGGCCAGCCGCGGCGGCTTCGACCTCGAGAGCGCCGGCGCCGCCAGGCTGTGGCGGTTTCGGTCCCTGCCGACGTTCCGCGACGAGATCGCGCAGACGCTGCGCTGGGTCCGCGGGCGTCCGCTCCTGAGCTTCCTCCCCGGCCTCGTCTTTGCCGTCTACCTGGTAGCGCGGCTGGTGATCCACCTCGCTTTGGAGATCGTGGGGCTGGTCGTGCGGCTCGTGCTCCTCGGAGTCCTGGCGCTTCTCACACGAGTCCTCTGGCCGGTCTTCCGCGTCGTCTTCGGAGTCGTTGCCAGGCCGTTCCTGGCGCTGGTGGGGGGGATGCTCGATTCGCTCCAGAGCCTCTACCCGCGAACGCTGCGCTGGGCCTTGCGCCATCCGGGGACGATCATGCTGTCGGCGCTGGCGTCGCTGGCGGCGATGGGTTGGCTGGGCACGCGGTTGCCGAGCGAGCTGCTGCCGGAGGTCCACCAGGGCGAGTTCACGGTCGAGGTGGCGTTGCCGGTGGGCACGGCGCTCGAGGAGACCGACGAGATCCTGCGTCCGGTCGAGGAGGCGATCCTCGCCGAGCGCCGGCACATGGACTCGCTCCTGGTGACCTTCGGCTACGACGCCGCCAACTCCCAGCGCTCCGACGAAGGCGAGCACACGGGGCGCTTCAAGGTGCTCCTCGACCGCGCCGACCCGCGGCTCGAGGAGGAGGTGATCGGCCGCCTGCGCAAGAGGTTCCGCGACATCCCGGACCTCGAGACGCGCATCGTGCGTCCGGTGCTCTTCAGCTTCCGCACCCCGATCGAGGTCGAGCTCCACGGCGACGACCTGGCCGAGCTCAAGCGTTACGCCGGCGAGGTGCGCGACGTCATGGCGGCCATGCCCGAGCTCGCCGACGTGGAGACCACGCTGCGCAAGGGCGCGCCCGAGGTGCAGATCGTCTACGACCGCGACCAGCTCGCGCGCTACGACCTCAACATCGCCGAGGTCGCCGAGCTGGTGCGCAACTCGATCAAGGGCTACGAGGCCACGCGCTACAACCTGAAGGACCGGCGCATCCCGATCCTGGTGCGCTTCGCCGAGGACGATCGCGCCACCGTCGACGACGTGCGCGAGCTCATCGTCAACCCGGACCAGGCGTCCACGGCCGGGGACGTGCAACTGACGGCCTTCGACACCGGCGCCGCGGCAAGCGACGGACGGCCGATCCGGCTGGCGGCGGTGGCCGGCGTGGAGCTCGGCGAAGGGCCGAGCGAGGTGCGCCGCATCGACGGCCGGCGGGTGGCCCTGATCCGCGCCAACCTCGCCGGCGGCGCGCTCGCCGACGTCGTCGGCAAGATCGAAGAGCGGCTGCGCGAGGAGGTCGAGCTGCCCTCGCACATGGCCTTCTACCTTACCGGCCAGAACCAGGAGTGGGAGCGCTCGCAGGGGAGCCTGTGGCTCGCCCTGGGGCTGTCGATCTTCCTCGTCTACGTGATCATGGCGGCGCAATTCGAGTCGCTGCTGCACCCGCTGGTGATCATGTTCACCATCCCTCTGGCGTTCTTCGGCACCTTCCTGGTGCTGGCGGTCCTGGACATCGCGCTGTCGATCGTGGTCTTCCTGGGCATGATCATGCTCGCCGGCATCGTGGTCAACAACGCCATCGTGCTGGTGGACTACATCAACACGCTGAAGCGCCGCGGCCTGGCGCGCGACGAGGCCATCGTCACCGCCGGCACGGTGCGCCTGCGTCCGATCCTGATGACCACGGCGACCACGGTGCTCGGCCTCCTGCCGATGGCGCTCGGGCTCGGCGACGGCGCCGAGATCCGCACGCCGATGGCGATCTCGGTGATCAGCGGCCTGGTGGCGTCCACGGTGCTGACGCTGCTGATCATCCCGACGATCTACGCGCTCGTCGACGGCTTGCAGGCGCGTCTCCTGGGGCGTCGGGTGGCGGTGGAGCGGGAAGACGAGGGGTTCGTCGCCGCCGCGGCATCGATCATCACAGGGTGTCGAGGCTCGTAGAGCATGACCTCGACGCCGCCGGGCAATCCGAGCATCACCGCGATGCCCCAGCCTTCGTCCGTGGGCTCGCCCTTCACCTCGACGCCTTTCGCCCGCAGCTCGCGGATCGTGGCCCCAAAGTCTCTCACATGTCAGGGAGAGGGCGCCCGGTGCATCCGCTCCGCCAGCTCCGCCGCGATCCGCCGCAGCACGCCCAGATCGCGCTCGGTGAAGGCCTCGCCGCCGCGCCCGTTGACCAGCTCGACGACCGCCAGCAGGCGCTCGCCGAAGAGCACCGGCGCCGCCGCGATCGACCGGGTGGCGAACATGCTCACCGCGTCGACGCCTTCGAAGAAGCGCGGCTCGCGGTCGACGTCGGGCACCAGCAGCGGCTCGCGTCCGCGCGCCACCGCGGCGGCGACGCCCTGGTCGAGGCCGAGCTTCGTGCCCACAAGGTCGGTCTTGCGCGTGGTGTCGGAGAAGCGCAGCACGAGGTTCTCGCCCCCCTCTTCGAGGGTGAAGATCGAGACGCCTTCGACGTCGACGATTTTGCGCAGCATCCGCGTCAGCTCGTAGAAGGCCTCGCGGCTGCCGGCGCCCCGCCAGTTGGCCGCGGCGCCTGCGGCCAGGGCCTCCACCGAGCGCAGCTCCCCCTCGACGAAGTCGCCGCGGTCGACCTTGTTGACGAGCTCGATCACGCCCACCAGCTCGCCGCCGTGGCGCATCGGGCTGCACAGCACCGAACGGGTCCGGAAGGCCAGCGACTGATCGGGCACGGCGAAAAAGTCGGGGTGGGAATGGGCGCGGTTCGAGACCAGGCCGCGGCCCTCGGCGGCGCAGCGCCCCGCCAGGCCCGTGCCGAGCGGCAGCTCGAGCCCTTTCAGCAGGTCGCGGGCGAAGGTGCGGGTGGCCACGAACTCGAGCGAGCGGCCGTCGTCGGCGAGCTCGAAGATCGAGATCCCGTCGCACATGACGGCGTCCTGGATCACGTCGAGGGCGGCGTCGTAGAGCTCCGGCAGGGTCGCGAAGGTGCGCTCGGCGGGGAAGTACCTCACGGCGGGCATTCTACGCGGGCCGCGCTCGGTCCGGCTATCGCGGCCCGGGAGGCTTCGAAGTGGCTCACAACCTGGCCGGAGCCTTGCTTCGGTCGTTTCAAGGCCTCTTCGAGGCGTCGCGCCGGCGTCGCGGCGCGATTCAAGGCCTCTTCGACGCGGCCCGCCACCGGCGTGACCGTCCGCAAGGGCTCTTCAAGGGGACCGAAACGTGAAGGAACGCGTTTCAAGCCCTCTTCTAAGGGCTCGACACGCGAATCGGCGCGTTTTTGAGCGGGCAACAGCGGAGCGTCGGCCGAGAATCGCGCTCTTCCCTGGTGATCCCTCGATTCCGCGGGGATATCGCCGGTTCTCCCAGGGAAGTATACGAGAATTTCGTAGGAATCCGCGACCTCACCTGGTAACGACGGGGATCTCCGGCGGAGGATCGACGCCTCACCCGGTCCCGACCCGGGTCTCCGTGGAGAATCGACGCCTTCCCCGGTCATGACGAAGATTTTCAGCGGAAAAATCGGTAGCTAACCGCCTCGTGCGTCAAGGCTCGCGAGGATGCCGGCGTCTATAGAGGGCCCAAATCTCCAAGTTGATTGGGATCAGTACTTTGCAGGGCGAGTGAGCAGCCCAAGAACCCCTTCGGGCTGCTGTTGCCCCCGAGTAGCTCCATGATACCCTATGCCCTGAGATTGCTGGTCGACTTCGAGCTCGAAGAGGACGGCCGCTGGATCGCCGACGTGACCGACCTGTTCCAGGCAGCGTGAGTCGCTGGAGCGCCACCCAGGCGGTCGCGGTGGCCAGATCCCTGGCTGCCTCTGCTGACCGAGGAGCTTCCTCCTCCATCTGTGCCTGATGTAGAATAGCGTCATGGAACGGCGGGTCATCATGTCCAGAGTCCATCGGCCCGGTACCCAGGACGACGGCTCCTTCGATCTCGAGTTCTGGCGGCGTGTAGGAGCCGAGGGACGATTCGCTGCGGCTTGGGACATGGTGACCGAAGCCTCCGCCATACGAGGAGAGAATGCCCGTCAACCCAGACTTCAGAGATCTGTTCTCCGAGTTGTCCGCCGTTGAGGCGCGTTACCTCGTTGTCGGCGCTCACGCGGTGATCTACCATGCCACTCCCCGTTATACCAAGGACCTCGACATCTGGATCGAGCCCACACCCGACAACGCCCAGCGTGTCTACACTGCGCTGACCCGGTTCGGTGCGCCAATGGAGACCCTCGAGGTCGAAGACCTCGCCACTTCCGGCACGATCTTCCAGATCGGCGTCGAGCCGAATCGGATAGATGTCATCACCGAGCTCAAGGGGCTGTCCTTCGCAGGTGCATGGCAGCGGCGGATCCACTCGACCTACGGAGATGTCCCGGTCGCTCTGCTCGGCCTGGACGATCTGTTAGTCAACAAACGTTCCGTGGGCCGGCCGCAAGATCTCCTGGATGTCGGGGCGCTGGAGCGTGCAAGAAACTCGCTTCCGCCCGAGACCTGAGACATGCGGCCTGAACGGCGCTGCTTCTCGACGGCCTGCCGCGACCGGCCCGTCAACCGGCCTGCCTCCTCGGCACTGACACAGCCGCGAAGCAGGCGGGCGCGATTGGCTCGGGCCTCGACATCCGACCAGAATACGGCGACGGCAGCTTCCCTGTCGCCCATGGGGTCATCGACATCCTTTAGGGGGTCGGAGTGGGAGGTGCGATACTGCGCCATCGCTTCCCGGAGCCCTTCGGCCATGGCCCGCCGCCTCTCCAAGCCGAGGGTCTGCAGGAGGAGCAGCTCTTGGAGGAGGGCGAATTCTTCGCGTGAGAGGCGCTCGGCCGCCTCGACCGCGACCGCCAGCCGCCGCCGCGGCACTCCGAAGCGAGCCGCGACCTCCGAGAGCAGAGCCATGTCCGTCTGCGAGGTTCTCTCCCTCTCCCCGGCTGTGCCCTCACCTTGCCTCGGTCGCGGGCGGGGGAGAGGGCTGGAGTGAGGGGAGCTGGTATACTCACTTGCCTCTTCTGGAGATTATGGACTGTCCGGGATGAGCGCCGACGACGAACGATACCCGCCCCCGAACGACCCGACGGCCTTCGAGGCGCTGTGCCTCGACCTGTGGAAGGAGATCTGGGACGACCCCGGAGCCCAGAAGAACGGACGCTCGGGTCAACCGCAGGCCGGAGTGGACGTCTTCGGCGTCTTTGGCGACCGTCGGATGGGAGTGCAGTGCAAGCAGAAGGAAGGCTTGCTGCGCACCGAGCTGACCATCGGGGAGCTTGAACAGGAGGTCGAGAAGGCCCTCGGATTCAAGCCGCCCCTCGACACCTTCATCGTCGCCACCAGCGGACCGACTGACGTCAAGGCTCGCCGGCGCCGAGCGTGCTGCGTGGCAGGCCGGGATTGTCGCAGGCTCGACGTTGGATGAGCCGACGAGGGGGCGCCGCCCCGGCGGGCTCAGCTATACCTGTCGCGATATCGAGCAGCGGGCGACCCAGACGCTCCACTGGGCTGTGCAGAACAAGATGTCCCTTCTCACCCTTGCTCTCGACCACCTCACGATAGGTCGTTCCAGGTTCTACCGGACGATCCTGGAACGGCTCCATGCCTCCGGTGTTCTGGCGAAGTCCGCGGTCGAAGACTCGAAACCAGAAATTGTCGAGGCCGTGGAGGGTCTCCGCCGTGCCGGTGATGTGACACGCCTACCTCGCGGCCTGCTCACCCGCGCCTGGCTTCGCTTCCTGACGGGCGACGCCGTCGGCGCCCGTGCCGACCTCGACGAAGTCTGGGAGATCGCCGAGCGCGGCCCCATGCCGCTCTTCCAGGCCGACGTCCAGCTTTACCGCGCGCGTCTTTTCAAAGACAAAGAGGCGCTGGTCGAGGCACGCCGGTTGATCGAGAAATACAGGTACGGGCGTCGGCTCGAGGAGCTGGCGGACGCGGAGGAGGCGTCGGCGGGTTGGTAAGTCAGGATCAAGGCGGGCGCGACTCTGGAGAACCGGGTCCCCCGGGGATCAGCGAACGCTGTGGAGTATGGTTCTCCATATGGTCTCTAGCCCCATGTTCTCTGCCCAGTTCTCGATGTATTCGCGATCCAGATCGTCACCACTTATCTTGAGGATTCCGGCAATATCGCGGAGGTGTTTTTCCGAGCCTCCTTGACGGAAGAAATCCATCTTCTTTACTATGACGTCTTCAGCCGAGGCGAAGTATGCCTCGTAGCCGGGCTCCGGCTTGACGCGTTTCATGCGCGCGAATCGGCTGCGATTGAACATCGTGTCCGCCGGGACCATGACGTCAACCTTGAGAGCCAATGCGGGATGGAGGATATTGAATTGGGTGCAGTTGATTTCAATGCAGACTATACAGCCAGGGAGAGGGTCCAGTGTAGAAACGACCCCGAAGGACGACCGGATATAGCCCCGGGTTGCCCGAACGGTCGCTGAGCCGCCCCCGAAACGCA
>Ga0299906_10003736_pt1 | contig 12528 bp, 10 predicted proteins | sample RVTome_14_FD_200259 | JGI IMG/M metagenome (GOLD analysis project Ga0299906, IMG submission 200259) | Soil microbial communities from uranium-contaminated site in the Upper Colorado River Basin, Wyoming, United States - RVT145D125 (version 2) ...
ACTCGAGGTCTGGCTCGACTGTCCCGTGCGCTGGGCCGGTCGGGTCCAACCCGGCGATCTCGTGACCGTGCGCCCGCTCGACAAACAATGGGCACCGCGTGTCGGCGAGGTGATCCTTACGCATCGGGTCGCCGACGCCGCCAGCCAGACCTTCAAGATCAAGATTACCGTCGCCAACAACGACGCGGCCTGGATGTCCGGGCTCAAGGTCGTCGTCGACCTGGACGCCCCGCCGCCGCAACGACCCGACGCGACGGCATTCGGGCGGTAAACACCCAACACAAGGACCACGGCATGTTCGACGACTTCGAGCACGCGACCGATCAGCACAACGACGACGAGGCGTTCGGCATCCTCCAGGAACTCGAACAGAGTACGCCCGATGAGATTCGTCGCCAGCGCGCCCATTTCCGAATCGCGATCAAGACCCGGCTCATCCTGCAAGCGGGCAACGCCAGCCAGTTGCTCGACTTCAAGGTGCAGGGCGTCACCGGCGACATCTCGGAATCCGGACTCGGCGCGTTGTTTCCGATTCCGTTGCGCGTCGGCGACATCTATCGCCTCACCTTCGACGAGGCGCGGCTGCCCCTGCCGCTGACGTTCGCCCGCTGCGTACGCTGCCGCCTCGTCCAGGAAGGTTCGTACGAGGCCGGCTTCCTGTTTTTTTCACCCATCACCCTGCCCGAACATCTGATCGCGGCCGGTGGATGAGTCAACCCGAGGTAGCGGCCGCCGGCCGTGCGATGACGCATGCCCGCTTCGAAGACCCACAACACGAAATCAACCGGCCAATCGGCTAAACCCAACCTCTGCGCCGACCTTGCCGGGATCGCGAGATCGGCGGCCACCGGTCCGGCGTTCCTCACCCATGCGCTGCAAACAATCGCCACCGCATTCGCAAGCCCCTATGCCGCGCTGTACGCCCGCCGCGCATCGTCGGTGATCGAACAGGAGTGGCACACCGGCCCGACCGACCCGGCATTCTGGAAACCCACGCTCCAAGCGTTCCTCACCGAATCCATGTCCGTCGGCAACGTCCGTGCCACCTTACTCAACCCCAAACGCGGCGACACCAAGTATGCGCTGCTGTTCACGCCGATCACGGATGCGGGCGGCGGCACGATCGGCGGGATCGCCATGGTCACCACCTGTCGGGACCAGGATCACGCCGCCGGCCGGCTCGCCGCGCTCGAGGCGGCCACCGGCATGATCTCCGCCGCCGTGGACCTGGTCGAAACCCGCCGGTCCGGCTCGACGAGTGCACCGAAGCAAGCAACCGCTCACGCCGGCGGCGTCACCACGCCGGAAGAACTGGCGTTTTCGATCACCAACAACCTGCGCAACAAGCTCGGCTGCGAGCAGGTCGCGCTGGGCATGGTTCACCACCGGCGCATGGTCGTGCTCTCGATCTCCGGCCTGGATGACGTGTCCCGGCAAAGCCCCGGCGTGGTGCACCTCCGCGGTGCGATGGAAGAATGCCTCGACGCCGACAGCCCCCTCGTGTGCCAGGCCGAACAAGGCTGGGACGCCGAACGCATGACCGACGGCCATCGCCTGCACCGACAATGGCACGGGGCGGCCAAAGGCGACGCCGTCGCGTCGATCCCACTCAAAGCCGACGACAAAACCGTCGCCGTACTCAGCCTGCGTCGCCGTGCGGATCAGCCGTTCAAGCCCGCACTTCTCGAAGAGGTGCGCCAACGTGTCGAGCCCTACGCACCGACCCTGCTGCTCACCCGCCGCGCGTCGCGCGGACTGCTCGGGCACGCGGTCGATACCCTCGTCGAAACGGTCGGCCGACTCACGCGCCGCGAGCGACACGGGCCCAAGGTCATCGCGGGCGCCCTCGTTCTCACGTTGCTGTGGTTCATCTTCGGCACGGGCGTCTACAATCTGACCGTACCCTGCACCGTCGCGCCCCGACAGCTCCGGCACGTGTCGGCTCCCAACGACGGTGTCCTGGTCGCGACCTCCGTGATCGCCGGTGATACGGTTCGACGCGGAGACGTGTTGGCCGAGCTCGATCGCCGCGAGCTCGAACAGGAACGCGCCGTGCTCCGCGCCCGACTCGCCGTGCTCGAACACGAGCAGGACCGCGCTCGGGCCGAAGAGTCGCCGGTCGAAGTACAACTTGCCCTGGCCCAGGCGACGTTGACCCGAGCACAACTCGACATCGTCGAGTCCAAGATCCGCCGGGCCGTCATCCGCGCCCCGATCGACGGCGTGATCGTCGCCGGCGACCTCAGACCGCGTATCGGCGGCGTGCTCGCCCAAGGCGACCCGATGTTCGCCGTCGCGCCGCACGAGGGCTGGACGGTCGAGCTCGAAGTGCCCGAAGCCGACGCCGACGAGCTCACTGACGGGCTGACCGGCGGCTTTTCGCCTTACGCCCGACCGGAGCAGGCTCAGGCGCTCAGGATCAACCGGGTCAGACCGACCGCCGAAGTCCCAAACGACAAGAACGTCTTCATCGCCGAAGCCGACGTCGACCATCTCCCGTTTACCTGGATGCGGCCGGGCATGGAGGGAACGGCGAAAATCCACGTCGGCGAACGACCGATCTGGTGGCTCGTCCTGCACCGGGGTATCGATTTCGTCCGGCTGCACCTATGGCTGTAAAAACCCCCACGAACGATACGCGCGAAGGTGCCGCGCCGCGGCTGCGTGAACGGCTGCGCACGGTGCACGTCGCGCTGCGCAACGATCTGGAGGTGTCCCGACACCTGTTCCGGGGTGAGCCGGCCTATCTGGTGCGCGATCCGCTGACCCTGCAAAGCCATCGCCTCGAGCCGGCCGACTACAAGATCTTCATCGCCGTCCGCGGCGATCGCCCCCTCGGCGAAACCTTCAACGAACTGGTCGGCCGGGGTGATCTGGATCGTGACGACGAAGAGTCGTTCTACCAGTTCATCGTCAGCCTCCATCGGTTGACGTTCCTCAACCTGCCCGTCGCCGACAACCAGCTCCTCTACAAGCGGCACGTCGCGAAGAAGACCGCCCGTCGCCGACAGAAACTGCTGAGTATCCTGTTCCTCCGCGTGCCGCTGATCAACCCGGACGACTTTCTCGACCGCACCCTGCATCATGTCCGGTTCTTGTTCAGCCGGCCGTTCTTCTCGATCTGGGCGGCGCTGGTTGTGGCCGCCCTCTTCGTGGGTGTGCTCCATTTCGGCGCACTCGTTCAGCCGGTCCAGGGCGTGCTCGCCGCCCGCAACCTGATCCTGATGTGGATCACCTTGATCGGCCTCAAGGTGCTGCACGAGTTCGGGCACGCCTACGCCTGCAAGCACTACGGCGGTTACGTCCCCGAGATGGGCGCCTACTTCATCCTCTTTACGCCCTGCGCCTACGTCGACGCGACGGCGTCGTGGGGCTTCACCCGCAAACGGGAACGGCTGATCGTCTGCCTCGCCGGCATGTACGTGGAAAGCTTCTTCGCCGCGATCGCCATGTTCGTCTGGGCCGCCACGCCGCCGGGCCTGATCCACGACATCGCGTACAACGTGATCTTTCTCGCCGGGGTGGTCACGTTCCTCTTCAACATCAATCCGTTGATGCGTTACGACGGCTACTACGTGTTGACCGACCTGGTCGAGATTCCCAATCTGCGGCAACGATCCACCGTCTACGTGGTCGATTTGCTCAAGCGATTCGCGCTGGGCATCCGGACGTCGCCCAAGACGGTGCCGACGCGCGAACGGATCCTCCTATCGGTCTTCGGTGTGTGCGCGGCGCTCTACCGCATTACCCTGACCCTGGGTATCGCAGCGCTGATCGCCTCGAAGATGTTCATCCTGGGCATGATGGTGGCCGCCGGTTTCGCGATCAGCGCGTTCTACGGACCCGGACGCCGACTCATGCTGTATTTGTGGCGGTCGCCCGAGACCGCACCGGTACGGGTCCGCGCCGTCGCGGTCAGTGCCTTGCTGCTGATCGGTCTGCCCGTGGCGGTGGCGATGATCCCGATTCGCGGGTCGGTTGACGCGGCCGGTGCGATCGGCTGTGAGAACGAGACTGTGGTGCGCGCCCGGGTCGAAGGGTTCGTCGACCGCACCTGGATTGCGACCGGGCAACAGGTCGACGCCGGCGATCGGCTCGTGCGGCTTCGCAACGACGCCTACCACGAAGCCGTCGCGCATGCCGTCGCCCGGGTCGAGGCGTCGGCGCTCCGGCAAAACGCCTATGAGGTCGACGCGCCCGCCCAAGCGTTGGCCGAGGCCGCCCAACAAGCCGCCTTTCGCCGCGACCTGAATCGTCGACAGGCCGAGCTGGCGGCGTTGTCGATCCGCGCCGACGCGCCGGGTCGGGTGATTGCTTGCATCCAGTCGGACGACACCGGCCGGTACCTCGAGCTCGGCGAACCGATCGCCACCCTCGTGGCCGGGCGATGGCAGGTTCGCTGTGTTCTGACCGAAGACGAGATGGCCGACTGTCGTCCCGCCGAGGACGACGCGGTCGAGGTGCGTTTGACCGCCGCACCGGGCCGCTCCCGACGCGGCACGATCCGTCGCATCGCCCCGGCCGGCTCGCGCACCGTGGCCGCGCAGACGCTGACGCACCTCGGTGGCGGTGACATCGCCGTCGACCCTGAGTCACGCGAAGCGAGTCAGCCCTACTTCGAGATCACCATCGACTTACCCCTCGAGCTCGACCGTGACCTCCGCCACGGCATGACGTGCAAGGTCCGTTTCGACGGACACGCCGACTCGATCGCCGCCGCCGTCATGCGCCGCCTCATCCGCTTCACGGATTCGCTGATGCAACGATCGTGACCCGCGGGGGGTGCGAAATGTTGCCGGCGCACTTCACGACCGCACAATCCGAACAAGCCGTATAGATCCGCACGCGCGTTTTCTCCGTATGTAGATCGTTCGTTCATCGCGACTTGCGCAGCGGACCTATGCCGCCGCTGCGTGAATCAGCCGACCCACACGCCGATTGCATACCCTCCGATGTCCCGAACGACTCGTCGCGTCGGACCGGTATTCAGTTGAGGGGTCGCGGTGGCATGGGCAGGCTGCTCCGCGCGACGGCGGAGAAGACGCAACCGCACGTGGGTTGTGCCCTGCCCATGCCACCCGCCCTCAACAAGTCAGGCCCGACGCGTCGCCGGGGTGCAGCCGGTTATTGGGACCTCGATCCAGGAGGGGAAATCGCGTGCGGATTGAACCGGTGCGCGGCAGTCTGACCGTCTCGCTCGTGCGGCGCGCGCTGCTCGACGCTCGACGATTCGTGCGCCGCGGGTCGACGCACTTCGTGCTCCGCCTCGGGATCACGCGGCCCGAAGCCCTGTGCGTCCCCCCGAACCGAAAACCGTCCTGCTGCGACAAGCTCTGCGACAAGCCCGTAACCCCGAAGCCCGACCCGCCGCCGCAAACGCCGATCGACCATCCACCGCTGGAACTCGACTGGCCGTCGGACCGAAAATGCAACAAGCCCGAGCCGATTACGATAATCCAACGAAATGAGCCGCCTCGACAAGCCGATGGATTCATAGGCGGCGTGTTCGACTTGTTTGTGTGAGTCGAGGGTGCCTACAATCAAACAGACGACCCCGTGCATCTAAAATCGAACGGGGTTGGAAAACGAGGGTAATGCGGAATGCCGACAACGACCTCGTCCGAAGCCGACGACCTTGCCGTCCGGATCGGGAAGATGGATCAACCCAGCTTGATCCACCATTTGATGAACTTCGACCCCGGATTCAACCTCGACTTCACCGAAGCCTTCCTCGCCGACCAAACCATCGACCAATTGCGACACATCCTGCTCGCCGCCCACCTCCAAGCGAACATCCGCCGCAAGCGTGAAGCGACCCTGGCCGAAGCAACGTATGGCAGTTAGCCGCCGAGCTTGCTCGGCGCTATGTCACACCCGAAACGAGCCGCGCCGCACGAGTTGCGTCGAGGGTTGATACCGAATCTCGGCCAGCCAGGGCGTGTCGATTTTCCGATGCTTCTCGAATCGCGAGGTCATGACCGCATCGAGCACGCCGGTGGTCAGCAGCGTCCGTTCGACGGGATAGGTCGGCACGCCGGTCAGGAACATCGACTCGATGTTGTGCGTCAGATACGAGAAGTGCCCGAACTCCGGCTCCTGAAGCCAGAACAACGTCGAAAGCGACTCGTCCCGATTCCTGACCTTGGCCGCGAACCCGAAGTTGGCCGAGTGCCCGTCGAGATGCACGACCGACGCCTTCAAGCCGTCGCCATACTCGATCAGCATGATTTCCGGCTTCTGGCAATTGTCCTCGGGCCGGCCCGGCTTGACGTTCTCCGCCCGCGACAGGGCCGCATCCAGCAGCTTGCGCGACCACCGCCCCGCCTCGGCCGCCTGCCAGACCGCATCACCCTCCAGACAGGTCACCGATTTCACCCCGGTCTCACCGCCCTTACGCCGCTCGGTCATACACTGCAACGTCTCGAGGGCGTGAAAGCCGTACGCCTCGAGCCCGCCGTACCCGATCGCCAATGCCTCTTCGAGTTCGACGCCGACCGACAATTCCAGTTCCGGCTTGCGCCATGTCGTCGGCAGCGACGAGCCGGCCATGAACGGAAAGTCCAGCGCCCGGGACTGGTCGTACATCCATTTCGCATCTTCCCACGCGTATCCGATGTGCTTGTCGTTGAAGACCGGCGCGGTTTCGCCCGCCTTGCGGAAGGCGTTGACCGTCTCTTCGAAGAACCGCCGGCGGGGGTACATGTGCTGGCCCTTCTCGTTGTGCGGATAGTTGCCGTGCTCGCCGATGATCAGCACCCCATCGACCATGAGCTTGCCGGTCTCGGCGTCGATCAGCGCGTCGGCGATGCTCGATTTCACGGGAATGTTCTTCCAGGCCGCCATCGGCCGGCTCAGGTCGGCGGCATGAAACTGGTCGACGTACATCGAGACCACGCGCGTTCGCGGCCAATAGGGCTCGAACCCGAGCGCATATCCTTCGAGAAAACGACCCAGAATCACCCAGGCGTGCGAGTACCCGCGATACTCGGTGATGATCGCCGCCACCCGCGGCGTGCCGCTCGGTCGCTTCGCCGCCCACAACCCGCGCACCGGCATGCCGAGGGTCAAGCCCCCCGCCGTCGCCAGCGTGCGTACAAAACCGCGTCGGGTCATGCCCTGAAGCAGTGCGTCATGCCGTGATCGCGTTCGACTCATCATCGTACCTCCGATTCGGTTGTTCGTGCGTCCCCGGTCCGACCCGACAGTGTACTCGCGTGCGCGAGGCGCCGCCAAGCCCACGGGTTGCATCCCGTGGGTTTTGACTTGCCCAAGCGCGCCCCCCTACCATGACGGCTGCTCGGATCCCCGGTGCAACGTAGTTTGGACAAATGTTCTTCGGTGAAAGAAGTCTATGAAACGCCCCACCACGCTCGGTGAACTCAAACAAAGCGACTATCGCCCTCGTTCGGTCAAGGACGAAATGCGCGAGAACCTGATCGCCAAACTGCGCCACGGCGAGGCGATCTTTCCCGGCATCGTCGGCTACGACGACACCGTGATCCCGCAGGTCGTCAACGCCGTGCTTTCCCGGCACGACATGCTCTTCTTCGGTCTGCGCGGTCAGGCCAAGTCGCGGATGCTCCGCGCCTTACCCGCCCTGCTCGACGAATTCACGCCCGCCGTGGCCGGATGCGATCTGTTCGACGACCCGATCATGCCGTCGTTTCGACACGCCCGCGCCCTCATCGACGAACACGGCGACAACACCTCGATCCGTTGGGTCGGTCGGGAGGAACGCTATCACGAGAAGCTCGCCACCCCGGACGTGACCGTCGCCGACCTGATCGGCGAGATCGACCTGATCAAACACGCCGAGGGCCGATACCTCAACGACGAAGAGATCATGCACTTCGGCCTGATCCCGCGCACCCACCGCGGCATCTTCGCCATCAACGAACTGCCCGACCTCGCCCCGCGCATTCAGGTGGCGATGTTCAACGTGCTCGAAGAGCGTGACGTGCAGATTCGCGGCTTTCCCGTGCGGTTGCCGCTCGATGTCTGCATGGTCTTCAGCGCCAACCCGGAGGACTACACCAACCGCGGGCGAATCGTCACGCCGCTGAAAGACCGCATCGGCACCGTCGTGCGCACGCACTATCCCGCCAAGCTCGAACACGGTCTGGCGATCACCCGGGAGAACGCCTGGCTCGAACGCGGCAACGGGGCGTATGAAATCGACGTGCCCAAGTACATCTTCGAGATCATCGAGGAGACGATCCGGCTGGCCCGTCAGAGCCCGCACATCAACCAGCAGTCCGGCGTGTCGGTGCGGACCAGCATCGCCTGCTCCGAGACCGCCGTCTCCAGTGCCGAGCGCCGCGCGATCCTGCTCAGCGAGCGTAAGGTCGTGCCCCGCATCTGTGATCTGGCCAACATCGCCGCCAGTTGCCGGGGGAAGATCGAACTCTTGCTCGCCGAGGACGAGTCGGCCGAGGACAAGCTCATTCAGTCGCTGGTGGGAGAAGCGGTCAAGAACATCTTCGAGAACTACATGAGCATCGACGAACTCGACGGTGTCGTCGAGCAGTTCCGCGACGGCAAGAACAATCTCGAGACCGGCGACGCGTTGGCGTCCGGTCAGCTCGTCGCGCAGCTCGACGCGGTCGGGGAGCTACGGAACGCCGCCGCCGACCTCTGCCGCGCCGCCGAACGCAACCCCGACGACGACCACGACCTGGCCAGTGCCGCCGAGTTCGTGCTCGAAGCGCTGTACGTAAACAACCGGCTCAGCAAATACGCGTACCGGAGTAAGACGTTCTTCAAGCGTTAGGATCCACGAGGCATCGACACGACATGCGCTTCCGCTACACCGAATGGGACGGCACCGAGTTTCCGACCGCCGACAGCCTCGGGCTGTTCGACAGTCTGATGGAACTCATCATGCACTACGGCGACCAGGCCTTGGAGTCCATGCCGGATTTGGAGCGGGACCCCGAGCAGAGCGAGCTGCTCAAGCAGTTGATCGACGACGGCATGCTCGAAAAGGCCGGGGCCCGATGGCGACTCACCCCGCGGGCGATCAACAGCATGCAGCGCAAGGCGCTGATGGAAGTCTTCCGCAACCTGCGCTCGGGCGTCACCGGCGGGCACGAGACGATCGAGCAAGGACGCGACGGCGAGCGCACCGACGGCACCCGGCCGTACACGTTCGGCGACCCGGTCAGCGACATCGAAATGTCCCGCACCCTCAAGAACGCCCTGAACCGCTCCGGCCCCGGCACCCCTATCCGGATCGGCGAGTCCGACTTCGAGCTGCATCGCACCGAGGGCCGGACGCGATGCTCGATGGCCTTGCTCATCGACATGTCCGGCTCGATGAGTCGCTGGAACCGTTTCTATCACGCCAAGAAATGCGCCATGGCCATGCATGCCCTGATTCGCCAGCGCTTTCCTGCCGACACCATCGACCTGATCGGTTTCCACTCGACCGCCGAGGTCATTCCCGAGCACCGGCTGCCGTTCATGATGCCCAAGCCGGTCACGCTGTACGACCCGACCGTCCGCGCCCGCGTCCCGCTCGACCAGGCCGAGAAGGCCCCGCAGTATTTCACCAATCTGCAGATGGGCATGATGATGGCCCGGCGCGTGCTCGCTCGACGCGGCGGCGAGAACAAGCAGATCTTCATCATCACCGACGGGCAGCCCACCGCCCACGTCCAGGGCGACTACCTCTACGTGCTCTATCCCCCCGACCGCAGCACCAAAATCGCGACGCTCACCGAAGCGCGACAGGTCGCCGCCGACGGCATCCGCGTGGCCACCTTCGCGTTGACCGAGGATTACTTTTACATGGACTGGGTCGGCTTCGTCGATCAGCTCACCCGTCTGACCCGCGGCGTCGCCTTCTATTGCGCCGGCGGAGACTTGTCGACCTGCATCATGGAATCCTACTTGTCCGGGCGCAAAACCAAGACCTACATCGCGTAGTATCCCTTCTCCATGGGGACGCCCGAAGGAGACGACATGCTCGAAACCTATACGCGACTGGCGGAAGCGGCCCTGCGTGACGAAGCGCCCACGCGCGAGGCGGCTCGCTGGATCCTCGACGGCGACGATGTCGAGTTGCTGCCGCTTCTGCACGCCGCCTACGTGCCCCGCCGCCGCCATTTCGGCCGGCAGGTCATGGTGCACGTCCTCAACAACGTGCAGAACGGCCTTTGTCCGGAGGATTGCGGCTACTGCTCGCAGTCGAAGCATTCGACCGCCGACGTGCGCGCCTACACGATGAAAAGCGACGACCAGATCCTCGCCGAAGCCGAAGCCGCGGTCGCGTCGGGCGCCTCACGCTACTGCATGGTGCTCTCCGGCCGGGGTCCGTCGTTGGAGGTCACCCGCCGCGTCGCCGCGATGATTCGCGAGGTCAAAGCGCGGTTCCCGATCGAAGTCTGCCTATCGGCCGGGCTGCTGGATCAATCTCGCGCGCAGATCCTCGCCGACGCCGGCCTGGACCGGTTCAACCACAACCTGAACACCAGCGAAGCCCACTACGAGCGCCTGTGCACCACCCACACTTACCAGGACCGCCTCGACACGCTCCTCGCGGCCAAGGCGTCCGGGCTCGAATCATGCAGTGGCTTGATTGTCGGAACGGGCGAGCAAAGTGACGACATCATCGAGGTCGCGTTCACGCTCCGTGAGCTGGAAGTGCCCTCGATCCCGGTGAATTTTCTCGTGCCGATCGAGGGCAACCCGCTGCAAACCGACGGCACGCTGCGCCCCGAACACTGCCTGCGCACGCTGGCGCTGATGCGCCTGATCAACCCCCGAGCCGAGATCCGCGCCGCCGCCGGACGCGAAGGCCATCTCCGCACCCTGAGCCCGCTGCTCCTCTGGCCCGCCAACTCCCTGTTCGTAGAGGGATACTTAACCACGCGAGGCGACGCGGTACGAGAAACCTACGCCATGATCCAAGACGCGGGTTTCGAGATCGAGGGCAACCCCGAATACAAAGCCAATGCCGAACAACGAAGCAACGATTTCCGCCTACCCGGCAAGCAAGGAATCCTAAAACCGGAAATCGCCGCCCATCCCTAACCGAAACGGCATACGGCGAACCGAAGGCTTGCCTCTTTGCGTCTTAACGGCAGCGCAAGTCACCCCCCAATATAAGACATCTCGACCTTCGCCGTCCCCGCCGTGGAAGCCGAGCGAATTTCCGAATACCGATCCTCGCGCCGTCGCCAAATCGAACCGATCAGTTCCGCCAGCTCCGCGTCATCCGCGCCGCCACGAAGCCGCGCCCGCAGATCATGCCCCTGCGCAGCAAACAAACAAGTAAACAACGTCCCTTCGGGCGACAGCCGCGCCCGCGAACACGCCCCGCAGAACGGCTCGCTGACCGACGCGATCACGCCGATCTCCCCGCCGCCGTCAACGTAACGCCACCGCCGGGCGACTTCACCGGGATAGTTCGCGCCCACCGGCTCGATCGGCAGCGCGGCGTGAATCCGCGACACGATCTCGCGGGCCGACACCACTTGATCGAGTCGCCAGCCGTTGGTCGTCCCCACATCCATGTATTCGATGAAGCGAACGATGTGCCCGCTGCCGTGAAAGCGGCGGGCCAGGTCGACCAGCGTGTGATCGTTCACGCCGCGCTGCACCACCGCGTTGATCTTGATCGGCCCGAGCCCCGCCGCCGCCGCCGCCTCAATCCCCGCCAGCACGGTCTCGACGTCGGTCCCCACGTCGTTCATGGCCGCAAACACCTCGGGATCCAGCGAATCGAGACTGACCGTCACCCGCCGCAAGCCCGCGTCGCGTAGTTCGGCCGCCTGATCGGCCAGCAGCACCCCGTTGGTGGTCAGCGTGAAGTCCTTCACCCCATCGATCGCCGCGAGCATGGCGACCAGCCGACTCAGTTGCCGGCGCATCAGCGGCTCGCCGCCGGTCAGGCGTATTTTCTCCGCCCCCAACCCGACGAAAATCCGAGCCAGCCGAGTGATCTCCTCGTAGGTCAACAGCGCATCGTGTTCGAGGAACGGATAGTGGCGATTGAAGACCTCCTTCGGCATGCAGTAGGTGCAACGAAAGTTGCACCGATCCGTCACCGAAATGCGGAGGTCGTGCAACCGGCGGTCAAGTGCGTCTCGAACGGCCATCGGCGCATTATACCATACGTGCGTCGCCGCGGTATGACACCGGCTGAAACCCGAGGGTGTGCGTGACACAATTGGCGGCCCGGAAAAACCGAAGGTTCCGTGTGCCACTGCTGTGTCAGCAGTGGATAACAGGGCAATGACGCTTGGAAGGAGCACTGCTGACACAGCAGTGGCACACCCAGCCCCGCCCAAACGGTCACGGACCCGAGGGCGTGCGTTAAGATCCAGGCAACTCGATTGACTTCATCGTAGCTGCGACAATCGAGAGCGCAGCAGCTCGTAGGCCCCGGAAGGGGCATCGGACGTTAGCCAGGGGTGGAGCGCAGCGGAACCCCTGGTTATCGTGCCCCGGTGACCCTCGCCCCTACCGATATTGCCATATGGCACACCGGTAGGTGTACGTGCACCGCTCCGAGGTGTTGGGGGT
>Ga0299906_10003737_pt1 | contig 12525 bp, 14 predicted proteins | sample RVTome_14_FD_200259 | JGI IMG/M metagenome (GOLD analysis project Ga0299906, IMG submission 200259) | Soil microbial communities from uranium-contaminated site in the Upper Colorado River Basin, Wyoming, United States - RVT145D125 (version 2) ...
TCGCGCGCACAGTGAGAAAATTATTCGCGTAACCGAGCATGCGGTAAGCGCCGAGCTTGCCCTGCATGTCTTTTGCTTCTTCCTCGAAAGCCATGTACAGGCGCACCGGGAGCTGGCCTTCGTCAGCAATTTTTTTTATGAGATCGACTTCGGCGAACGAAGTACCAAGATCCTGGAACGAAGTGATGCCGTGCCGTAACGCTTCCTCGCCGGCCAGTATCACCATGCGGCGAAGTTCGGCTTCGGCAACGCCGGCCTGCCGCCGGCCCTGGTGTCCCGAATGAGCCTCGCGAAAAATATCCTGCGCCGCTTCGCGCATCATGCCGGTCGCCCGCCCGTTAATGTCGCGCACGATCTCGCCGCCTTCCGGTGCTGCCGTATCGTCGGTGAGTTCGACCAGCGTCATCGCTTTCTGGTTGACGAACACCGCATGGCCGCTGGTGTGGATCAGCATGACCGGATGATCGGGGGTCACGGCGCTCAAGGAATCGTGCAACGGCAGGCCCTCGACCAGCACGCTCTCTTTCGTTTCCCATTTATCCTGGTGCCAGCCGCGGCCGATGATCCAGTCACCGGCCGGCGTGGTCTTCGCCGACGCCGCGACCATCGCGACGATCTCGGCAAAACTTTTCGCATGACGAAAATCGAGCATGAGCAGCGAGCCGCCGAAGCTCGTGTAATGGCCGTGCCCTTCGATCAGCCCGGGAATCGCAGTCATTCCGCCGAGATCGATGAATGCCGTGCTGTCGCCGATCCACGGCGCGATCTCATCGGCCGTTCCCGACGCCACGATCCGGTCGCCAATGACGGCCAGGACATCCACCCGTGGCTGCGCCGGGTCAACCGTCACTATATTGCCGTTGATCAGGACCAGGTCGGCGGTGGCATGCCCGATTTCCGCGTCACCGGCGCGACCGCACGCGCTGAACACGCCGGCAATTAAAAAAACCAATACATTGCGCATCCTGCCCCTCCCGAATTTGGTGACAGTTACCCTATCTGATGAGGATTGCCGTCCCTGTAATTCCCGGGCAATTAAGGTTACTGTCACCATAGTTGTCATCGTAGTTCAAGCCGAGACAGTCTGTATGCCCGATACACTTAGCAGCTCCGCCGACAGGCTCTCGACATTGCCAGTAAAGAAGGGATTCCGCCAGCGGGGCATGGAAATGACCCGGCTCGAGACGTTTACGGATGCCGCCTTTGCCTTCGCGGTGACACTGCTCGTCATCGGTGGAGGCGATTCGGTGCCTGTCAACTTCGACGAGATGCTGCAAGCCATGAAGCAGGTGCCTGCATTCGCCGCAAGCTTCGCCAATATCATGCTGTTCTGGTACGCACACCACATCTGGAGTCGCCGTTTTGGCCTCGACGACACGCCGTCAATATTGTTGAGCCTGCTGCTGATATTCGTCGTGCTGATTTATGTGTATCCGCTCAAAGCCATTTATTCCGGCGCTATCGAATTCTTCAGCAACGGGTATTTCAGCTCGTATTTCGGCTTGCGTTCCATAGCAGACCTTCGCGACCTGTTTGTTATCTTCGGCGTCGGCTTTGCCGGGCTGTCCGGTATCATAGTGTTGTTGAACAGGCGTGCTTATGCGGTAAGGGACACCTTGGCATTGAATGCACTGGAGCTGTTCGACCTGCAGACCGAGAAAACACACTGGAACATGAATGTCATCGTGGCCCTCATGTCGGTGCTGATGGCGCTGTTCCTGCCGGACCGGTGGGTCGTGCTGGCCGGCATGTTCTACGGGGTATTTGCTATTATCCTGCCATGGCACGGCATCCGCCGCGGCCGGCTGCGCGACCGGCTCCATCCTCACCCCGTGTAGGAACCCGCATTGCGGGCGACCCGGCACAGATATAAAGTATCAATCCGGCTAGTACCAAAAACCACACCGGCCCGTCGAATCAACCCATGCCAGCAACGCGACCGCAACTCAGCAATGACAAGGCCCCGCGCCTGCGGCGGACCCTGGCGCTGGCGGCGTTGCTGGGTCTCGCGCTGTTCCAGGTTTCCCTCGCCAGCCACCAGTACCAACACCAGGGCAGCGAATTCCTCGACGTCTGCGGCATCTGTATGCAGCTCGATCGCATGGACGGTTTCCTGTCGCCGGACGAGCCCATACTGTACGCGGCACCGGTTTCGGTTCCGTCGGATAACGACACACAACTCGCAGCGCCGTCCCGGCACGCCCCCGCCTACCAGAGCCGCGCACCGCCCACCGTCTGATCCGTTCGCACAACGGCAATGGCCGTTCACGTCCGTCCGCGCATGGCGCGGACGCACAATAATTTGAACAGGATTGGATTCTTATGAAAACCCGACTTCTTATTTCACGCCGTGGCTACACGAGGCTGTGCGCGCTGATGCTTGTTTATCCGCTCACCTCGTTCGCGGCGGTCGAAGACGATCCCCACCACGATATCGAGGAGATCATCGTCACGGCGACACCGCTCGAACGCACCGTCGAACAACTGGCGCAACCGACCTCGGTGCGGTGGCGAACACCGACAGCACTACCGATGGCGCCGCCGCCATGACATTAACCGGAGATGCGGGCTACATCGGCTTTGCCTACAGCCTGCACGACAGCTACTACGGCATTCCCGGTCACGAACATCACAAGGACACCTTCCCGACGCCGGGTCGGTCGTTAAGACTCGGCTTGCGATGCGACTTCCAGCGGCCGGGCGGCGCTTGTTTGTACCGCGGTATCGGCCGAGAATAGGGCACAAGCGACAGCGGTCCCCGCTGTCGTTCCCTCGGGCAGACACTGTCTGTCGAGGTGACTGAAGTCCGTTGCCGGAAATAAAATCATAAGGGAGACGGAACATGTTCGACCTGAACCGCACACTGCAACTCGTTAGAGGCGCCTTGCTCGATCAAGAGCCCACATGGCGTAGCTATTTGCCGGAAGCCGGGGACTGGAAGAAAACTGCCTGTCTACTGACCGTTCCATTGATCGTGGCGTCGACTGTCATCGCCTACCTGATCGGACTGACCAGCAGCGATACCTCGCTCTTTGGTCAGATTCGGCCAACGTTGGTGTCGTCCGTGCTGAGTATGATCATCGGCGGGGTCGCTGCCGCGGCCGTCGCGTTCATAGTCAGTTTCTTCGCCGGCATGTTCGGCGGCAAAAACAGTTTTGCGCTGGGGCTCGCCGCGACGTCCCTGGCATTCGTCCCGGGATACCTGGGTAACGCCCTGTCGTGGCTGCCCTGGATAGGTGCCTTGCTGTCTTTCGGTCTCGGAATCTGGGGGCTGGTTTTACTGTGGAAGATCATCCCGATCTACCTCGAAGTTCCGGACGCCAAGCGCCCCGCGCACTATATCGTCTCGCTGGTCACTTGCGTTGTGTTGTTTTTTGTATTGGGGACGGTATTCGGCGGAGCCCTGTTCGGCGCGGGTGCGGGCTCGACGTTTGACAGGGCACCCGGCGCCGGGGGATCGGGCGGCGGACCCGGAGGCATGTTTGGTGGTGTGGCGCGGCAGGCGGAACTCATGGCTGCCGCCGAGGAAGACCGGTACGAGCCGCCGCGTGATGGTGAACTCACCGACGCGCAGGTACAGGAATTCATCCGTGTCATGCAACGCACGAATGAGGCCATGACAGACAAGGCGGAGCGACTGAACGAGATAGCGGAAAAAGCGGACAACGATGAGCAGGTTTCGCTCACCGAAGTCAGCGACATGATGAGCGGAATGACGGAAATTGCCGGATTGAACACGGCCGAGATCGAAGTCGTCAAATCCGGTAGCGGCAACTGGGCGGAGCATCAATGGGTAAAGAACTCCTTGCGCACGGCCTGGCTGCAAAAGGACATCAACGACACCGTCGCGCACAACTATGCGCTCTATCAGAAATACGAAGACCAGCTCGCGGAACATATCACGCGATAGACGAATTCGACACGGTCGGGCGTCGGCTGTCAGTATGCCGCGTGACGGCGTAATGCCCGTGACGATCGACTGACCGGAGAACTGACGCCATGCGACTCGCGATGGTAGGCCTGGGGCGCATGGGCGCGAACATGGCGTTGCGTTTGCTGCGTGCCGGACACGAATGCGTGGTCTTCGATCGCGACCAGTCGGCGCGCGTAAAAGCCGTGGCGAACGGCGCAATATCAGCCACCTCGATCGACGACATCATCACAAAACTCGCCGCGCCGCGCATCGTGTGGATGATGGTGCCGGCCGCGGCAGTCGCCGAGGTCATCGCCAGCATCGCACCCCGGCTCAGTGCCGGTGACATCCTCGTCGACGGCGGCAACTCGCACTATCGGGACGGCATCGAACGTGCCGCCGGATTGGCAGGGAAGGGCATCCATTACCTCGACGTCGGTGTGAGCGGTGGCCTGTTCGGCCTGGACTCCGGCTATTGCCTGATGATCGGTGGCGACCGCGACATCGCAGCGCGCCTCGCGCCTGTTTTCGCCGCTCTCGCTACTGACATGGGTGACTCCGACGGGCATTCGATCAGCCAGCCGGCCAGTGGCTACCTGTATTGCGGTCCGAGTGGTGCCGGTCACTTCGTCAAGATGGTGCACAACAGCATCGAGTACGGATTGATGGCCGCGTACGCCGAGGGCTTCAATCTTTTGCACAGCGCGAATGCGGGCAAGTCCGCGCAGGCGATCGACGCGGAAACAGCGCCACTTGCGGATCCGCGAGCGCTGCAATACGACTTCGATATCGCGGCCATCGCGGAGCTCTGGCGTCACGGCAGCGTCGTCAGATCCTGGTTGCTGGACCTCACGGCACAGGCGCTGGCGGCAGATGCCACACTTGCGGATCTGCGCGGCAAAGTGTCCGACTCCGGCGAAGGGCGCTGGACCTTGCATGCGGCGATCGACAGTGCAGTCCCGATGCCCGTGCTTGCAGCGGCGCTCAATGCACGCTTCAGCTCACGCGACCAGGATGATTTTGCGAATCGCCTGCTGTCCGCGCTGCGCCGCGAATTCGGTGGTCACCACGAACGCTGAAACGGGCTCGATCCACGCCGTGAAATCGGACGCATTGGTCGTCTTCGGTGCGACCGGGGATCTCGCCTTCCGCAAAATCTATCCGGCGTTGCAGGCATTGTTGCGTCGTGGCGCGGCGCCGTTGCCGCTGACGGGCATGGCCCGTGGCGGCAATACGCTGGACGCGTACCGGCAACGGGTGAGCGCAAGTCTTGCGACGCACGGTACGCGCGACCAAGCATCCGCTGACGCTGTAACAGGATCGCTGCGCTATGTCGATGGAGACTACACCGATGCGGAAACGTTCGCCCGCCTGCGCGTGGCACTCGCAGGGGCCAAAGCGCCGCTCTTTTACCTCGCGATCCCGCCGGGCATGTTTGCGACCGTGGTGCGCCATTTGCACGCTGCCGGTTGCAGCGCCGGCAACGCCCGGGTGGTTGTCGAGAAACCTTTTGGTCGCGATCTCGCCTCAGCCCGTGCGCTCAATCGGGTACTGCACGAAACCTTTGCCGAGAACGCGATATTTCGTATCGATCACTTCCTCGGCAAGGAACCGGTGCAGAACCTGTTGTACTTTCGCTTCGCCAATGCGTTTCTCGAGCCGATCTGGAACCGCGACCATATCGCGAGCGTGCAGATCACGATGGCAGAGCGTCTCGGCGTCGAGGGGCGTGGCCGGTTCTACGAGGAAGTCGGTGCCATTCGCGACGTCGTGCAGAACCATTTGCTGGAAGTTGTGGCACACCTTGCCATGGAGCCACCGGCGGCCAACCTGCCCGATGCGCTACGCGATGCGAAAGTGGACGTCATGCGGCGAATAAAGCCGCTTGCGGTCGATGATCTCGTACGCGGGCAATACCGAGGCTATCGTGACGAGCCTGGCGTGGCAAAGGACTCCCGGGTCGAGACCTACGCCGCGTTGCGACTTGCGATCGATTCGGCGCGCTGGCGTGACGTGCCGTTTTTCATTCGCACCGGCAAGCGCCTGCCGGTAGCCGTCACCGAAATCACGGTGCAATTGAAACGATCGTCACTGACGTTCAATGACGATCCGGGGGCAACACCTAACTATTTCCGCTTTCGCTTGGGGCCGGACCGCATCGCCATTGGGTTGGGCGCACTGTCGAAAAGGCCCGGTAGCGACATGGTCGGTGTGCCGGTTGAACTGCTGGTGTGCAATGATGACAGCGCACACCGGAGTGCTTATGAACGACTGATCGGCGATGCGATGAAGGGCGACCATACCTTGTTCGCGCGAGCGGACGCCGTCGAACATGCGTGGGCCGTGGTCGAGCCGGTTTTGCACAAGGCCACGCCCGTGCACATCTACGAGCCGGAGAGCTGGGGACCGGGCGCCGCGGAGGATCTCGTGCATACCGCGGGCGGGTGGCTCTGCCCGAGTTGTGAATGAAAGTTTTCACGCTGCCGGATGCGGAGCAGGCATCGCGCGCCGCCGCGGCGGCGATCGCAGAGCAAGGCCGGCGGGCATTGGCGGAACGGCAACAATTTACCTTGGCACTGAGCGGCGGGACGAGTCCGTTGCGCATGTTCGAGGTGCTGTCTGCGGAAGACCTTGACTGGCAGCGAGTGCATCTGTTCCAGGTCGACGAGCGCCTGGTTGCTGCGGATTCTCCGGAACGGAATTTCAACGCAATCCGCGAGCGCTTGCTCGCTCACATAACTATACCGCCTGGGCAGCTGTACCCGATACCGCTGGATCTTGCCGACCCGGACGCCGCGGCCAGCAACTACGCCGGCACCTTGCGGCGGGTACTCGGACCACACGGTGCGTTCGATCTGGTGCACCTCGGGCTTGGCGCCGACGGTCACACGGCGTCGCTCTTGCCCGGTGATCCGGCGCTCGAGTCGACAGCGGCTGTCATTGTGTCGCGCCATTACCACGGTGCGCGCCGCTTGTCCCTGTCGCTGCCGGTGATCTCCGCGGCGCGTCAGCGACTGTGGCTGGTGACAGGAACCGGCAAGGACCGCGCACTGCAGGGTTTGTTGGACGGCGATACAACGCTGCCCGCCGCCCGCGTCAATCGGCAAGATTCGCTGCTGTACTGCGGACCTGTATATATTGCATCTGAATCACGATGACCGGGCCGCCAGTGAATGCCCATCGCCCGTGGTCCGGTTAGCGTTGCTGCCGTACGAAATATGGTGACAGTAACCTTAATTAGATAAGGTTACTGTCACCGAAATTCCGAGCACTGCTCGCTCCTACACGAATCGGCTTTCGCAGGAGGGCAACAAGCATGGCCATCAGCCTGAATCACACCATCGTCGTCGGCCGGGACAAGGTGAAATCCGCAGCCTTTTTCACCGACATCCTCGGGCTGCCGGGGCAGCGCATGATGGGCCACTTCGCCGTGGTGCAGGTGGACGATACCTCGCTCGATTTCGTCGAAACCGACGCCGAAATCTCCTCGCGGCACTTTGCATTCCTCGTCAGCGAACGTGAGTTCGACGAGATTTTCGAGCGCATCACCCAACGGGGACTGCCGTACTGGGCCGATCCGTTCCACAAGGAGCCGGGCCGGATCAATCACTGGGACGACGGGCGAGGCCTGTACTTCGATGACCCGAACGGCCATTTGCTGGAAATCATCACCCGGCCTTACGGCAGCGGCGGCCCGGACGTCAAACATCCGAACCCTCTTTTGCCGCGAAAGCGGTAAAATCCGTCCTGCCGCCAACTCGTCAGGACAGGAGCAAGCCATGGCCACCGGCTGGGCCCGCGACGGCGCCGTTCAGGACCAGATCGACGCGAGCGTCGATGACGCGGTGAAGCGCGCGCGCAGCGAATTGCCGAAGGGCGCGAGTTTGAGTCATTGCGAGGACTGCAATGCAGAGATCCCGGCCGCACGCCGCGACGCGATCCCGGGTGTGCGCCGCTGCGTCCGCTGCCAGGCGGCGCACGACAACGACAAGACCGCGCACAGCGGCTACAACCGCCGCGGCAGCAAGGACAGCCAGCTGCGCTGACGGGCAACGTCACTGCACTCCCCGGGTCTTTGGTTTGTCGAGTTGGCTGAAGACTGTGTATGAAATGGAATCCATAAGCGTCCAGCATATTGAGCAATTGAAGGTCGCGAAGTCCGCGCTCGAGAGCGCCGACCTTGCGGTCCGAATGGCGAGCATCATTGGCACGCCCATCGAGAAAGCGATCGACTTGCTTCCGGGACGTTGGCAGGAAATCATCCTTGACGTTTCTCGCGACGCGCTCGAGAAAGCAGCGGATGCCGCCATCTGGACTTTGACAGGCGAGGTGCCAGCGGCAAGAAACCTGTCGCACAAGCTCGCCGTGGCGGTAGCCGGTGCTGCGGCCGGCACGTTCGGTCTGCCGGCACTTGCGATCGAACTGCCGATTTCGACCACCATCATGCTGCGTTCCATTGCCGACATCGCACGCAGTGAGGGCGAGGACATTCGTACGGCCGAAGCGCGACTTGCCTGCATCGAAGTGTTCGCACTCGGTGGAAGGGCCCAATCCGACGATGCAGCAGAGTCAGGCTACTATGCCGCACGCGCGGTGCTGGGGCAGGTGGTCTCGGAAGCCGCCGGGTATCTGGCGAAGGGCGGTGCACAAACGACGGCACCGGCGATCGTCCGATTCATTTCCAGGGTCGCCGCACGCTTTCAGATCCAGGTGACGGAAAAAGCCGCCGCACAGGCAGCGCCGATTCTCGGTGCGGCAGGCGGGGCACTGATCAACAGCATTTTCATCAGCCATTTTCAAAAAATGGCACGGGCGCATTTCACTGTGCGCAGGCTCGAGCGAACCTATTCGCCGCAACTGGTGGAGGCCCGTTACCGGGAACTTTGACGAATTTCGGGGTTTGATCCCGATTGCCGCACCGATCTGCGATAATCGGGCTCTGCACGCGCAGCCATGTGTCCGCAATCGGGAGTGAAAACGATGCCTCACGATCACTGGACCTTTTTCCAGGCGTTTCTCCGTTCGCCGCAGGTGGTGGCGTCCGTCATCCCGAGTTCGTCGTTCGTCGAGCGGCGCGTCGTGCGCGCCGCCGATGCTGCGCGGGCCGGCGTGGTGGTCGAGCTCGGTGGCGGTACCGGGGGCATCACCAGGTCATTGCTGCAGGCGATCGGTGCGCACTCGCGGCTGCTGGTGATCGAACGCACAGCAAAGTTTGTCGAGGCATTGCAACGAATCGATGACGATCGTTTCGAGGTGATGCACGGATGCGCAAGCTCGATCGCTGCTGAGCTCAAACGCCGCGGTTATCCTGCGGCGGATGCGGTGATCTCGGGCATACCGTTTTCCACTATGCCGAAATCACTGGCTATGGAAATCATTGCCGCGGTGTATGAAGCGCTTGCTCCGGGCGGGCGGTTCGTTGCCTACCAGGTAACCGACCGCGTCGCGGATTATGCCCGTCCGCACATGGGCGAACCCGCGGTCGAGTTCGAGTTATGCAACGTGCCGCCGCTGCGGCTTTTCACCTGGCGGAAGAAAACCAACGGCGCCTGATCCCGCACGATCGTCGTTACCCCTGTTGGAGCCCGCATTGCGGGCGACCTGCTTTGATTCACTGCCGTTCTGTCGCTACAAAAAGAAACCCCGCATCCGCGGGGTTTCCTGACCTTGCAAACTCTGTCTGACGTTTACTTGATGGTAATTTCACGCATCAGGTACTCGCCGGTGATTTCGCGCATGCCCGGGTAGTTTTTCTGTGCGTATTCCGACGTTCTGTCGGCCTGCTCCTCGGTAAACTTCGCCATGAATGCGTCGTACCGGGCCTTGTTCGGTGCCAGCGCCTCGGTATTGGCAAACTTTATTACGAGCACCAGGTTGAAATCTCCGCTAGCCTCAAGATCGCTGCGGTAAATCGTCCAGCTTTCGATTTGCCCGAGTTCCTGTGCGACCTTGTTGCTTGGTACCCAGGTCTCCCGCAATCCTTCGAGGTAAGCATCGCTCATGTTGGATTTGACTTTTACGGTCGTAATTGACCATACCGCTTCACTTATGTCGTAGTCTTTCCAGGGGTCGAGGTCGGCAAATGCAACACCTGTGGCAACGAGGCAGGCCAACCCTGCAATCAATGATTTTGTTCGCATATTTGATCTTCCTTATGATTCTTGTAATGGATGTAGTGTGCCAATGTCACGATTTCCCCAACAACGGCGTGACGCTAGCGTGCGCGCAGTGTAGTCCCATTGGTCATTGAATGTCGGGCTTTTTGTGCCAGCGCGAGAATTCATTTGCAGGGGCCCGCATGACCGCCATGGACGTCGGAAGTGCCGAAAACGCAGGAGCAGTTTTCGGCGAGAGGGCGACCGAACCCGGCACGATCGTCGTTACCCCTGTAGGAGCGAGCAATGCTCGCGACGCGGATCTTGGAATCCGGCGCGATTTTTGCCATCGCGTCGCGAGCACTGCGCGCTCCTGCAGGTTCACCCATCGTACCGGCTGATGCCTGCATCCATTCGGGACTCTCGCGCATCCATCCGCTATCATGCCCACTTCCTCACAGGGAGCGATCTTTCATGAACTCCATCCGCATTCCGTTCACCCTACTCGCGATTGCAACTCTGATCGCTGCCTGCGGCGGCGATAAAAAAGAGGACACTGCCCCGGCTACCGCCGCACCCGCGAAATACAGCGCCGAAGCTTTTTTCACCACCACCTTCTATTCGCTGGCCGGCGGTTATGCCTGGTCCCCGGATGACACGGCGCTGCTCGTGACCTCGGATGAGACCGGCATCCCCAATGTCTATGCGCTGGCGGCCGCCGACGGCGCCAGGACGCCATTGACCACCTCGACCACGGACTCGACCTATGCCATCTCCTGGTTTCCCGACGATGTGCGGGTGTTGATTGCGGCAGATCAGGGCGGCAACGAACTCGATCACCTCTACGTGCGTGAGCTCTCCGGTGCAACGCGGGACCTGACGCCCGGCGACAAAGTCAAAGCGGATTTCCTCGGTTGGTCGGGTGACGGCGAGTCTTTCTTCGCCTACACCAACGAGCGCGATGCTGCCGCTTTCGACGTGTATCGCTATGCGACCAGGGATTATGCGCGGACGCTGATCTTCGAGAACGTGGAAGCGTTCGACGTCTCGGCCATTTCGCCGGACGGCAGCACCATCGCTCTCGTCAAACCGCGCACCAGCGCCGACTCCGACATTTACCTCCTGGACACGACGACCGCGGACGCCGAACCGCAGCTCATCACGGCGCACGCGGGCAATGTGTCGCACGGCGTCTATGCCTTCACGCGCGACAGCACGAAGCTCGTGTACTCGACCAACGAGCATGGCGAGTTCGACCAGGCGTGGACGTACGATCTCGGCAGCGGCGAGAAGGCGCCGCTTGTCTCAGCCAACTGGGACGTAATGTTCGTAGCCTTCTCACACTCTGGCCGTTATCGCGTATCCGGCACCAACGACGACGCACGCACCGTCGTGCGTATCCTCGACAACACGAGCGGCAAGGAACTGGAACTGCCGGGCCTGCCGCCGGGCGATCTCGCGCAAATCCGTTTCTCGCGCGATGAGCAAAAAGTGGCACTGATGCTCAGCACGGACACCTCACCGAATGACGTTTACACCGTGAATCTCGATACCGGGACGCACGCGCGCCTGACGCACGCACTCAACCCGGCGATCGGCGAAAACGACCTGGTCGCGACCGAAGTCGTGCGCTACGAAAGTTATGACGGGCTCGAGATTCCCTCGATCCTGTACCGTCCGAAGGGCTCGTCCGCGACCAGCAAAGTGCCGGCGCTGGTGTGGGTGCACGGCGGTCCGGGCGGGCAGAGCCGCACCGGTTACTCCGCAACCATCCAGCACCTGGTCAATCACGGCTACGCGATTCTTGCGGCGAACAACCGGGGCTCATCCGGTTACGGCAAGACTTTCTTCCACCTCGATGACAAGAAACACGGCGAAGTGGACCTGCAGGACATCGTCAAAGCGAAAGATTATCTTGCGTCGCTGGCCTGGGTGGACGGTGAGCGCGTCGGTATCATCGGCGGTTCCTACGGCGGCTACATGGTCGGCGCAGCACTTGCGTTCGAACCGGAAGTGTTCGACGTCGGCGTCAATATTTTCGGCGTGATGAACTGGGTGCGCACGCTCACCAGCATTCCGCCGTGGTGGGAGTCGTTCAAGGAAGCGCTGTACGACGAAATGGGCGACCCGGCGACCGACGCCGAACGCCATCGTCGCATCTCGCCGTTGTTTCATGCACAGAACATCACCAAGCCGCTGCTGGTAGTGCAGGGCGCGAACGACCCGCGCGTGCTGCAGGTGGAGAGCGACGAGATCGTCGCCGCGGTGCGTGCGAACGAGGTACCGGTGGACTACGTGCTGTTTCCCGACGAAGGCCACGGTTTCTCCAAACGCGAGAACCGCATCAAGGCGTCGGAAGCCTACGTCGCCTTCCTCGACCAGTACCTGAAATCCGAGTCCTCACCGACCAACGCATTGTAGGAGCGAGCGACGCTCACGACCCGCCAGTGGATTGATCTTGCCCCTGTAGGAGCCTGCATTGCAGGCGACCGCGGGACGTATAAGACGGCACCCTTT
>Ga0299906_10003738_pt1 | contig 12524 bp, 8 predicted proteins | sample RVTome_14_FD_200259 | JGI IMG/M metagenome (GOLD analysis project Ga0299906, IMG submission 200259) | Soil microbial communities from uranium-contaminated site in the Upper Colorado River Basin, Wyoming, United States - RVT145D125 (version 2) ...
CATAGGAAGCATGTAACCCATTGGCAAATTGTAATGTTATCGTATGAGGACCCGGAGCTAATTCAAGTGTGTCTGAAGTCTGGCCTTTTCCAAAATGAATATGTGTGGCGTCGGCCGGCACCGTTACACCGTTCTCGACAAAACTTCCATCAATAATAATATGGTGATGGCCTTTCCCTTCATTGACAGGTCCGGCGGGCTCGATTTCCATACCGCTCACTCCCATATTGACGACAACCGGAGACTTCACGACGTCTCCGTCTTTCAAGTCAACAAAAAAAACCCCCGATGCTGCTTCCGGCGCTACCGCTTCTTCCGTCATCGCATCCTCTGATTCTTCACTTGCTTCTTTCTTAGCAGTACAGGCGATCATGGAAACTAAAGTCAGGCAGATGGTGAAATTTCTCAAATTCATGTTCATTACGTTAAAAGTTGAATGGAGTAGATAAATTGTATTACAATACCCTGGAGGATAATTGTCGATTTCCTCAGCACTTTCATAGGACCGCAATTTGGTCAAATCGTTCAAATTTCCCGTGAATATACAACAAAATTGACCCGACGGGCAGTGTAAAAGTAGTTGATTTGCAAATGGCGAAGAACATGGATAGATGGCTGATAATGTACACCCTGCGACAAACCGACCGGCTATTGTCAGCTTCGTAAATTGCTTGTTCTTAGGCGCCAGAACATCATCGAATAAGTGCCCCTTCACATCGATTAAGCTTCCTTTACCGGCTCGCGGTGTCCAACCCAGGTGAATCTCCGGTTGACGTACTCCGGATTTGTAAATGATGCGTTCCCAGCAGGATTTCCACCGGTAACATGAAAGTCAGAAAACGCCGCATGTTGATTCATATAGATCCCACCCGTCAGATTGAAGGAAACTGGTGTACAGGCCAGCGCCATTTCGTCCGCAATTTTTTCGCGCACCACGGGATCCGTTGTATAGGCACCACATGAAATCGCACCATGCTCCAACGCCAAGGCCTGTGCCAGCGCTATGGATTCGTCGGTGTTGCTCGTTTTTACCAGAAGTGCAATGGGTCCAAAGAGTTCCTGACCAAAAACTTCCTTCTGGTCTATACCTACCTCCAACAACACCGGCGTCGCTACCCGCGCATTTTTGAACATGGGGTTATCTACAACCCGCGACTTCAGCCAAACCTTTCCAGGTAGTTTTTCAGCATCTGAAATACGGCTTTCCGTTTTTTTATTTTGCACGGCGCCCAATACAAAAGGACCGGCTTTTGGGTTGTCGACAAGGCCATTAATGTTATCGGCTAATTTTTGGGCGAATTCATCAAACGTTACAATACCTGATGGGGTCTGGATACCCCGCTCCGGTATAAAAAAGTTCTGTGGCGCTGTACACATCTGCCCACTGTAAAGGGTTACAGAGAAAGCCAGATTAGCAGCTACTTTATCGGCATCTTCGACCGAGTCAAGAATAACGGAGTTTACGCCTGTCTTTTCTGTAAAAACGGTCTTTCCGGGGAGCGTCTCCAAATAGTTGCCAAACGCGGCGTTTCCAGTAAAGTCAATCAACCGGATGGCAGTATGTTCTGCCAGTTCACGTGTCATCGGATGTTCGATCGTATCCACGGCAAGTTGGCAAACATTGGGATCGATATCACGCTCCCTTAATACTTTGCGGATTTCAGAAACGAATATGGCAATAGGCAATATTGCGCCGGGATGTGGCTTGACGATAACAGAATTTCCCGTAATCAGGCTGCCGTATATTCCGGTCACCGAATTCCAGGTAGGGAAAGTTGAGCACCCGATAACCACCGAAATCCCTTTAGGCACAGCATGCCATTCTTTATTCAGACGGATATTGTGCTTGCCCGCGGGCTTTTCCCACACAACGGTGGAAGGAAAACGATCCAGTTCCTCATAACCTGCCGCAATGGCTTCCAATGCCCGATCAGCGGCATGGGGACCGGAGGCCTGAAATGCCATCATGTAACCCTGTCCCGTCGTATGCATCGTAGCATAAGCGATCTCAAAAAACCGTTGCTTAATCCGCTCCAATGATTCCAAAAGAATTCCTGCCCGTTTTTTAACATTCTCTTTCCTCCACGTATGAAATGCAGCCGTGGCCCGTTCGGTAAGTGTATCAGTCGTAAACGAGGGGTATGATACTTCAAGTGCATCCTGTGTATAGGGTGATACCTCACCACCAACCCAAACCTTCGGATTATCCTGTAACAGCTCTTCGAATTTTTTGCCGAGCAACGATTGAAATTTTTCTTTACCCTCATGGTCGGCCGACTCGCCATATAACGCCGGCGACGGAATTTCCTGGAACGCCGCAAAGAACGTACGGCTGTGTAATGCGGCAATCGCATCGTTAAGCGTCGATTCATGTTTCTTGAATAGGATCATGCGTCAATGGTTTTTCCTAGGTAATTCAAATTTGTACTACAACGTAATTCGACAAGGGAATTAAATCAGTTCTGCGCACCAAATACTCTTTTAAGTAAGTCGGTAGTTCGTGCGAGGGGATCCCGGCGTATTTTATCCTCCTCTTTGGCGATCAACGTAAAGAGCCCTTCAATAGCCTTGTCAGTCGCGTACTCATCCAGATTTGGATTAACATCTTCTACCAGTGGGATCTTGTTGTATGTATTGACAATATCACCATAGTACTTAGTGGCGTTGACTTTATTCAATGAACTCTGAATTACAGGTTGAAACTTCATTTTCAGCTGGCTGGAAGTCGTGCGTTTGAGATACTCCGTCGCCGCATTGGACTCCCCTTTTAGAATACCCCATGCGTCTTGTATCGTCATGGATTTAATAGCCGAAATAAAGATCGGTTTAGCTTCTTTTGCCGCATCTTCCGCACCGCGGTTAAGTGTCAAAACGAACTTATCAACTTCGCCGCCTAGTCCAAGCTGGCGGAGTTTGTCCTCCACTTTTCGTACTTCAGGAGGGAACGGGATTTTTATTTCAGGATTTTTGAAATAGCCATCGAGTTGTGAAGCCAGATTCGACCCATTCGTGATGCCATTGATCAGCGCCTCCTTAAGACCTTCCGTCACTTCAGCCGTCGTTAAGGGGGCGTCGACACCAAGTGCCTTGTTGACATCACCCATGGTTTGAGTAATCTGTGCTGACGTACATCCAACAACAACAATACCGAGGACAATTATTGACCTTGTCATAATAATTTAGTAAAAGGCTAAGGTAGAAAAACTCCCCGGTCAATTGAATAAATTTCAACGCTTAGGGGTAAAATGTCGCAGATTTCACGCGATGCATTCACTTGTTATTTCGTCAGCACGCCTGCACCCGGCAAGGCCCATGGTCAGGGCAAGATCAGCCATAAAATTTCCGATGACCGCGTGAACACCCTCCTGACCGGCAATAGCCAGGCCATAGGCATAAGGTCGGCCGATACAAACCGCGGTAGCGCCAAGTGCAATGGCCTTAAAAGCATCGGCACCACCCCTTACGCCGCTGTCAAAGATGATCGGGACTTTGTTTTTCACGACCTCAACAATTTCTGGCAATGCATCGAGTGAAGCGATGGAACCATCGACCTGGCGTCCACCATGATTGGAGACGTAAATACCATCCATTCCTGCGTCCAACGACTTCAAGGCGTCGTCGGGGTGAAGGATTCCTTTTAGAAGAATGGGCAGTTTGGTCAGTTCACGAAGAAATTTAAGGTCCTCCCATGTAGTCCTTGGATTCGAATAGGTCGACACAAATTGGCGCACAGCTTTCGTGGGGCGTCCTGATCTAAGTTTTTTGAAAAAACCTTTTCCCGGATATTTATTGACCATCGTAATCAACCCCTGTAAGGATTGGAGATTCAAAATCCGGTCCGGATCGGCGGGATCTTCGGCCATGTCATCCAGCATCTTTTGAAAAACCGGATCTGAAGTGTACTGAGCTATCCCCTTCCCTTCGAGAAAAGGCAAATAAGCCAAATCCAGATCGCGGGGGCGCCATCCCAGCATAGTCGTGTCGAGCGTTACGACAAGAGCCGAACACCCACATTGCTCTGCTCGTCTTACGAAGCTTGCCACCAACTCATTAGATTTGCTCCAATACAGTTGAAACCAATGCGGTGAATCGCCCATCGCCGAAGCACATTCCTCCATGGGCACTGACGCTTGATTGGAAAAGATAAACGGCACACCCAGCGCTGCTGCCGCACGTGCCACCGCCAGGTCGGCCGCAGCGTCAGCCATCTCCAAAACTCCAATCGGGGCCAGCAGGAACGGCGAGGGGATCGCGTGCCCGAATAATTCGATCTGCGTATCACACTCTCCCACATCGCGCAGCATCCGCGGAATGATCCTTACTTTTTCGAAGGCTTCGCGGTTTGCACGCATGGAACTCTCATTACCGGCTCCACCGACAATGTAGGCCCCCGCCTGTTGATCCAATCGCCCAACCGCCGTGGCCTCAAGTTTTGAAAAGTCAATGCTAACCGGTGGCCGAATTCCTGAAAACCCTCTCAGGTAAATCTTACGTTGCCACTCGGTTGCGGAGAATTTCATAGATTATCGTGTACCCGAAATTAAGCTTATTAACAAGGATAAAAAATTCGAACGAAATGTAATTTGGCACTTCGGCAACGCAAAAAAACGGCACTCTTTGATAGGTCATGACATCCAATTATGTGCCTATAATATATAACTTACGACGATTTGATTTGTTGTGTAAAGCATCAGTAGCGCACTGGGCGTCGCAAAGAAATCCTTAAATGAATCAAAAATTTTGGACTTTAACATGACGGTTACCGCTGAACTCTTAACCATTGGAGATGAAATTTTATACGGGCAAATCGTCGACACGAATGCACAATGGATGGGATCGGTGCTTAGCGACGCGGGCATCAGGGTAATCCGAAAGACTACTGTAGGCGATATTGAGCAAGATATCCTTAAAGCGTTTTCCGAGGCGGAAGCGCGCGCGGATATAATCCTGATAACGGGTGGACTAGGTCCTACCAATGATGATCTGACAAAACCTTGCCTTGTGAAGTATTTTGACTGTCCGTTAAAAATAAATGGCGAGGCTTTGGCTGAGGTAACGGAATTCTTTCGCAGCCGCGGCCGGGAATTAACCGAAGTTAATCGGCAGCAGGCTGCACTTCCATCGTGCTGCGAAAAGATTACCAATACGCTTGGTACCGCTCCGGGCATGTGGTTCTCGCGGAATAATAAGGTGTTCGTTTCGATGCCGGGTGTACCGCATGAGATGAAGCGGATGATGACGGACCTCGTCATCCCCAAACTTAAGGCGACATTCGATACTCCGATTATACATCACAAAATAATCCGGACTATCGGAATGGGTGAATCGTTTTTAGCTGAAAAAATTTCACACTGGGAGCAGTCATTACCTTCGCACATCAAACTTGCTTATTTGCCCAGCCTGGGAGAAGTGAAATTGCGACTCACTGCCATAGGAGAATCATTAGATGCACTCGAAGTCGAAACTGATGAATTGGCAACGCAACTGGACCCTATCATTGGTCAAACCATCTATGGTTTTGGCAGCGGTCCGCTGGAAATGGTTCTGGGCAAAATTTTGTTGGAGCGTAATCTTACGATCGCCGTGGCGGAAAGCTGTACGGGGGGATATCTTTCCCATTTAATCACCAGTGTGCCGGGAAGCTCGGCATACTTTATGGGAAGTTTGATCCCATATTCGTACGAGATTAAGATGGGCGAGCTGGGTGTAAAGCCTGAGACCCTGGAAAAGTATGGCGCTGTCAGCGAGGAAACCATTGTTGAGATGGCCACCCTTGTACGCGATAAATTCAATACCGACATCGGCGTGGCTACCAGCGGAATCGCGGGACCTGGTGGTGCTACACCCGAAAAACCGGTCGGTACAGTTTGGATTGCCTATGCCGACAAACATCGAACCGTAACAAAAAAACTTCAGCTCTCCACGGACCGCGCCATTAATATTCGAATGGCATCGGTGATGGCGTTGAACCTCGTGCGGTTAAGCTTGCCTGAAATATCCGGTGAAGGCGTCGGTGGATTAATAAATTGAACAGGCTATTATTGCTCTTTCCTTTGAATCAAGACAAAATTACCTCCTTCGTCACCGGCATTTTGGATTTCGCCGTATAGGGGCTTGGTGTTGGAATTCGCTTTCATAGATAGCCTTATATTGTCATATAGGTCTTCAGACGGGAGATACATGTCTTTGTTCTCCTCAAGGGCCTTCAAGAGGTATTTCATAAACACGCTCCTATCCGGAACCGTGGTTAACGATCCGCTCGTCATAGCTTTTCGACTTGGTCGCTTGAGCATATTACTTATGTCAGCGGTAGCGTTGTTAAAAGGTGCCCGAGTCTTGAATATACCCCCGGCAAAACAGGCATCGGCAATAAGCAATGTGTGTTTAGAATTAATGGCACCAATGCTTTCCACAAGTGCGCTGTTTCGGAACCATTTAGCCTTATTCTCCTGTGAAGCATCAGCAGGAAGCCAATAGCCAATATTAGACCGTTCGTCAAACCAACCGTGGCCAGCGTAAAAAACCAACAGAAGGTCCTCTTGTTTTATCTTCTCGATGAGGCGTTCAAAGGCAACATTTAAGTCTTCAAAAGTTGGGTTAGCCAATATGGTCACGTCCGACTCCTCGAACGTATACTTCCGAGTAAGTACATCCTTCAACAACGTTGCATCTTTGATCGGTTCACTCAAAGACTGTATGTTTGAATCTTGATATTCATCGACCCCGATGAGCAAGGCATAATATTTTCGATTGGTGCTTGTAGACGATTCGTCCGTGTCTGGCGCAGTAATAGTCCCACCCTGCCGGGTATTGAAATTTATTCTGAATGGCGATGTAGTGGCTTCAAACTGTTGGCCCAGGGAACTACCAATGACCATAGGCAAAAGCAGTGATAGCACTGAGATTTTTTTGATGTAAGTCTTGAAATACATACGCTTCAATCTTTATCGGACGGTTACCTTCGCCCATTTGCTATACTGATTATTTGCTTTCATGTGAATCAGATACATCCCCGGCTGTTCATCAAGGTCCCACACCAGTTCGTGCCCGCCCTTTTGAAATGTATCAGTTGCTAAGATTTTAATCTCTGCACCCAACGAGTTGTATACCTTGACACTGACCTCCATGGCACCATCCGCCTCCGGAATCCAGAAGGGGACATAGACTTTGTCTACCGCCGGATTTGGATACGGAGTTCCAAACAATGGCAGCAATTCATCGCGTTTTCTATTAATAAACTCCTGACCACCCATTAAAACCTGCAGATTTGACGTTGATGGAGGAAGGGTATAAGTGTTCTTAATTTTCATGTCCACCATATGCTGTGCCGAAGGATCATACAAGAATAATTGTTTCTGGCTTTCCTTAAAGTTTTCGTTATTCCATCGCAGCGTCAGTGTCTTGTCCGAACCACGGTCAATGGCGATGTTCCAAATGTATTCTGACTGGGTTGGCACCACCTCCCGGCTAAAATTCATATTGGTCTCCGGGTGCGGAAAAACAAGGCCCGGTATACCCATTCCTTCCGGCATCGGAGCACTAAGCCCATCAAAATCATCCAGGCCCGTTAATGTGGCCTGCTTGTTCATGCCAATACCGCCAAGCCGATTTGTCAGCATGCCGTCTGTTAGCTCCAATGGAAATTGCCAGTTGTAGGCATCGAGGTCAATTGCTTCCGGTGACGCTATGCGACTACCCAGGCTGGCATTTCGTTTTACAGGAATCTTAACCGTGATGGTAGAACCCGAGTTATAAGCAAATGCTCCCCGAAATGCGCCAATAACATCAGTTTCCTTCAGAGACAACTCTTTGTCGCCATCGAAGGTTTTGAGTTGTTGGCTTTCAGAAAAACCTGGATTATGATCCTTTATATCTGTCCACGAAATCGGAAAGTTGTAGGGGTTGCCGATAAAACTCCAACCATTGGGTAGTGTAATTTCAAACTCTTCTCCCCGGCTTTTTCGCGCGGTGGTTCCCGCCCCGACACTGATCGACGTAGAATTCCGCATAATAAGCCAATACCCTTTGCCCGGCACAATCGTACTGGATCCCGACAACTCCCGGTTGAGATCCGTACCCTCATTATAATCATACAACCTCCATTTCTTGATATCGTAAGGGCCCAGGGCGCTGAACACATCATTCGCTCCCTTTTGATCCAGCGTAAACGGAATAGATATCATTTGGTAGTCGCTTTCCAAAACTCCATGCCGAAGCCCTGGAATATTAAGCTTTGACGAACCTGACGAATAGCGGTTATAGGAAGTCGCCGTTTCGCTTACCACCTTTCGCCCATGGGTATCTGTAACGTCAAAGTAGTAGACAACACCAATCTCGTCGCCGCTCAAGCTGGGTGCATACTCAAAACTACTTCCATTCAATGTCGGTCCAAAGGCATCAAATTCACCATCGGGATCACTCACGCCGCGAACATAAACTTTTACCGACGAGACCTTTGAAACTTCATCAGCCGTAATGCTAATCTTATCGCCCTGTGTCAACTCTTCCGGAAAATTAGTCGTGATCTCCACCAACGGGTCTATGTCATAAATATCAACGACGGCGCTCGCCTCATTGCAGGGGCCTGCCCCACCGCCAAATACCACCTGGGTTTCCCCCACGCTAGTGGCAGCAAGTGAAAATCGTTTCCCTCCGGGCAATGTCGTGGCAGGGAGCATCTGACCAGCAGTAACATCGTAAATGTCTAAAGTCTCACTCGTCTTGGCGATGTGCTCCGGCAAATTCGGGTCACTGGGATTATTCAAATCACAAGGAAGGTTAGCGGTCCCTGCATATCCTCCCCCGAAAAAGACCTTATCCCCAATGGAAGCAGAGTGGATATAGGCACGTGCTTCGGAAAGTGACGTGGATTGCCAACTTCCGTTACTAACATCATAAATATCCACATCCTTGGATGCCCCGGAGCCTGATCCGTCCCGCCCTCCGGCAAAAAAAACTTTCGTGCCATTAACGACAGCCGTGAGGTGCGACCTGCCCTCGGATGGCAAATTGGTATATGTCCATGTGCCTGTATTCGTGTCATATATATCCACTTCGCTGATAAACGCGGAACTGCTATTGATCCCGCCGGCAAACAATACCTTGCTTCCTACGGCGGCGGCCGTTAAATAGCCTCGCGCCGTGCGCATCGTTAGCGAAGCGACGAAGTTTTCAGTGTCGATGTTATACACTTCGATATTATCGGTATAACAACTTCCGCAAGATACCTGCCCACCGGCAAAAAAAACTTTTCCGCCGGCCGCAGCAATGCCGATATGCGCACGTGCCGTGGCGAGTGAAAAGGATGCCCATTGATTGGTTGTCTTGCTGTCATCATAAACATCTACGTTAGCCAGAAGGCCGGAGCCAACGCCGCCGGCAAAGAACGCCTTCGTACCAAAAGACGTCGCCCGAAGCGCCTGTCTCCCCTTGGACAGCGTATGTGTAGTCCATTCACCGGTAATGTAATCATAGATGTCAACCGTCGAGAAATTGTTGTTATTCTGATCATTGCCACCCGCAAAGAGCGCCTTGGTGCCTACCGATGTCGCCGCCAGGTTTTTACGTGGCACCGTCAACTCCGCGCTGGTCCATTGGCCGTAAACTGACGTACCACCAAAAGGAAGAACCAAAAAGGCGACAGCAAAAGCAACGAGTATCTTGTCAAGCATTTTCACGTCAATCAGGGGTAATAGTAATGGGTGGTAAGTTTTCCTCTGCCGCAGCGCCACCGCCCTGGGTAATAACCCAAACACCTGCTCCCACTCCAACGACGACCAGACCTTTTGCCCAAATGGGAATCCGGGGTTTTATGGCAAAAGTATTGCTCTTGGATAATTCTGCCGGGTCATCAGCTTTGGTAACCCGGATCGCATAGTCCTTTCCGGCGCGTAAACTCGTTGGAATCTTCCAACTGTAGGTCCTCGAATTACTAACACCCTCCGCCAATGTTCTATAATCTTCGTTGTCACGCACGAGAACGATGTTCACTTTGTCTTCCGGAATCCCACCGTGCCACTGGAGCGATAAATCGCCGCCGCGCTTGTAGGTTGTTTGTGGCAACGCGTCTACGGCAAGTTGCACTGTCCCTTTTATCTTGATCGTTACTTCGCGATTAAACCCGATCGGCAGTGCATTGAGCGCATCCCAAATAACACGATGACCTTTTCCTGCAATCACGTTATACCCAACGTTACCGGTAACATGGGTTAGCGGTTCGGTATAGTTATCATGAGAGCTGAATAAATCTATCCTATAATGTTCATCGTCATCGGTAGCTTCAAGATCATAGGTGATGACAACACGCTCCCCGTTAAAGAAGGTCCTTAAGTTCGTTAATTGTTGGGCCAGCGATACCGGAATTTGAACCAGGTTGAAACAAAATACCAGCAGAATAATCGAGCTAAAACCGACGGAATTCTTCACCTTAATTCCGGGGTTAATTGAAGGCAACGGACTCATAGGCGTATGTTTTATAATTGCCGACTTGCCCCAATATAAGCCGTTGACCCTACTAATTCAACTATTCATCGTACAATATTAATCGCAACACCGGTGCGAGCCGCGCTTTTTCTCCCATCGGTAACGTTAGCGTAACGAGCTAAAAATATTAACTTTGTATCGAAATTATAACCGAATGGCGCGAGTTGAAATCATTATGCCTAAAATGGGCGAAAGTATTGTGGAAGCGACGATTCTAACCTGGCTGAAGAAACCGGGCGATAGCATCGAGTTGGAAGAGTCGATGGTGGAAGTGGCTACGGATAAGGTTGATACGGAAATTCCTTCTACCCATGCCGGTGTATTAAAAGAAATTCTCGTTAAAGATGGTGCGGTCGTCAAGGTAGGTGATCCTATCGCTATCCTGGAAGCCGTGGTAGACGTTGAAGATGTTGTGCCTGCGCCGGATCCGTCAAAGTCAAAGTCAGCGAGCGACCAAAAAGTGACACACGATCGTCCACCTCAGGCGAGCCATGCGAATGGATTGGAACATGCTATATCGGATTACAAAGCCAGTACCAGGTTCTTCTCGCCGCTGGTTAAGAATATTGCAAAACAAGAAAATATAACAGTTGCCGAACTGGAAACTATTGAAGGCTCCGGTGCCGAGGGAAGGATCACAAAAAGTGACGTCCTCGATTTTGTTAAACACCGCAAGGACGGGAAAAAGGCCGCGGCGTCCGCGCCACCTGCAAAACGTATCGACGGCACGGCACAACCCCTGGCAGCCGCCTCCTTCCAGGCCGGTGATGAAATCATCGAAATGGACCGGATGCGGAAGATGATAGCCGAGCGAATGGTAGCCTCCAAACGTATTGCACCGCATGTCACTTCATTCGTCGAAGCGGATGTGACCAGTATGGTAAGCTGGAGGAACAAGGTAAAAAATGAATTTCAAAAGCGCGAAGGCGACGCATTGACCTTTACACCGGTGTTCGTGGAAGCAGTAGCTTCCGCCATACGCGATTATCCGATGATCAATATCCAGGTGGAAGGTGACCGGATTATCAGAAAAAGGGATATCAACATCGGCATAGCCGTAGCGCTGCCCAGCGGAAACCTTATCGTTCCGGTAATACGGAACGCTGATCAACTTAGTCTCGGTGGCCTCGCCAAGGCAGTCAACGACCTGGTTAAGCGGGCACGGAACAACAAACTCAAGCCCGACGACCTTGCCGGCGGAACATTTACGATATCGAATGTTGGAACATTTGGTAATGTGATGGGAACTCCAATTATTATGCAACCTCAGGTTGGTATTATAGCTATTGGGGCTATCCAGAAAAAGCCGGCTGTTATCGAGACACCACAAGGTGATGCTATCGCTATTCGGCACAAGATGTTCCTTTCTCATTCCTATGATCATCGGGTTGTTGATGGCGCCCTGGGAGGAAGTGTCGTACGACGTGTTGCTGATTACCTTGAAAAATTTGATGTGAGCCGGGGAATTTAGATGCTCTACACGATATTTAGAACCCGGGGTTTTTATACGCCCCGGGTTTTTCTATTTTTAGGGATGTCCAGCATCATTTCTTTTATCAGCCGTAAAGGAGGAACAGGGAAAACCACCAATGCTATTAACCTTGCCACGACACTCCATGCTATGGGTAAACGGGTGTTGCTTGTCGAGACCGATACCAACTATACCTTGAATACACTCCGGAAGATGGAGTTGTTCAAGTCGAAAGAGGAGCACAAGGGTTTTGAGTTGTTGGGGTCACGAGACGATCAGGTAGCGGAAGAACTGTCCGCGATCAAAGAGCGCAAAACCATCGACATCGTCATTGTCGATAGTGCTGGAAAAACTACCGATGAGGGGATCAAGAAACTTTGCTTGATTAGCAATGCAGTAATCGTCCCAACGAGCCTTACTCAAAATGATCTGCTCGTAACCTATCAAACAATCGCTGACCTTGGGCCGGCGCGCGCGCTAAACCCCTCATTACGGATTATCGTCTTACCTAACAGGATTCATAGTGCAACAAATCTATTTACGGTACGCGAAAGCCTGAAAAATCTCGATG
>Ga0299906_10003739_pt1 | contig 12521 bp, 8 predicted proteins | sample RVTome_14_FD_200259 | JGI IMG/M metagenome (GOLD analysis project Ga0299906, IMG submission 200259) | Soil microbial communities from uranium-contaminated site in the Upper Colorado River Basin, Wyoming, United States - RVT145D125 (version 2) ...
CGACGGCCAAGGAGGTGTATTACTAACCCCCAGGCCCCCCTCAAGGGGGGATGGCGGGGGATGCCGCTGCCGCGGCGGGGTTTCTTGCTCTCGACGCATACAATTCGACACCGTGGCTCGTCACCAACGTTGTTTCTTTCGTTCTCCCCCCATACAGCTCCCCCCTCAAGGGGGGAGCCCTGGGGGGGGGGGGGCCCCCCCCCCCCCCCCCACACTCCGTCCCTCAAATCACGACGTCAGAGAGAAACAACCTCACGCCTGAAATGCGAGCCGGTACACTGGGCGACCGAGCACCCTGACCTGGGCTATCTCTGAGAGCCGGGCTTCTGGGCGTAAGCTCTGCCTGACCCGGAGACTCCCGGGGAAGGGGACGGCAAGATGAGAATCCTGATCGTTGCGGTGGCGCTTTCGCTGGCAGCCGGTGTGACAGGGACCTCCGCCCAGGTCGACGAGGCTCCCATGACGCTCTTCCTCACGGCGGCACAACCGGAAGAGCGCAAGGAGCTCGACAAGGCCGCGGAAAAGGCCATGAAAGACGAGCGGAAGGAGGCCGAGAAGGCTCGCAAGGACCTCGAGAAGCAGTTGAAGCAGCAGCACGGGAAGGACAAGGACAAGTGGCCAGAAGAGGCCCAGGAGCAGTACTACCTCGCCGAAGAGGTCCAGGCCGTCGCCGACGCCAACTACGAGTACCGCAAGAGCGATCCTGAGGGCGTCACCGATGCCCTGGAGGATCTGCGCGAGTCCATCCGCGGGGAAGGCGTCGCCGGCGTCAAGGAGAGGGTGGTGCTCGTCGACACGCCCCAGGAAGCGCAGCTGGTCGTGGAGGTGCGGGCGCGGCGCTCGACGAAGAACTTCGGAGCCGTCGTGCCGAGCAACTGCTACACCCTGTTCGCCGTCGGACCCGGCGAGCTGCTCGACGCCGCTCGATTCGAGGAAGTACCCACCAACTACCGGCCGAGGAAGTTCGGGCTCGCGGTCTGGCGAATCTCGGCGCCGAAGCCCGAGGATCCCACCTTCGTGTTCGAGTCCTACAACGGCTACGGCCGGACCGCGTTCGGCTGCCACGGTTCCGCGGCAAACGCCGCGGCGGCAGGCATCGAGAAGTTCGTCGAGGACAACCACGCGATCCTGACGGCCGCTGCCGACTGATTCACTCCTCCCGGCTCCGATCCGCGCGATCGGAGCCGGGAGTCACGCGCCGTCCGAGAGAACGAACCTCGCGCGAGCCTCGTCGCGCAGGGCCGTCAATGGCGTCGCGCGAGCCGTGCGTCGCGCCGGGAGCCCCGCCGCCGCCGCGGCGACGATGCCGGCCGGATCGGCCGCGCTCACGCCGTAAAGCTGGCTCTCGACGAAGCGCCCCAGCCCCCACGCGCCGAGAGCAGGCGACGGCCATCAGGATCAGCAACGGCGTGGAGACCGAGCGCCGGAGCTCGGAGTGACCGCGCGACCCGTCCTCCACCGTGAGCGCGCCATCGAGGAACCGCTGCCGGGGGCTGGATCGCGGTCTGTGCCGCCGCTCAGCGGCCCAGGCTGAGCTTCGACCGCTCCAGGACCCGGACGGAGCTCTCCCCCTCCCGAAGCCTCACGAAGCGGTCGAGGGCCACGTCCTCCACCAGCTGCGGCTCCCGGGCTCCGGGCCAGCGCACCTCCAGCCTCCGGATCGCCTTCGCCGCCCCCAGCCCCAGCTCCTGCCGCAGGCTCGACGAGCCGAAGCTCCCTCCGGTCCCCACGAGGACGTGGATCGCGCGCTCTCCGCCGCCCTCGTCTTCCACGATCACCGCGACGCGGGCTCCGATCGCGGAGCGGTTCGAGGTCACGCCCTCCAGCTCGAGGGTCAGCCAGCGGTAGGGCGTCCCCGGGTTCTCGAACAGCGCGTTCGGGTAGACGTCGCCCCCGTAGGCCCCGCCCATCACCGCGTACACGTCCAGGTCTCCGTCGTCGTCCACGTCCCCGAAGGCGATCCCGTGTCCCTTCTGCAGGTGACCGAAGCCACCCGCCGCCGTGACGTCCTCGAAGCGCTCGCCGGCCACGTTGCGAAACATCCGGTTCGGGACCAGGGTGGCCAGGCTGGGCTCGCCGGTTCCGAAGTACGCGTCGGCGAAGCCGTCCCCGTCGACGTCGCCGTAGTTGCTGCCCATCGGCAGCAGCGGGTGCGCGAGCCCGGACTCGGCCGCGACGTCCACGAACGTGCCGTCGCGGCGGTTGCGGTACAGCGCGAGGGGCTCGAGGTCGCTGCCGCGCGCGAGCAGGTGACCCACCACCTCCGGCAGGGAGTTCGCCGCAAAGCCGGGGTAGGCGCCCACCAGCAGGTCGAGCCAGCCGTCGTTGTCGTAGTCCCAGAACCAGGCCGGGAAGCTCTGTCGCGGCTCGGCGACGCCCGCGCTCACCGTGACGTCCCGGAAGCGGAAGGCCGACGAGCCCGACCCGGGCCCATCGTTGCGGAACAGCACGTTGGGCTCGTCGAAGCGCGAGAGGAACAGGTCGATCCTCCCGTCGTTGTCGTAGTCGCCCCAGACCGCGGCCTTCACGAACCCGACGTGGTCGAGACCCACCTCGGCCGCCACGTCGGTGAAGGTCCCGTCGCCGCGGTTCCGGTACAGCTCGCAAGGGTGGCGCTGATCCGGCTTGGACTCGTTGCCGACGAACAGGTCGAGCCGGCCGTCCCCGTCGTAGTCGCCGAAAGCGGCCGTCTGCGTGGGGTGGAAGCTCAGCAGGCCGGCCTGCTCGGTCACGTCCTCGAAGGTGCCGTCCCCGGCGTTGCGGAGCAGGGAGTTCGGATGGCGGCCCTGCGCACCGAGCCAGGCGCCGCGGAGCACGAAGACGTCGGCGTCGCCGTCGTTGTCGTAGTCGGCGTGGACCAGGTTGAGCCCGCCGGTGATGCCCTGGATTCCGGCCTGCTCGGTCCGCTCCTCGAAGCCCCCGCGCCCGTCGTTCCGGAAGTAGCGGAGCTGGTCCCGCAGGTCCCAGGACGAGACCATCAGGTCCAGCCGCCCGTCGCCGTCGAGGTCCTCCAGGACGACTCCCCCGGAGAGCTGGTTCACGGCCACGCCCGCTGCCTGCGCCACGTTTCGGAAGCGGGGGAACGCGATCCCGCTGTCGAAGGCGGAGGCCGGGATGCGCCACTCGGCCGGCACCCCGTCGGGGTACTTCCCCAGCGTCATCGCGGCCAGCCCGTACAGCCAGCGGTAGCGGAGGTCCTCCGGGTGATCGCGGAGCAGGCCCTCGAAGTGGCCGAGGGCCAGCGTGGAGCCCCGCGTGGCCCGATGCAGGCCCCCGCCCCGGATGGGCAGGATGCAGGACTCGGCGTCGTGGTGAGCGAGGCAGTTCTCCTGCTCGCCGAGACGCAGGTAGGCCAGGCCCAGCCAGTCCCGGATCGTGCGGTGGAGAGGCTCGTCCGGCGCGAGGCCGGCCATCGCGGCCAGGTCCTGCAGCTCCAGGAGGTCGTCGATCGCCGGCTGCGTCGCCCCGGAGTTCAGCTCCTCGACGCTCATGGAGAGCCCGCCCTCCAGGCGGGCCCGGGTGTCGCGCTCGCGCAGGTAGCGCCTCCGCAGCGTCTCGGCCCGCTTGTTGCCGGCGTAGGAGAGACGGGTCGCATCGCTGGCCTCGGCGAGCCGCTCCAGCCGGTCCGCCATCCGGCGCGTCCCGAGAGACGGCCCCGAGGGGCCCGCCTGGGCCATCAGGGCGACGGCCAGGAGCGGAGCGCGCGCCAGGGAGCCGCCCGCCGTCACGGCCTCCGCGTCCTCAAGCCGGCCCGGGGTCGGGCAGCTCGCTCTGCTTCGGGGGCGGGTCGTAGGCTGCGCCCCAGAAGTCGCCCTCGACGCTGAGCTGGATTCCGATCCTGTGCAGGCCGGCCTCCGGCCCCTCCGAACTGACCACCTCGAACCCGGCCGTCTCCGACGTCGTCAGGTTCGTGACCTGCAGGGAGGTGCCCACGGGAACCGGGATGGTACACACGATCATCGCGCCGTCGCGATTGACGAGTGCCGTGTACGTCATCAGGCTCACCCCCTCGTAGCTGATCCGGATCGGCAGCACCTTCCGAATCCGGGGGGTGTGGCGGCGCTCGGCGACGGGCCCGGCCGTCGACGGCGCGCCGGAGGGCACCGCCGGTTTGAACATCCGCGTGATGAGCCCAGGCTTCGCCGCTCGCGCCAGCAGCTCCTCGGGAGCCTGACCCGGCACGAGGGTCGATCGCCCGCTGCGAGCCCGGGCGTCCCGGGGAAGCCGGACGTGGAACGTGCTCCCCCGCTCCGGCTCGGACTCCACCCAGATGCGACCGCCGTGCCCCGCGACGATCAGCCGGCAGATGTAGAGGCCGAGACCGGACCCCGAGACGGCCTTGTGCTTCCCGGTCTGCACGCGCCTGAAGCGCTGGAACAGCCCCGCCTGCTGATCCGGGGGGATGCCGAGGCCCGGGTCGCAGATCGAGATGGTGACGTCGTCGTCGCCGGACGCGGCCGAGAGCCGCACGCTGCCGCCGTCGGGCGAGTACTTCACGGCGTTGGAGACGAGGTTCGTGAGCACCTGTCGCAGGCGCTGCGGATCGACGACCACCCGGGGCAGGTCGTCGGGGACGTCGACGACGAAGGAGTGCCGGGGCTGATCGGCCGGGACGACGTCGCGGATCAGGGGGGCCAGCTCGACCTCGCTCCAGCGGTACTCGATGTTGGAGGTCTCGAGCTTCGTGACGAGCAGCGTGTCGTCGGCGAGCCGGGAGAGGCCCTCCGCCTCGTCCATGATCGCCTTCATGTAGGACCGCAGCGTCTCCGGGGGCGGGTCGTCGACCAGCACGATCTCGGCGAAGCCCCGGATCGCCGTGAGGGGGCGACGGTAGTCGTGGGCCACCATACCCAGGAACCCGCTCTTCAGGCGATCCTGCTCGCGCAGGGTCTCGTTCGCCTCCTTGACGCCCCTGTGGAGCGCGGTGTTCTCGAGGGCCCGAGCGGCCACGCTCCCCGCCGCGAGCAGCAGGTCCACGTCGTCGTCGTCGAAGCCTGCCGCCTCGGAGGGCTCCGCGACGGCGAGCAGCCCGACGATGGAGCGACCCAGGACCATCGGGGCGATCAGCACCGACCGGACGCCGAGGGCCGCCACGAGGTTGGAGGAGAGCCGCGGATCGTTCGGGGCGTCCCCCGACAGCAGCGGCCCGTTCCAGCGGAAGTGCCAGCGCCCGGCGCTCTCAGCGTCGACCGTGTAGCAGAGGCGCTCGATCACATCGTCGGGGATCCCGTATGCCGGCGACCGGGCCTCGATCCACCTTCGATCCGCGTCGTAGGTCAGGACCAGACCCTTGTCGGCCCTGAGCATCGCGGCGGCCTGCTTCGCGATGTACCCGCACAGCTCCCGGGGGCCCGCTTCGAGAGACAAAGCCCAGGAGAGCTTGCAGAGCGAGGTGACGTCCTCCACCCGGCGCCGCAGCCGGCGGCTCTCCCCGCTCACCCGCAGGAGCCCGCTCACGCAGGATCCGATCACCTCGGGCGAGACGCTGTCCCGCAGCGCCAGCTCCGCCCCGTCCGCCCCGACGCCGTCCGCACCGAGCAGGATCAGCGGAACGCCCTCGCGCCGCAGCCGGGAGGGACGCTCGCCGTGGGCGATGATCAGGTCGGGCAGGTGCGCCCAGACCTCCTCCAGCGCGGTCTCGCCCGGAGCCACGATCCGCACGTGGTGTCCCGCCCCTCGCAGGGCTTCGCCGATCGCGCTCGCCCGCTCCGGGTCCGGGTGGAGCAGCGAGATCCGCGGCGGCGCCGCAGCGCGCTCTCCGTTCATCGCCTCATCACCGCTCCGCTCGTGAACAGCCCGAGCACCGAGCGCAGCGTGCCGAGGATGATCGGCTTCTTGATGTAGCTGTCCGCCCCCGCCTCCCGACCCGCCCGGAAATCGTCGAGGCCGTCCCTCCCGGTGAGGAAGATGATCGGCGTGCGCACACCCATCTCCCGGAGCTTTCGGCACGCTCCGAGCCCGTCCAGGTTCGGCATCTCGACGTCCAGGAAGATGAGGTCGAAGGGAGGGCCCTCCCGCACGGCGCGAACGCCCTCCAGACCGTCGGCGGCTTCGACCACCTCGAAGAGGTTGTAGCGCCCCTCGATCATGCCCCGCAGCATCGCCCGGGTCCGGTCGTGGTCGTCGATCACGAGGACGCGCTTGCGCCCGGAGCCGTCGGATCGGCTCGTGGGGACGGCCGCGGCGGGGGGCGGCGGGGACGTCGTCGCCTCCGGCCCGGGCGCCTGCGTGACGGCGTGCCGGGCGAGCGCCGGCTCGTCTGCCGATTCCTCCGGGTACGCCGCAGTCGCCGTCGTCGCGGCGCCGCTCGGCGGAGCCTCGGGCGCCACCGGGGCCTGGTCCTGCACCGCGCCCTCGGCCTGTTCCGCTTCTTCTTCTTCCGACTCTTCCCGGACCTCGATTGCCGGGATCTCCTCGTCCGGCGACATCGGGAGCGAGCCGACACCCCGCTCCACGGCCTCGAGCAAGGTCTCCAGGGGATGCGGGGTCGTCTCCGGCGCCATCAGCCCCTGGACGGCGAGCCGCTGCGCCGGTGACAGCTCCCGGAAGCGCAACCCCATCCCGTGAGGAGGCATGGAGTTGACCACCTCGGCCAGCACGCTCATCTCGAGGCTGGGAAGCGTGAACTTGAGGCGGACCGCCGAGCCCACCGGGAACGCCCACAGGCTGTCGATGAAGACGCCCCCGAGGCTGATGTCGGCGACGCGGGCGTTCCGGTGCACGGACCTCCACGAGGTCTCCTCGCACTCCACGTCGGCGACGAACGCCACCCTCCTGGCGCCCCGCTTCTCGGCCATGGCCCGGTTCTTCCTCTGGAGCGACCCGCTTCGACGCTTTCCCGGCCGCGCGGCTCGGAGCGATGGAGGGCGCCTGCGCCGCGCGTCCGGCCATTCTACCGTTCCCGGCCAGCGCTGGCTCAGCCCAGGGAGACGCTCCTGAGGCGCAGCGCGTTCGCGATGACGGAGACCGAGGAGAGGGACATCGCGGCGCTGGCCAGCATCGGCGAGAGCAGCCAGCCCGTCCACGGGTAGAGCAACCCCGCGGCGATCGGCACGCCCAGCGCGTTGTACACGAACGCGAGGAAGAGGTTCTGCCGGATGTTCGCCAGGGTGGCGCGGGAGAGCCGCCGCGCCCGGACCAGCCCGCGGAGATCGCCGCCCAGCAGCGTCAGCCCGGCGCTCTCGATGGCCACGTCCGCTCCCGTGCCCATGGCCACCCCGACGTCCGCCGCGGCCAGGGCCGGTGCGTCGTTGATCCCGTCGCCGGCCATCGCCACGACGCGGCCCGCGCGCCGCAGCTCCTCGACCACTCCCGCCTTGCGATCCGGGAGCACCCCGGCGTGGACCTCGTCGATCCCCAGCCGCCGGGCGACCGCACGGGCGGTGGCCTCGGCGTCCCCGGTGAGCATCACCACCCGCAGGCCCTCGCTCCGGAGCACCTTCAGGGCCTCCGGAGTCGAAGCCTTGACGGGATCCGCGACTCCCAGCAGACCCGCCACCGCCCCGTCGGCGGCGACAAAGACGGCCGTCTCCCCCCGCTCCCGAAGCTCCCCCGCCCGGGCCTCCCAGGCCTCCGTCGCGACGCCCTGCTCCTCGAGCAGCCTGGCGTTGCCGACGGCCACGCGGGCGCCGTCGATCTCGCCCACCACCCCCTGCCCCGCCACGGCCCGGAAACCCGAGACCTCCGCAGGAGAGACGCCCCGCTCCGCGGCGGCAGCGACGACGGCGCCGGCGAGGGGGTGCTCGCTGGCGCGCTCGAGACCCGCCGCGAGCCGGAGCACCTCGGCTTCCTCCAATGCACCCGCCATCACCCGGCTCACCCGCGGGCGCCCCTCGGTGAGGGTGCCGGTCTTGTCCAGGACCAGGGTGTCCACCGCGCCGAACCGCTCCAGCGCCTCGGCGTTCTTGACCAGGACGCCCGCTGAGGCGCCGCGACCGGTCCCGACCATGATCGACATCGGCGTGGCCAGGCCCAGCGCGCACGGGCACGCCACGATCAGGACCGCCACCCCGTTCACCAGGGCGGTGGACCAGCGCGGCTCGGGACCGAGCAGGCCCCAGGCCAGGAAGCTGCCGGCGGCGACGACGATGACCGCGGGCACGAACCAGGACGAGACGCGGTCCGCCCGGCGCTGAATCGGCGCCCGGCTGCGCTGCGCCTCGGAGACCATCTGGACGATGCGGGCGAGCACGGTGTCGGCCCCCACGCGGCGCGCCTCCATCACGAAGCTGCCGGAGCCGTTCAACGTCCCCCCGGTGACCTCGTCGCCGCTCCGCTTCTCCAGCGGCAGGGGCTCCCCGGTCAGCATCGACTCGTCCAGCGAGCTGGAGCCGTCGAGCACCACCCCGTCCACCGGCACCTTCTCCCCCGGGCGCACCCGGAGCCGGGCGCCGGCCTGGACCGTCTCGAGGGGGACGTCCCGTTCGGTGCCGTCCGCCGAGACGAGGCGCGCGCTCTTCGGTGCCAGGTCGAGCAGAGCCCGGATCGCGCGGCCCGTCTGGTGGCGGGCCCGAAGCTCCAGCACCTGACCCAGCAGCACCAGCGTCACGATCACGGCCGCCGCCTCGAAGTAGACCTGCGGCGCGCCGTGCGCGCCCAGGGCCGCGCGCGGCAGGAGGTCGCCGGCCAGCAGCGCGATCCAGCTGAAGCCGAAGGCCGCGCCGGTGCCCAGGGCGATCAGCGTGAACATGTTGAGGCTGCGGTTCGCGATCGAGCGCCAGCCGCGGACGAAGAAGGGCGCCCCCCCCCACAGCACCACCGGGCTGGCCAGGGCGGCCTGCGCCCACAGCGACCCGACAGAGCCGTGAAGCCCGGCGAGGGGGCTGCCCGGAAGCATCTCGCCCATGGCCAGGATCAGCAGCGGAGCGGACAGCGACGCGCTCCAGCGAAGGCGGCGCGACATGTCGAGGAGCTCCGGGTTCGGCGTCTCCTCCGGCGAAGCGTCCCGCGGCTCCAGGGCCATGCCGCACAGCGGGCACTCCCCGGGAGCGTCGCGCTCCACCTCGGGGTGCATCGGGCAGGTCCAGACAGCCCGCCGCCCCGCGCCCTCGGGAGGGGCCGCTTTCGCCGCGGGCGGCTCCCCGACGAAACGCCCGCGGCAGCCCGCCGAGCAGAAGTAGAAGGTCTCCCCGTCGCGCTCGGCCACGAAGCGCGCAGCTGCCGGGTCCACGGCCATGCCGCACACGGGATCCTTCACCGAGCCGGGCTCGGGTGCGCGGTGACCGCAGCCGTGCGCGCCGCAGCCGTGGTGCTCGCTCACCTCCCGCTCGCCGGCCCGGTCGCCCGGGAGCCCGACCGGCGCCCCCGGGCCACCGTGCGTCTACTCGCCCAGGGCTCGCTCAATGGCCTCCCTGAGCTCGGGGGCGTCCGGAGCGACCTTGCTGGGGAAGAACTCCACGACCTTCCCGTCCTTGCTCACGAGGTACTTGCAGAAGTTCCAGCCCGGCAGCTCGCCGCTCTGCCCCAGGAAGGCGTAGACGGGCGACTGGTCCGGCCCCTGCTTCGTCACCACCTTGCCGAACATCGGGAAGCTGACCCCGTAGTTCTTCTGGCAGAAGCTGGCGATCTCCTCGGCGCTCCCGGGCTCCTGGCCTCCGAAGTCGTTGCTGGGGAAGCCCAGCACGACGAGCCCCTGCCCCTGCATCTCCTCGTGGAGGCTCTGGAGCCCCGCGTACTGCGGCGTGAACCCGCACTGGCTCGCGACGTTCACCACCAGCGCGACCTTCCCCGTGTACTGCGACAGGTCGGCCGGCTCCCCTTGCAGCGTCTTCGTCTTCAGCTCGTAGAGCGAGTCAGCGGCGGACACGACACCTCCCATTCCGACGGCGGTCACCGCGGCGGCGACCAGAGCTAACCGCGACATGTAGACCCTCCCGGTCTTCCCGTTGCCCCTCTTCCAAGGAGCGGATCATAGCGCGCCGCTCCGTTCAGCGCAGCCGCGCCTCCAGCTCCCCCGCGAGGTCGGCGTAGCGGGGGTGCCGCCCTGCCTGGGCCGCGAAGCGCCGTGCGGTCTCGGCATCTCCGAGGCCCACGGCCGACACCGCGGCGTTGTAGCGGGCGGCGGCCTCCTTCAGCAGCTCCGTCTCGCGCTGGCGGCGCTTCCGGCGCACCGCCCGCTCCTTCCGCTCCGCGGAGAGGGAGCCGGTCTCGACCCGGGCGATCGCCCGCTCCAGGATGACCGCGGCCGTCCCGCGGCAGTCGGCCGCCGCTCCGAAGCGGTGGAGAGCGTCGCCCAGCTCGCCCTGCTGGTGGTGGATCCGGGATCGCGTGAACTGCGCGCTGCAGACCGCGTCGTGACCCGCGTAGGCCGCGGCATCGTCCTCGGCGAGGTGCAGCGCGATCCCGAGGCGTTCCACCGCCGCGGGAACGTCCTCCGCCTCGAAGGCGATCTCGCCGGCGAGACCGTGGACCGCGACGTTGCCGCTCAGCAGCCGTCGCGCCTCGACGACGTGGGCCTCCGCCTCGGCTCCGCGACCCAGCTCCCGATGGTTCCAGGCGAGCCAGTAGCGAGCCTCGCCCGCGTTCCAGTGCCCGAGCCCCAGCAGGCGGTCCAGCACGCCGATGGCGTCCTCGTGGCGGCCGAGCATGCTCCAGCTCATGCCCTTCCGAAGCAGCGCGTCGCGGTGATCGGGAGCCAGCTCCAGGACCCGGTCGAAGCACGGGAGCGCCTCGGCGTGCTCCTCCATCGCGAACAGTGCGTCTCCCAGGCCGAGCTGCGCGGACACCGAGCGGGGGAAGACGCCCCGGGCCTCCCGCAGCTCCCGCTCGGCGACGCCGTAGTCGCGCTCCCCGAGCGCCTGCTGCCCCAGGACCAGGTGGGTCTCGGTGAACGAGGGCTCCAGCTCCAGGGCCTTCTCCGCCAGCTCCCCCTGGCGGTTCAGGAACGCGAAGGCGGCTTCGAGCTGGACACCGGGGGCACCCGCGTGGCGCTCGGGGAGATTCTGCGTCTCCTCGACGAAGCCGCCCCTCGGCTGAAACCAGCGCAGCACGAGCGCCAGGATCGCCGCGGTCGCGTCGCCTTCCAGGTCCGGCGCGAGCAGGCGAACCCAATCCTCGCCGCGCTCCCGCACGGTGATGTAGGCGTCGCCCTGCCGGGCGATCAGAGCGTCGCTGACGACGCCGGCCCCGGGCACCGGCGTGAGCTCGGCGAGATCCGCCAGCGACGTCCAGCGCTCGCAGTCCGGGCAGGTCGCGAGGATCGCCCTCGCCTCGGTCAGGTGCGCGTCCCCGAGGATGGCGAGCCGCCGCTCCCGAACTCCGAGCAGGAGGCTGGCCTCCAGCAGGGCGTCCCGGACCTCGGCGCTCTCGGGGTAGGCGGCCCGGAGCGCCCGACCGATCCCGGCGGCCCGCTCCAGGCAGGAGTGGCTGCCGCAGGCCACGAGCTGCCGCATCTCGACGAGTCGCGGGCCCGGGCCCGGGTCGGCGACCTTCGCCGCGCAGCTCCAGAACGCGAGGCTCGCGGCGCACAGCCCCGCGAGCCGCGCCAGGCCCCGACCGCTCACCCGGCGGTCCATACGGGCGAGGGTAGCACTCCGGTGCCTCCCCCGGCTTGCTAAGCTCGCTGCATGTGCGGGCGCTACTCCCTCACCACGCCGGCGGAGCTGATCGCCGAGGCCTTCGGACTCGACGCGCCGCCGCAGCTCGCGCCCCGCTACAACGTCGCGCCGACGCAGCCGATCCTCGCGGTGCGGACCGTCCCCGGAGGCTCCGGCCGGGAGGGGGTGGAGCTGCGCTGGGGGCTGATCTCCAAGGCCTCCCGCGAAACGCTGGTCGGCCCGCCCCTGATCAACGCCCGGGCCGAGACCGCCGCGGAGCGGCCCGCCTTCCGCCACGCCCTGCGCGTCCGCCGCTGCCTGGTGCCCGCCGACGGCTTCTACGAGTGGCAGAGAGCCGGGACGGGGCCGCGCGCGTTCCACTTCACGCTCCGGGACGGCGCGCCCTTCGGCCTGGCCGGCGTCTGGGAGCCCTGGGCGCCGCCGGACACGGGAGTCGTGGGCTCCTGTGCCGTGCTGACCACGGCCCCCAACCCGCTCGTCGGGGAGATCCACGACCGCATGCCCGTGATGCTGCTGCCGGAGGCCTTCTCCCGCTGGCTTGACCCGGAGCTGACCGACCCCGAGGCGCTGGCTCCCCTGCTGGCGGCGCTCCCCGCCGAGCGCATGGCCGTGCGGGAGGTGGGGCGGGCCGTCAACGACGTCCGCCGCGACGGCCCCGAGTGTCTGGAGCCGCCCCGGGAGCTGCGGCTGTTTTGAGCTAGATTCTGACGCCATGGCACGAAAGAAACCCGCGCGGCGACCGCGCTCCCGGCGCCGGACCACCACCAAGGTCACGCCTCTGCGTTACGAGCAGACCCAGCGCGTGCTGTCGAAGATCCAGGCCCGGATCGACGGCACGTTCCTCACCTACTGGACCTCCACCAGCGGCTCCGTCTGCGACAACGACGTGATGGCCCTGAACGAGCTGCTGGGAAAGATCGGCCCCCAGAAGAAGCTCGTGCTGTTCGTGAAGTCGGACGGAGGGAG
>Ga0299906_10003740_pt1 | contig 12520 bp, 12 predicted proteins | sample RVTome_14_FD_200259 | JGI IMG/M metagenome (GOLD analysis project Ga0299906, IMG submission 200259) | Soil microbial communities from uranium-contaminated site in the Upper Colorado River Basin, Wyoming, United States - RVT145D125 (version 2) ...
GGGCCGGTGCCCACGATCACGCCGCGCAGCCGCGAGCGTCGAAGGTTCGCCTCCCCGAGGACCCGCCCGATCGACGGGAGCAGCTGCTCGCCGTGCCGGTAGCCGGCCGTCCACGTCGACAGGCCGAGTGGCTCGCCGCGCGGCGACCCGACCGCGACGACGACCCGGGTCGTCGCCGTGTCGATGGCGAGGATCGCGGGCCGCCGTCCGTCACCCCGCGAGTGCCCGGTGTCGCCGGTCACGGGACCGCCTCGAGATAGCGCACGAAGTCGGCCGACGTGGCCGCCAGCTCGAAGATGCGCGGATCATCGCCGGAGCCCTCGATGGCGATCTCGAGCCGTCCGACGGGCACCGTCGTCCCCAGCCGCTCGGCCCATTCGACGACCGTTACCCCGCCGGCCCGGCGTTCGTCGAGCAGGCCGCCGGCGAACGCCTCGGCCGCGTCGGCGAGACGGTACAGGTCGATGTGGAAGAACGGCAGCCGGCCCATGTGCTCCGCCATGAGGATGAACGACGGCGAGTTGACGGTCGTCGTCACGCCGAGTCCGGCCGCGATGCCCTTGGCCAGCTCGGTCTTGCCCGCGCCGAGGTCTCCGCGCAGGCAGATCAGGTCGCCCGCGCGCGCCACGCCGCCCAGGGCCGCGCCGATCGCCCGGGTCGTGGCCGCGTCGGGGCTCGTGACGCGGCGGCGCACGAGGGTGGTGCTGGTCATCGGATGGGCGAGCGTAGCCGAATCGGCCGGGTTCGGTCAGGCGTAGCGCTCGAGGTCGTTGAGCGGAAGCGCAACCGGCTCCTCGCCCGGGAACTCCACGAACCCGGCCTCGAGGTGCGTTCCCGGACCGAAGCGGCGCGGCCCGGCGAGGCCCACCCAGCGACCCTCCCCGCCGGCGAGTGGCCCGCTCCGCACGCGGACCCAGCCGGGATCGGGCGTCGGGATGGACAGGGCCGGCTCGTCGAAGACGAGCGCCGGCGGGTCCGTGACGACCGCCACCTCGAGTCCGGCGAGCGCCGCGAGGACGGCCATGATCGCCGACGCGATCGGGCGCCGCAGCGCGCCATCGAGGACGAGCACCGCGAACGGCGGGGGCCGGTGGAGGGCCGCCCGCTGGCGCGCCTCCGAGGCGAGAAAGTCGCGCCGTTCCTTGCCGGACAGCCCGGCCACGATCATCCCGCGTGCCCCCATCGCCCGCGCCCGGGTGAGGGTCTCGGCATCGACCCGCGAGCCGCCGACCAGGATGCGACCGGATGCCGCGACGTCGACCGCCCCCGACCGGAGCTCCCCGTCCGGACCCGTCTCGATCGCCAGGACGCCGCGGGCCGGAGCGCCGAGGGCCGATACGCCCGGCAGTCCGCGGCCGGTCGCGCGGATCACGAGATCGACCCCGGCCCGAACGGACCGGACCGTCCCCTCGACCGGCGAATCGACCGGCTCGACGTGCGTACCGGTGGCGACTCGCCATCGCCCGTCGGTGGCGAACAGCAACTCCCCGCTTGCCGTGGCGGCCCGGCGGCGCAGCCCGAGGCCGCCCGGACCCAGTTCGCCGCTCCAGCGACCACCGGGTTGCCCGTCCGCGACGGGCCCGGTGATCTCCTCGAGACGCGTGTCGCGCACCCGCTCGGCGATCTGGGCGCCCGCCACGACGGTCTCGCCGGTGGCGACGAGGATCCGATCGCCGGGCGCGACGACCAGCCGGACGTCGATCGGGGTCTCGAGCAGGGGTCGAAGGGCGACCAGGTCGAGACCGGCAGCCCGGACGGCGGAGTCGATCATCCCTCCCCGCCTCCCCACAGCGCGCCCTGCCACGCGGCGAGGATCTCGCGCCGGCGGTCGTGCCGTTCCGGCAGGCGCATGGGCACATCGCGCAAGTCGACGAGGAGCCCGCCGAGGCCGCCGGCCACGTCGACCGAGAAGTTCCGGCCGCGCGTCCCGAGCCGGACCGTGTCGCGGAAGTGCAGCTCGGCGCTGGCCGTCTCGCCGGGCGGCAGGTCGACGAGCTCGAGCCCCCCGGCCACGATCTCCACCTCGGTCGTCCCCGACGTGGCCCGCACGACGAGGCGTCCGGCCGGCCGTCCCGGATGAAGGCCCTGGGGCATGACGACGCTGCCGAGCGGGGCGAGCAGCTCGCCGGCCAGGTCACCGACCATGGTCCGGCGCTCGGCGTCGTCGTCGATCGCGCCGAGCGGGCCGAGCAGCCGCGCGTGGTCGTAGGCGAGATGCGTGGCCCCGGACCGCCGCACGACGTCGGCGAGGGCGAGGGCGATCGCCGGCCCTGGGGCGACGGCCCACGCCCCACCCGCCGCCACGAGCAGGTCCGGCGCAGGCAGCGCCCCGAGGTCCGGGGTCAGGTCGACGAGCCGGCTGAGGGCGGCGCGCGCCGCCGCCATCCGGAGGTGCGCACCGTCGCCGGAACAGTCGCCCCATGGCGCCGTGCGCAGCTCGCGCAGCCGATCCCGAAGGCGGTGTCGGTCGAGCGCAATCGTCGTCCAGGCCATGAGATCGTCGACCGCGACGTCCTCGCGATCCTCGCCGGTCAACCCGGCGCTTGCGACGATCGCGCCGCGCACGGTTCCCGGTTCGCCACCGGACCCCGGCGCGGCGTGGGCGCGCAGGCCACCGGTCACGCCCAGCTCGAGCACCTCGATGCGCCGATCGAGCGCATCGGCGAGGGAGCCGAGCGTGCGGACGATGGCCCGTCGTGCGTCATCGATCGGTGCGCGCAATTCGTCGAGGAGGGCCCGCAGGGCCGGCTCCGATGGCGGGCCTCCCGGCCACGGGCCGAGCAGCAGCGCCCCGGGCCGGTCGCCGACGTCCTCGATTGAGGCGGCCCGATCGGCCATCGCGCCGCCGAGCACGACCGTCAGGTCCGGCCTCCGCCGGACGATCGCCGCGACGAGCGCGGCGAGGTCGTCGAGGGCCGGCCGTTCATCCGCCCCCGGTGGCTCTCCCGCGCCGACGAGCACGGCGTCGAGACCGGGATCGAGGAGAAACGCGGTCATGGCGAGCGGGTCGAGGCGCTCGGCGCTCGCCGTGGACACCCGCCAGCCGCTCAGCGTCGCAGCGGCGGCGAACGGCCCGACGGCGCGCTCCGCTCCCGCCACGACGGCGATCCGGCCCGCCGGCCGACCCCGCACGAGGAGCCGGGTCCAGCGCTCGAGCGCGTCGTCCGTCCCGACGGTCGCGGCGAGGTCCGGGTCGGCCAGTCGCAGGCGCTCGGTGAGCAGCGCGAGGATGGTCCCGGTCTCGATCGCGGCGGGGAACGACACCGCGGCGAGGAGTCGCCAGCGGCCGGACAGGCGGGCGACGATCGCTGCTGCGGTGCTCGCCGCGCCCTCGTCGATCGCAAAGAACGCGCGCGGATCGTTCGTCACCGGACCCATGCTACCGGCTCCGCCGTCGGGCGGTCCCGCGGCCGCGCTCGGCTCCGGCCCGCGCGAGCGCTACGCGTCCCAGGTGATCTCTTCGTCGAGCTCCTCGAGCCGCGCAATGAGCAGCTCGATCCCGGCGTCGTCGGCGAGGATGGCCGACGCCCCGGCCACGTCGCCGCCGAACAGCGCGCGGAGGACCGGGTCGAAGAAGAGCATCGCGTTCGCGCCGAGCGGCCGGTACGGCCGGCTCGCCTGGAGGAAGTGGACCGCCGGGGCGGTCAGGCCCCGGAGCTGGATCTCGCGGGCAACCTGCTCGACCAGCTCGTCGCGCTGGTCGTCGCTCGGTTCGTAGGGCAGGCTCATCGGGTCACCGCGGCACGACGTCCGCCGCCACGGCGAGTGCGGCGTGGAAGGCCTGGTAAGCGGCCGCGCCACGGAGCGCGAACGTGACGTGCTGGATGGACGGCGAGGCCGGCAGCTCCTCGCGCACGGTTCGGACGGTGATGCGGGCCGCTTCGTCGAGCGGGAAACCGCCGACGCCCGTGCCGAGCGCCGGAAAGGCGATGCTCGCGGCGCCGATCTCACGGGCGCGCGCCATCGCGCTTCGGACGGCCGCCTCGATGACCGGTCCGCTCGTCCGACGATCGCGGTCGAGCGACACGGCATGGATGACCGCACGCGCCGCGAGCTTGCCGGCCGGCGTGACGATCGCGCCGCCCAACGGCACCGGGGCCTGGCGGACGGCGGCGAACTCGATCTCGTCACCGCCGGCGCGTTTGATCGCGCCGCCGACCCCGGTCGCCATCCACAGCGAGAGGTTCGCGGCGTTCACGATCGCATCCACCTCGAGCTCGCAGATGTCGCCGTTCCAGAGTTCGATTCGAGCCAACGATCCTCCGGGCAGTCGAAGCCGGAACCCCATGGGTCCGGCCGCCGCATGGTACACCCGGGGCATCGCGCCGGGCCACGACCGGAGCGCCTGGCGACGAGTTCGTGGTGCGCCTCCGCGCCACGTCGCGCCGTCCGCTCAGGCCGGCGCCCCGCCGTGTCCCGCGCCGCTCCTCTCGCCGCTCCCGTCATCGGCCGCTCGGTCCCGCACGGCGAAGCCCAGACGAGTTCCCGCGGCGCGCCGCTCGGCGACCGCCGCGAGGCGCTTGCGGGCAATGGCGATCGGATCCGGCAGGTCGGAGGCGAGCAGACCCGCATCACCGAGACGCTCGCGAACGGTGTCACCGGCGAGGCCGTGCAGATAGACGCCGAGCCTGGCGGCATCGAACGGTGCCGCGCCCTGGGCGAGCAGGGCGCCGATCGTTCCGGCCAGCACATCACCCGTCCCGCCGGAGGCAAGGGCGGGGTTCTCGAACGGCGCGACGGCCACGACACCGTCCGGAGCGGCAATGACCGTGCGCGCTCCCTTGAGGACGACGACCTGGTTCCACGTTGTCGCGCCGTCCCGGGCTGCGGCGGCACGGGCAGCATCGTCGTCGACGAGGTCGCCGTCGGCCGCCGGATCGAGACCGCTGCCCGTCCGCAGGCGGGCGAACTCCCCGGTGTGCGGCGTCAGCACCGCCCGGCGAGCCACACCGTCCCACCATCGATCGATCGAGGCGAGCGCCCGGAGCGCCTCGGCGTCGAGCACGATCGGTGCAGGGGTCGGCTCATCCGGGACCGCGAGCATCGCCCGCACGAGGTCCGTCGTCGCGAGGCCCGGTCGGAGCCCGGGGCCCAGCACGATCGCATCGTGCTCGTGGTCGAGGATGCGGGCCATGGCGCCCTCGGGCTCGATCTCCTCGACGTCGTCCTCGGGCAGCGCCATCGTCGTCGCCTCGACCACCTTCGCCGCGAACAGCGGCTGGAGCGACTCGGGGACCGCGAGTGTGACGAGGCCCGCACCCGCCCGGCCCGCGGCTCGGCAGACGAGGAGCGCGGCGCCGGCGTAGTCGAGCGAGCCGGCGATGACGAGGAGCTTGCCGAACCGACCCTTGTGCCCGCGGACCGGGCGCTCCGGCAGCAGGCCGGCTGCGATCTCGTCGTCGAGCGTCGTGGCACCCTCCACGACCAGCGGCGTCGGTGTCCGTCCGGCGTCGCCGCGTCGCCCGAAGCCGACCGGCGGCCGGTCAGTCACGGGCGTCGCCGGCGGATCGCTCGTGGAGCGTCCGCAGCCGCTCCATCCGGGCGAGGATGCGCCGCTCCCGGTCGTCGAGCCGCTCGTCGATGTCGAGCGGGAACACGTAGCGGCCACCGGCGGTCCGCACGCCGAAGGCGATCGCCACCGCGTAGTCCGACTCGTGGCTGATCGACAGCGCGATCCGGGTCATGCCGAGCTGGTCGGCCCGCGCGGCCGCCCGTCCATGAAGCCGGACCGCCGGCTGCCCGGTGGGCAAGCGCTCCACCTCGATGTCGCGCCAGCCGATGCCGCGCACGCCGAGGCCGAGGACCTTCGAGACCGCCTCCTTGGCCGCCCAGCGGCCGGCCAGTGTCTCCGGCCGATCGCGGACGTAGCGCTGTTCCGAGGGTGTGAGCACCCGCCCCGAGAAGCGAGGACCGAACCGGGCGAGCGTCTGGCGGATCCGCTCCACCTTGATGATGTCGATGCCGAGTTCGGTGGTCCCGGGCGGGACTGCGCCGGCCGGGATCCGGGCCTCGAGGTCGGGATCCGGCGCTGCCACGTCCGTCACTCCACCGTGACGGACTTGGCCAGGTTGCGCGGCTGGTCGACGTCCGTGCCGCGGGCAACGGCAACGTGGTAGGCGAACAGCTGGAGCGGGATGATGGCCAGCACCGGCCCGAGCATCTCGTGCGTCTCCGGGACCCAGCACACGTCATCGGCGAAGCGCTCGATCTGCGGGTCGCCCTCGGTCGCCACGGCGATGACTCGCGCGTCCCGGGCTCGGCCCTCCATGACGTTGCTCATGAGCTTGTCGTAGACGGGCGAACGGGTCGCGACCGCGACGAGGGGGCACTCGGCGTCGAGCAGCGAGATCGGGCCGTGCTTCAGCTCGCCTGCCGCATACCCCTCGGCGTGGACGTAGCTCACCTCCTTGAGCTTGAGCGCGCCCTCGAGGGCCGCGGGATAGGTCAGGCCACGGCCGACGAACATGAAGCCGCGGGAGTTCACATAGCGCCGTGCCAGATCGGCACTGCCGGAGGCGCTCGCGAGCGCCCGCGCAGCGCCATCGGGGAGTGCGTGCAGGGCGGCGCCGAGCTCTCGCTCCGCGTCGTCCGCGAGGGTGCCGCGCGCCTTGGCGATCGCGGCGGCGAGGATGACCAGCGTCGTCACCTGGGTCACGAAGGTCTTCGACGCGGCAACCGCCATCTCCGGGCCGGCCTGGAGGAACAGGACCCGATCCGCCTCGCGTGTGATCGCCGAGCCGACGGTGTTCGTCACGGCGATGATCGGCGCGCCGCGCTCGCGGGCGAGGCGGGTGGGCGCGATCGTGTCGGCCGTCTCGCCCGACTGGGTCACGGAGATGACGAGGGTCGACGCGTCGAGCGGCGGTGGGCTGTAGCGGAACTCGGAGCCGACCGTCGCACGGGCGGGGATGCCGGTCCACGCCTCGAGGGCGGCCGCGCCGACGAGGGCGGCGTAGTACGCGGATCCGCAGGCCACGAGCTCGATCCGGCTTGCCGCGCGGAGCTGATCCTCGAACCCGTCGAGCTCCTCGAGCCGGATCCGGTCGTCGCGCGTCACCCGGCCCAGGATCGACTGGCGGAGCGCCTCGGGCTGTTCGTGGATCTCCTTGAGCATGAAGTGGTCGTAGCCACCCTTCTCGGCCGCCTCGGGCGTCCAGTCGATCGTCGTCACGGCCCGCTCGATCGGCGCGCCGTCCACGTCGGTCAGGGTGACCCCCCACGGCCGGAGGTCGGCCACATCGCCCTCCTCGAGGAAGATGACCTGGTCCGTGTGGGCGAGGATCGCGGCCACGTCGCTGGCGAGGAACGTCTCGCCGTCGGCGACCCCCACGACGAGCGGCACGTTCTGGCGCGCACCGACGAGCCGGTCCGCTTCGCCGCGGTGCATGACCGCGATCGCGTAGGCGCCCTCGACCCGACGAAGGGCCGTTCGAACGGCGTCGGCGAGGTCGCCGGCGTACGCCTCCTCGATGAGATGGGCCAGGGCCTCCGTGTCCGTCTCGCTCGTCAGGCGGTGCCCGCGCGCCTCGAGGCCGTCGCGCAGCTCGCGAAAGTTCTCGATGATCCCGTTGTGGATGACGGTGATCTCGCCGGTGCAGTCCTGGTGCGGGTGGGCGTTGAGGTCGTTGGGCCGGCCGTGGGTCGCCCAGCGCGTGTGGGCGAGGCCGATCGCCGCATGCGGCGTGCGATCCGCGATCGCGGTCTGGAGGTTGGCGAGCTTGCCCGCCTTCTTCTCGACGAACAGGTCCCCCGCGTCGTCGACGAGGGCGATCCCGGCCGAGTCGTAGCCGCGGTATTCGAGCCGCTTCAGGCCCTCGATGAGGATGGGGCCGGCCTCCCGGGGACCGGTGTAGCCGACGATGCCGCACATGCAGACGATGTCTCCAATCTTCGCGCGGTCGCCCGCCCGAGGACTCAGTTTAGACGCTCGTCCGCGAGCGCAGCGATGGCGTCGGCCAGCTCGGTCACGAGCGACGGATCGGGTCCCTCGACCATGACCCGCAGGGCCGGCTCCGTTCCGGACGGCCGAACGAGCACCCGGCCGGCCGATCCGAGCCGGGCCTGCGCATCGGCGATTGCCCGCTGGAGCGCGGGATCGCCCTCCCACTGGTCCTTGTGACGCGCCTTGATGGCACGCTGTTGCTGCGGCAGGAGCGGGATCGTCTCCGCCAGTTCGGCGAGCGTGGCGCCGGCCGCCGTCATGACCCGCAGCACCTCGAGCGCGGTGACGATGCCGTCCCCGGATGTCGTGTGCTCGCGAACGATGACGTGGCCGCTCTTCTCGCCGCCGAGGACCGCCCCGCTCACCTGCATCCCGTCGAGGATGTACTTGTCACCGACGGGCGTCCGGATGACCGTGCCGCCGGCCGCCTCGACCGCGGCCTGGAGTCCTCCGTTCGACAGGACCGACACGACCAGCCCGCCGCCCGACAGGGCTCCGCGCCGAAGGCGCTCGAGGGCGAGGATGCCGAGGACCTGGTCACCGTCGACGACGGTGCCGCTCGCATCGACCGCGATGAGCCGGTCGGCGTCGCCGTCGAGTGCGAAGCCGACGTCCGCCCCACGCGCGACGACCGCCTCGGCCAGCGCGGCCGGGTCGGTGGCACCGGAGCGGACATTGATGTTCACCCCGTCAGGTTCGGCGTGGATGACCTCGAGCGACGCCCCGGTCGCGGCGAGGATCTGCGGCCCCAGCTCGCAGCCGGAGCCGTTCGCACAGTCGAGCACGACCCGCAGCCCGCCGGCGTCGACGCGCCCCGCGAGCGCCAGCCGGTGGTCGAGGTAGCGCCTCACCAGCGCGGCGGCATCGACCGCGATCCCGAGCTCCGCGTTGCCGACGCCGCCGAGCTCCTCGGAATGCCAGATCAGCTGCTCCAGCTCGTCCTCGATCGCGTCGTCGAGTTTGAGCCCGTCCGCGTCGAGCACCTTGAGCCCGTTGTCGTCGGCCGGGTTGTGCGACGCGGAGACCATGATCCCGGCAGCGAACTCGCCTTCGCCGGCGAGGAACGCGAGGGCAGGCGTGGGCACGACACCGACCCGATGGACGGTCGAGCCGAGGCTCGTCGCACCGGCCGTGATCGCGGCCACGAACAGGTCACCGGAGCGGCGCGTGTCCTGTCCCACGACGAGCGCTCCGCCCGCCCCGACGAGGCGATGCGCGGTGGCCCGCCCGAGCGCGTAGGCGAGGGTCGGCTTCAGATCGACGTTGGCGACGCCACGGATCCCGTCCGTGCCGAACAGACGCGGCAAGTGTCAGCCTCCGGGTGCGACGGCGCTCAGGGCGCCGGGGATGGCGACGGCGACGGTGAGACGGCCGGCTCCGGGCTCGGCGTGACGGACACGCCGACGGTCACGGTGATCGTCACCGGTGCGATGGACACGAGCGTCAGCCCCGTCGCGAGGTTTGCCCCGAGGCGGACGAGCGACGCGCCGGGGTCGAGGTCGGCGACCGGCGCGTCGACGGTCAGCGGCAGTCCGCCGAGCCGGTTGAGGTCCGCGGGCGACCCGAAGATCGTGACCACGACGCGATCGGTCGACAGGGCGTAGCTCCGGTCCTCGCGGGCGCCGACGAGCCTGATCCCGGCCGTGAACGAACGCGTCTCGGTCACCGGGCGGAGGCGGATCGTGACCCGGACGGTCGGTTCACCGAGGGCGAGGATGCCCGTCGGCAGGTCGAGTCGAACGAGCGCCTCGATGTCCGACGCGGCCCCGGCGACCGAGATCGGGTCCGTCGAGATCCGATCGAGCGACGCGAGCTCGTCCGCGTTGCCCTCGACCGACACGAGCACCGGGTCGACCGTCACCGACTCGATCTCGAAGCCGGCCGCGGGTGCGCCGGCGACGCGCGGGCTGACCGGCAGCGAGCGATTCGACAGGTCGCGGAATACGGCGATCGTGACGTGCGCCGTGGCGGGCTCCACGTCGACCGGACGGAGCACCTCACCGACGAGGTCGATCGGCACGAGCGGCACGTCGCGATCGACGTTGAGCGCGGACGGCTCGATGAGGACGGCAGCACGGACGGCCACGACCCGCTCGACCACCGATTGCGGCCCCGACACCTCGACCTCGGCCGGATCGACGACGGGGTCCCGCACGTCGAGGCCCTCCGGGACCTCGCCGGGATGGACCTGGACCGGCACGCTGCGGGTGACGAATGGGTCGAGCTGCACCCGAACCCGCAGGGGTTCCCAGGTGATGATCCGGATCCGCTCGTCGACCGCTTCGAGCTGGACGGGCACGAACGTGGGGCCGAGTTCCGGATCGATCTCGGACAGGTCGACCGTCGCCCGGAAGCTCGATGTCGACGGTCGCAGGTCGCTGCCGTCGGTCACGATGTAGGTGATCCGGGTGACGGTGCCGAGGTCGGTCAGGAGGACCGCGTCGGCCGGCTGCCGGGGCGCCTCAATCGGGATGCTCACGCTGACGTCGCGGGCGTTCTGCGACACGACGAACCCGGCGTACAGCAGGGTGGCCAGGACGATGGCGGCGACCTTGAGCGGCCAGTTCCGGATGAGGAAGCGAACGATCGTCACGGACTCTGATCGTCCCGCCGCAGCAACCGGCCGAGGTCAGGCCCGCCGAGCCGCGGCCCGGTCGCACCGCGGCCAAGCAGCCGGCCGCCTTCACGCTTGCCCATGAGCGCCCGGATCGCGACGGTCAGCTGGGCCTCGTTGAGGTTGCGCCGGATGCGTGCGCGCTCGACGAGGCTGACCTGGCCGTTCTCCTCCGACACGACGACGACGACCGCGTCGGTCTGCTCGGTGATCCCGAGCGCGGCCCGGTGGCGCGTGCCGTAGCGCTCGGTGTGGATCGTCGTTTCCGCCAGCGGAAGGACCGCGCCGGCGGCGAGCAGCGTCTCCCCACGGATCACGACGGCACCGTCGTGGAGCGCCGTACCCCGCGCGAAGATCGTGCGCAGGAGGTCGGCCGACACGTCGCCGTGGATCATGACGCCGGTCTCGGCGATCTCCTCGAGCCCGGTCTCACGCTCGAGGACGATGAGCGCCCCGTAGCCCTCGCGCGACAGGGCGTGGGATGCCCGGGCGACCTCGGCGGCGACGTGCTCGACGGCACGCTGGTCCGCCGGCGACAGCAGCCAGCCGAACGAGCCCACCTGGCCGACCCGATCGAGCGCGCGTCGCAGCTCCGGCTGGAACACGACGACGAGCGCGAACAGGCCGACGACGGCGCCCGTCTCGAGGATCCGGGTGAGGAGCAGCAGCCCGAACAGCCGGGCGGCCGCATACGTCGCGAACAGGACGGTGACGCCGATGACGAGCCGGACCGCCCGAGTCCCGCGAATGAGGCTGAACAGCCAGTAGATGAGGACGGCGGTGATCCCGATGTCGATCAGGGTGGTCAGCTGGATCTGGCCGAAGATCGACTCGAGGAGCTGCGGCATCGTCGAGTGAGTGTACATCGACCCTTCGCCGAACCGGAGGGTCGGTCACTCGGACGAGCCGGCCGGCAGGCTGCCGATCGGGCGCTCACTACGTCGGCGCTGGGTCAGGCGCAGATCTCGCGCAGGCGCAGGTCGTCGGGAACGTGCTCTGCGGCGAGCGCGCACAGGCGGGCCCGCGTCGTGTCGTCGTCGTTCAATTCGGCCAACCGGGCGAGCAGGACGAGCTTGTCGGCCGCGTGCCCGCGCCAACCCTGCTCGACGTACAGCTCGGCGAGCACGAGGTGGAGCTCCGGGTCGTCCGGCGCCAGGCTCAGCGCGAGATAGCAGGCGTCGAGGGCGGCGTCGCGGTGACCCATCCGACGGTGCGCGCCGGCCGCGCGCAGCCACCCGTCGCGGGCAGCAGCCAGGTCGCCGGCGTCAAGGGCCGCCTCCGCCTCATCGGCGAGGACGACCCCGTCGAGGGCGCCGACTTCGTCGTCGGTCGTGCCGGGATCGTCGAGCATGGCCGTTCCCTCGCCGGGCGCGGCGTCCTCCAGTGCTGTCTCCACGGTCGTCGGCTCGAGGACGCCGAGCGCGCGCTCGAGCGCAGCGATGACCGGCGCGTCGGCCGGCGACCCGCGGAGCTGCTCGACGAGATCACGAACGAGTCGGCGCCGCTGGCGCGATTCGGCCAGCTCGAGCGCTCGCCGCGCCGCATCGCAGGCGTCGGCGAGTCGCCCGGCCGTCACGAGCGTCTCGGCCAGCTGGTCGAACGACTCGGCCGCCCGGACCCGTTCGCCGCGGCCGGCGAGGATCTCTGCCCGGCCGGCCAGGGCGGTCTCGTCCCGGGGAACGCGATCGATCGCGTGGCCGAACGCCGTGAGCGCGTCGTCATCCCGCCCCAGCCGATGGAGGATCGCGCCCAGACTGGCGTGCGGGAGGGCTCGTTCGGGCGCAATGTCGGCCGCCTCGACGTAGGCGATGAGGGCGGCGTCGAGGCGTCCCCGAAGTGCGGCCACGTGGCCGCGCCGAAGCGCGTCCTTGTAGCGCTCATAGAGCGCCTCGCTCACGGCAGCGGTGACTCCGACGCGAGCAGCTCGACGAGGAGCGCCTTCTGGACGTGGAGCCGGTTCTCGG
>Ga0299906_10003741_pt1 | contig 12519 bp, 11 predicted proteins | sample RVTome_14_FD_200259 | JGI IMG/M metagenome (GOLD analysis project Ga0299906, IMG submission 200259) | Soil microbial communities from uranium-contaminated site in the Upper Colorado River Basin, Wyoming, United States - RVT145D125 (version 2) ...
CGTCCGGAAAAGGCTCATGACGTCGCTCGCGAGTATAGCCGCGGGACACTTACCGTCGCGCAGCCCCGAAGCCGACGCGCGGACTCGAACCGCGGACCCCTTCATTACGAGGGAAGCACGAGTAGGGAACGCGCGTCCACTCGCGGGCACGTTCTGGCTGGAAACGGGGCGGTTCGACGGTGCTCGCAGTGGACGCGCATGCCCGCCCGTGCCCGAGCTGACGTACCCGTCTTGTACCCGGCCGGTGCTGATGCGCGGCCATCACTGCCGGCGCACGACTGGCTCGCCTGGATCGCAACGGGGTTGCTGGTTCGAGTCCGGCTAGTTCCATTTCCCTCGCACCGCTCCGCGACGCGCCTTCGGCGCGGCCACGCGTTAACCAGCGAATCGGAATCCAGACGGCTGTCGACCGTTAGGTCGCCAGTTGGACCTCGTCCTCCCAATCCGTCTCCCCGCACGTGACGGCGAGGACCTCAAGATCCGCCGTGTCCTTTCACACTATGCGCGGGGAATCGTGAAAGATTCACCCGATGGCTGATGACACGCGGCGTGAGTGGGAGCCACTGACGCGCCTTTCGCGGAGTGCAGGGGTGTTCATCGCCGTCTTGTTTCTTGGATCCGCCGTGTGGATCACTCTCTTTCCGCCGGATCGCACCGTGGCGCTTTCAGGCTGCCAGAGCAAGGGTCCTGATTGCCTCGTGACCGTGGACGGCGACACGACAACACTCGCTGCGGCTCTCCTCGCACTCGCAGCGGTGGCCGGGTTGATCGTTCCCGTCGAGCTCTCTCCCGACTCCGAGGGCCTGCGCGCGGCCGCGGCGACCACGACGTGATGGCGTGGATGTCATGCCGGAGCTCTGGGCCCACTCAGCTCGGGCAGAGCTGCGGCCCGATCGCGGCCGCAATGATGAGGAACCCGCCCACGAACACGACGAACCACGCGATCGGCAGGAGCAGCGCCAGCCTCGTCGATTCCGCGATCTGGGCATAGATCGCACCCGCGGTCACCGCCAGCCAGCCGAACGTTCCCACGACGGCGGCAGCGGCAAAGTACGAGTCCCCCGTGATTCGCTCGAGCCCGTACTCGCCTAGGCAATCCGACTCGATCGTGAATGCGGTAGGGATCACGAAAAGCACAAACCATGCGGCGAGGGACCCGAGAACGAGAATCGCGAATGCGCCCAGCAAGCCCGACCCGATGAGTCGTGATCGTCGCGCGCGCGGGTGTCGACTCGAAGTTGCCATGCGTTCCTCCTCCGACCGAGCGTGATTCCGTGCGGTCGCGCTGCCATCCGGGTGGTCGCTGACCCGCGTTCCTCGTTCTACGGATTGCGATCGAGACGTGGGTCAGCCACGAAGCCGGCGATTCCCGACGCCGCCGTCGAAGACGCGTCAGAGGTCGTCCGAAGGAAGCGGCTGGGCCGACGGGACGTCGTCGCCCTTGCGCAGGTAGACGAACCAGTAGATCGCGCCCACCATCAATGCTCCCCCGATGATGTTGCCGATCGTCACGGGCACGAGGTTCGCCGTCACGAACCGTTCCCACGTCAGGTCCGTGAGGCTCGAAAGCGCGTCCTGCCGCGACACGAATGCCTCGTCGCTCTTCACGAGCAGCCCCATCGGAATGAAGAACATGTTGGCGACGCTGTGCTCGAAGCCGGCTGCCACGAAGGCGGCGATGGGTGGAACGATGGAGAGGATCTTGTCGGTCGTCGTCCGCGCGCTGTAGCACAGCCACACGGCGAGGCAGACGAGCCCGTTGCAGAACGCCCCGAGCGCGATCGCCTGGACGAAGCCGAGGCTCGTCTTCGACGCGGCGATCGACAGTGCCTGGACACCGACGGCGCCGTCACCGAACTCGTACTGCTTTCCGACGAAGAGAATCCCGGCGGTCGCTAGGGAGCCCACGAGGTTCCCGAGGTAGACGATCGCCCAGTTGCGCAGGACCTGGCTCGTTCGGACGCGACGGCTCGCCCACGCCATCACGATGAGGTTGTTGCCGGTGAAGAGCTCGGCGCCGGCGACGATGACGAGGATCAGGCCCAGCGAAAAGGCGAGCCCCCCGAGGAGGCGTAGGACTCCGTACGGGACCTCGGCACCACCCGCGGTCACCGTCGTCGCAAAGATCGCGCCGAGCGCGATGAAGGCGCCGGCGAGCACCGAGAGCGCGAACGTGTTCGGGATCGACATGCCGGTCTTGACGACGCCTACCTGCTCGGCCTTGCGGGCCATCTCCACGGGCGGCAGCGCGTCGAGGCCGGTGGGTGTGAAGACGCGTTCGGGCACGGTCGTGCCATTCGTAGCTACGTCACCGGACGAGGCACCCAGGTCCGGCGGCGTCTGCCAGCCCTGCGAGAGTGAGCGCGTGGCCGAAGCGATTCGCGCCGCCGTGAGCTTCGAAGGCACGGCGGCGGAAGCCGCAGTTTCCGACGTTCCGCGAGCTGCCCCTGGGGCTCGCGCGGGTGAGGTACGGACGACGCTCGCGGGCCGGCGGTTCGCGAGCGTCACCGAAATCGTGCTGCTCGAGGAAGCGCGCTTCGTGGGAGTCGTTCCGATCGAGCGGCTGCTCGCCTCGGCCGAGGAGACTCCTCTCGGCGAGCTCGCAGAGGAGCCGCCGTTCGTTCCTCCCGACGCCGACCTCGAGGCCGCGGCTCGTGCGACCGCCCGGCACGGTGGGCGCAGCGTCGCCGTCGTCGACGCCGGCGGACAGTTTTACGGACTCGTCCCGCCCGATCGACTCCTGCAGGTTCTCGAGCTCGAGCACGAAGAGGACCTGGCTCGTCTCGGCGGCTTCCTCAGCGGAGCGTCTGCTGCGCGGACGGCTTCGGTGGAGGCGGTCGCGCAGCGGCTGTGGCATCGACTGCCGTGGCTCGGTCTCGGACTCTTCGGCGCGATGGCCTCGGCCGTCGTCGTCGGAGCGTTCGAGGACGAGATCCGCACGCAAGTCCTGCTCGCGTTCTTTCTGCCGGCGGTCGTCTACATGGCGGACGCCGTGGGCACGCAGACCGAGACCGTCGTCATCCGCGGTATGGCGCTCGGCGTTCCCATCCGTACGGTCTTCGCGCGAGAGCTGCTGACGGGGCTCGTGATCGGCGTGCTCCTCGGTTCCGCCTTCTTCGCCTTCTCCCTCGCGGTCTGGAGCGATACGCGCGTCGCCGCGGCGGTCGGCGTCTCTCTGGGTATCAGCTGCTCGGTCGCGTCCGTCGTCGCGATGGCGTTGCCCTACGGCCTGGCGCGCCTCGGGCGGGATCCGGCGTTCGGCTCCGGCCCGCTCGCCACCGTCATCCAGGACCTGCTCTCGATCGTCGCGTACTTCGCAGTCGCCAGCCTCCTCGTGACCTGAGCCGGCTACGTGCCGGTTACCGTCGAGGCGAGAGCGCCGATCGAGTAGGCGACGGCCGCAGCCAGGGCACCTACGAGGAGCATTTCCAGCCCGCTGCGCATCCAGCCGAGACGGGTGACGACCGCGCGCGACGCTCCCACCGCGAAGAGCGTGGAAAGGGTGAGCGTGACGGCGACCGGGAAGCGCACATCGTCGGACAAGGGGGCGAGGTAGGCGACGAGCGGAACCATGCCGGCGATGATGAATCCCACCACTGTGGCCGCGCCATGGCGTGCTGCCTCGCGACCGGTCGAGCGCTCGTCCGCGTCGGCGTACGACCGGCGGGAGAGGAAGTTGCTCGCCCCCATCGAGAAGCCGTCCGCAAGGAGATTCGCGAAGCCGAGAATGAGGATGATGCGCTCGGAGAGGTTGGCGCCCACGACACCGGTGACGACCGCGAACGTCGTGATGATCCCATCGTTGGCCCCGTAGACGAGATCGGGAAGGTAGTGGCCGATCAGACCTGGGTGCTTAGGGAAGGTGTGCCGTCGGGTCATCCGCCTCCATCCTCCAGCGTCCAGCCTGTGCGCCTGAAGAGCGCCTTGCCGGCCTCGACGCCCAGAAACGGCAGCAGCGCGAGAAGGGCGACGAGACCGAGCTCGGAGACTCCGAGGCGTACGGTGCCGAGCGGCTCGTTCAGGGCCGGCAGGTAGACGGCGACGAGCACGAGGACGGCGGAGAGGACGACGCTCCCGAGCAGATAGAGATTGCGAGGCGCCTCCCAGGCAGCACGGATGGGCGAGCGGAGCGAGAAGACGAGCACGAGCTCGGCGAATGCGACGGTCGCGAAGGCCATCGTTCGTGCCTCGTCTCCGCTGTCGGAGCGGCCGACGAGAAAGGCGGCAAGTGCCGCGAATCCGACGAGAACGCCGATTGCGGCGAGCGCTCCCCACGCCCGGGACGGGAAGAGCCGGTCTCCACGCTCGGGGGCTCGACGCATCGTGTCCGGCGCGGCGGGGTCGCGCGTGAGCGCAACGGCAGGCAGGCCATCCGTGAGGACGTTGACCAGAAGCACCTGCACGACGGTCATCGGCGCCCCCAGGCCGGCAGGAACCGCGACGGCGAAGAGCGCGACCTCACCCAGATTCGCGGAGAGCAAGAAGGCGACGAACTTGCGGATGTTGTCGGCGATCGCGCGACCTTCCCTGATCGCGGCCACGATCGTGGCGAAGTCGTCGTCGGTAAGGACGAGGTCGGCCGCCTCGCGGGCTGCCTCGGTGCCCGCCCGCCCCATGGCCACCCCGACGTCCGCCCGCCGCAGAGCGGGTGCGTCGTTGACGCCGTCGCCGGTGACTGCAACGACCTCTTGCTCGGCCTGCAGCGACTCGACGAGGCGTAACTTCTCCGCGGGCGTGACGCGTGCGTGAATCGCCTCCTCGGGCAAGTCGAGCATGCGGCCGATCGCGCGCGCGGTGACGGGATGGTCGCCGGTCACCATCTCCACGCGCAGGCCCGCCGAGCGCGCCTCCGCGACCGCGTCGTGGGCCGTTTCCCGAAGCGGGTCCTGCAGCCCGACCAGCCCCACGAGCCGGAGCCGGCGCTCGAGGGCGTCCTCGTCGAGGGCCGCGTCCGGAACCTCCCGCTCGGCGACGGCGAGCACCTTCAGTCCCCTGGAAGCCCACTCCTCGGCCAGGGCTTCGATCGAGGCCGCTTCGACGGCTTCCAGCGTCGAGCGCTCGAGCAAGACCTCAGGCGCTCCTTTCACGTACACGCAGGCCCCATCCGACTCCTCGTAGACAAGCGTCATCCGCCTCCGCAGCGGATCGAAAGGCAGCTCGCGGACGAGACGCCGGCCATCGAGCAGCACCGGACGAGTGAGTCCGCTCTCGTGCGCCGCGAGCACGAGCGCCGCATCGACCGGATCGCCGACGGGCGTGAGCTTCCCCTCGTCGCCGAGCAAACGCGCGGTCGAGGCCAGGGCGGCCGCGGCAAGCAGTTCCCGCTCGTCTCGGCCGCGCGCAGGCCTAGCGACGGCGAGGCGGAGCCGGTTCTCGGTCAGCGTGCCCGTCTTGTCGGAGGCGATGACCGTCGCGCTTCCGAGCGTCTCGACCGCGGTGAGCCGACGTACGATCGCGCCTCGCGCGGCCATCTCACGAGCGCCCAGCGCAAGCGCGATCGTGACCGTCGCGGCCAGCCCCTCGGGAACCGCCGCGACGGCAACGGACACGCCGACCAGAAATGCCTCTTCGAGCGAGGAGCCGCGGGCCAGCATCGCGCCGCCGAGAGCGAGCGTCACGACGACGCCGAAGACGACCATAAGCCGCGTGAGCGCACCCACGCGGCGCTGCAGCGGCGTCGGCGGCGACTTCGCTCGCTCCGTCAAGCCCGCGATCTCTCCCAGCTCCGTCGCGGAACCGGTGGCCGTGACGATCATGCGACCCCGCCCCCGCGTCACCGACGAGCCCGCGTAGGCCATCGAGGGCCGTTCCGCCAGCGGTGTCTCGACGGGTACCGGCTCGATCGCCTTGTCGACGGGCACCGACTCTCCGGTGAGGGTGGACTCGTCGACGGCGAGCCCCGCAACCGCCACGAGCCGTCCGTCCGCCGGTACCCGCTCGCCCTCGCGGAGCACGACGAGATCGCCCGGAACGAGCTGCTCGACACCGACTTCCCGCTCCCGCCCCGCACGAATGACGCTCGCGTGCCGCGCGAGCACCTCGCGGAGTGCGAGCACCGCGCCCTCGGCCCTGGCTTCCTGGACGAAGCCAAGGAGAGCGTTCAGAAGCACGATCGCAGCGATCGCCGCCGCCTCGATCCTCTCGCCGATCAGGAGCGAGACCAGGACGGCGGCGATCAGAAGCCCGACTAGCGGGTCCGCGAACTGGCGAAATGCGATCGCCGCATAGGCTGGTCGACGGGGGCGCGCGAGCTGGTTGGGTCCGAATCGAGCGAGGCGCGCCGCCGCCTCGGCCTCGCTCAAGCCGTGCTCGAGATCGCCTTCGAGCCCGAGTGCGACGTCCTCCGGCGCCGATGCGTGAGCGTTGCTCACTCAGCGCGCTCGTGGCAGTCCCGGATGGTCGGCGAAGGCCTGGATCACTTCCCTCGGCCCGCCCGCTCGCGTGCACCGAACTGCGGCGCATGCTGCCTGCTGAGGTCGAGGGCGATCGCCAAGATCAGCAATCCCGCCCACCAGTTCACAGGATCGAACGTGAGGGACTCGTTGTCGCCGACAACGTTCCAGATGAGCCAGACGACGAACCAGATCAATGTCAACGGACGTGCCTCCTTTGGTCGACCCGAGCGTACGGAGAGCCGGACGGCTGCGCCTCGCGGGGCATGCGGAACGGGCTGCGGAAAACCCGCAGTTAGAGCCGGGTTCTCACGGTTCTGCCTCCCGGCCGACGTCGCGACCATCGTGGATGTCCATTTGACACGTCGAGCCACTGGGAGCTCGCGATGGAGGAGAAATCCAAAGCCAGGGTGCTCATCGCCGGAGGCGGCGTCGCAGCCCTCGAGGCCGCGCTCGCCTTACGCGCGCTCGCGGAGGACCTCGTATCCGTCGAGCTTCTCGCTCCTGAGCCGCACTTCTGGTACCGGCCGCTCGCTGTCGCCGAGCCCTTCGAGCTCGGCCAGGTGCGGCACTTCGAGCTGGGGGCGCTGGCGGCCGAGGCCGGCGCGACGTTCACACCCGGCGAGCTCGTCTCAGTCGATTCTGCTCGCCACCTCGCGTACACGTCGCCGGGCGACGCGATTCCGTACTCCGCGCTTCTTGTTGCCTGCGGCGCCGTTCCGAAGCCGGCCATCGACGGCGCGATCACGTTCCGCGGGCCCGTGGACACCGAGCGGATCGAGCGGCTGCTTGCGGAGATCGAGGCCGGCAAGGCGCGGAGGATCGTCTTCGCAGTACCCGTCGGCGCCGTCTGGAGCCTGCCTGCGTACGAGCTCGCGCTGATGACCGCTGCCTGGGTCTCCCGGCGGCAGATCTCCGGGGTGGAAGTCGGCCTCGTCACACCCGAAGAGAAGCCGCTCCGGCTCTTCGGACGGGAGGCGAGCGACGCTGTCCGCGATCTGCTCGACGAGCGCGGGATCGCCCTCCACACCGGCGTGTATCCGGCGGAGGCGCGGGACGGCGAGCTCCTTCTCGTCGCCGACGGCATCGTCGTCGCGGATCGCGTGGTTGCCCTCCCGCGGCTGCAGGGCCCCAGAATCGGCGGACTCCCGCAGACGTTCGAGGGCTTTGTCTCCGTCGACGAGCACGGACGGGTCATCGGCCTGGACGACGTCTACGCGGCCGGCGACATCACGAGCTTTCACGTGAAGCAGGGCGGCATCGCCGCCCAGCAGGCCGAGGCGGCCGCGGAGACGATCGCGTTCGAAGCAGGAGCGGAGCTCACGCCTCGCCCGTTCCAGCCGGTTCTCCGCGGACTGCTCCTGACCGGCATGGGGCCGAGGTACCTCCGCGGCGAGCTCACCGGTGGCGCTGACAAGTCTTCGCAGGCCAGCTCGGAGCCGCTCTGGTGGCCGCCCGCGAAGATCGTCGGACGCTACCTCGCTCCGTTTCTGGCCCGGATCGCCGGAGTGGGGCCCGCCGAGCCCGCCCGGCAAGCGGGCCTGTCCGTGGAGGTCGAGCTCGACGTCGGCACCAGGGCGCACCGGCGGGACCGTCTCCTCGGGACGGCGCTCGAGGCAGTGCTGGGCGATTCGGATGAGACGGTCGGTGACGTCATGTCCCCCGACCCGCTCGTCGTTGCGCCTGAGGACACGCTCGGCGAGGTCGCCGAGCAGATGCGGAGCCGGGACCTGGGCTCGGCACTCGTCGCCGAATACGGGCGGCTGGTAGGAATCCTGACGTCTCGCGACATGCTCCGGGCCCTCGCGGGACGCGTCCACTCGAGCGATGCTCGTGTCCGCCAGTGGATGACGACCGAGCCGATCGCGGTCTCCGCGAAGACGTCGCTCGAGGCCGCGTCGATCCTTATGACGGAGCACCACATCCACCACTTGCCCGTCGTGGACGGCGAGCGACCCGTGGGGATGGTCGGCATGCGGGATGTCGTTCGCTCGAGGTTCGGCGCGGGAGTCGGTCTCGGCTTCTGAGTCGATCGGCGAACACGCCGCCTCTGCGGCAAAGCCGCAGCAGGTCTCGGTGGCGGGCCGGATGCGATCGAGCGGTTGCACGCCTACGTTGCCCTCCCGACCCCCACGAGTTTTCGAGGAGGAATATTCATGGCCAGCTACCACGCGCCATCGCCTTATCGATCGGGCTCGCCAGAGCGTCAGTCAAGCTCGAGCGTCCTGCTCGGCATCGTCGCGCTCTTTCTGGGCATCGCGGTGGCGATCCTGACGATCGTCGCCGTCGTCCTCGTGAAGACCGCCGACGACGCGCGGGACGAGGCGAAGGTGGCTGCCGGGACGACCAACCACTCGACCGACGCCACCGAGTCGAGCGCCGTCAGCCTGCCGCTCCAGAGCTTCGCCGGCGCGGTCCCGGAGAACGCCGAGGCGCTCGCGGAGGCCCACAGGGCCTACGACGCAACGCTGCCCCCCGTTCCCGCGGGCGACGTGGTGAAAGTCCAGATGACGCTGAAGGACATGGTCGTCGAGGTCGCGCCCGGCGTGAGGTACAACACCTGGGCTTTCGACGGCCACGGCGCGCCCGGCCCCGTCGTCCACGTGCGCGAGGGCCAGACCGTCGAGATGACGCTCACCAACGGCGGCGCGATCCCGCATTCGATCGACTTCCACGCCGCGCGGATCGCGCCGGACGTGGCGTTCAAGGACGTCACACCAGGCGAGTCCTTCAGCTTCCGGTTCGTCGCGAACGACCCGGGAGTCTTCATGTACCACTGCGGGACGAAGCCGGTCCTCGCCCACATCGCGAACGGGATGTACGGGGCGATCGTGGTCGAGCCGAAGGCCGCTCTCCCGCCGGCGGATCGCGAGTACGTCCTCGTCGCCAGCGAGTGGTACCTCACGACCGACGGCATCGAGGAAGCGGCGAGCCTGGACATGGCCAAGGCGCGCACGACGCAGCCGGACTGGACGACGTTCAACGGCTACGCCAACCAGTACGTGACGCACCCGCTCACTTCGAAGCCGGGCGAGACGGTTCGCTTCTGGGTCGTCGCGGCCGGCCCCACGCTCGACACGAACTTCCACGTCGTGGGGACCATCTTCGACCGCGCCTGGGTGAACGGTGACATGACGAGGTTCCAGTCGGGCGTCCAGACGGTCGGTGTCCCCGCGGGCGGGGGCGCTGTCTTCGACGTGAAGATCGACGAGCCGGGCCTGTACCCGTTCGTCTCACATGCCTTCGCGCACGTCGACCTCGGACAGGTCGGCCTGCTCAAGGTGGGCGAGCCGAAAGGCGCGCCGACGCACTAGATGGTTGATCGGAAATTCACGCGGGCCGGATGACGGCCACGACACGGCGCCGGATCACCACCCGCGGGCGTCGCACAGGCCTCAGGCCTGCACGACGCGTACGTGCGGCGCCCGGCTTGGCCGTGACCGCCCCCGGCTGCGCGCCACTTTCCGATCAACCATCTAGCCACGAGTAGAGAAGGAGAAGACCATGAGGAAAAGGATGCTCGGACTGGCGGGCGTCGTGCTCGGAGCTGCGCTCGTCCTGGCGCCGGTGGCGTCTCCCGGCGGGGCGAAGCGCGGCGACGTGCGGGTCGCCGGCGTATGCACCAAGGCGAGCACGTCGAAGCTGAAGCTGAGCGAGGAGGACGGACGGATCGAGGTCGAGTTCGAGGTCGACCAGAACCGCAACGGCGTCCGCTGGACGGTCGTGCTCAACCAGAACGGAGGCCGCATCGCCCGCCTCGTCCGGACGACGAAGGCGCCGAGCGGATCCTTCACGGCACGTGTGCTTGCTCGGAACCTGCCGGGCGCCGATGTGGTCACCGCACGGGCGACGAGCCCGTCGCGCGAAGCCTGCACCGCCCGGGCGGCGTTCGGGTAGGCGGTCGATCCGCTGCGGCAATCCCGCAACACGATCCGGATTCCTCGCCGATGCCGGGGTGGGGACGGTCACGAAACGATCGAAGAAGTCCACGATGACTGGAGGAGCGATGTCAGTAGCAATCGAGAAACGACCGAGCGTCGACGCTGGCCCGACGACGATGACGGCCGCCGTCGTCCACGAGCTCGGGCAGGGGCTGACCATCGATCAGGTGCCGAAGCCCGAGCCTGCTGTAGGCGAGGTCGTCGTGAGAGTGGAAGCCTCGGGCCTCTGCCACACGGACATCCACGCCGCGCACGGCGACTGGCCCGTGAAGCCGCAGCCGCCGTTTACGCCAGGACACGAGGGCGTCGGGATCGTCGAGGCCGTCGGGACCGGCGTCACCGAGGTCGCCGTCGGAGACCGCGTGGCGATGCCGTGGCTCGGCTACGCCTGCGGCGTCTGCGATTACTGCGTGTCCGGCTGGGAGACCCTCTGCCTCGAGCAGAAGAACATGGGCTACTCGATGGACGGCGGCTTCGCCGAGTTCACGAAGGCCTACGCGCGCTACGTGGTCAAGGTGCCTGAGGGGATCGATCCCTTCGACGCGGCGCCACTCACGTGCGCGGGCGTGACGACCTACAAGGCCGTCAAGGTTGGCGGCACGCGCCCGAGCGACCTCGTCGCGGTGTTCGGGGTCGGCGGCCTCGGCCATCTTGCCGTGCAGTACGCGGCGATCGCCGGCGGCCGCGTGATCGCAGTCGACCTCGTCGACGAGAAGCTCGAGCTCGCGAAGGAGCTCGGAGCCGAGTTCACGGTCAACGCCGCGCGGGAGGATCCGGCGGCCGCGATCCAGAAGCTCGGCGGAGCGGATCAGGCGATCGCGCTGGCCGTCTCGCCGAAGGCCTTCGAGCAGGCATACGGCTCGCTGCGCCGCGGCGGGACGCTCGTGTTCGTCGGGCTGCCCGCGGAAAACGCGATCCAGCTCCCGATCTTCGAGACCGTGCTCAACGGGATCACGGTCGTAGGCTCGATCGTGGGGACGAGGGTCGACCTCCGTGAGGTGTTCGAGCTGCACGCCGCCGGAAAGACGCGGGTCATCCGCGAGATCCGGCCGCTCAGCGCGATCAACGAGTCCATCGACGACGTCGAGGCGGGACGCGTTCCCGCTCGGATCGTCTTCGAGCTGTGACCGATTCCGGCGGCGGGCGGGAGACCGCCCGCCGCCGCCGGCTCGGCGAGAATGGCCAGGTGGCGGCCGTCGACACGAAGCCGGTCGACGTCATCCTCCGCGACGGCAGCACGCTTCGGCTGCGCGCCCCGGTGGACGACGACCGGCCGGCGCTCCTGCGGTTCTTCGAGGATCTCTCCTCGCGCAGCCTCTACCTGCGCTTCCACGGGCGCCCGACGGTCGACGAGCGGCTCGTCGACCCGGTGCTCGACCCGGACTGGGCCGACCGCGGAGCGCTCCTCGGCTCGGTGACCGCGGCCGGCGAGGAGCGCGTCGTCGCGCTCGCGAACTACGTGCGGCTGCGCGATCCCCGGAGCGCCGAGGTGGCGTTCGCCGTTGCCGACGCGTACCAGGGCCGCGGGATCGGGACGAGGCTGCTCGAGCAGCTGGCTCCGCGCGCGGCGGCGCACGGAATCGAGCGTTTCATCGGCGAGGTGATGGCGGACAACTCGCCGATGATCCACGTCTTCGAGGGCGTCGGCTTCGAGGTCACGAGGGCGCTCTCCGGCGGCGAGGTGGAGATGACGTTCCCCATCGCGCCGACAGCGAGATACGCCTCGCGAGTCGAGGCGCGCGACCACACCGCCGTCGTGGCGTCCCTGCGCCCCTTCTTCGAGCCTCGGTCCGTCGCCGTCCTCGGCGCCTCGTCGCGGCGGAGAACCATCGGCGGGGAGCTCTTCCGCAACGTCCTCGAGGGCGAGTTCGCCGGCGCGGCGTATCCCGTCAACCGGAACGGCGAGTCCGTCGGCGGCGTCCGCGGCTACGCGTCCGTCGCAGACATTCCCGATCCCGTGGATCTCGCGGTCGTCTGCGTGCCGGCGGTCGCTGTTCTGGAGTCGGTCGAGTCCGTCCTCGCCGCGGGAGTCCGGGCCGTCTGCGTGATCTCGGCCGGCTTCGCGGAGGTCGGCTCCGAGGGGGAGGAACGGCAGCGCGCGCTGCTCGCTCTCGTCCGCGCGCACGGCGCCCGTCTGCTCGGGCCGAACTGCCTCGGCATCTCCTCGGCGGCGGTCAGCCTCAACG
>Ga0299906_10003743_pt1 | contig 12513 bp, 9 predicted proteins | sample RVTome_14_FD_200259 | JGI IMG/M metagenome (GOLD analysis project Ga0299906, IMG submission 200259) | Soil microbial communities from uranium-contaminated site in the Upper Colorado River Basin, Wyoming, United States - RVT145D125 (version 2) ...
CGGGGATCCCGTGTCCGTTGTCGGAGACGGTGATCACCGTCATTCGCTCCGCCCCGGCGACCGAGCCCACCCCTGCCTCGTCGCGCGCCTCCCTGCGCCGATGCATGTAGTTCACGCCCGGAGGATCGCCCTCCCGGCGGCGCGGCATTCCCAGGATCTGGCCTGCTTCCTCCGTGACACGAACCTCGACGCGAGGCTTCGCTACGTGCCGCACGGCGTGCAGCGCGTTGAGCATGAGGTTGATGAGCACCTGCTCGAGTCGGTGTGGCTCGAGCACCCGGGGGTCCGCCTCGACGCTCCACGCGTGGGCGACGCCCTCGAGCCTACCCTGACTGTCGAGTACGTCACGGACCCGCGCCACGACGACCGCCGCCGGCGCCGCCCCGGACTCTACGGTCGAGGGGCGCGCGAAGTCGAGCAGACCCCGGACGATCCGGTCGATGCGTTTCGCCTCGGAGCGGATCGAGTCGAGGAGCTCGGTGTCTCCGCCCTCCCTCCGCACCCTCGCCTTGGCCACGTCCACGAACCCCAGGATGGCCCCCAGTGGATTCCCCACCTCGTGGGCGATTCCCGCCGCGAGCGTCCCGACCGAGGCGAGCCGGGCGGAACGCACGACCTGATCACGCGCCGCGCGGAGCTGACGGTTCGTCTCATCGAGGGACTCGATGTTACCGGCGAGCAGACGCTGGTCCGTGATGAGTCGATCGGCCAGCCGGTTGACGCTCTCCCGGATCTCCTCGAGCTCGGTCCGCCGAAGCTCGCCGATCCGGTGACGGTAATCGCCGTCGGCGATGCGCTGAACGTCCGCTGCGAGACGGTCGAGAGGGCTCGAGACCGACCCCTGGATGATCCATCCGGAAAGGACGACGAGGAGCCCGAGGTCCACGGCCAGGAGCGTCAAGACCAGGGGCGGGACCACGGGCCGCTCCTGCATGGGCGGCAGCGTGAGGAGAACGCCGGCCACGGCGACCGCCTGGGCGACCGCGAAGATCAGCGCGAGCCGGACGATGAGCCTCCGACTACGCGGCGCGATCACGCGTTCAACGCGAGCACATCACCACGCTCTCGACCGTCGCCGGGCTCAGCGCAGCCGCGCTGCCATGATACATCGCGCAGGATTCGGACGGCAGCCCCACGTGCACCGCGCTCGCGGCCCAACCCGCGTTGGTCGCCTCCGCAACGGTGACCGTGATACCCTCGGAGTTGGTGAAGCCCACTTCCGTGAGGTCCGACGCGAACGAGTAGTGCGTGTTGTAGTACACCTCCTGCAGGCTCGCGAGATTGCGGAGGTCCGCCTTCGCGGCGGCAATAAAGGCCTTCTCACGCGTCGCGCTGAACTTCGGGATCGCGATCGCGGCCAGGATCCCGATGATGACGACCACGATGAGGAGCTCGATCAGCGTAAATCCTGAATCCATCCGCTTCATGGCTCACCTCGCTCGGGATATGGGGGCATTGCCGGCGAAGCGAAGGGTGGTCCGGGCGACGCCCGAACCACCCCAGCGCTCCATGTCACACCCGCATCGCAGTGCGGGGCCTGTCAACCGACCGCAAGGTCAGGTGGTGCAGGCGATCTCACCCGGCTGTGAGGGTGTGGTCGGGCTCGTCGGAGCCGCAGCCGTGCCGTAGAAGATGGCGCAGCCCTCGGCCGTCGTGAGCGCGGCGTGGTACGCCGACGCCGACCAGCCGGAACCGGTGGAGTTCGCGACGGTCACGATGACGCCGTCGGAGTTCACGAAGCCGAGGTCGTTCACACTGTTCGAGTACGAATACTCGTCCGAGTAGTAGATCTCCTGCTGGCTGGCGAGGTTCTTGAGATCGGACTTCATCGCCGCAAAGTAAGCCTTCTCACGCGTGGCGCTGAACTTCGGAATGGCGATAGCCGCCAGAATGCCGATGATCACGACCACGATGAGGAGCTCAATCAAGGTGAAACCCTTGTTGTCCCGCATTGGAGTGACTCCAGGTGTGAGTGAACACTGTGGTACGCACTGTTGAGTGGCAAGCCCGATACCACTCCGCCACGGTAACCCATAACCCATTGTACATCAATATCTTATGACGCGATGACGCTCGGGGGCCGGCGCTGCATACCCGTGGAATTCGTGGGATTCTGCAACTCTCGTGCGACTTGCAAGACAGCAGCGGGGGTCATGATCCCCCCGGGACCGCAGGTACGGAGTCCGGCGCTGCGGCCGGCTCGCGTCGGGATTCGAGGCCGAATTCGGACACACTGACCGAGTCGAGCGCGCGTCGGCCGACCTCGGTGACGGCGCTTCGCCAGGCCGAGTCCACCGCCGCGTACGCCCCGGTGGAATCGCCCGCCGCCCGCCGTGCATACGCTTCATACATGTATTGCTGCCAGACCCACGTCCTGCTCAGCTCCAAGGCCCGCTCCCGAGACCGTCGTGCCTCCTCGAATCGCCCCTGGGCGGCCAGAGCCCAGGCGAGCAGGTGATGCCGTGTGGCGTCGGTGTCGTACAGGTCGAGCGAGGTCCGACTGTATGATTCGGTCGCGAGCGCGTCGCCGTGCTCCGCGCGTATGGCGGCCAGCAACCCGTGCGCCAACGGGTACTCGGGGTGATCGTCGGCGGCGATGGTCAGTAGCCGTTCGGCGGCGCGAAAGTGCTCATGGTTCATCAATTGCTTCGCGATCTCGGTGAAGAGCTGATAGTCGACCCCGAGCAGGTTGATGGCGGCCCTGTAGGCGCGCAGCGCCTCGCTCTCGTGTCCGCCCCGGAGGAAGGCGTCGCCGAGGAACCACTGAGACCGGCCGGAGTGCGGATAGTCTCGGACCAAAGCGCTCAACATCGTCCCATTGTCGCGCCATGTGGGATTACGCGTCCACGTGCGGATGCCGCCCAATACGAGGATCGTGACGAGCGCGACCCGCGCCACGACCCGTCGCTCGCGCGCCAGGCGCACCAAGAGCCAGCCGGTCGCGGCGGCTAGCCCGACCGATGGGAGGTACAACGTCCGCTCCGCCAGGAACACGCCCGTCAGGAAGAGCGTGTTCGAGACCGGTGAGATCGCCACGATGAACCAGACGGCGCCCAATGCCACCACCCGTCCGGTGTCGAGGCCGGACCTCATCGCGGGCCGACGCCAGGCATGGAAGGTCAGACCGAGGAGGAGAAGCGCCAGGGCGACGCCGACCGCGCTCGCGAGGCTCCAGCCGGTCGAGACCGGAATGACACCGGGTGAGTAGTCCGAGGACAGGTCCAGCGGAAAGACCCAGAGGCGCACGTAATGCAACCAGATCTCACCGAGCGTCCATATCCGCGGCACCTCCTCGAGCAACTGTCCGCCCAGGGGGGCGAGTGGGCTCGCGATGCTCCCGAGGACGGCGTATCTGCCCCACAGCAGCCCCGCGGCGATCACCCCCATGACTGCGTAGGTGCGCCACCGGTCGGCGACATACCGGGGAAGCTCGGCGAGACCGATCCGCCCGCGGGCGGCGTCGACGAGGAAGATCAGACCCGGTAGCGTGACCGCGCCCTCCTTCGCCCCGAATCCCACGGCGTAGAGCGCACCGACCGCGAGCGCGCTCGACCATCGGCTGACGGGTCCGGCGCGCACATGCACCAGGCAGGCGGCAAGCACGGCGGCGGTGGACAGGAGCTCGGAGTGCCCGACCACGTTTGCGACCGCCTCGACGTGCACCGGATGCACGGCGAAGATGAGCGCCGCGGCGAGCGCCGCGCCCACGGACATGAGCTCGAGGAGCAGAGCGAGAACGAGGAGCGACGCGCCGGCGTGCACGACCACGTTGACCGCATGAAAGAGGAAGGGTTGGCCACCGCCCGCGAGGTACTGCACCCCGAGGAGCGCGGTAGTCACCGGCCGCCACAGCCCCAGCTCCCGGCCGTAGGCCACCGGCCAATACGGCGCCACGAGCGCCTCGGGCAGGGTTTCCCACGACTGTATGGGCGTGTTGTTCACGACGATGTGCTGATCGTCGTACGCGAAGCGATTGCCGAGTGAGTTGGCGTACACGGCGCACGCGAGCAGGCCGACGAAGAGGAACGCGGTCCTCCGATCCCCGAGTGGGGACCCGAGCCGGATCACGTCCCGCTCCGCCGAGCGTCCGGCTCCAAAGTCAGTCCCCGCTCCGCCCCGGAGCGGAGTCGCCTCCGTCCTCGCCGGCCTCGAGGTGCGGATCGACCGAGATGGAGGAGAGGCGCTCGGGGGTATCCCAGAGCGGCGTATCGGGTGGCGTCCAGCGCGGTGCCCTTGGACCGACGAGGTTGTACCTGAAGATGGACCAGAGCGCGGAGAAGCCGTCCTTCCAGCCGATCTTCTTCCCCTCGGCATAGGAGCGCCCGTCGTAGCTGATCGGCAACTCGTAGATGCGCGCGTCGGCCTGCGCGAGACGCGCGGTGATCTCGGGCTCGATGCCGAAGCGGTTCGCGCCCAGTGGCAGGCTGTGCAGAAGCTCGCGCCGGATCATCTTGTAACACGTCTCCATGTCGGTGAGGTTCACGTCGGTGAACATGTTGGAGAGGAGCGTCAGCACCCGATTGCCCACCGAGTGCCAGAAGAGGAGGACGCGGTGCGGCCCGCCCAGGAAGCGAGAGCCATACACGGCGTCGGCCTTTCCTTCCAGAATGGGCTGCAGGAGCATCGGAAACTCTCGGGGATCGTACTCGAGGTCGGCGTCCTGCACGACGACGACGTCTCCCGTCGCGTGCTCGAAGCCGGTCCTGAGCGCCGCGCCTTTGCCGCGGTTTCGTTCGTGGAGCACGAGCGTGTCGATGAGCGAGCCCTCGAGCTCGCGAAGCACGTCTCGGGTTCCATCCGTCGATCCGTCATCGACCACGATCACCTCAGTCCAGAGCGGGACGTCACGAACCCGCTCGAGCAAGCGCTCCACGGTCTTCACCTCGTTGAAGACCGGAATCACGACCGACAAGCGTACGCGATCCCACCCGAGATCGTCCCCCGCACCCGGCTCGTGGCCGGACAAACCAGAAAGCCTCATTCGTCGATCCCGTAGCGGTTGAGTTTACGGTAGAGGGTGGACGGGTCGATGCCGAGCACCTCGGCCGCCCGCGTCTTGTTGCCCCCCTCGGACTGGAGCACCCAGAGAATGTACGCCCGTTCGACGACTTCCATCGTGGGGTTCGCGGGAAGGTCCACCGCCGCGAGACGGGGAGTCGGCGTCTCGCGAACCCGATCGGGGAAGGCGTCGGGCGAGATCTCCGGCGTCGGCGAGACGACCACGGCCCGTTCGAGCGCGTTCTCCAGCTCGCGCACGTTACCCGGCCAGTCGTAGTCGCACAGCACCGCCATGGCCTCGTCGGTCAGCGTGAACGCTTCCGGATCCTCACCACCCGCTCGCCGTAGGAAGTGCTTCGCGAGCACGGGAATGTCCTCTCGGCGCTCCCTGAGGGGCGGCAGGTGGAGCTGGATGACGTTGAGTCGGTAGTACAGGTCGCTCCGGAAGGCGCCCCGCGTGATCTCCTCTTCCAGATCGCGATTGGTGGCCGCGACGATGCGTACGTCGACCGGAATCGCCGTGGTCGATCCCACCGGAATGATCTCGCGCTCCTGAATCGCCCGCAGGAGCTTCACTTGGGTCGCCGCGCTCATCTCGCCGATCTCGTCGAGGAAGAACGTGCCGCGAGCGGCGGCAACGAGAAGTCCGTCGCGGTCCCTCACGGCGCCGGTGAACGAGCCCTTCACGTGTCCGAACAGCTCGCTCTCCAGGAGGCTCTCGGGCAGCGCTCCACAGTTGATCGAGAGGAAGGGCCCGTCGGATCGGTCGGATAGGGAGTGGATGTAGCGGGCGACGATCTCCTTTCCGGTTCCACTCTCCCCCGAGATGAGCACCGTAGATTCGGTGGCCGCCACGGTCTCCGCGAGCTCGAGTACCTCGATGAAGCGCGGCGCGCCTCCCGTGGGTCGTGTCGTGCCGTCCCGCGTCCGATTCCGGATCTCCCTCTTGAGGCGCTTGTTCTCGACCTTGAGCTCACGGACCTCGGCCGCGCGCCGGCAGATCGCGAGCAGCTCATCGTTCGCGAATGGCTTCTGCAGGTAGTAGTAGGCGCCCTCGTTGACCGCCCGCACCGCGGACTGGAGAGATGCCTGGGCGGTCATGAGGATGACCGCGATCTCGGGGTCCACGCGCCGGGCCTCGGCGAGGACCTCGAGCCCAGTGGCGCCGGGCATCCGGATGTCGGTGAGAACGATGTCGGGGCGCTCGTCCTCGAGCGCGGCCAACGCCTTCGGGCCGGAGTCGGCTACGGCGACGTCGTATCCCTCGCCCCGGAAGAGGATCTCCAACGTGTCGAGAATGGCCGTCTCGTCGTCGACCAGCAGGATCTTCACTGAACCGCCCCCGTCGTCTCCACTCCGGCAGCGTCGGGGGCGCCCGGAAAGAAGATCACGAACTCCGCTCCGCCATCGTCGCTCCGCTCGACGAAGGTGGCCCCCGAATGGGTCTCGACCGCACGGTGCACCACCGCGAGGCCGAGCCCGCTCCCACCGCTCTTCGTCGTGTAGAACGGGTCGAAGATGCGTCCCCGATCTTCCGGGGCGATGCCCGGTCCGCTGTCACCCACCGCGAGACGAATCGGACTTTCGATGTTGGTTCCCCGCGGTCTAAGACGATCGCGCTCGTCCTCGAGCGAGACCACCACCCGCCCGCCGGGTCCGGCCGATTGGGCGCCGTTGAGCACCAGGTTGAAGAGCGCCCGATGCAGGAGGTCCGCGTCCCCGATCATGTGGACCGGCCCGTCGCCGAGATGCGCGACGACGTCGACGTCCTCGAGGTCGGGGTGCTGCTTCACGACGAGGAGGCACGCCCGAACGAGGGCGTGGACGTCGATCCGCTGCCGCGCGGCCATGCCCAGGCCGGAGTAGTCCAGGAACTCCGAGAGGAGACGGCTCAGCCGGTCCGATTCTCCAAGCACCAAGCGCTCCAGGACTTCTCGGTCGTGATCGGAGAGTCGACCATGGCCGAGCTGTTCGACCGCGCTTCGGATGGAGGCGAGCGGATTCCTGATCTCGTGCGCGAGCGACGCTGACAGCGTGGCGACGGCCTCGAGGCGCTCGGTGCGCACCTTCAATTCATCCAACCGCTCCAGATTCGTGATGTCCTGGAACAGGGCGGTCGCCGAGGGGGGTCGACCGTCGCCGCGATCCAGGACGGCCGTGCTCACGCCGAGCTTGATCGTGCGGGTGGGGGAATGCGCCTCGACACGCCCGCGGGAAACGGCGGTGCGGCGTTCGATAGCCTCGCGCAGCATCGCCCCGAGGGTGGGCGCGACGTGATCTAGCTCGTCCAGCACCTCTCGTCCCAGCAGCCTTTGGAGCGGTATGCCGAGAAGCACCTGGGCGGCGGAGTTCGCATAGGCGAGGCGGCCGTCCCCGTCCACCGTGATGACCCCCGTGGAGAGGTTGGCGAGGATGTCACCCGTATCGAGGCGAAGCTGGTGCAGCTCCGACGCGACCGCGCCGAGCGCGAGACCGGCCCTGCGCAGTCGATCACCGAGCAGGCCCGTGATGAGCGCGACTATGGTGAAGAGGGCGATCCGGAGAGCGACGAAGACCGTGAACGTCTCCTGGAACCCCCATACGAGGTCGGCGAAATACAGGATGCTGACCAGGCCCCCGATGAGAACGCCGCCAGGAAGCGGAAGCAGCAGCGCGCCCGCGCTGATGACCAGGATGTAGACCGAGGCGAAGCCGCTGTCGGGACCGCCGGTAAGGTGGACGATGCCCGTCACGATGAGGGCGTCGAGCACGACCTGCGCGTAAAGGAAGTTCTCGTTCGGCTCGTGCCGCGTGAGGTGCGTGTACCAACCCGACCACGCCGTCACGCCGACCGCGAGGGTGAACATCACGGTCACGATGAGGGTGTCCGCCTGGTCGACCTCGAACCAGAGCCGCAGGGCTGCGACCAGGATGCCAGTGACCAGCGTCAGGCGGCCGAGATACAGCCAGCGGAGAAGGTCGGCGCGCCGGAGGCCCGGCTCGGTACGTGGGTCCGGTTTCGGCGCGAGGGCCAGCTCTGGCACGCTCAAGTTGCTCCCCGCGTTTCGGGGGATGGGATGGGCGCTTCGACGCGTCGGACACGCAATCGATCCGTCCGTGGTACGGTATGCATAGAGCCTCGCAAAGTGCAAGGCTTACGTCATGGCAGATTGCAAGAGCACGACCCCGCGCCCAACGGCTCGCTGGCCCCTCCTCCCGGCGGACTCCACATTGCTCGTCATGCACGCCCTGCGCCGAATGGCCGGAGCCGCCCTCCTCGTGGCGGCGTACGCTCCGCTGCACCGACTGCTCGACACCGACGCGACCGGGCCCGCGGGGGCGGCGACTCTGGCGGCCGCCGAGGCCGCGTGGACGCTCGGCCTGTCGGGGACGGTGATCGTTCTCGCCTTCGCATGGGTGTTCACCCGTATGGTCCCCGCGGGCACCGACGGCGACGAGCGGATAGCCACCTGGCGGGCGCTGCTCGAACGCCCCCGCCCGGTCGTTTTCGCCTCCCTGATGGGCCTCGCTGCGACGACGCTCACCGTCGTCGTCGCGCTCGGTGTGCACGAGGGCGCGCCGAGCTCCGTCGACGAGATGGTCCAGCTCCTCCATGCGCAGGCGGTGGCCGCCGGGCGGCTCACGGTTCCGGTCGAGGGGTCGGTATCCGCCTGGGTCGTACAGAACGGTGTGATCACGACCGACGGCTGGACCTCGATCTACCCCCCACTCCACACGCTCGCTCTGGCAGCGGGGCTCACCGTGGGTATGCCGTGGCTCGTGGGTCCGCTCGCCATCGGGACGGCGACCGCGCTCTCGACCAGCTCCGCGGAGCGGCTGGTCGGAGTCGTCCCGGGCCGGATGGCGGGTCTCCTCCTGACCGTGTCCCCCTTCTGGCTCCTCCTGGGAAGCACGCACTCGAGCCACGCCACCGCGGCGGCCGCGATCTGCCTCGTGTTGTGGACGGCCCTTCGCGCGACGAGCGGGGGGCTGGGTTGGGCGGTCGCGGTAGGGGCGGCCCTAGGCGCCGCGGTCGCGGCCCGGCCGCTGGTCGGCCTGGCGTGCGGCTCGGCGGTGGTCGTGACCCTCTGGGCGTCGATGATGCGATCCGCACCGAAAGCGACCCTGCGGCGTCTGGGCGCCGTCGTCGTCGGAGGGGCACCCTTCGCGGTCCTGCTCTTCGGATGGAACGCCGCCCTCCACGGCCACCCGCTGCGTCTCGGCTATACCGCCGCCTTCGGTGATGCTCATGGACTCGGGTTCCACATCGATCCCTGGGGCAACCGATATGGGCCCCTCGAGGCTGTGGCGTACACTGGAGCCGATTTGGTTCAGCTCGGCGTTCGGCTCTTCGAGTCGCCGCTGCCCACCCTCGCGGTGATCGGCGCCGCCCTCCTGCTCCGACCACTACGTGCTGGCTCCGCAGTCTTCGTCGCGTGGGCAGCCGCGGGAATCATCGCGAATGCCGTCTACTGGCATCATGGCATCAACTTCGGCCCCCGAATGCTCTTCGAGACCATTCCCGCTTGGGTCGTGCTCTTCACCACCAGCGCGGCGGCCCTCCTCGAGGCCCCTGCTCGGGGAGCGGGCCGAATCGACGCGAGCCCGACGGCCCCTCGCTTCACGCGGTGGAGCATCGGAGTCGCCGTGGTCGGGGGCCTCGCGCTGGCGCCGAGTGCGATCCTCGCCCCCACCGCCCGCGCGCCGCAAACGACGGTGCCGGCACCACCCTCCCGGCCCGCCATCGTCTTCGTGCACGGCACATGGGCCTCAAGGATCTCCGCGAAGCTGGCCGACGCGGGCATGCGGCGGGACTCCATCGAGACGGCTCTGCGGAGGAACGACGTGTGCGCGGTCGACCGGTACGCGAGATGGCGCGGCGGAGAAGCTCCGCCGGGTCCGGGTCCGAGCCTGGACCTGGAGCCGGCGGCGGGCACCCCGCCGGGCCTCGCCGCACGGGCGCTCTCCCCGGGTAACATGGTCCGCGTCGGATCGATGCTCGATCACGACGCCGCGTGCATTCGTGAGGCGCGGGCCGACCGTCTGGGTGTGCTCGAGCTGGAGCTCGTCGCATGGCGCTTTCCCCCGCTGCCGCGTGCCACGATCCGGGTCGCACGTGACTTGGGTCCGGTGGCCAACCTGCGACTCCTGCGCTCCGCCGGGGCTACGCCGTACGTCATGATCGACACCGGGAGAGAGAGCGGTCCGCTGCTGCTGGACTACGACACGGGCATGCAGCTTCTGTGGGGGGGCGCCGCGGCGGCGGCGGACGAGCCTCCCTACCGCTGATCGGGGCGCGGCACGCGCCGAATCTCACGGGCCACCGAATACGAGGCTCCACCCAGGCGACCCACCGGCCGGAGGTCCTCGGGCAGCACCATCATCGTTTCGTCCTCGAACCGGAGCCGGCTCGAAAGTCGGACGCCCACGACCTCGGCGACGACGAGCGTATTGGGGGCCCCTCCGAGATCGACCTCCTGGCGCACCTCGCACTCGAGGATCGCGGGGCACTCGGCGACGTAGGGTGCGTCCACCCTCTCCGATTCGACTGCGGTCAAGCCCACGAGCGCGAACTCGTCCACACCGGGGGGAACGGACGCCGACGACTCGTTCATCTGCTCCAGCAGGGGCTCGGTCACGACATTGACGCAAAACGCACGCCGGTGGCGGATATTGACGAGGGTGTCCTTGAACCCGTCCCGGCGGTCGCCTATCGACACGCCGACGAGCATCGGCGAGATGCTCAACGCGGCGAAGTAGCTGAAGGGTGCGAGGTTCGCCACGCCGTCGGCAGCGCGCGTCGAGATCCAACCGATGGGTCGCGGAACGACCAGCGAGGTCATCAGCTGATAGCGATCACGTGCCGATACCGCCGACGGATCGATCACCCGCCCCGCGCCGAGCGGGGCGGCGGGCGCTGGCGGGACCCCCGGCTCCCGGGGCCCGTTTCCCTCGCTCAAGGATAGGCTCTTTTGCGGTGAGCGCTCAGCTTCCGACTGGAACGTCCAGGAGCTGACCCACGACGATATGGTTGCCCCGGATGCCGTTGACGTCGCGCAAGTCGTCGACCGTCGTGCCATGCCGCCGGGCGATCGTCCACAGTGAGTCTCCCGACCGCACCAGATACGCCGTGGTCCCGGAGATCGTGGCTTCGGACGTCGTGCTCACTGAGGCGGTGGCCACGGACGCGACGGCCGGGGATGGAGTGGCCTCGGACGCGCTCGCGACCTGGCTCGCCGCGAGGGTCTCCACGTAGGTGGAATACTGCGTCGGAAAGAGCGCCACGTGGTAGTGCCGGGGGCTCCGTTCCAGCGTCGCCTCCAGCAGTCCCTGCCGCTCCAAGCTCGTGAGCACGTTCTCCAACCAACGCCGGCAGGTCCGGTTCCAGCTGTAACGGAGGTCGACCGCCATGCCGGTGGGGTGAACCGACCGCGCGGATGCATTGTGTGGCTGGCGGGTCGCGGGGCGAGTGAGGCTCGTAACCACGAGCTGCTCGCCGCATGCGCGGCGATACTGTGCGCCCAGCCTGCGAAGAAACAGCTCCACTTCGGGTCGGGCGAATGGGAACGAGACGGCGTGGAGCGTGAAGTCGGGCGTGGCGGTCACCGGCACCAGCCAGCCCTGCTCCGCGAAGTAACCGACCCGCTGCGGCGTGTCGATGTAGGTGTAGTCGTGTTGGCGCGCGATCCCGTTCTGGCGGTCCATCGACGCCCTCGAACCCCTCAGGCTCTGAGCCTCGACCGGACTCGACACAGCGCCGTGAGACAGCACCACACCCAGAATGAGCGTGGCCGTCATCGAAGGTCGTAGGGGCCGGGGAACCGAGGGCATCTGATCGCTGGGGGCAGTCAGGAGGAGCACGAGGGGGAACTGCCTATTACTAAACACATGTTTTCAACAGCACAAGAATCTCCGCACGAAGTCAGCCAGTCGCCTCCGCATACCGTGCAGATACCTTGTCCCAGTTCACCACGTTCCAAAACGCCGCGAGATAGTCCGGCCGCCGATTCTGGTAGTTCAAATAATAGGCGTGTTCCCAGACGTCCACGCCGAGCAGCGGCGTGAGCCCCTGCATGTGTGGGCTGTCCTGGTTCGCAGTGGAGATCACCGAGACCTTGCCGCTCCCGCCCAAGCACAGCCATCCCCAGCCCGATCCGAACTGACTCCCTGCGGTCGACTCGAACTTCTCCTTGAAGTCGTCGAACGATCCGAAGGCGGCGTCGATGGCGGTGGCCAGATCGCCGCTCGGACTGTCGGCGCCCCCCGGCGTCATCACGTCCCAGAAGAGCGTGTGGTTCACATAGCCCCCTCCATTGTTGCGCACCGCGGTGCGAATGGAGTCGGGGAGCGCGTCCAGGTCCGAGACGAGGTCGATCGCCGACTTCGAGTGGAGGTCGCCGTGCCCTTCCAGGGCGGCGTTGAGCTTGCTCGTGTAGCCAGCGTGGTGCTTGCCGTGGTGGATCTCCATGGTACGCGCATCGATGTGCGGCTCCAGGGCTTTGTGTGCGTAGCCGAGATCGGGAAGGTCGAAGGGAT
>Ga0299906_10003744_pt1 | contig 12513 bp, 10 predicted proteins | sample RVTome_14_FD_200259 | JGI IMG/M metagenome (GOLD analysis project Ga0299906, IMG submission 200259) | Soil microbial communities from uranium-contaminated site in the Upper Colorado River Basin, Wyoming, United States - RVT145D125 (version 2) ...
TCGACAACTGGCGCTGGCGCGGCGTGCCCTTCTACCTGCGCACCGGCAAGCGCCTCGCACGCCAGCAGACGCTGATCGCCATCCGTTTCCGGCACGTGCCCCAGCAGCTGTTCCGCGAAACGCCGCTGGAGAACACCCGGCCCAACTGGATCGTGCTGGAGCTGCAGCCGAACGAGGCCATGCACCTGGAAGTGCACGCGCGCCAGCCCGGCCTGGGTCTGCACACCCGCATGGTGCGGATGAACGCCGGCTACCGCGCTGCAGGGGAGCGCCCGATCGACGCCTACGAGGCCCTGCTGCTGGACGTGGTGCGCGGCGACGCCACCAACTTCATCCGCTTCGACGAGGTGGAATGGGCCTGGCGCGTGGTGGACCCGATCCTGAAGTTCTGGGCGCAGGAACGCGAGTTCATCCACACCTACCCGGCCGGGAGCTGGGGCCCGGAAGAAGCCAACCGCCTGTTCGAGTGGGACTACCAGGCGTGGCGCAACGACCCATGACAGGTTGGGGTCAGGTCTATACTTTATAGTCAGACGACTATAAAGTATAGACCTGACCCCAACCGAGCGTCACCTCGAACACGCTGCCGCCGCCCGGGCGGGGTAGGCAACGCGCATCACCGCCGTGGTGGCGCGCGATCTGGCGCACCAGGGCGAGGCCGAGGCCCGCGCCGTCGCTGTCCGGTTTCACGCCCGGCAGGCGGTAGAACGGCTCGAAGATGCGGTCGCGCTCGGCCTCCGGGACGCCGGGGCCGCGGTCGGCGACCGTCAGGCGCGCCCCGCCCGCGGAAAGCGGTTCGACCGCCACTTCGACCGCTGCACCGGGTGCGTGGCGCCGCGCGTTGTCCAGGAGATTGCGCACCAGGCGGCGCAGCAAGCGCGCTTCGCCCTGCACGGTGACCGGCCGCCCGCTCACCTCGATACCGCAGGCCGCGGCTTCCTCCGCCGCGAGCGCCAGCAGGTCGACGGGCTCCACCTGTAGAGACCGGCCTGCATCCAGGCGGCTTGCGAGCAACAGCTCGCCAATCAGCGCGTCCAGTTCCCCGACATCGTGCGCCAGACGCGCGCGCAGCTCGGGCCGCGCATCGCCCGGGAGCAGCTCCAGCGCCATGCGGATGCGGGTGAGCGGCGTGCGCAGCTCGTGCGACACATGGGCGAGGAGCGTCTTGTGCGCGCCGACGAGCTTCTCGATGCGCTCGGCCGCGCTGTTGAAACTGCGGGCGAGCGTCGCGACCTCGTCGTGGCCCTCGATGTTCACGCGGGCGGTCAGATCACCCGCGCCCAATGCTTCGACGCGCGCCTGCAGCCGCTCCAGGCGGCCGGTGATACGCCGCACGAGCGGATAGCTGCCCACCGCGATCGCCAGCAGCATCAGCGCCAGCGCGACCAGCAGTCCGAAGGGACGATGGCGCTGGTGCGTACGTGCCACCACCCATCGGCCATCGGGCAGCTTGAAAGCGAAGGTCGGCCCCGCACCGCGGCCGCGCATCCAGTGGCTGCGGCCGCGGTCCGGCGAGGGCGCCGGCAGCAGCGCGCCGGCGGTGGCGATGAGCGCGCCGTCGGCCGCGCGCAGGTTCAGATCGGCGTTGAAGACCCGCGCCAGCTGCGTCAGCTTGTCCCGGGCTCGATCCGCCTCGGCGGGCATGGCGTCGCCGAGCAGCAGCGCGATGCCGTCCAGGGAGCGCGTATCCTGCCCGTTACCGGGCATCAGCCACCAGGCCAACGCGACGAGCAGCCCGAACAGCAGCAGGACGCCAAGGAAGGTCAGGTAGATCTGCAGGTAGAGCCGCCGCATCACGCCCCGTCCTGCCGCTTGGCGAACAGGTATCCGGCCCCGCGCACGGTGATGATGCGGCGCGGATGCTTGGGGTCGTCCTCGATCGCGGCGCGGATGCGGGAGACATGCACGTCCAGGCTGCGGTCGAAAGCATCCGACTGGGCGCCGCGCAGCTTGTCCATCAGCGCGTCGCGCGACATCACCCGTCCGGCGTTCTGTGCCAGCGTCCACAGCAAGTCGAACTGATAGCTGGTGAGAGGGCGCTCCTCTCCGTCCACGCGCACTGCGCGTGCGCCGCGGTCGACCTCCAGCCGTCCGAAGCGCAGCACCTCGCCGCGCGCGCCCGCGCCGCGGCGCCGCAGGATGGCGCGCAGACGCGCCGCCAGCTCGCGCGGGTTGAAGGGCTTGGGCAGGTAGTCGTCGGCGCCGAGCTCCAGGCCGACGATGCGATCGGTTTCTTCTCCACGCGCGGTCAGCATCAGGATCGGCAGGTCGGACTCGGCGCGTACGCGCCGGCAGACTTCGAAGCCGTCCGCGTCCGGCAGCATCACGTCCAGGATCAGCGCGTCGAGGGCTTCCTGGCGAAGCAGCGCCAAGCCCTCGCCCGCGGTGCCGCGCACGCTGACGCGGAAGCCCAGCGTGCTCAGATACTCGCTGAGCATCGCGGCGAGGCTGGCGTCGTCCTCGATGATCAACAGGCGTTCGGCCATGACAGCAGATGCCCTGCACGCAAGGCCCGGCTCTGGAGGCGGGGCCGCAGTTGTCCTGCGGGCCATTCTACCGGGCGTCTGGTCACCCCCTCCCGATCCTCACCGGGCGCGGGAGAGGTCGGGAGCCGGGTTAAGGGCGAGTGTCAGTGGCGGAACTGCTCGGCGAGCTTCAGCAGCTCGGCGCGCTGCTCCGGCGTCAGCGCATCGGCGCTGTCGGCCAGCGCCGTGACGATGCGGCTGGACGCCTGCTCGGCGAGCTGCAGCTCCGCGCGCCGCAGCTCCTCCAGCGCCGCGCGATCCACCGTGGGCTCGGCGAGCGCCGCCGCGAAAGCATCGCGATGCTGGCGGTGGCGGTCCCGCAGGGGACCGAGATCCTGCAGCGCCTGACCCAGCACGCCCTTGACCTGCTCGCGCTGCGCGTCGGTGGCTTGGATCCGGTTCAAGACCCAGTCGGCGGCGAACTCGAGGCGATCGCGCTCGGCTGCCGGGTTCATCGCGTGCGTGCGGCAACAGCCGCGGCCATGCCAGCCGCCCGGCCCGTCGCTGTGCGACCAGGCGCTCACGGCGCCGGCCAGCAGGCCGCCGACCACGCCGCCGGTGAGAAGACCGGCGAAAAAGCGCCGGCGGTTGCCGCGCGGGCCCGGCGTCCCGGCGGTCGGGCTGGATTCGGAGGGGGTGTTGCGATTCTGCTCGCTCATTGCATGCTCCTGGAGTAGGGTCCGGTTCGCCGCACCGTGCGGCGACGGGACCATGCTAGGAGCACGCAGTTGCGCGAGCGTGTGCCGTGCGTAAAGTTGTGTAAAGAGACGCCGCAGCAGGCGGTTAACTTTCCACCACCGGCTCCACGTAGATCTCGACGCGCCGGTTGGCCTGCCGGCCCGACTCGCTGGTGTTGCGAGCGGTGGGCTGGCTCTCGCCCTTGCCCGTAGTGGCCAGACGCATCGGGTTGACGTTCTTCGACTCGAGGTAGCGCGCGACCGACAGGGCCCGCCCCTCGGACAACCGCTGGTTGTACGCCTCGCCGCCGGTGCTGTCGGTGTGACCGACCACCGTCAGCGTGGTCTTGCCGTAGCGGATGACCACATCGGCGACCTTGTCCATGGTGCTGTGGAAGCCGGCCTTGATCTCGGTGGAATCCACGTCGAACGCGGTCTGGTTGGTCATGGTGATGCGCACCACGTTGTTGGAGAGCTTCTCCACGCGCGCCTGACCGTCCTTGATCTCCTTGGACAGATTCCTTTCCAGGTCCTTCTTCTGGCTGTCCATGTACGCGCCCACCGCCCCGCCGGCCAGGCCCCCGCCCACCGCGCCGATGACCGCGCCCTTGGTGCGGTTCTTCTTGTACGCCACCGCCCCGACCACCGCGCCGCCGACCGCGCCGACGATAGCCCCGGTCTCCATCCTGGTCATCGGCCGCTTACCGGTGGCGCTGCCTTCGCTCGCACAGCCCGACACAACCACGGTCGCGGCCAGGATGGCCGCCATATATCGCTTCATGTTTGCCTCCAACGGGAAATCGACCGCCGGCGACGCATCGGACAGAACGCGGTCTGACCCGGCATTTGGTGCCTGCCGGTAGCAATATCGGTACCCGCGGCGGGCGGGTCGCTGGGGGCCGGTGCGTCGCCGGCGGGATACGCCGGCCGGCGCGTCAGGTCTTAGGCTTCCAGTCGCGCGCCATCTGCTGCGCCTTGACCAGCTGGTCGGGGCTGAGCTTGCTGGCGATGTATTCGCGCTGGCGCTCGGCGGTCGTGCGCTCGTCGCCGGAGAGCTGCGCCGCGGCGAGGTTGCTCCACATGTGCGCCTTGAGAAGGTCCTTTTGACCGTTTTTCTCGTCCGATAGCAGATAGCCCAGCGCGAGCTGCGAGCGCGCGTCGCCTTTGTCCGCCGCCAGCTCATACCACTTGACCGCCTGGGCCGGATCGGCGATGACGCCGTGCTTGCCGCTCTCGAGAATGTAGCCGAGCAGGTATTGAGCGTAGGTGCTGCCGTTCTCCGCCGGTTTCTGGTACCACTTTGCCGCCTGGGCGTAGTCCTGCTGCACCCCCTGCCCAGAGAAGTACAGCGCCCCCAGGCTCTCCTGCGCGCCCGTCACGCCCTGCTCCGCGGCCTTCTGATACCACTGCGCCGCCTCGCTGAAGTTCTTGTCCTGCTCGAGCAGGTAGCCAAGCATGTACTGGCTTTGCGCGTCGTTCAGCTCGCCCGCCTTGCGGAACCATTTCGCCGCCTCGGCGTCGTTCTTGGCGGCGCCGCTGCCCTGGTAGTAGGCCCAGCCGAGCAGCGCGTACACCGAGGTCTCTTCTTTTTCCGCAGCTTTCAGATACAGCTCCAGCGACTTCGCTTCGTCCTTCGTCACGCCGCGGCCCTGCGCGTACAGGTAGCCCAGCCCGCTCATGGCGCGCGCATCGCCCTGATCCGCCGCCTTCTGGTACCACTTGGCGGCCTCGGCGTAGTCCTGCTGCACTCCGCGGCCGTAGTCGTAGCAATAGCCCAGCAGGTACTGGGCGAAGGGCCGTCCCGCCTCGGCCACCGGGCGGTTCCACTTGACCGCCTCGGCGTAATCCTGCACTACGCCCTGGCCGAAGAAGTACATGCGCCCGAGCGCCTCCTGCGCGTCGGCGTTGCCGCCCTCGGCAGCGATCTTGTAGAACTCCGCGGCCTGCGCCGGGTCGGCCGCCACGCCCTTGCCGAAGTCATACAGATAGCCGGCGAGAAAGGCGGGATACACCTTCCCCGCCTTCGCCGCCCCCGCGCACATCTTCGCGGCCTCGATCTCGTCCTTGCGGATGATGTTCTCGCCGAAGAAGTGGGCGGTGCACAGCTTCTCCATCGCCTCCGGATGCGCCTGTTCGGCCGCCTTGCGGTACCACTTCAGCGCCTCGGCGTAGTCCTGCACCGTGCCGCGCCCGAGATTGAACGCCTCCGCCAAATAGAACTGCGCCTTCGCATCGCCGGCCTCGGCATCCGGCTTGAACTGGTCGAACGCCGTCCGGTAGTCGCCCTTGTCCCAGGCCTCCACACCGGCCTGAACATCGGCCCAGGCCTCGCCCGCGAAGGCGAGAAGAATCGCCAGGGTCGCACCCGCTCGCATCACTCTCCTCCGATTCGCCATGTCCTCGTGAGCGACCGCGCCGGGTTTCCGATGATCACGAGGTTGCCGATGATCGTGGCGGGCCGCTGCAAAGACGCAGATGATAAACCGAATCGAGGACGCGCTCGCAGCGCGCCCGTCGTGGCAGGACGTCAGACAAGGTGCATCGGGCGCGGCGCGAGCCGGTTTCTTCGACAGCCTGTTAGTATGCGGGCCTGCCGGTCGCACACGGGAGGGAGGAGAACCATGGAAGGGACTCAACCTGCACCGCAAGCCGCCGAGCGCCCGCTCGGGCACTTGGCTCCGCTCAAGCTCGCCGCCCTGCCGGTCTATCTCGGGCTGTTCGTCTACATCGGCCCGGGCATCCTGTGGGCCGCACTCGCACAGGGTTCGGGCGAGCTGATCTGGTGGCCGTATATGACCGCCAAGTATGGGACTGCGTTTCTCGGCCTGCTGATCATCGCGGCGCTGCTGCAATACTGGCTCAACCTCGAGATCTGCCGTTACACCGTCGTCACCGGCGAGACGCCGATCACCGGCTTCGGCCGCATCGGCCGCTGGCTGGCGTGGTCGGCGTGGATCCTGGTGTTCGTCGAGAACATCTGGTTCGGCGCGTACGCCTCGGCGGGGGGCACCGCGCTGGCCGCGCTCACCGGCTTTCCCGCGGGTTGGACGCCGCGCGGACAGTCGCTGTTCTGGGCCTACCTGACCATCTCGATCTACCTGCTGGCGCTGGTATTCAGCCGCGTGGCCTACGCCGCGGTGGAGAAGTTCTCCATGGCGATCGTGCTGATCACCATGACCGGCATCATCTTTGCGGTGTTCCAGCCTAAGGTGCTCGCCACCGCCGGCGAGTTTCTCCCGGGGCTGCTGCCCCATCTGCCCGGCGAGGTCCCCAACTGGGACCCGAAGGACTGGAACACGTTGGTCACCTGCATCGCTTTCGCCGGCGCAGGCGGTTTCGGACAGCTGTTCCTCGCCTACTGGATGCGCGACAAGGGCGTGGGCATGGGCCACATCGTCGGACGCGTCACCTCCCCCATCACGGGGAAGCCCGAGAGCATCCCCGCCACCGGCTACTACTTCGCCGACACCGAGGAGAACAAGCGCAACTACAAGGGCTGGGTGCGCTACTTCAGCATCGAGAACGCGATCGGCGTGGGCCTGAATCTGCTCACCACCATCATCATGTGCTGGCTCGCCTTCGCGCTGCTGTTGCCCACCGGCACGGTGCCCGAGGGCTGGGACATCGCTGTGGTGCAGTCCGCGTTCTTCGAGGTGGCCTGGGGCGACGTCGGCAGAGCCCTGTTCCTGATCGTCGCGGCCGCATTCCTGTGCGACGCCTGGCTGCAGCTCACGGACGGCTTCTCGCGCATCCAGGCCGACTTCTTCTACTCGAACTTCAAGCGCGCGCAGAAGCTGCACTACCGCACCTGGTACTACATGTTCGTCGGCATTTTCACCGCGCTCACCACGGTCACCATGCTGCTGGCGCAGCCCGACACCCTGATCATCATCCGCGGCGTCGTGGCGTTCCTCGCCATGGCCATCATCGCACCGGCGTTCGTGTACCTGAACTACGTGATGCTGCCGAAGGTGTTCCCCAGCTGGGTGAAGCCGCACCCGGTCACGCGGGCGCTGATGCTGCTGTGCACGGCGACCTACGTCGTGATGGCGGTGGGCTATGTGGTGATCAACTGGAGACAGATCCTGGCGCTGCTGGGCGGTTAGGCGGAGGCCAAAGCGGGCGGTGGCAGCGAATGGAGGGAGGTATGGGCTCGGCGGTTGCTGACAGGCCGGACCGGGCAGACCGGGAAGCTCGAGTCATGGCAGCGCTGGCCAGCATCGCCGGCATCCGCTTCCGCCCAGCGCAGATGGGATCTTGCCGCTTGGTGTTGTTCCTGATTGCCGTCGCCGGGCTGGCCATCGTGTCCGCTCCCGCGGAGGCGCAGACGCAGCTGCAATACCAGAAGCGCGCGAATCGTTACGAGGGCGTGCGTGCGCGCCCGGTGTCCGGCTTCGACATCGAGCTGCTCGCCGCGCAGGTGGCATACGCCGACGACCCCGAGAAGATGGGCGAGCGCTTCCACATCCGCTTCTTCCTGGCGCGTCCGCGTGCGGCCCACCTGGTGGTACGGGAGCTGGACTACCGTTACTTCTACTGGCTCGACAAGGTCGAGCCCGAATCGCCGTGGCGCACCGGCTTCGCGAACGTGTTCAGCTGGTCGACCGCCGAGGTCGTGCGGCAGCTCGCCGACCTGCGCATCTCCGATCTCGGTGTGGTGGTGCGGCTGGACCGCGACGCGCCGTCGGCAATCGAGGAAGTGGCGCCGGCGCTGTTCTACCAGTCGCAGTTTCCCAGCGGAATCCGCGGCTATGTGTTCCATTTCAAGCTGCGGGAGGACGCGATGCTGAAGGCTTCGATGTTCAAGGAGGCAGGCACAGCGCCGGTGTGGTCTGCGCCGCTCGCTCGGCGCACCGCCGGCCGGCCGTTCCCGTACAAGTGGGACCTCGCCGCGGGCGGTGCGCCGGAAGGCGCGTACCGGCTGGTGCTGTCCGGCTATCTGCTGAACACGAACGATCCGATCAGCCAGGTCGTGAAGTTCTACCATCGCCCGCAGGTGCGCTGACGATCGGGATGGTTCGCATCTTCATCAGTTACGCGAGCGAGGATCGCCCGAGCGCCGAGCGGCTGGCGCACGCCCTGGCGGCGAACGGCTTTACGGTGTGGTGGGACCGCAAGATCCCGCTGGGCAGCTCCTTCGACCAGGTGATCGAAGACAACCTGGCGCAAGCCGACTGCGTGCTGGTGCTGTGGACGGCTTTTTCCGTGCAATCGAGGTGGGTTCGCGCCGAAGCATCGGAGGCCGCGGCGCGCGAGGTGCTGATCCCCGTGCTGATGGAGCCCGAGCTGAGGCTTCCCCTGGAGTTCCGGCTGCTGCAGGCGGCCAACCTGTCGGACTGGTCGGGCGATGCGCCGCATGCGGAGTTTTCCGGGCTACTCGCTCATATCGAAGCCCTGGGTCGCCGGACGGATGCCACGCAGGAGCGCCCCGGCCCGGCCGACGAGCGCACGGCGGCGCGCGAGGAGGCACAGGGCGCCGCCCGCCTGGACCAGCCGCAAGAGCCGTCACGGGAGCGGAAGAGCGCTTCGCAGCGGGAACAGCGGCGCATGCTGCGGCGGCTCGGCCCGGCCTTGATGTTGCTGACGCCGGGCGTCGTGATTCTGGTCGCAGCCATCGCCGCAACGATCTGGCGCGTGCCGACGCGGCTGCAGCTCGATCTCGTCATCGACCGGATCGCGTTCACGCTTGCCGGCGAGCGCCCGGTCGACATGCCGGCGCGGCCGCTCGGCTTCCGCACGCTGAGCGTCGAGAACTTCGATCGGCTGACGTTCACCCCCGACCGGGTAAGATGGATCGACCGTGCGCCCGAGGCTTCCCGCATGCTGCGCAGGGCCGCCACCGTGGTTCTGAACAGCGCCGCAGACGAGACGGCGGTAGTGATCCTGGAAGGCGCGGGACGCGGAACCGGTGCAGCCGGCGCCGGGCGCCTGCAGCCGCTGGCGATCGCGCCCGGCAGCCGGGTGATCCTGACGACGAGTTCGGACGCCTCGAATCGCCTCAGTCTGAAGGTGGAAGGACAGCCATTGGACACCAACGTCCTGCCCGCCGCGGAGCTTGCGCTATCCGCGACCAACGTCAGGCTCGACGAATCCCCGCCCCCGGCGCGGGCGGCCGGTGCCCTGACGCTCGCATTCTCGCTGCCGGAGGATCGTCCGTTCGTCGAGCTGCAGGGCGCGCGCCGCTGGTTCGCTATCACGGCCACGCCGAGCGCGCCGTCCTCTCTCGCCTTGCTCGACGGCGCCGGCGTGAACGGCGTGGAGTTGCTCAAGCAAGGTGCGGGTGGAACGGTCGAGAGCGCCATCATCGCGAACGGCGAGATCCGCTATCCGCAGCAGCCGCGGATCGCGCCGGTACACGTGGGCGCGCGCGACTTCGTCACGCTCGGGGACATGAACCGGACCACCATCACCCGCCTGGAGCTGTCGCCTGCGCACCCGGGCATGCTGCTGACCATGGACGGCGTGGTCACCGAAGCCGTCCTCGCATCCGGCGGGGTCGAGCGGGGCTTGCGCATCACCGCGCTCCAGCGTCTGTGGCACGAGAGCCGCGTCGGCGTCGCGTTGCTCGCCGGAGTCTGCCTGACCTCGATGCTTGCCGGGGGTTACCGGCTCTACCGGGAGTACACCACTGCATGAAGCATTCGGCTGCACGCAGCGCGTGCTGGTTGATGCTGCTGCTGATCGCGGGCACAGCCTGGCCGCAGGACCTGGACCGACAGAGAGCGGGAGTGGTCAAGGTGACATCGAAACTGGACGGCGCACGCAGGACCGGGACCGGCTTCATCGTGCACTTGGATGCCGACGCCGCTTACATCGTCACCGCCTCGCATGTCGTCGAGGGCGACAACCGTCCCCTGGTCGAGTTCTTCACGCGCCGCAACGCGACGGTCGAAGCGGAGACGGCGCGCATCGAGGGCGGCGACCCGCGCGGACTGGCGCTGCTGGTGGTGCGCGGCAAGGATCGGCTGCCACCCGGCATCGCCGCGCTGCCGTTGAGCAGCGGCGCCGACCTGCGCGGGGGCGAGTCGGTGACGACCATAGGCTTTCCCCGGGGCGGGGGAGCATGGGCGGTGGTGCGCGCCACCGTGGTTTCCCGCGAGGGTCGCGACCTGCTGCTCGACGGCAGCATCGACGAGGGTAACTCCGGCGGACCGGTGCTGATGGACGAGAGCGTGGTGGGGGTGGTCACCCTGCTCGACGGCAAGTTCGGCCGCGCAGTGCCGGCGGACCTGGCCAGGTTCGTCCTGGAAGGCTGGGGCGTGCGCCCGGACGCCACGCGCGCGGCGAAACGCGCACCCGAGCCGCCTGCCGCGCGCACGCAGGCAGCGCGCTCCGAGCAGACTCCGCGTCCGGACGCGAGCGTCGAGATCGCCCGCGTGGTATGCGAGCGCCTGCGCTCCGGCACCAGCTTCCGGATCACGTTCAACGGCCAGGCGCAGGGCCCGGCCGGCAGCGTCGTGCGCACGGCGCTGCTGCGCGCAGGCGAAGAAGTGTCGGCCCCCAAGACGGCGTGCCAGGACTGGAACGGATGCCGGCGCGGGTCGAGCGATCCGGGTGGTACCCGCTGGTCCGCCTCCATCATGACGCTGGTGCCTGCGCCGACGCACGCCATGGTCGCGGTCTTGCCCGCGGGTGCCACGCCGGCAACGCAACCCTACGCCACGCAGCGGGTCGACCTGGATTGCTCGCGCTACTGAAACGGACCGCGCGACAGCGCGGGCCTCACCCCCGCAGCCTGCGTTGACGCCCGTACAGCAGCATCAGCCCGAGCAGCGTGAGCCCGAACACGATCTGGCGGCCGAAGGGCGGAATGTTCAATGTGGTGAGAATGCTCTGCAGCAGCACCAGCACGATCGCCCCCGCCATGGTGCCGATGTATCCACCGCTGCCGCCCGCGAGCGACGTGCCGCCGATGACCACGGCGATGATGGACGGCAGCATGTACTGATCCCCGGCGCCGACGAACACATATTCGGTGTAGCCGAGCAGCAGGATGCCGGTGAGGCCGCTCAACAATCCGCTCAGCGCGAACAGCAGCGCGCGCGTGCGCCGGACCGGAACGCCCGCGAGCGCCGCAGCGGCCTCGTTGGTTCCGATGGCGTACACATTGAAGCCGAACGTGGTCCGGCGCAGCATCAGCGTGAGCGCCACCCCGACCAGGATCCAGATGAACAGGATGCCGGGCAGGCCGAACAGGATCGGCTCGCTGACGATCCGGCTCAGCGTCGGCGCGGCGCGGCCGGACGGCACTCCGCGCGTGAGCAGGACCAGCCCGCCTTGCACCACGCCGAGCATGCCCAGCGTCATCACCAGCGGGGGAATGCGCAGAAGCGTGACGCCGAGGCCCGTGACCAGCCCGATGAGGAAGGTGGCGCACAGAACGAGCACGAGCGCCTGTGCGAGGTAGGCGTCCTCCTGCTGCATGATGTTGCCGGCGAGAAAGGCGGCGAACGAGAGGATGCCGCCGACCGACAAGTCGATGCCCTCGCGCCCGCCGAGAATGACCAGGTTCTGGCCGGCTGCCACCACGCCTAGCAGGGCGGCGATGGTGAGCAGGGTGACGATCTGGCGCGGCGAGGCGAAGCCCGGCGACAGCAGCTCGCCGCCGACGAGCAGCACCAGGATGGCGCTGACGGCGATCGACAGCGGCTGCTTGACGAGCGCGACGAGCCTGGACGCCGGCACGTCAATCCTGCCTGCCGCGCGCCATCACGACCCCGCCCGCGAGTGCGGTCAGGATGATCAACCCCTGGATCAGCCCCTGCCACTCGAACGGCAGCTGCGCGAAGAAGATGACGTTGTTGATCAGCCCGAGGATGAACGCCCCGAGGATGCTGCCCGCCACGCCGCCGACGCAGCCGCTGAGAGCAGTGCCGCCCAGCACCACCGCGGTCACCGACGACAGCGTGAGCGCGCCGCCGATCAGCGGATCGCCCGACGCCGTCTCGCCAACCAGCGCGAAAGCCGCGAGCGCTGCAAACAACCCCGAGATGGTGTAAGCAGCGAGCCGCACGCGCGCGACCGGCACGCCGGTCTGATAGGCCGCCTGCATGTTGCCGCCGGTCGCGCGCAGCGCCTGGTAGAAGCGCGTGCGGGCGACGATCGCCGCAAACGCGATCGCGGCGAGCAGGATCCACAGGACGGTGGGCACGCCGAGCACCGAGCCCGCGTAGGTCAGGTACAGGGCGGGCGGAACCTGCCTGCCTGCCTCCGGGAGCACCCACAACGCGAACCCGGCGAACACGATGCCGGTGGCGAACGTGGTGACGATCGGCTGGAAGCGCAGGTAGGCCACGCACAGGCCGTTGACT
>Ga0299906_10003745_pt1 | contig 12513 bp, 16 predicted proteins | sample RVTome_14_FD_200259 | JGI IMG/M metagenome (GOLD analysis project Ga0299906, IMG submission 200259) | Soil microbial communities from uranium-contaminated site in the Upper Colorado River Basin, Wyoming, United States - RVT145D125 (version 2) ...
CGAAGGATTAGTCGTAATACCGTCTAGTAGACCCATGTCGTTGTACGTTTTGATTGATGAAATGTTGGCAGTATCTAAAAAGATCTTCATTGTCTTTTCTTACCTATTACATCCTTTACGGCTTTTGCTATATTAATTGATGTTATGCCATGTTTTTCCAGTAATAGTGGAATTTCGTTGTCCCGCGCAGACTCGCCGAATTTGTCAAGTACACCGATTCTCTTAATGGGCACAGGATACGTTTCCGATATCACCTCAGATACTGCAGAGCCAAAGCCTGCCATGACGTTATGCTCCTCACATGTTACTATACATCCTGTTTCTCTAGCTGATTTTTCCAATAGTGCAGCATCGATTGGCTTTATGCAAAAGCTGTCAATCACTCTGCAAGAAATTCCCTCCTGTTTTAGGGAGTCTGCTGCATCAAGTGCCATTTTGACGGTGATGCCGCAGGCAGTTATGGTACAGTCTGCACCCTCCCTTAATGTGATTCCTTTTCCGATCTCAAATTCTTGTGATTCAGAATGTACCAGAGGGGTAGCAGACCTTGCCATTCTCATATAGAACGGACCATACTTTTGTGAAATGATCCAGGTAAGCTTGCCTACTGCTACCGTATCGGCTGGAATCAGAACCGACATGTGTGGTATTGCCCTCATAATTGCAATGTCTTCTATTTGCTGGTGAGATCCCCCGTCTGCCCCTACTGTTATTCCGCCGTGTGATACTACAAGTTTGACGTTTAGCCCCTTTTTGTCACTAGGTGACGGATACGCAATTGCGTTTCTTATTTGATCAACGCACCGGCCCGGCAGAAATATTGCATACGTGCTTGCAAAAGGAGTCTTGCCAGAAATGGCTAGTCCTGCAGCTACTGAAACCAGATTTGCTTCTGCAATTCCAACATTAAAGAACCGTTCTGGGAATTTTTTTCCAAAATCAGCTGTCTTAAGGGAGTCTGATGTGTCTGCACCCAAGACAACAACGTTTGGATTTTCCTGACCAATGTCGATTAGCGTCTTGCCATATGTGGTACGCATATCAGTCATCGGTACGCTCAAGTGTAGCCAAGCTCCTTTGCAATCACATTTAGCTGGTTTCTTTTTTCTCCAATTGTGTGAAGCTCAATCCATTTTGCAACTAGTTCCTTTCCGCCAAGCTCAAATGCCTTTTGGATGAGTGTTTTGCGTCTTGCGTATGCCACTTTGTGCCTAAACTCCCTGATTATTTGGCGCACATCAGCCTGCCCAATTATTGCGCTCCCCCCAACGAATGCTCGTGCGCCATCTGCAAAACACGCACCGATATTATCCAGTGTGACACCGCCGTCTGCTTCTATGTATCCATCAAAGTTATTTTCAGACAAAGTCTTGGCAAGCCTTTGTGTTTTTTCATGAGATGACTCGATGTATTTTTGGCCAGACTTTCCAGGGATTACCGACATTACAATGACTTGATCAAGCTTTGGTATGAACTGCTTTGACCATTCAGGAAGCTCCGTGTCGGGATTTATTGCAAGGCCAACACCCACCTGACTAGCTTTTAGAATGTCGTGGATTTCGCCAAAGCTTGATGCATCACATACCTCGGCGTGGACCGTTATGATATCAGAGCCGGCATCCACATAATCCCGCACATGTTTTACTGGCTCGTTAATCATCAAATGAGCATCAAATGGAATTACAGTGATTGGTCTTAGCTCTTTTATTTTTGTGTGATCAAATGTTTTGTTTGGAACAAACATTCCGTCCATCACATCCAGATGGATATAGTCTGCGCGTCCGTTGACACATCTTTTTACCTCGTTTGCCAAATTGCTCATATCACCTGCAATGATTGATGGCGCAATCATGGACTGAGACTCAATTTCCATATCAATAATTGGGACAAATTCTTTTTTTGGGGCCTGGCCGTGCCACTTTGGATTGTCCTCCATGTGCTCAACTCCCTTTCCCTTAATGGTCCTAGACACAATGATTGTAGGAACACCTTTTGTCTGGATTGCCTTTTTTGTTGCAGAGTCAATCTGCTCTATTCTGTGTCCGTCAATTTCTATTACATTCCATCCAAATGCTCTCCACTTGTCTCCGACCTTCCATCTGCTTGCATCCCGCCACATCTCTGATATGTCGTCTCCTGATAGCACCTCGTCTAGCGGCATGACTTTTTCTGTGTAGGAATCCTGCTGGATGAAATTTCTATCCAAAAATGCGGTAAGGTTGTCGACTTTGTATTTTGCGCCAGCCATTGCAGCCTCCCAGACTTGGCCTTCGTCCGTTTCACCATCTCCTAAAACGGTAAAGATTCTAGTTGGTTTTTTATCGAGTCTGGCAGCAAGAGCAGATCCAATGGAAAATGACAGGCCGATTCCAAGTGATCCCCCACAAAACTCCACACCAGGACATTTCAAATCCGGGTGCCCCTGCAGCCTGCTTCCAAAGGCCCTAAGTGTGTCAAGCTCTGATGGCTCAAAGTATCCTGCAACTGCCATGTTTGAGAACAGTCCTGGCGAGGCATGACCTTTTGACAGTATTAGCTTGTCCCTGTCTTCCCAGTTTGGGTTTTTTGGATCATACCGAAGATACTTGAAGAAAAGACACCCCATGATTTCTGCCATAGAAAAAGAGCCGCCAGGATGCCCAGAGCCTGCAATCGATGTGGCACGAATCACTAGTTTTCGGGCCTTGCGAACATTTTTTTTAATTTGATAGTAATTAAGACCCATATCTAATCAAATTGCAAAATTGGTTGGTGCAACTGCCAGTTCATGATTTGAGACACCCGCTGAATTAAATAAAAAGCTATATCCTCAAAAGTTTAATCTCAAGGACTGCTATGTAGATCGTGGATCTGCAAGACATAGTTCCAGTTGTCATATATGACAATAGATGCTATCTGTGCATCCAGTTTGCCAGGGTAGTGAGCTTTTTGGCAAAAGGAAGACTGAACCTAGTTGGCCATTACACAAATCTTGGAGAAAAGCTCCGAAACCAGATTCTGGATTCATCTGCACTTGAGATGTTTTGGTTTGTTGATGGAAAAACAGCATATGGGGGAAGGGCCGCTTTGTGTCCGTTGTTCAGAGAGCTGACTAACGGAAGTGGAAAAAAGCTGCAGAAAACAGACGGTATGGAAGCCTGTGATGTGGAATGCAAGACTGCAAAGGCAGTCTTTGTGAGGTCTGCCAGTCTTTTGACACACAGCAAAACAATACCGATAAAATAATTCTAAAGGCCTAGATTTGAGGATTTTTCTTTTGCTTTTGTTATGGCTCGCGCGACAACAAATGTGATAATTACAGCTAGTATTGTCACTATTATGGCATAAATTAACATCGGCATGAACGTTTCTTGCTCGCCAAAAAACTCCTTAAAAAACGCCTGAATTGCCGCGTTCCAAGCTAGTGCTGCGACTAGACCAAAGGCGGCAGTGATTAGTGCGCTAAACTTGTCAAGTATTTCTTGGAACAGAGTTGGTGGTTTTTGCTTGTCTTCAGACATTTCATTGGCTTTTCTAAATTTTCATTAAAGCAAATCTAGTAAAATAATGTCAATTAATCAATCAAACTATCAGAATGTGGCAGAATCGAACACACTATATCATATAAGAAAAAATACCGCAGACAAACCATGGCACAAGACACACAGATCATATGCCCAGAAATAGATGTATGCAGAGAAGTCTCGCCGTCACTAATCAAGCATGTCTTGGTGCCATTTGACGAGTCAGAGATCTCGTATCACGCATTCGAGTTTGCGCTGGACTTGGCAAAAAAATACCGCGCAAAACTTTCCATCATCACTATAATACACAGCAACATTTTGGCAAGCTCGTTTCTCCAAATAAGCAGCCACCAAAAGATAATTGAGCGGCAAAAAGTCTCTGAGCTAAATCATTTATTCAAAATAATAGAGTCCATTTCAAAAAGGTTTGGCGTGCAGACATACACCAACATTGTGCTTTCCGGCAACGTATCTGATTCAATTGTGTCGTTTTGCAGCCAACAAAAAGTCAACCTCATAGTTATGGGAACTAGATCCCGTACAGGTCCAAGAAAATACCTAATTGGCAGTGTCGCAGTTGACGTACTTCAAAAGGCAAGCTGCCCAGTCGTTTTTGTAAAATGATTCAATCTGTTCCGTAGACATCCTTGTGTGTACCGACATATACAAAATAGATAGTTATTTCTTTTCTGTAAATGTCATAAATTATTCTGTATTTTCCAACATAAGCAGCATACATATTTTTTAATTGACCTTTCTTTGGTATGCCAAGCTTTGCCGGATCCTCACTGTGCTGGAGGTCTCTGATTACGTTGTACACACGTTTTTGTATTTCTAAATCTAGTTTTTGATATTGATGAACAAAGGTTTTTGCATATACAATCTTCCACAAATTATCTCAGTTTTCTTTTTTAGAAATGGAACGTAGAAATCCAAGGGCATCTTCTGGATTGTCAAATTTGTAGAGCTTCTCTTTGCCAGAAAGTATCCTTTTAACTACTGCCTCCTCTTTTGGATATAGTTTATCCGACTTACGCGTTTTTTGTTGTGTTTTAGACAATTACTCTTCTTACTCTTTCTTTATAATTAAGGATTTGTCGATTTGTACGATGACTAAATTAAAAATTTAGTGGGAGTGTCCGCAACCACACGAATCATGTCCTTCGTGTCCATGTCCTTCATGTTCGTCATGACCCATGCTGTCTCCGTCCTTTTTGGCGCAAATGTTGCACTTGTTGTACCCCATAGGCGAGAAGAAGCTTTTTCCGCACGAGATGCATTTCATACTACTCATATAGCTTCGTTGAAGGTGCCACTATTTATCGATACGCTTTATTTTCGATAAAGCTATAATATCCAAAAAAATGTAGTCAGTTTGTGAGAATCAGAACAGAAAACACCGAGCCTGCAAAGAAAAAAACTCAGGCATTATGTTATTTTGTTGCAGAAAAATCAGACACCCCGTTTGGGTTTTCAAAAATTGATCAGAAATTATCTTCAACAGTAAAGCAGGCATGCACGGAAACCAAAGGAAAACTTGGCAGTATCTCCATTGTTCACACCCATGGTATGATTCCAGTCCAAAGAATCGTAATAGCCGGCCTTGGACCAAAGGACAAAATCACCCATGAAACAATAAGGCTAGTCTCAGGCAAAATCGCAAAAAAATCAAGCGATCTTGGGTTAGACGAGTTTTGTGTTGTTTCAAATAATTTGCCGCCAGGCTCCAAAATTGCTGCAAACGCAATTGTGGAAGGAACAAAGCTTTCACTATACTCTTTTGACAAATACAAAAAAGAAAAAAAATCAAAGCATCCAAACCTCACAATTTTAGTCTCAGATTCTGCAAAAATTTCAGATATCGTATCAAGGGCACAGGCTGTCTCAGAAGGAGTCATCTACACACGAAGCATTGCTAATTTGCCTCCAAACGAATGCAGTCCAGCACAACTTGCAGGCTTTGCAAAATCGCTTGCATCTAAAAACAAGGTAAAATGTACAGTATTGTCAAAATCTGAGCTAAAGAAAAAAGGATTTGGGGGAATTTCCGCAGTAGGACAGGGAAGCAAAAACGAGCCAAAGCTGATTATTTTTGAATACAATGGAAAAAGAGGAGAGAAGCCAACCGTACTAGTAGGAAAGGCAGTCACATTTGATACTGGCGGAATTTCAATCAAACCTGCAGACAAAATGGATGAGATGAAGTTTGACAAGTGCGGCGGCTGCACCGTTTTTGGAATAATCAAGGCTGCAGCGGAGCTAAGGCTCCCAGTAAATCTGGTTGGAATCGTACCATCTGTTGAGAACATGCCGGGTGGCGAGTCGTATAGACCAAGCGATATCATTAAACTATACAGCGGAAAAACTGCAGAAGTTCTAAACACAGATGCAGAAGGAAGATTGATTCTCTTTGATGCGTTATCATATGGCATCAAGACATACAAGCCAAAAGAGATAATTGATTTTGCCACACTTACTGGCGCATGCATTGTCGCCCTCGGATCAAATGTAGCGGGGTTGATAAGCAATAATCCAAGACTTGCAGAAAAGCTAAAACAATCCTCAGAAAAAACCGGCGAGGAAATCTGGCAGCTACCACTAAACGATGACTACATGGACATGATAAAGTCAGATTATGCAGATATCAAAAATGTTGGCTCAGGTCGAGTTGCCGGCACCATTACTGCTGCTGCGTTTTTGGCAAGTGCCATAGAAAACACCCCGTGGGCCCACTTTGATATTGCAGGAACCGCATGGGTTCAGGGCGGCTCCAAAGACAAATCCTACAACCCAAAGGGTGCAACAGGATTTGGTGTAAGGTTGATTCTGGATTATCTTAGTAGCCCCTAGTGTTTCTGTCCGGTGTGCCAGTGTTTGGGTTTCTAAATCCGTGTTTATCCATCATGTGGTTTAGGAACCTAATGTCGTTTTCTAGTTCTTGTCCGCAAACAGTACATCGTGGCATTAATGATCTGAAAATTACATTGTTATATCATTATTTGTGATCTAAAATCACAATAACATCAATATCTATCTGTTCTATCTCGTTTGAATGGTTTTGCTCCGCGTGCGACGCCAAATCCCGTGAATACATCATCAATGTTTTTTTTCTTCAATATGCTAACTTGAACCCCATCGCCTTCTCGGAGTTTTTGTTCCTTAATCACTTTCTTTGGAATTATGATGCCAAAAGATGTCCCGATTCTTCTTATCTTAGCTGTAAACAAATTGTATATCATAATGCATTACAACGCCTAAAAACATTTTTTGCCAAAATCCAGAGGTTTTGGCCTCAAATTATTAAAAGATGCCAGCACTACTGCTTCCCAAGAGCTCTCGCATCTTAGTAGCACAGTAGCGATGTTGGGTTTGACTTCCAGGTTCGGAATGAGACTGGGTCGCGCCCCAACTCTGTGGCCGGCTTGAAGAAATTTCAATAAATGTTCTGTATTAAGATTACGACTCGCATACGGATTGAATATAAATTGAACAAATCAAGTATACCGTCATGACACATAGAGTCGCAGTACTAGACAAGGAGTTATGCCAGCCAAAAAAGTGCGGCCTAGAATGCATCAAGTACTGTCCGGTAAACAAGTCCGGAGCGGACTGCATCATACTAAATGAGGAGATAAAAAAGGCGCAAATAGACGAAAACCTCTGCAACGGCTGTGGAATATGCGTCAAAGTCTGCCCCTTTGAGGCAATCACAATTGTAAATTTGGCAACAGAGCTTGCAACTGACAAAATCCACCAATACGGGATGAACTCGTTTAGGCTGTATCGTCTCCCCACTCCAAAAAAAGGCGAAGTCGTCGGACTCCTTGGAAGAAACGGAATGGGAAAAAGTACCGTAGTCAATATTTTGTCTGGGAACATAAAGCCAAATCTCGGCAATTATACAAGCCCCCCAGAGTGGGATGAAATTTTAAAATTTTTTGCGGGAACTGAGCTAAAAGATCATTTTGAGAAAATAAAAAACCAAGACATCAAGGCCTCAATCAAGCCCCAACAAGTCTACAACATTTCCCAGATGTTTGATGGAACAGCAAAGGAGCTGCTCGACAAATATGACCAAAGGGATGCTGCCTCTGATCTCATCAAGCAACTTGACTTGGGAAACTCTGTAGAGCATGACATAAAGGAGCTGAGTGGTGGCGAGCTTCAGAGGCTGGCAGTTGCAGTAGCTGCAGTAAGAGAGGCTGATTTTTACTTTTTTGATGAGCCGTCATCATATAATGACGTATTTCAGAGAAGGGGTGTGGCACGGGTAATCCACGGCCTTGCCAATTTGGGCAAGTCAGTAATGGTAGTTGAGCACGACCTGACACTTTTGGATTTTCTTTCCGATTACATCGAGATATTGTACGGCGAGCCGGCAGCATACGGCATAGTCTCAGGAATTCTTTCAACAAAGGTTGGAATCAACGTCTTTTTGGATGGATACATTCCAAGCGAAAACGTCCGGTTCAGGGACAAAAAGTTCAGCTTCGATGTATCTACATCACATGATGATTTTGAAAAAGGTGATGTCGTAATTTCTTATCCATTGCTAAAACGCAACTATCCAGCATTTTCTGTGACAATAGAGCCTGGGCAGGTAAGAAAGGGAGAGGTACTTGGAATCATGGGTGCAAACGCACTAGGCAAGACAACGTTGATGAAGATGATTGCCGGAGTAGAAAAGCCAGACGAGGGAAGCATCGATAAGGCAGTCACGATTTCCTACAAGCCGCAGTACATCCCAAGTGACTATGACGTAGATGTCGTATCGGTACTAGAAAAGGCAAACGAGGGCCCAATTTTTGGAAGCATTGAAGAAGAACAAATAATCGACCCACTAAAAATCAAAAAACTCTACAACAAGTCAATTAAAAATCTCTCTGGCGGAGAATTGCAAAAGGTGGCAGTGGCAACATGCCTTCTAAAAAAAGCAGACGTATACGCACTAGACGAGCCTTCGGCGTTTTTGGATGTGGAGGACAGGATCGCGATTGCAAAATTCATTCAAAGGTTTGTGCGCTCTTTTGGAAAATCCGCAATCATAATTGACCACGACATACAGTTAATGGATTTGATCTCAGACGTGATGGTAATTTTTGAAGGAACGTCCGGACTTGAAGGACATGCTACAACACCACTCTCAAAGTCAGACGCAATGAACAGGTTTCTAAAATCCCTAGACATCACATTTAGGCGGGACGAGCACACTATGAGGCCCCGCGTAAACAAGGCAGAAAGCAGGCTGGACAAGCAGCAAAAAAACACAGGTCACTTTTACTACAAGAATTGACTCGGATGCTAAAAAAAGCACTGGAGGACGCGCTTACCGCCCAGGAAGCCGCAGAGCTGTATTCTGCGTTTGATCAGATTGGTGATATCATAATTATCAGAATTCCAGACTCGTTGTTATCCAAAAAGAAAGTAATTGGCCAGACCCTGCTTGAAACCGTTCACCCTGCGCGCTCTGTGTTTTACCAGTCCTCCGATGTCGAAGGCGATTTTAGGACAAGGAATCTTGAAGTCATCGCAGGAGAGGACAACACCGAAACAGAATACAAAGAGTTCGGATGCAGATTCAAAGTTGACGTAGAAAAGGCGTTTTTCTCGCCAAGGCTTGCAACTGAGCGAAACAGAATTGCACAACTTGTCCAAGACGGTGAAACAGTCATCAACATGTTTGGAGGTATTGGAATGTTTTCAATTGTTGCCGCAAAAAAGAAAAAATGCACCGTTTACAACATCGACCTAAACCCGTATGCCGCCAGGCTTTGCGAGCAAAATGTCAAGCTTAACAAAAAGCTTGCAGGACAAGTAATCTCAATTCAGGGCGATGCATCACAGGTCATAGAGGATCAGCTCCAAGACAAGGGCGACAGAACCCTCATGCTACTACCTGAGAGATCCGATGAGTTTCTGGCTTCTGCCATATCTGCTACAAAAAGCGGCGGAATAATCCATTATTATTCGCACCAGCATGCAGACAAGCGTCAGGATTCTGTGGAATTATCAAAACAGCATTTTTTGCAAGTTTGTCCAGTAAAATCAGAAATTTTGGGAGGACGTATGGTCAGAGCAGTTGGTCCCAGATATTACCAAACCGTAGTAGATGCCAGAATAACAAAATAGCTACTTGTCATCAGATAGAATGGATGATGGCGAGGGCTTTGTTGTTGCCATCATGTACCCAATCCATGAAATGACGCCCAAAATTCCGCCTGCCATCATCAACATGGATAGATGCAAAACAATTGGGCTCCACTCAGAGAGCATCAGCAAATACGCATACACAAAAAATGCCACAATACAGGAACAAAATATGAAAATTCCAGTGGCTTTGCGTCTAGTCATCAGCTAAACCCTTGGCTTGAGTCATATAATTCTAGATTCTGTTCTAAAGCGGCATTTTTTAGACGTTTTCAAAATTTTATTAACACGCGTTACGCAAGTGAATATGAGGTTAAGCGAGATGGGAATAATACGCATCGGAGGAAGAGGAACCACAAGACGAGTAACTGAAAAAGAAAAAGACAACTGGGCAGGTCCAGCATTCAAAGAACACCAACAAGCGCAAAAAGAAGCGTCCAAAGACAAATACATCACAATGGGTCGCGGAACAGCAAAGATCAAGTTTGGCGATATTGCAGATACACCGACCAGATCTACTAAGGGCATGTGGGTAAGCTCAGGTAGAGGAACTGGAAAAAGAAGACTAGACTAGGTTCCAATCCGAGATTCAATAGAACCATACAATGGAATAGCTCTCAAGACGGGAGTACTCTACTAAATTATTTTATCAAGAGTTTAAAAAAATTGCAGAGATGGTTTGCCCATCTATCGGAAAGAGCGTGCCTTTCGAATTACTTTGTTGTGATCATATGCCGACGTGGTAGTCACATAGAGCAGATGATTTTTTCCCGCAGGTACGACAATCCTTTTTACTGCACCATATTCGGCCAGAACGTATTTGCATGGTCCGAGCTTTCTTGAAAGTGATTTTCTTACCTTCCATGAGCGTGCTGCAGATTGCAAAGAAGTCTTGCTTTCCTTTCTTGACAGCAGGTTTTTTACTCGTTTAGAGTGTGCAGAGAAAATTACTTTGCCATTCATGTCGCAAATGGTAACAACTCGCACCGATGGACTGAGGTCAAGAAGTCTTTTTGTTGCCTTTTGAACTTCCATAGTATTATGAATTTCACTAAAATTGATAAGTATTTCCTCTAGTATTCGAATTCTATTGCCATTAAAAACGCGTCTTCGCCGTCGCGATAGTACGATTTGAGCCTCTGCCTTATGCTAAATCCCAGTTTTTCATAAAGCCTTACCGCATCAGTGTTGCTGCATCGAACCTCCAAATACAGCTCATCACAGTGTTTTTCTTTTGCACCTTTTAGTGCCTCTTCGACTATTGCGGAACCTAGACCCTGCCTTCTATAGTCTTCTAGTACGGCAACAGATACGACGTGGCCCTTTTTGACAAAGCCGAGTTTTTTAAAGTTAGAAAACCCGTATTCCGTCTTGCACATAATATATCCCACAAGCTTTCCGTGGCGTTCTGCTATCAAAAACGCCTCTGGCATCTCGGCAAGAAGGCTTTCATAAAAATAATCAGAATAATGCTCAGGCAGCGTCTTGAGGTTTATCTCCATTACCGGGATGAGATCACTTGGTTCACAACGCCTAACGATGTATTCGCCTATCTGCCTGTTGATTATCTGCATTGATATAGATTCGCCACACTGGAATATTTAATGTTAGTTTTGAATTTTATACAAATCATTTAATGTGAACGCAGTTTTTTGATCCATAATGGAGCCAACACAGGAACAGGTAATCTCGATTGTATCCTCAGTCTTTGAGGTCAGAGACGTCATAATATCGCTTGAAAAAATGGAGTTTGAGGTTGCAGATCTAGACTTTAAAGAAAAGTTCGTCTCCCTTGCGCAAAGGCTTGAATTGTTAAATCTTGTCTGCTTTTTGCGAAAATCCGAAGGAAGGCTGTTCGTCCAGATAAACCGGCTACCAGAAGAAAAAAAGAAGATGCTTTCGCGGGCGTGGATTCAGCGAATTCTTTTTAGTGTAGTTGTAGCCTTTGTGATGGTTGACGGTTATTACAGGACCCTTGGCGTAAACAGCCTAATCTACATTGGAGATCCGCTTGACTTTGCAGTATTGTATACATTTTCTCTGGTTGGGATTTTAGGTGTGCACGAGGCAGGGCATATAGTTGCCGCAAGATGGCACAAAATCAGAACTTCGTGGCCGTACTTTATTCCGGGAATACCAATAATTGGACTTCCAACCTTTGGTGCGCTGATTCAGTCCAGAGGCTTAACTATTAACCGGGACATTTTATTTGATATTGCAATTGCAGGGCCAATTGCAGGACTTGTAATTGCAATCATTGTTTCATTTTATGGGGCATACACGTCTCCGGTTTTGGATTCATCGGTTGCAGAAGAACTCTCAGGAGATGTGATGAGACTAAATGACAGTGTTTTCATGACACTTGCACTTGCCACATACGACAAGGCCGGACCAGACGTAGAGGTGTTGATGTCACCTATTTTGTTTGCCGCATGGCTTGGCTTTTTAATTACGTTTTTGAATTTGCTTCCTGCCTGGCAGCTTGACGGAGGCCATATGGCACGAACACTTTTTGGCCAAAAAATTCACAGGTTTGCAACATATGGTAGTGTTGCTGTTTTGTTTTTGTTGCGATATGAGATGATGGCAATTTTCATCCTGATATTTAGCATGAGAAACATGAGTGCAAGGCCACTTGATGATGTCTCGCCATTATCAAAAAACAGAAAGCTGCTCTATGTTGTAGTAGTTGTTCTTGCCGTTTTGTGTGCACCGCTGCCGTTTTCAGTTTGGCCCTAGTAGAATCCGCGCACCGTCAGGAACAATTGAGATTTTCTGTCTTGCCCCCTGGTGCTTTAGAACATACTCTAGTGTTTCCTTTACGCCATCAAATAATATCATGTCCAGTTTTTTGATGTAAAAT
>Ga0299906_10003746_pt1 | contig 12511 bp, 11 predicted proteins | sample RVTome_14_FD_200259 | JGI IMG/M metagenome (GOLD analysis project Ga0299906, IMG submission 200259) | Soil microbial communities from uranium-contaminated site in the Upper Colorado River Basin, Wyoming, United States - RVT145D125 (version 2) ...
CATGCCGCTTGACGGTCCCGGATCGAAGGCTCGGATGCCCGTCACAGTAACGACCATCGTGCAGCCAAAGCTGCTGCCATCGGCGACGCTGGGGGTACCACCGCTGAGCTGTGGATCCTGGTTATCGCAGCAGCCACCGGTATTGGTGGCTGCGGCCGTGTTGTCGGGCTTGGGCGTCCCGGTGGCGGTGTGCGTCGAAGTGGGCCGCCGCGTATTTGTGGCGGTTGGCGGTGGCGTCTGTGTCTGGGTGGGGCGCGGCGTATTGGTGGCCGTGAGAGTAGGCGGCGGTTGGCCGAAGAAATCGAGGGCTGTCGCCGTCGGCACGGGCGTCAGCATCGAAATGCGCAGCGATTCGGATGTTTCCCCCGCGTTGTCCGGCCCGAACCCCAGATCTTGCAGCAGGTCGCTGACGATCGAGAGCCGCATCGAGCCCAGGCGGCCACCGGCGTCGGGCCCATAGTCGGCCAGCAAACGGGAACGCAGCGAAAGGGAAATGCCCGACCCCGCTGCCGCTGGATCCAACTGCAGCGCAGCCACCACCCACAGCGCCACCAGAAAAACCAGCAGCGCCAGTGCTCCAGCGAACCAGCGTCCCCCTAACTTGTCGTTCATGGATTTCTGCCCTACTTCACCAACTCGAGTCGCCGATCGCTGACCTCATTGACCATCAGTTCCCGGCCCAAAGACCGAAGCGCAAGCTGGCCACTGCGGCCAAACACAAAGTGGGACGCGGCGCCGGCCAATCGATCGTGAACAGACTGAGAGACCAGGATTCCTCCCTGCTCGAGTTGCCGGACGGCAGCGACCAAGGCCAGCGTCTCTTTCACGGTATCGCCCAGCAGCAGGCTTGGCAACCCGTATTTTTGTCCTACCTCGCCAACGATCACCTGGCCGGCATGCGCCACGGCGGTCGCATTGAGGCCGCCGGCTCCCTCCGCCCGCCACACAAGATCGAGCCTGCGCAGCGCCTCCAACCCGGCAAAGGCGGCATGAACCGACAGCATGGCGCTGACCTGCCTCGGCTGGCGATCGGGCGGCATGCCGAACGCTACCAGGGCCAGCTGCCCGTCGAATTGGGCCAGGTAGCCGCGGTGGGGCGCGATGACCGCTTCCAACGCCTCGATCACGGTCTCAGCCCGAGCCGCCGTTTCTTCGGGGCTCAGGCGCGTCACAGGGGTGACCTCCTGCAGCGCGAATGCCAGCAGGCTCAAATCGGCGATCTCGGCTTCCGCCAGGCGGCGGGTTTCGGCCTCAAACGACCCAAGCAGGGCGCGCGGCAGATCGGTCTGGCTTTCCCACTCGGTTGTTTCTCCCGCCTTCCGCAGGCCCCGCACCATCTGGTTGAACGAGCGGGCAACCACCGTCACCTCGCCCCCACCTCGTTCCGGCACTTGGACATCAAGATTGCCCTGCGCCACCTGCTGGCTGGCCGTGGCAATGTCGACCAGCGGGCGCGTAATCGTGTAAGAAATAACAAGCCCGGCGATTCCGATCAAGAACAGCGCGGCCGCTCCGTAACCGACGACCGTACGTGTGGTGGCGTCACTCGATAGGGTGGAGGCTTCATCCTGTGCCACGCTGACGGCGTCGATCAAGCTGATGCCCATCACTCCGAGCAGCACCTCCCCCTGGCGAGCCGTCAACGGTATCAACGCCTCCCGATAGGGGATGCCGGCCACCTGCGTTTGTCGGACGGTTGTTTCGTCCTGCGCCGTGACCGCAGCCGTGATCAGCTCGTCTGATAACTGCAGGCCGTCCCCGATTTCGCCCTCTATGCTGGTGGCTAGCACTTGGCCAGCCAACAAGTCGTAGAAGGTGATGTTGCCGCCCGAAGCTTCGGCCACCCGGCTGGCCAGATCCGGCAGGTACTCCCCTACCAACACCGCCCCTGCAACCCGACCGGTCGTCAACCGCAGCGGACCGACCACGAACAGAATCTGCCGGTCCAAGCCCCCACTCTGCACCCGGCCCAGCCCTACCTCCTTGTCGCCGGTCGGTTCCGCCGACAGGATGGCCAGCGTCGAGGCTACGGCCGGCCAGTCGGTGTAGATCGCTTCGCCGCGCACGGTTTCGTAGGCGCCGGCCCCGCCCGCCGGATTGCGCCGGATGGACAACAACGACAGGCCGTCGTCATCGACAACGGCAACGGCATCGATGCCCACGTTGACAACCAATGGCAAGACCAAGCCACGAAGTTCCTCGGCGTTACCGGCAACGGTGGCCGTAAGCACACCGTCGGTGTTGGCCACCAAACGCTGGCCCTCGAGCATGTCAGACTCGACTCGAACAACGGCGTCGGTCGCCAGTTGGCCGCTGTTGGCCAGCTGGCGCAAGAAACGCTCTTCGGAAGTCTCACGCAGCAGACGAATGACGAGGTAACTGGCACCCAGGCCGAGCAGGAGCGCCAGCAGCAGAAAAGGCAGGGTAATACGCCAGCGTAGGCTCACACAACCTCGGGGAACGTGCCTACCAGCATCTCGCCTACGTGGCGGTTGGCAGGGGTCAATTCAGGAGCACCGACAGGACAAGCAGCAGGAGAATGAAGCCTGCCGCCAGCATCCCGATGCGGCGCAAATCCTGCACGACATAGCTATAGTCCGGGTCGAAGCCTTCGTCCCGGGTCGTCCGCTCACTGGCACCACCGGAGCCGTAGCGCAGCAGCGTGACTTCGGGGATGTTGGGACGGCTCTTGCGCTTCTTCTTGCTCACTCGGGGCTCCTTGGGCGCGTCAGGCGTCGGCGAGTTCGGCGAAGACAACAATCCGTTTGTTGTCCACCAGGTACGGGTAACAGGAAATCAGCGTCAGGCTGGCATGATCGGTCGGTTCCATCACACTGACTTCAGTTGGATCGACGATGCGCATGCCGGTGATCAGGTATGTGTAGTCTGTGGTCGAGGTCGACACAACGACCGTGTCTCCGGGTTGAAGCTGGTCCAGGTCGCGGAACAGCTCGCCGAAGATGTCATTGTGCGCCGAGAGCACGACATTGCCCGCTTGTCCGGGGAGCCCGCTGCCCAGGTGTTGGCCGACCCCTCGCTTCAGTTGCTCCCAGCCGTCACCTTGGACCACCGGCGCCGGGGCATTCCAGATGGCCGGAATATGCATCGACCGGGCGTGACTGGGGCCAGGAGTCGGCAGGTCGATAGCACCCACCGATTGAACGAACGGCCGCAAGTTCTCTGGTATTTCGGCGTCGTTCGGCTGGGCCCCGCCCGGTGATGTTGGAGGCGTGTGTCCGGACGGCAACACAACCGCCGTAATCACCGGCGTTGGCTGGCCGGTGGGGACGCCCAAGGCTTCGGCAACTTCCTGGTTCAACGACCGCAGCACATCCAGACTGCTGAGCAGGACAAATGCCAGGGCCAGCACCGCCGCCACTTCGATGATCAGGAGCGACCGATTCAACCACCGGTGACCCTGCGAGCGGTCGGCAGCTTCTTCCACCTGGTCAACCGGCTCGAATCCAGCCGGTAGTTCCGCCTCGGTCGCGGGGGTCTCACCCGGGGGTTCGGGAGCCACTGGCAAAGCGCGGCCGGTCTGCTGAAACCGGCGCACGCGCGCCTGACGCGCTTCACGGCGCTTGCGCGCCAGCAACGCCTCGAGCTCCTCAATGCTCAGATCGTCAGCGGAACGTTTATCTCTTGCCATTGGTTTCCAGCGGCCGCGATCGTCCCTTCTGTGCGCCTGCAAGTTCAGTGCCGCTCGGCTGTGCGATTATACTCCCTCCCGGTTGGGCACCAGCCCGGGGTCCGGCTCGATGGACGGAGGCGGTTTTTGGAATCGAACAGTTCGAGCGTGCTAGAGATGCGGGATCGACAGGCAATCCGGCAAGCATATGGACAAGCGCAAGAGAGTTGGCTGTTGGCGCCGTTGCCTGCGGCCGGGGTCGTCCATGTAGCGGGCCCCGACCGCCTCGATTTTCTAAGCCGGCTCTCGACGCAAAACCTGGAGCAGCAAGCGCCGGGCACATGGCGCGTCACGTTGCTGCTGAGCCCAATCGGGCGCCTGGTGGACAGGCTGACCGTGTTGGCCGAGCCCGAACGCCTACTGCTCCTGACCTCGCCCGGGCGAGCCGAAGCGGCCCGGCAATGGCTGGTGGGCTACCTCTTCTTTCAGGACGAGGTGGCTGTTGCCTCTGAGCCGGCCGATAGGCGGCAGTGGGCACTGCTCGGCCCGCAGTCTGATGGGCTCGTCGCAAGTTGGGATCCGGCCCTCGCCCGCCTGCCGCCGGGAAACCTGGCACAGCTCGACACGGGCTACCTGTGGCGGCTCCAGGTGCCGGCTGGGGGCTGGCAGCTTCTCGGCGCCGGGCCCTGGGAATCGCATATGCCGCACAGGCAGGCGCAGGCGGCGGCCTGGGCCGCCTGGCAGGCGCTGCGGATCGAAGCCGGCTTGCCAGACCCGGTCCAGGAGCTGCAGGAGGACCTGACGCCACTCGAACTTGGCTTGCGCCCCGCCATCGCTTTCGACAAGGGCTGTTACATCGGGCAGGAAGTGATCGCCCGGATGGATAGCCGCGGCCAGGCGCCGCGCCACCTGTGGCAGCTTCGTCTTGATGGGCCGGCCGAGGCGGGCGCCCACCTGCAACAGGGCGAAAAGACAGTCGGCAGAGTGACCAGTGCGGCCTGGTCGCCCGACAACGGCTGGGTCGCCCTGGGGTTAATCGAACGCCGCGCCGGCGGCAATGGCCAGCCCACGGGCCTCAGCCTGGCCGATGGCACAACGGTAACGGCCGTCCGCACAGCTGGAGAACCGGATCCAGGCTGACCATGGCCCAGCGGGGATTGCTATAATCTTTGCCATGACGGCCCCTGAACAAATTCTGTTTGTCTGTTTGGGCAATATCGTGCGCAGCCCGCTGGCCGAGAGCCTGTTCCAGCAGCTGGCTGAAGAACGGGGCTTGGCCGGCCGCTATGTGGTCGATTCGGCCGGCACCTCGTCCTACCATGTCGGAGAATCTCCCGACCAGCGCATGCGCCGCACCGCTGCCGACAAGGGCTACATCTATGACGGCCGCTCGCGCCAGTTGAGACGCAGCGACCTCGACCGCTTCGATCTGATCATCGCCATGGACCGCCAGAATGACAGCGACATCCGAGCGTTGGCCGCCCGACCAGACCAAGCCGGCAAAGTCCGGCTGATGCGCGAGTTCGATCCGGAAGCCGATGGCGACCTGGACGTGCCCGATCCTTATTATGGAGGCCAGGAAGGTTTCGAGAAGACCTTCGCCATTGTTCACCGCTCGGTGGCAACGCTGCTCGATCGCCTCGAGCAGGATCAAGTGTGAACCTGCCCCCCGCCGTGGAAGCCTGGTGCCTGGACCAGGGCCACGGCGCCGTGACCGCCAGGCGGCCGGTCGGCGGCGGCTGCATTAACCAGGGTGCCCAGCTCGAAACCAAAACGGGCGCCACCTTCTTCCTCAAGCAGAATGCGAGCGCCGCGGCAGACATGTTCGCTTGCGAAGCGGCCGGCCTCGAGGCCCTGAGGCTGCCGGGCGGCCCCCGACTGCCACAAACGCTGCTGGTCGGGGAGCATTTCCTTCTGCTCGAGGATATGCGCCCATCCCCGCGCCAACCTAGCTACTGGACCGACCTCGGCCGCCAGTTGGCCAACCTGCACGGCCAGACCCGGCCCCTGTTCGGTTTTGAACACGACAACTACCTGGGCAGCACACCACAACCCAATCCGGAGACAGATGACGGGTACGCCTTCTTCGCCGACCATCGGCTGCGCTTCCAGGGGCAGTCGGCAGCCGACCGAGGCTTGTTGGACAGGCCCTGGCTCGACCGCCTCGACCGGCTGGCCGACCGGCTGCCCGAGCTGGTGCCACCCCAACCGGCCTCGCTGCTTCACGGCGACTTGTGGTCGGGCAACGCCATCAGCGGCCCCAGCGGTGAACCGGTCCTAATCGACCCAGCGGCCCACTGCGGCTGGGCCGAAGCCGAGTTGGGCATGACCGCCCTCTTTGGTGGATTCCCCGAAGCCTTTTACCAGGCTTACCAGTCGAGCCGGCCGCTCGCCGCTGGCTGGCGCCAGCGCCTGCCGATCTACAACCTGTACCACCTGCTAAACCACCTCAACCTGTTTGGAACCTCCTACCTCGGACAAGTACAATCGATCCTGAATCGCTATGGTCATTGAGACCATCCAACGCCTCGGGGAGCAGCTATGAGTCCGCGCTATGCCGTGATTGGCGCCGGTCGACAGGGCACCGCCGCCGGCTATGACCTGATCCAGCACGGCCATGCCGAAATTGTGGTCCTGGCCGACAACGATATCCGCCAGGCCGAACGGGCCGCCCAGCGCATCAACAAGCTGACCAAGAGCAACAAGGCCCATGCCATGCGCCTGGACGCCAGTGAGCCGGACCAGGTGAAAGATGTCCTCCAACAGGAACGGATCGACGCATTCCTCAGCGCCGTCCCGTACTTCTTCAATTTGGGGCTCACCCAGGCGGCGATCGAGGCCGGCGCCGGCATGACCGATCTGGGCGGCAACAGTCAAATCGTGCTCGACCAGCTGGCGCTGTCGCCGCAGGCCGCGGAAGCCGGCGTTGCCATCGTGCCCGATTGTGGCCAGGTTCCGGGCATGGGCGCATCGTTGGTTGTCTACGCCATCGAGCCACTCGATGAACCAGTTGACGTCTTGATGTGGGACTGCGGCCTGCCGCAGCAACCCGAACCGCCCTGGAACTACCGGTTGACCTTCAGCATCGAAGGCTTGACCAACGAGTACTACGGCGACTGTCTGTTCCTGCGCGATGGCAAACTGACGAAGGTCCCGGCGCTGACCGAAGTCGAGCGCCGGAGCTATCCGGAGCCTATCGGTGAACTGGAAGCCTTCACGACCTCGGGCGGTTTGACGACCGCCGCCCGGACCTACCAGGGCCGGTTGCGCACACTGCAAAACAAGACGCTGCGCTATCCAGGCAACTTCGACCAGCTCAAAGTCATCGAGCAGCTGGGCCTGTTCGATCCGGAGCCGATCCTGGTCGGAGGCCTGGATGTCAGCCCGCGTGAGGTGCTGCACCTGTTGTGGGATCCCCAAATCAGGGCCGACCCCGAAACCCGCGATTTCATCTTGATCGATATCTTGGCAACCGGCCGGCAGCGCGGAGCCGAGCACCAGGTCGAAGTGCGGTTGATACACAGCTACGACGAAGTTACTGGCTTTACCGCGATGGAACAGGCGACCGGCTGGCATGCCTCGATCATGACGGCGGCCATCGCCCACGGCCATGTGCCCTCGGGCGTAGTGCCTGTCGAGCGCGCCATGACCGGCGCCGCGTTTATTGAGCAGGCTGGCCAGCGCGGCTTCAACGTCGAACGCAACATCCGCTGACTTGATCAACCTGACTGACAACAGCCGGCCGCCACGCCCCGTCTGTTCCACCCTGGTTGATCTCCCGTTTGGCGGGAGGCCCACGTGAGGTTGTTGATTCTGGGCGGCACGATTTTTGTCGGCCGTCACCTGACCCAGGCCGCCCTGGAAGCCGGCCATGACGTCACGCTATTCAATCGCGGTCAAACCAATCCTGAATTGTTCCCCGAAGTTGAGCGGATCGAAGGTGACCGGCACCGAGACTTGGGCCGTCTCAAGGATTACACTTGGGACGCTGTGCTCGATACCTGCGGCTATACACCCGAGGCCGTCGGTTCGGCCGCTGCTACGCTTTCTGGACGCTGCCGGCACTACACGCTCATTTCCACGCTGTCTGTCTACCAGGACAGCAGCCAGCCGGGGTTGACCGAGGAGTCAGCCGTGGGCCAGCTTCCGGCCGGCGCCAAACATGAGGTCAATGGTGAAACTTATGGCCCGCTCAAGGCGCTGGCCGAACAGGCGGCCCGCTTACACTTCGACGGAGAGGTGCTTGTGCTTCGACCGGGCCTGATCGTGGGTCCATACGATCCGACCGAACGCTTCACCTACTGGCCGCGACGGCTGGCGCGGCACGGCGAAGTGCTGGCGCCCGGTGAGCCGGAACGGCGGGTGCAGTACATCGACGTCCGCGATCTAGCCGCCTGGACGCTGACGATGGTCGAATCGGGCAAGAGCGGAACCTTCAACGTCACGGGGCCAAAGCAGCCGCTCTCGATGGCAACCTTCCTTGCCGAGTGCGCGCAAGCGGTAGACGCCGAGCCCGCATTCACCTGGGTACCCGAGCGGTTCTTGGTCGAAGCGGGTGTGGCGCCTTTCACCGGCTTGCCGCTGTGGCTGCCGCAGGAGCTCAACGGCCTGTTGGAGGTCAAGGTAGACAAGGCGTTCGCCGCCGGGTTGACCTGCCGATCGCCGGCCGAGACGGCCGCCGACACGTATGCCTGGGACCAGCAACGCGGCGGCCCGATCCACCGCGGACCAGGCATCGATCCGGCGCGCGAACTGGCCCTGCTCCAGGCCTGGCACGCAAAGAATGCATCTTGAACTAGACACGAGTCTCAGTGGTTACTAGATGGAAACATAACCGGCAGCTCGCACTTGTCGACGAGGCAGGTTCGGCGTCGCCAAGTCGTGATAGGGATTGCCCTCGAATGCATGCGGCCGAATCGGCGCGAAGCCTCATGATCTTGGTGCTTCTGCTGGGTCTTTGTCTGGCGTCACCGCCAGGAGCCCAGGCAGAGCCAACCTCACCTGGCCGCAGTCAGACGATCATCGTCCGGCTGACGCAACACCATTGGTGGTTGACACAGCAGTCCGACGGCCAAATCCTGTGCACCATTCTCGTTGAACACGAGGCGCTCCCAACCCGTGCCGAGATTCGCGACGACTGCGGGGAGGAGACTTATCAGACGTGGCTGGAGGCTGCCGACTGCGGCGATTGTGAACCGCTCTACCTCCACCATATTGGAAGTGAGCGTATCAGTCGCCAGGTCATCGTCAAGTTGCCACCGGCCTCGGTCGATTTGTATCTGTCGGACTGCGACACTGTGTCGGGCGGAAACCGATGTGACCAACTCCCCACCCTGACCTTTATCGGCCATGAACCTTTGCCGAACGAGGCGATCGCCCAAGTCCGAGGAACGGTCGACGGCATCACATTCTCTTGCCCCCAAGAACGCTGCACAATCCAGCTCAGACCGACTGGCACCCAGGGCAGTCGAATCAGCTTCTGGGCAGTATCGACCTTTGGTGACAGCTCGGAACACTACGAAGCCCGAGTTCGGGTTTCCCCGGCGGGAAGCAGTGGTTGGCATGTAGACGTGCTAAGCAGTCAATGGCGCGGTACGCCCGCCCCCAGCTGTGCCGCCGCATGGGGGTCGCTGCCGCCGCCCGGAGGCTTACCGGAGTGGCTGACTACGCCGGGTCATCCGTCGGACCTGGCTTCGAATCACGTGCTGGTCAGGCTGTCGGATTCCCTAGTGCGCTGGGGGGCTGTCGATACGAGCGGTTGTCCGAGCGGCGGATTCATGTCTGATGGAAGCCTTAACGCCTGCGGGCTTGAGGTTGTCCGGCCGGTCGCCAGTGAATGGCAGAATCGATTCGATCAGCGCATCCTGGCGGTTGGACTGCAAGAGAATGTACCGGCATTCCTGTTGAAGAGACTGTTCGCCACAGAGAGTCAGTTCTGGCCTGGCGTATACGACGGTCGTGAGGACGAGATTGGGTTTGGCCACCTGACCCTACAAGGCGCGGATGCAACCATGCTTTGGAACAGTGAGTTCTTCAGCCAATTCTGTCCCCTCGTGCTCTCCGAGCACGCCTGTGATCAAGGCTACAGCGCGTTGCTTGCCGGCGAACAGGAAGTCCTTCGCGGTGCCTTACTTCGAACGGTCGATGCCAGCTGCCCTTCGTGCCCGAGCGGAATCGATCTCAGCCGGGCGGATGCCAGCATTAGCGTGTTCGCCGAGACCTTGCTGGCGAACTGCAATCAAGTGGCGCGGTTGGTCGAGAACACCACCGAATTCAGCCCCGGCGACATTGCCAGCTTCGAGGATTTGTGGCTGATGACACTGGCCAACTATCACGCGGGCCCTGGCTGCCTGGGGACGGCACTGGAGGCGTACTGGGATGAGCAGCCAGCGCTCACATGGCTAGGCATCAGCGGTGAGCTTGAAGTCGAGTGCCCGTGGGCGATCGACTACGTACAGGCGATCACCGACCCATAGACGGAAATCCTAGTTGGCGGGGAGTAGGCTGTGGATCGTCGTCCGCAGTCGCTGCAGAGAAAATGGCTTGCCGAGGAAAGCATCGGCGCCGGCTTCATGAGCCGCCCGTCGGTCCTCCTCCATCACGCGAGCCGACACCACCACGGTCGGGATGGCCTGCAATCCTGGGCTGGCGCGTAAGGCACGCACCAGGCACAAGCCGTCGACCTCGGGCATCATGATGTCGGTCAGGATCAGGTCCGGCACCTGGGCCTCGATGGCGAGCTTGGCTTCGTCGACACTGAAGGCCACCCCCACCTGGTAACCCTGGCGGCATAACAGCTCGCTCATGATCGAACAGAAGGTGGGGTCGTCGTCGACGACCAGGATCCTTTCCCCTTGGGATACAGGCTGGGCCATACGGCCTCCCTCCGGCGTAAATGGGGCCAGAGGGAGGGATTGCAGAATTCATGCCATTGGAAACCGGCTTGCAAGACTAGTGCTGACTGACCGCCTGACGTATTGCCCGGACTTCTTCCAGCAAGCGCGGCAAGATCTCGTCTGTGGTCTGCAGTTCTTCGCCAGCGCCGGTGGCCGGCATCGCCTGGCGGAAACGGCGCCCCGTTCAATTGAGCCTGCGCACCATCCTTCCTATCTTAAAGGGATCTCGTGGTTGCACTGAACGCCGAGAGGACGGCCGGCCGACAACCCCTGCGCAGCTCGGTCCCTATTCCCACCGCCGCGGCCGGTACTGCAGCGCTTCGGCCAGATGCACCGTCCGAATCGCCTCGCCGCCCTCTAAATCTGCGATGGTGCGGGCCAGTTTGAGCACACGATGGTAGGCACGGGCGGACAGACCGAGCTGCTGCATCGCCTGTCGAATCAACGAACGGCCGCTTTCGTCGAGGCTGCAGAATCGGCGGACCTCGCTTGGCCCCATGTCGGCATTGCACAGCATCGCGGCGTCACGCATCCGGCCAATCTGACGCTGCCGAGCCGCCTCGACCCGCGACCGGATCTCGTCCGACGGCTCGCCGGTGCGGTCGGCGCTCAGCTTCTCAAAGTCAACACGCGGCACTTCGACATGCATATCGATGCGGTCGAGCAACGGGCCCGAGATGCGTTTCTGGTAGCGGGTGACGCTGGCCGAGGAGCAGGTGCACGCCCGGCTGGAATCTCCGAAATAGCCACAAGGGCACGGGTTCATGGCCGCCACCAGCATAAAGTTGGCCGGGAAGGAGGTCGAGCCGCGCGCCCGGCTGATCGTGACAACCTTGTCTTCCATCGGCTGGCGCAGCACCTCGAGCGCCCGCCGGTCGAACTCGGGCAGTTCATCCAGGAACAGCACGCCGCGGTGGGCCAGCGTGATCTCGCCGGGTTTGGGCCAATTGCCCCCACCGACCAATCCAGCGTGCGAAATGGTGTGATGCGGGGCGCGGAAGGGCCGGCTTTGAATCAGCGGCGTATCGCGTGGCAGTTGGTCGGCTACGGAATAGACCTGGGTGACGTCGAGCGCCTCCGGCACACTCATGGCCGGCAGGATCGACGGCATTGACCGGGCCAACAGAGTCTTGCCGGCGCCCGGTGGGCCCGTGAGCAGCAGGTTGTGTCCGCCGGCCGCTGCCACCTCCAGGGCACGCTTGGCGTGCTCCTGGCCCTTGATCTCGGCGAAGTCGGTCGCCACCTCCGGCACGACGTTGGTGTAGCCTTCCCCCACGAACGGTGCCAGCGGCTCCACTCCCGATAAGTGGTTAACCAGGGAGGTCAGCGACGGCACGGCCAGCACTTCCATATCGGGGATCAGGCCAGCCTCGGGGGCGTCTTCTTGGGGAACCATCACCCGCACAAACCCTTGCTGTTTGGCCAGGGCCGTCATCGGCAGCACGCCGCGGATGTGGCGCAAGGTGCCGTCGAGCGACAGCTCACCCATCATGACGGTGCCATCCAACCCGTCCGGCCGGATTTGACCGGTCGCCAGCAAGACACCGACGGCGATCGGCAGATCGTAGGCCGGCCCTTCCTTGCGTAGATTGGCTGGCGCCAGATTGACGGTCAAGCGCTGCCCGGGAAAATGCAAGCCGGCATTCTTGACAGCCGACTTGACACGTTCGCGGCTCTCTTGAACGGCCGTATCGGGGAGACCGACGATGGCGAAGGAAGGAAGCCCGCGCGAAGTGTCCACTTCGACCTCGACGATCGCCCCCTCAAGGCCAAGAATGGCACATGAGTGGACCTTTGCGAGCACACTGCCAGTCTAGACCGCCGCCGGTCCGCCGTCAAGCGGGTGTATCTGTTCAGGACATATGAGACGGTTTTGGGATCGGGGTCATCTCGGGAAAGTGGCTTGCAAGATACTCGGCGGGTGTCTGCAGGTCAAGTGAATAGTGTGGCCGGATGTGGTTGTAGACGTGCTCCCACTCTCTCATGG
>Ga0299906_10003747_pt1 | contig 12508 bp, 10 predicted proteins | sample RVTome_14_FD_200259 | JGI IMG/M metagenome (GOLD analysis project Ga0299906, IMG submission 200259) | Soil microbial communities from uranium-contaminated site in the Upper Colorado River Basin, Wyoming, United States - RVT145D125 (version 2) ...
TCGACCTCGTCGAGCACGCGACCTACGACGCCACCGGCAACCCGCTCGCGCTCACCGACCCGCTCGGCCACGCCCGGACCTTCACCTACGACGCGCGCGGCAACCCGACGCGGATCGGTCTGCCGGCCGGCGGCCCGGTCGAGATCGCCTACGACGGTGCGGGCCGAGTGACCAGCATCCGCGAGCCGGACGGCACCGCCACCACCTTCACGTACACGCCCCAGGGACGCATCGCGACCCGCGAGGTGCGCGATCCGACCCGCGGGCTCGTGGAACGCGACGCGCGGACCTACGACGCCGTCGGCAGGGTGCTGACGCAGTCCGAAGAGCGGGTCGTCGGCGGCGTCCTCACCCCCGCGCTGACGACCTTCGCCTACGACGCCCGCGGACGCCTGGTCGCCACCACCGATCCCGCGGGGCATACGGAGCATCTCGAGTACGACGCCGTCGGCAACCTGACCGCCCGCGTCGACCGCGTGGGGAGCCGGACCGAGCTCGCCTACGACGGGCGCGGCAACCTGCTCGAGATGCGCCTCCCCGACGGCACCACGCTCGCCCACGCCTACGACGCCAACGGCAACCGCACCAGCACCACGGATGCGCTCGGCCGCGTCACCCGCTTCGCCTACGACGAGCTCGGCCGCCTGGTGCGGACCGAGCTCCCGGATGGCGCGACGACCGCGCAGGTGTGGACGCCCGGCGGCCTGCTCGCGGCGGTCGTCGACGCGCGCGGCAACCGCACCGACTTCGAGTACGACGGCGCGGGGCGCCGGGTACGTACGCTGCTGCCGGAGGTCGTCGACGCCACCAGCGGGCTCACGATCCGCCCCGAGCTCCGCGACGAGTACGACGACGCGGGCCGGATCACGGCCAGCCTCGACCCGCTCGGCCGGCGCAGCGAGCGTGAGTACGACGCGCGCGGCCGCCTGATTCGCATCCGCCATCCCGACGGCACGACCGAGGAGCTGGACTACGATCCGCTGGGACGCCTGGCGAGCCTGCGGGACGCGGAAGGCAACGAGACGGCCTTCGCCTACGACGGCGCGAACCGTCTGGTCGCCGTGACGCAGCCCCCTCCCCTCGCCGGCGACGCGGAGCCGCTCACGACCTACGTCTACGATGGCGCCGGCCATCGACTGGCGCAGACCGACGCGCTCGGGCGCACGACGCTCTTCGAGTACGACGTGCGCGGCCGGGTGGTGACGAAGGTCCTCCCCGGCGGCGAGAGCGAGCAGTACGAGTACGATCCGCGGGGGCTGCTCACCCGGGTGGCGACCTTCCGCGGCGGCGGCATCGAGGTCGCCTACGACGCGATCGGACGCCCGGTGTCGCGCGCGCTCTCCGACGGCGGCGTGGAGTCGGTCGTCTACACAGCCACCGGCCGGCGCGCCAGCGACGCCGGTGCCGCCGGGGCGACGAGCTATACCTACGATGCCAACGACCGCCTCGTCGCCGTCGCGCTGCCCGATGGCGCCGTCGTCGCCTACGCCTACGATCTGGCAGGCAACGTCGCGGCGATCGATGTCGACGGGCGGCGGGTCGAGTACGACTGGGACGCGCTGGATCGTCTGGTCGAGGTGCGCGCGACCGAGGGGACGGCACGCTACGGCTACGACGCCGCCTCCAACGTCGTCGCGCTCACCGCCGCCAACGGCGTCGAGACGGTCGTCGAGTACGATCCGCGCGACCGCGTCGAGCACCTCGAGTACCAGGAGCCGGGCGGCGCGCTTCTCGCCAGCGAGTCCTACGCCTACTCGCCGCGCGGGCAGCGCACGAGCGTCGCCCGCAGCGACGGCTCGGCGGAGACGTTCGCGTACGACGCCCTCGGCCGCCTGGTGCGCGAAGCGCGGACCGGCAACGCTGCGCGCGCCGTCGACTACGAGTACGACGCGGTCGGCAACCGCCTGCGCGAGGTGCGCGACGGCGTCCCGACCGTCTATACCTACGACGCCAACGACCGCCTGCTCGAGGCCGGCACGACGAGCTACGAGTACGACGCCGCCGGGCAACGCGTACGCGCGCGCGCCCCAGCGGGCGACGTCGACTACGACTGGGACGACCTCGGCCGGCTGACCGAGGTCGTCACCCCGACCGACTCGGTCGAGTACGTCTACGATCTCGACGGCCAGCGCGTCCGCCGCTCGGATCTCTCCGGCAGCACGAGCTTCGTCGTCGACGCCCACAATCCGACCGGCCTGCCGCAAGTGCTCGCCGAGCGCGACGGCGCCGGCGCCCTCCAGGCCTCGTACACCTACGGCCGGCGGCTGCTGGCGCACAGCCGCGCCGGCACGGTCTCGCATCTGCTGCAGGACGTGCACGGCAGCACGCGCTTCCTGACCGATCCGACCGGCGCGGTCAGCGACGCCTTCACCTACGAGGCCTTCGGCGCCGAGGCGACGCGCAGCGGCACCACTCCCATGCCCTATCGCTTCGCCGGCGAGCGCCTGGACGAGCCCGCCGACGGGTACTACCTGCGTGCGCGCTACTACGACCCGGCGCGCGGCGGCTTCCTGTCCCCCGACCCGGTGGCGGGAAGCCTGCGCCGCCCGACGACCTTGCATCCCTATCTGTACGCCGGCGCCGATCCGGTGAACCAGGTCGACCCGCGCGGTCTGTTCAGCATCCCCGAGCTTTCGCTCAGCTTCGGCATCCAGGACGGCCTGCGCGCTCTCGAGTTCGGCACGAAGGGCCAGGCACTGTGCAAGGCCAAGGGCGTGGTCGACATGGCGGTGCTGCTCTCGACCTTCCTCGGCGCCACGCACCTGACGGCCGAGAAGGCGTCGCTCTTGTTGCCCATCAAGCCGGCGATCAGGATCAAGGGCAACGAGTACGATCTGTTCACCTTCGAGGCCGAGAGCAAGCCGGCGCCGCCCCCCGAGTACAAGCTGAAGGTCGAGGTGGCGCGCGATCTCGGATCGAGCCCCACCGACGGCGCCGAGAAGCTCACCTTCGAGGCGACGATCGAGGCCGGCGGCGTGAAGTTCAAGGGCGCGATCCAGCAAGGATTCGAGGAGAAGCTGTTCGCGATCCAGGCGTGCGGCCTGGACTTCCTCGAGGTCCTGCTCGCCTTCGAGGTGGCAAGCGGCTTCGAGGGAGGAGTCGCCGCGAAGGGGGGCTTCTCGGCCTCACCGACGCTCGAGGTGAAGGGCCTGTTCAAGGTGCAGGTGGCCGCGCTCTCCGGCGAGCGCATCTTCGGGGGCGAGCCCGACGCCGGCGTGCAGTTCGCCCGCGAGTTCCCCTTCGCCGAGGTCAACGTCAGCGCCGAGGGCACCAGGGGCACCTTCTTCGGCCGTCCGTTCTGAGCGTTCCGCTACGGCACCGGCATCGTCACCGGGTTCTCCACCCGAGCCTTCGAGCTTTGATGACGGCCGCCGCCGTCGCGTCAGCACCGCGTGTGCAGCGTGACCGGCATGTAGCGGACGCCGTGGTGCTTGTTGCTGCGCATCCAGACGACCGGCCCGGCGAGCGCGATCTCGGCGCCGCGGTCGAGGAGGGCCTCGATGACGAGGCGGATCTCGAGGCGCGCCAGGCCGGCGCCGAGGCAGAAGTGGCCGGCGCTCCCGAAGGCGACGTGGGGATTCGGGTCGCGCCGGACGTCGAAGCGGAAGGGCTCGGCGAAGACGTCCTCGTCGCGGTTCGCCGACGTCCACCAGAGCGTCACCTTGTCGCCGGCGGCGATCCGCTGGCCGCGGAGCGCGACGTCGCGGGTCGCGGTGCGCCGGTTGTAGGTGGTCGAGGACGCCCAGCGCAGGATCTCCTCGACCGCGGTCGGGAGGAGCGCGCGCTCGCGGGCGAGCGCCCGCCAGGCGCCGGCGTGCTCGACGAGCGCCAGGAGGCCGATCGCGAGCGAGTTCCGCGTGGTCTCGCTGCCGGCGGCGATCAGGAGGTTGAAGAACATCTGCAGCTCGAGATCCGTGAGCGGCGCCGGCGCGCCGTCGTCGCCCGCGACCCGGCCGTGGACGACGGCGGAGAGCACGTCGTCGGCCGGTCGCCGCCGCTTCTCCTCGATCAGGCGGGCGCCGTAGGCGAACATCGCCGCCGCGGCGGCGCGGGTCTTCGCGCTCTGCTCGCCGAGGTCGCGGTCGTCGTAGTCGAGGGTCGCGTTCGCCCAGGCGAGGATGTCGTGGCGGTCGGCCTGCGGGATGCCGAGCAGGATCGCGGTCGCCTGCAGCGGCAGCTCGGCGGCGACGTCGACCAGGAAGTCGCAGGCGCCGCGCGCCAGCGCGGCGTCGACGATCGTTGCGGTGCGGGCGCGGAGCTCCGCCTCGAGCCGCGCGAGGGCGCGCGGCGAGACCGCCGGCGTGACCAGGCGGCGGATCCGCCGATGGCGCGGATCGTCCATCATGTTGAGGAGCACGCCGGCGGCGAAGCCGCGCGGCAGGTCCTCGATGAGCGTCCCGCCGCCCGCGCGGGCGCCGCCCGAGACCGAGGAGAACGTCGCGGCGTCGGCCGCGACCGCGGTGACGTCGGCGTGGCGCGACACCACCCAGAAGGACTCGCCGTCGGGGGTGTGCGCGGTCGGCGGGTGGCGCCAGACCGGCGCCGCGCGGCGGAGACGCGTGAACGTGTCGTGCGGGAAGCCCGCCGCGAAGCGGTCGAGGTCGGTCAAGTCGATGTCGGCAAGGCCGCTCACCCGGCGCGCAGGAGCTCCGGGTTCCGGGCCGCGACCATGCGCCGGACGCCGTCGCGCCACGGCGTCCGCGCCGGGCCGATCAGCGCGTGCATGCGCGTCAAGTCCATCGGCAGGCTCGGGATCGCCGCCGCGGTCGGCTCGAAGCGCGGCGTCCGGCCGGTGAGCTCGCCCAAGTAGGCGCACCACTCCTCGACGCTCGCCTCCGCGCCGCCCCAGTTGACGACCGTCGCCGGTACCCGGGCGGCGGCGAGCAGCGCCGGCACCTGGGCCGTGTAGTCGTCCTCGTGCAGCAGGTTGTAGCGGCTCGGGCCGTCGCGGTGGACCGGGATCGGGTGGTCGGCGGCGAGCATCAGCAGGTGGAACCACGGCCAGCCGCCGTTGTCGCCGTAGGGGACGCTGACGCGTGCGATCGTCGCCGGTACCCCCCCTTGGCGCGCCGCGAAGCGCACGACCGCCTCGGCCGCGATCTTGGAGAGGCTGTAGGTTGGGAAGAGCGCGCGGTGGTTGTCGCCGAGCGGATCGCTCTCCTTGAGCGGCGCCGCCGCGCCCGCCTGGTAGACCGCGCCCGACGAGCAGTGCAGAAACGCCTTCGCGCCCCGGCAGTGCGCGACCAGGCGGCCCGCGCCCTCGGCGTTCGCCGCCAGGTCGTAGTCGAAGTCGCCGCTCTTCACGACCGCGAAGTTGAGCACGTAGGTGAAGTCGTCGGGCACGCCGTCGAGCGCGTCGGTCGCGAGGTCGGCCTTGAGCGGCCGGACCCCGATCGCCTCGACCCGTGCGACGTCCTTCGCCCGCGCGAAGCGCGCCAGGCCGTACACCTCGTTCGACGCCGCCAGCGCCCGCGCCAGCGGAAACGCCACCTGGCTCGTCGGCCCGGTGATCAGGATCTTCTCGCCCGCGAGCGGGGCGGCAGGGGCGGGCACGACGGCCTCCTTCAGCGCCGCGCGAGCTGCGCCAGCATCTTGTCGAACTCCCAGTAGGCCCGAAGCGCCGCGATCTCGCCGGCGGCATTCACGCGATAGGTGAAGACGCCCTCGGTGACCGTTCTCGTCCCGTCCGGCGCCGTCGCCGTGATCGTCCCGACGTTCGCGACCTCGTCCCCGCACGCATACGAGCGCTCGATGTCGAAGCGCAACGCCACCGGCGCGATCGCGAGATCCCAGAACGCCGCGATCGCCTTCCGCCCCCGGTGCCCCTTCCCCGCCGGATCGAGCGGCGATGGCCCGATCGGATCCTCGATCACCCCGTCCTCCGCGAACAGCGCCACCCACGCCTCCTTGGCGCCAGCGCCCTTGGTCTGGACAAGCTCCATGGAACGGTGCGAGGCGGCACGGGCAGGATGCTCGAGAGGCGTCGAAGTCATGTCGCGGACCTTACGCATTCGCCGGTTCGAAGTCACGGTCCGATGATGTCGAGGCGGCGCGTGGCTGAGGGGTCGGGGACTGGTTTCCGTCGCGGCCCCGACCCCTCTGCCACGCGCTGCCGGCCCGCCACGTCTTGCGTCAGAAGAGGGGTGGGCTACGCTCCCCCCCGCACCAAGGAGGGCAGGGGACGATGATCGATCTCTACACGTGGACGACGCCGAACGGCCGCAAGATCTCGATCATGCTCGAGGAGACCACGCTTCCGTACAAGGTCATCACCGTCGACCTCGGCAAGGAAGAGCAGCAGAAGCCCGAGTTCCTCGCCATCAACCCCAACAACAAGATCCCCGCGATCGTCGATCACGACGCCCCCGGCGGCCCGCTCCCGATCTTCGAGTCCGGCGCCATCCTCGTCCACCTCGCCGAGCGCACCGGCCGCTTCCTCCCCGCCGGCGACGTCGCCGCGCGCGCCCGCACGATGCAGTGGCTGATGTACCAGATGAGCCACGTCGGCCCGATCATCGGCCAGGCCGGCCACTTCCTGAACCAGGCGAGCGAGAAGGTGCCCTACGCCATCCAGCGCTTCGTCGGCGAGTCGCTCCGGATCGTCGGCGTCCTCGACAAGGGGCTCGAGGGCAACGACTACCTCGCCGGCGACTACTCGATCGCCGACATGGCGACCTATCCCTGGATCGCCGCCGCGTGGGGGCCGTTCGAGTCGATGATGGCCGACGAGGTGCAGCGGTTCGGCAACGTCAAGGCGTGGCTCGGGCGCGTCGGCGCGCGCCCCGCCGTCCAGGCCGGCATGGCCGTCCCGCACGTCGGCTGAAGACCGTGGTGGACGCCCCGGCCCCCCTCGACAACCGCGTCACCCGCCTGCTCGGTGTGCGCTACCCGATCGTGCAGGCGCCGATGGGCTGGATCGCCCGCGCCCAGCTCGCCTCCGCGGTCTCCAACGCCGGCGGGCTCGGCATCATCGAGACCTCCTCGGGCGAGCTCGACGCCGTCCGCGACGAGATCCGCAAGATGCGGGACCTCACCGACCGGCCCTTCGGCGTCAACATCGCGCAGCTCTTCGTGCGCGACCCGAGCATCGTCGACTTCGTGGTCGGCGCCGGCGTGCGCTTCGTCACCACCTCGGCCGGGGATCCACGCAAGTACACCGCGACCTTGAAGGCCGCCGGGCTCACCGTCTTCCACGTCGTCCCCCACCTCCGCGGCGCGCTCGCCGCCGTCGCGGCCGGCGTCGACGGCCTGGTGGTCGAGGGCGGCGAGGGCGGCGGCTTCAAGAACCCGCGCGACGTCGCGACCATGGTCCTCTTGCCGCTCGTGCGCTCCAAGGTCGACGTCCCGATCATCGCCGCCGGCGGCATCTGCGACGGCCCGACGATGGCGGCCGCCTTCGCGCTCGGGGCCGAGGGCGTGCAGATGGGCTCGCGCATGGTGTCGGCCGCCGAGTCGCCGGTGCACGAGAACTGGAAGCGCGCGATCGTCGCCGCCGCCGAGACCGACACCGTGTTCCTGAACCGCTTCAGCCGCCCCGGCCTGCGGGCGCTCCGCACCGAGCGCACCCTCGAGCTCGAGCGCCAGGAGCACGTCGGCTTCGAGGTCTTCGGGCGCGTGCTCGACCTCTACTTCGGGGGCGATATGGAGGCCTCGATCGCGCTCGGCGGGCAGGTGGTGGGGCGGATCGACGCCGTCAAGCCGGTCGTCGAGATCATCGAGGAGACCATGCGCGGCTTTCGCGCGACCGTCGAACGCCTGGCGGCGAGCGCCTGACGGCGGCCCCGGTCGCTTCGTGGCGGCAGGACCCACAACCACACAACCAAAGGAGGAGCCATGAGTCCCTCGGCTTTGGCGGTCGTCGGCTACGCGGCCTGGATGATCGTGCTGCTGCTCGTCCTCGCCGGCCTCAGGGTCTCGTTGATCCTGAGCGGCCGGCGGGCGCCGAACAGCTTCCGTCCGGACGGCAGCGACGTCTCGCCGTTCGCCGAGCGCCTGTGCCGCGTGCACGCCAACTGCTACGAGAACCTGCCGATCTTCGCGGCCCTCGTCCTCACGGCGCTCGTGACCGGGAACGCCGCGATCACCGATCCGCTGGCGCTCTGGGTGCTGGCGGCGCGCGTCGGGCAGTCGGTCGTCCACCTGATCTCGACCAGCGCGCTGGCGGTGCAGGTCCGCTTCGCCTTCTTCGTGGTGCAGGTCGTGGTCGAGATCTGGTGGGTGCTGGCGCTCCTCGGGCGATGAGCCCGCGCGCGCGCGCCGGCGAGGCGGTGCCATGAAGGACCTCGCGGGCCGGGTCGCGGTGATCACCGGCGGCGCGAGCGGCATCGGGCTCGCGACCGCGCGCCTGCTCGCGGCCGAGGGCATGCGGATCGTGCTCGCCGACGTCGAGGCGGCGGCGCTCGAGCGCGCCGTCGCCGAGATCGCGGCGCTCGGCGCCGAGACCCTCGGGGTCCCGACCGACGTCGGCGACCTCGCCGCGGTGCGGGCGCTCGCCGATCGCACCTGGGAGCGCTTCGGCGCCGCGCACGTCGTCTTCAACAACGCCGGGGTGGCGATCTTCGGGCCGATCCAGGACATGCGCCACGAGGACTGGGAGTGGGTGCTGCGCGTCGACCTCTGGGGCGTGATCCACGGCGTCGAGGCGTTCGTGCCGCGCATGATCGCGCAAGGCGAGGGCGGGCACGTCGTCAACACCGCGTCGTTCGCGGGCCTGGTCGCCAACCAGGGGCTCGGCGCCTACTGCGTCGCCAAGTACGGCGTGGTCGCGCTCTCGGAGTGCCTGTATCGGGACGTCAGCGCGCACGGCATCGGTGTCTCGGTGCTGTGCCCGATGATCGTGGCGACGCGCATCACGTCCTCGGAGCGGAACCGCCCGGCCGACCTGGGCGGGCCCGCGGTGCCGCCGCCGCCGACCCCCGAGGAGCAGGCCAGCCTCGCGGGCGGCGTGCTCTCCGCCGAGGAGGTCGCGGCGCGGGTGGTGCGCGCGATCAGGCGCGGCGACCTCTACGTCCTCACGCACCCCGAGTCGCGCGCCTTCATCCGCCGCCGCTTCGAGCGCATCGACCGGGCGTTCGACGCCGAGTGAGCTAGGGTGGTGCGGGGGGGAGGCCGCGAGCTCTCCCTCACGCGGTCTCCCCCCGGCCGCCGCGGGAACCCTCCCGGGCGGCTGCACGTCGTTGCTAGTTCGCCTGCAGCTCCACGCGCCGGTTCTGCGCCCGGCCGTCCGGATCGGCGTTGTTCGCCACCGGCTGGCTCTCGCCGTAGCCGACGGTCTGGAGGCGGCCGCGGCTGATGCCGCGCGACGAGAGATAGTCCGCGACCGAGTCGGCGCGGCGCTCCGACAGCCCCTGATTGTAGGCGTCGGTGCCGATCGCGTCGGTGTGGCCCGCGACCGCGACCGTCACGTCCTGGCGGTCGTCGAGCGTGTCCGCGGCCTCGTTCAAGATCGGCTGCGCGTCGGGGCGGATGTTCGACTTGTCGAAGTCGAAGTTCACCCCCCGCAGCACGAGCTTCTGCCGCACCGGGGGCGCGGCCGGCGGCGGCGGCGGGGTCTCGACCATGCGCACCGGCTCCTGCGGCTTGAAGTAGTGGTTGAACGCCAGGCCGGTGAGGAGGAACTGCCGGTCCTGGTTGCTGTCCGGGCGCGCCCGGATGTCGGCGCGGTCGTAGCGCGCGTACAGGCCGAGGCTGCTGGCGTCGGTGATCTTGAAGTTGACGCCGCCGCCCGCGTTCCAGCCGGCGCCCTCGTCGTGGATGATCCCGTCCATGTCGCGGTAGTACGCGCCCTGGGCCATCAGCCAGGTCTCGGCCGGGCCGGTGTCGAAGGTCAGCTTCGGCCCGACGCCGCCGATGAACACGCTCGACACGTCCTCCTCGTGCTTCCCGCAGCAGTCCTGCGTCGAGAAGAACGTGAACTGCGGGTTGGCGATGAGCGAGAGGCCGACGTGCTCGTTCAGGTCGAAGCGGTACCCCCCGGTGATCCCGAAGGTGCCGCCGACGTCCTCGTCGACGGTGCTCTTGTACTTCGAGAGCGGCACCGCGGCGCCCACGTTGGCCCCGACCTCGAAGCCGTCTCCGTAGGCCTGCCCGGTCCCCACCCCGAGCAAGAACGCCGTCGCGATCGCGACGGCCAGCGTGCGTCTGTTCATGCCTTGCGTCTCCTTTTGATCCGGACGGTCGTTGCTACGCTCCGTCCGGAGGCCTGGCGAATGGTGGTCCGACCTGACAGCCCGCGACCGCGTCTACGGCGCGGTGGTTGGCGTCAGCGTTTCAGGTTTCGTGCCAAACGGCGTCGGGCGCCGGCATGTAGCTTTTTCCCGCTACTTGCGGATGTACACGGGCGCTACGGCGCGGGGTGCGGGCGGCGCCTTGGTCGGTTGGGGAGGGCAGGTTGTAGAAACGTCTCCGCCCGGTGGCGCCGAAGCTGCCGCCATCTCGCCGGTCCCGACTCATGGCACGCCTCCTGCTCCCACCCCTCTTGATCTCGCCGTCAGGGAGACGGCGAGCCACAACCCAAGGGAAAGGAGTCGAACATGCGTAAGAGCTTCATTGCAGGAACGGCAATCGCCCTCGGCCTCGGGCTGATGGCGGCCACCCCGTCCTTCGCGGACGACATCGAGAGCTACCGGCGCACCGAGACCACGACCTACTCGGGGAGCGTGCAGGGGTTCCAGCCCTCGGAGTCCGTGATCATGCTGCAGACCACCGAGAAGAAGGTGCCGAGCGCCTACAAGTACTCGAAGACCACGAAGTTCGTGGACGAGAACGGCACCGAGATCTCGACCGAGCGGGTGAGCGAGGAGATCGTCCAGGGCCGCCAGGCGACGATCCACATCGACCCGACGTCGAACGTCGTGTCGCGGGTCATGCTGCGTCCGATGAGCAAGACCACCACGACGACGACCGAGACCGAGATCGACGACTGAGGTGGGGCACGCGCCATCCGAGCGGTCCCGGCGTGCGAGCGCCGGGACCGTGCCGGATGGACGCCCGTCGGGCCGGAGGACCATGGGACGCCTGGTGGAAGGACGGTGGTCGGCGGAGTGGTACGAGCCCGACGAGCACGGCCGCTTCGAGCGTCCGGGCACGCGCTTTCGCGACTGGGTCGCCGCCGCCGCCGCGGCGCCGGGTCGCTATCATCTCTACGCGGCCTATGCCTGCCCGTGGGCGCAGCGCACGCTGATCGTGCGGAGCTTCCGGCGGCTCGAGGGCGCGATCGGCGTCTCGCTCGTCGATCCCCACATGGGTGACGACGGATGGGCCTTCACCGGCGCGCCGGGCACCACCGACGACCAGGTGAACGGCTTCCCCTTCCTGCGCGACGTCTACCTGGCCGCCGACGCGCGCTACACCGGGCGGGTCACCACGCCCATCCTCTGGGACACCCGCGCGCGGACGATCGTCAACAACGAGTCGCGCGAGATCATGCGGATGCTCGACGTCGCGTTCGCCGCCCTCGGCGACTCCACCCGGACGCTGCTGCCACCTGGCCGCAAGGCGGAGGTCGACGCCGTCCTCGACGCGATCTACGAGCCCATCAACAACGGCGTCTACCGCGCCGGCTTCGCCGCCACGCAGGCGGCGTACGAGGACGCCTGCGAGGAGCTCTTCGCCGCGCTCGCGCACTGGGACGGCGTGCTCGGCAGGCAGCGCTACCTCTGCGGGCCCCAGCCGACCGAGGCCGACGTCGCGCTCTACACGACGCTCGCGCGCTTCGACGCTGTCTACTACGGCCACTTCAAGTGCAACCTGCGCCGCTTGCGCGACCACCGGCACCTGTGGGGCTATCTGCGCGACCTCTACGTGCTCCCCGGCTTCGGGGAGACCACCCGCCTCGACCAGATCAAGACGCACTACTACTGGTCGCAGACCACCCTGAACCCGACGCGCATCGTGCCCCTAGGCCCGGTGCTCGACCTCGACAAGCCCCACGACCGGGCGCGCCTCGATTAGCCTGCGCGCTCAGCCGGCGCTGCGGCGCTCGAGGCCGGGCAAGATCGCCTGGAAGAACGCGTGGCGGACGAGGCCGACGACGACCTGCAGGGTGCTGGTCTCGGGGTTCTCGATCGAGCCCGAGAGGTCGGTCTCGGTGGCGACGGTGTCGCGCGGGCGGTTCTCGAGCAGGCTGGCGATGCCGCCGAGCAGGCTTTCGTACGCTTGCACGAAGAGGTTGTCCTCCCGGTCCTGCTCGCGGTCGTAGACGTCGAGGCCTGAGAAGATCGGCTTCACGTAGCCGTCGATGCGCCCGTCCTCGACATCGAGGGCGGAGTAGAAGGCGAACGTGCCGCCGGCGACGTCGAAGTTGCCGTAGGCACGCCAGAGATCGTTCATGGTCTGGAGCTGCGTCGGTCCGATCTCGAGCGCGAGGTCGAAGTCGGCCCGTGCGGCGGCGGGCGTGAAGTGGGCGACGGCATGGGTGTCGCCGCTCCCCATGAAGCGTCCGTCGAGCTCGGCCTCGCCCGGGGGCGCGCCGCGCTCGTTGCTGAAGCGGCGGACGCTCAGGTCGAGG
>Ga0299906_10003748_pt1 | contig 12503 bp, 10 predicted proteins | sample RVTome_14_FD_200259 | JGI IMG/M metagenome (GOLD analysis project Ga0299906, IMG submission 200259) | Soil microbial communities from uranium-contaminated site in the Upper Colorado River Basin, Wyoming, United States - RVT145D125 (version 2) ...
AATCGCGGCTTGCTCGCCCTCCGCCTCGAATATGTGCATATTGTCCATATTGAAGATCACGTTCTTCGAATCGCCGACCTTGGCCGAGCTGCGTGGATCGACGCGGCCAACGAAACTGACCCCGTCATTCTCCAAATAGAGAATGAGCTCATTGCCCATTGGTTCTTTGACGGCGATGTCGGCCGGCACCTCTGCCCGTGTGATGCCCGGTGGTGAGAAGTCCGGATCGTGGATGTCCTCCGGACGGATGCCGAACACAACCGGCTTGCCAACGTGATTGCCGAACCGGTCGAGCAGCTTGCCGGGCACCGGCACGTGGAAGGAGCCGGCGTCGATCACCATACCGCCGTCTGCTCGGTTCAGCTTGGCGTTGAAGAAATTCATCGCCGGGGAGCCGATGAAGCCTGCGACGAAAACGTTTGTCGGCAGGTCATACAAGATCTGCGGACTGTCAACTTGCTGCAGAATGCCGTCCTTCATCACCGCAATGCGGGTCGCCATCGTCATGGCTTCGGTTTGGTCGTGAGTCACATAAATGAAGGTGGTGGCCAGCTGCTGGTGGAGCTGTTGGATTTCGGCCCGCGTTTGAACCCGCAGCTTGGCATCGAGGTTGGAGAGCGGTTCGTCAAACAGAAACACTTTGGGTTGGCGAACGATCGCCCGGCCCACGGCGACCCGCTGGCGCTGGCCGCCCGAGAGCTGTCTTGGACGGCGCTCTAGGAGCTGCTCGATCCCCAGGATCTCGGCGGCTCGCTGCACCCGCTGTTTGATCTCCTCGCGCGGGGTTCGGCGGAGCTTTAATCCGAAGGCCATATTGTCGAATACGGTCATGTGTGGGTAGAGCGCGTAGGACTGGAAAACCATCGCAATATCGCGGTCTTTGGGTGCCACATCGTTAACCACCCGTTCGCCAATGCGGATGGTGCCTTCACTGATTTCCTCGAGCCCCGCCAGCAGCCGCAGCGACGTCGTCTTGCCGCAGCCCGAGGGGCCGACCAGAACGAGGAACTCCTTGTCCTCAATATCAATGTTCATGTCGTCGACAGCGACGACTTCGCCGTACCGTTTGTACACGTGATCGTAGGTAACGCTGGCCATCGGCCCGTCCTCCTCTCGGAAGAATATCGTGCCGATATTATACAGAGAGAACTACCCCTCGCCAAACCCCTGCCTCGCTGATTGACGCTGAATCGAGCGGTCTGGTATAGTCGAACCGACATGAGCAAACAGGGTGAGAATGGACGGCCAAACGGCCGTTGGCGGCTGTTCTGGCGCTGGTTTCAGCCCGGTCTGGGAGTCAAGCGTTGGTTGTTGGTGATCGTGGCCGGCACAGCCCTGATTGGGCTGGGGCTGGCCATTTTGCTTCTCGACTACTACCGGACCCATCCGGACGCCACCTGGCTATACATCTTGAGCCTGCGGGCATTTCCCCGTTGGTTGCGGGCGGTCTTCTTAGGCGGCGCCGGCTTGGGCTTGCTGCTGGTTGCGGTCTTCCGGCTGAACCGCTCCTTGCTGGCGCCCTACGTCTCGCGGGGCCGGCCGTTGGTCGAGATGGTGGCTGAGCATCGGCGGCTGGGGCGAGGCCCGCGCATCGTCGCTGTCGGCGGGGGCCACGGCCTTGCGACGCTGTTGCGCGGGCTGAAGCATCACACGACCAACCTGACGGCGGTTGTCACGATGGCCGACGACGGCGGTTCTTCCGGCCGGCTGCGCCGCTCCCTGGGGCTGCCGCCACCCGGAGATGTGCGCAACTGCCTGGCGGCATTGTCGGACGATGAACAGCTGCTGACCCAACTCTTCCAGTACCGATTTCGCAAGGGCGAAGAACTTGAGGGCCACTCATTCGGCAACCTGTTCATTGCCGCGCTGGCTGGGGTGACCGGCAGTTTTGATCGGGGCCTGCTCGAAGCCGCCCGCGTACTGACGATCCGCGGTCGGGTGCTGCCAAGCACTTTGGCCGATGTCGCCCTGCTGGCCGACAAGCTGCCGGTGATGGACGTCCATGCCGTCCGTGTCGAGGGCGAAAGCCGGATCCCTGGAGTGCCCGGCCGCATTCGACGCGTCTATCTCGAGCCGAATGAGCCGCCGGCCTATCCGCTCGCCATCCAGGCCTTGCTCAACGCCGAGATGATTGTGCTTGGTCCGGGCAGCCTGTATACCAGTCTGCTGCCGAACCTATTGGTCCCCGACATCCCCCATGCCGTCCGGGCCAGCCGGGCGTTTAAGGTCTACGTCTGCAACGTCGCTACCCAGCCGGGCGAAACCGACGGCTATGACTGCAGCGCCCACGTGAGGGCCATCGAAGAGCACGTTGGAAGTGGCCTCATTGATCTGGTTCTGGCCAACGACGTGACCAGCCCGACGCTGCCGCCCTCGGTAACGCCGGTGACGGCCGAATCCAATGGCAACCGGGTGCCGGTGCATTCGACCGATCTGGTGGATGATGTTCAACCCTGGCGTCACGATGCCGCCAAGTTGGCCGAAACACTGATCGCACTGCTCGAGGAGCGAACCGGGCCGCTCGAGCTGCCAACCTTAGACGAGATTGAAGCCCGCCCTGGCTTGAACTGAACCTCAGCATGACAGCCTCATCCCAGAAAGAGTCAGCCAACCAATGATGACCAACCTGTACCGCACACTCGACGATCTGGACGTAGGCGGTAAGCGGGTCCTGGTTCGCGTGGATTTCAACGTGCCTCTGAAGGACGGCAAGGTGGCCGACACAACCCGTATCGAAGCGGCGTTACCGACTGTGCAGCGCTTGCGCAAGGCGGGCGGTCGTCTCATTCTGTGCTCGCACCTGGGCCGGCCCAAAGGCCAGCCAGATCCGGCCTATTCTCTGCGGCCGGTTGTCGACAAGCTGGCTGACTTGCTGGAGGAGCCGGTTGCGTTTGCCGACGACTGTATTGGCGAACCAGCGCAGCAAGCGGCGGCCAAGCTGGACGACGGCGATGTGCTGCTCCTGGAGAACACCAGGTTCCACGCCGGCGAGAAGGCCAACGATCCGGCCTTCGCCCTGGAGCTGGCGTCGTTGGGCGAGGTCTATGTCAACGATGCCTTCGGTTCTGCCCACCGGGCGCATGCTTCCACCGAGGGCGTGGCGCATCATTTGCCCGGTGCCATTGGACTGCTGATGGCGGATGAGATCGAGCAGTTGAGCAAGGCGCTGGATCCGTCCGCTCATCCGTACGTTGCCATCTTGGGCGGCGCCAAGATCTCCGAAAAGATCGGCGTCGTCGAGAGTCTGCTGGCGCGGGCCGATCGGCTGCTGATCGGCGGGGGGATGGCCAATACCTTCCTGGCAGCGCAAGGCTATGACCTGGCCGAGTCGTTGGTCGAGGACGACGTGCTTGACACGGCCAAAGAAATACTCAAGGGGGCCGGTGAGGCCCTGCACCTTCCGGTCGATTTGGTCGTGGCCGCTGCCTTCGAAGCCGATGCCGACAGCATGGTCGTGGCCGTCGATCAGGTGCCGGCCGGTTGGCAGGCACTCGATATCGGTCCGGATACGGTACAGCGATACCAACAGGCCCTCCAAGGGGCAGCGCTGGTCGTGTGGAATGGCCCCATGGGTGTCTTCGAGTTCGAGCGCTTTGCGCACGGTACGAATGCAATTGCCCGGGCTGTTGGCCAGCTGCCGGCGACGACGATCGTTGGCGGCGGCGACTCGGCAGCCGCCGTCTATGCCGCCGGTCTGGCCGATCAAATGAGCCATGTATCGACCGGCGGGGGGGCCTCCCTGGCATTCCTGGAGGGGACACCACTGCCGGGCCTGCAGGCGCTGCGGCGCTAGCGCTTCCGCCATCACCTTAGCGTTTGCTTACAGTTAGCAGGCGTTTATTGTTGGGCAAACATGGCTCCGCTATAATGACGGCGTTCTGTCACCTGTAGCGGAGGCGGGATTGCCGTTCAGCCCTGGTCAAAACGTCGGTCCGTATCGGATCGTGGAACCCCTGGGCCAGGGCGGGATGGCCTCCGTCTTCAAAGCCTACCACCCGGCCCTCGATCGCTACGTCGCCCTCAAAGTCCTGCACCCTGCTTTCTTGCAAGATCCTAACTTCAAAGCGCGCTTCCAGCGCGAAGCGCGTGTCGTCGCCAAGCTCGAGCACCCCAATATCGTCCCCATTTACGACTTCTCCGACGGTGGGGGCCAGCCGTACCTGGTGATGAAGTACATTGAGGGCCGCACCCTGAAGTCACTGCTCTCGGAAGGTCCGGTCGACCTGAGGACTGGTCTCGAAATCGTGGAAGCCGTCGGCCTGGGTTTGGGTTACGCTCACCAACGCGGCATCCTGCACCGCGATATCAAGCCGTCCAATGTCTTGTTGGGGCATGATGGCGGCATCTACCTGGCGGACTTTGGCCTGGCTCGGATCGCCCAAGCGGGTGAGTCGACGCTGTCGAGCGACATGCTGCTGGGGACTCCCCAGTACATCTCACCAGAACAAGCTCGCGGCGAACGCGATCTCGATGCGGGCACCGACCTGTATTCACTCGGGGTGGTCCTGTATGAGCTGGTTGTGGGCCGGGTGCCTTTCAACGCCGATACGCCTTTCTCGATCATCCACGACCATATCTATACGCCTTTGCCGATGCCGCGCCAGGTCAACCCGAGGGTCCCCGAGGCGATCGAACGTGTTCTGCTCAAGGCGCTGGCGAAAGAACGCAAGGACCGTTTCGACGATGTTGCCAGCATGCTGCAGGCATTCCAACAGGCGGCAACGGGCCAAACCGCCCCAGCCGCCCCCGACGAGCCCGCGGTCGCCCAGCCGACCGTAGCGTTCTCCGACGAACTGGAGCCCAAATCCAAGGATCGCCGCCGCTGGCTGTGGGCCGCCGGTGGACTTGTCCTGGCCTGTCTGTGCTTGCTGGTGTTCTTGACGATCGTTAGTAACCAGGAGGAGCAGCGGGCCGCCGCAACCCAGACGGCGCAAGCCGTCTTGAGCTCCGATCAGGCGCTGGAAGCAACTGTCGATCAGACGCCGGAGGACCCCCGCATCTTGGCGGCGCGGGCGACGGTTGAAGCTGCCCCGACCGATCCGGAGGCTCGGGTTCAGTTGGCGCACGCCTTCGCCGCCGCCGGCTTCGACAACCGGGCCGCTCAGGTACTCGTCGAGGCCGCCGAACTCTTCCAGCAGCGAGAGGCGCACGTGGAAGCGGCCAAGACATTAATCGAGGCGATGTCGTATGGCGATGGCTTGGCCGCCGAGTTCCAGCGGGTCCGGGAAATGGCGATCGAGTCGCTCTTCAAAAGTGCCAGTTCTCCGCGTGAAATTCGGCCCTTGCTCGAAGAGGTGAAGCTGGCCTACCCGGACTGGGAAGCGATCGCTCCGATAGCCGCCCGAGTCGGACTTTTCGAAGGGCGAAATGACGAGGTCGTTGCCGATTTGGAAAGTCTGGTGGCCGAGACTCCGGCCGACCCGCTGACCTACGCAGTGCTGGCTGAGGGCTACAGTTTCCAGGGTGCTCGTCCGCAGGCGCTGGCTACGATCGATTTGGCGCTGGGGGGCCAGCGTGTTCCGACCTGGTTGCGTGAGCACCTGGATCAGCTTCGTCAACGGCTGCAGGCGCCGTAGCAAAGGAGTCCGCATGGACCGACGCCCAATGGTTGCAGGCAATTGGAAAATGCATAAGACGGTCGCCGAGGCGCTGGCGCTGATCAACGAACTCGAAGCCGCGTTGGCCGGCCTGTCGCAGGTCGATGTCGTTATCGCGCCGCCCTTCTTGGCGCTGGTTCCGCTGGCGGAGCATCTGCGGCAGAGTCCGATTGGGCTGGCTGCCCAGAACATGCATTGGGAGACTGCCGGCGCTTACACCGGCGAGGTGTCGCCCGTCATGCTGACTGACTACTGCCGCTACGTCATCATCGGTCATTCGGAGCGGCGGGCGCTTTTCGGTGAGACCGATGACGGGGTCAATCGCAAGGCGAAGAGCGCGTTGGCCCACGGGCTCGACCCAATCGTTTGCGTCGGCGAAACGCTGGAGCAGAAGGAAGCCGGCAAGACGGCCGACGTGGTCAGCCGGCAAGTCCGGGCTGGCCTGGCCGATCTCGATGTGCCGGCCTCAGCAGAATTGATTCTGGCGTATGAGCCGGTGTGGGCGATCGGTACCGGCCTGGCGGCGACCGCCGACGACGCCAACGATGTCATTGAAGTCATCATCAGACCGGCGGTGGCTCACCTTTTTGGCGAGGCGCGCGCCAGCCGGCTGCGGGTACTCTACGGTGGCAGCATCAAGCCCGACAACGCCGCTGAGTTGTTTGGCATGCCCGGCATTGATGGCGGCTTAGTGGGAGGGGCCAGCCTGAAGGCGGCTGACTTCGTCGCCATCGCCCGCGCGGCGGCTTGAGCCTGCCGAGCCCGCTGCCGGCGCTGCTGTTGTTGAGCGCCGCCGTTCTGCTCCTACTGCCAGTCCAGCGCTACCTCTTTCGCCACCTGCAAGGTCTGCTCTTGATCATCAGCCGCCGGCAATCGGTGGCGTTGTATTTGTATGCCCTGCTCTTCTTTCCCGGGGTGGTGTTGCACGAGGGTTCCCACTGGCTGATCGCCAGGCTGCTGGGCGTGGGGACGCGTCGCGTGTCGCTGCTGCCCTCCCGCCAGCGGGGCGGTCGGATGCGGTTCGGTTACGTCGAAACCGAGGTCAGCGACCCGTTGCGGGCCAGCCTGATTGGGGTGGCCCCACTGGTCGCCGGTACGGTGGTGTGCCTCGTGGTGGCCGCCGAAATCCTGGGTTTAGGTCCGGCGGGCGAACGGCTGGTGGCGGCCGATGGGTACGGGGCTCTGCAGGCAGCCATCGCATCGTTAAATCGCCCCGACGCGCTCGTCTGGCTCTACCTGTGCTTCGCCATTAGCAACACAATGTTGCCCTCGGCCAGCGACCGCCAGGCATGGCTGTGGCCGATTGGTGGGCTGGCTGCCTTGGCCGCTGGTCTGTACTTGGCCGGTTTGGCGCCGGGCGCCGCCAACTGGCTGGCTCCGTGGGTTGAGGCGGCCAGCCTGCGGTTGACCGCGGTCATGGGCTTGACGGTCGTCCTGGACGCTGTGCTGTTGCCTCCAGTGTTGTTAACGGAAGCCCTGGTGGCTAGGCTAGTTGGAGTGCGAATCGAGTACTAACCTCGCTAGCCGGTACCAAACTGGCGATCACCGGCGTCGCCCAACCCCGGCAAGATGAAGCCGTGCTCGTTGAGCCCTTCGTCGATGACCCCCAAATGAATGGGGACCTCGGGATGCTGCTCGTGGAGCGCTTCGATGCCCTCCGGGGCGCCGATGATGCCAACGAATTTCACACGCTCGACCCCCCATTCTTTGAGAATGCTGACAGTGGCTGAGGCCGAGCCCCCCGTGGCCAGCATCGGGTCAAGGATTAAGCACACCGAGACCGTCGGCGCGATAGGCAGCTTGTTGTAGTACTCGACGGGCTTCAAGGTGCGCTCGTCGCGATAAAGCCCAATGTGCCAGACTTCGGCCGCTGGCATCAGCCCCCAAACCCCTTCGACCATGCCCAACCCGGCGCGCAAGATGGGGACCAGTCCGATGTTGTCTTCCAGATCCTGTCCGGTCGTCTGGCGCAGCGGTGTCTCGACCTTGACCGCCCGCGTGCGCAGGTCAAGCGTGGCCTCGTAGGTAAGCAGCGTGGAAATCTCTCGCACCAATTCCCTGAACTTGCGTGGTTCGGTGTCTTTGTCCCGGATTTTGGTGATCTTGTGAGCGACGAGGGGGTGCTTTGATTCGAACACGTTGGGTCGGTTCATAGTTCCCTCCTCAGGTTGGCGGCTCAGTTGGCGCGCACGTCATGGGTCCGGCGCAGGACGATGGTCGTGACGTCATCCGGCGGATCGGGCGTGGCACAGAATTCCAGTACGCGCTGATTGATGGCTTCGGCGATGAACTGGGCGGTTTGTCCCTGGTGTGCCTCGACCACCTGGCGTAAGTTGTCTTCGCCGAAATAGGCCCCCGAGGGGTTCATGGCTTCCGTCACCCCATCCGTATACAGGACCAGCAGGCCGCCGGCAGGTATGTAGACTTCGGCCGATTGGTAGCTGGCTTTGGGGCTGACCCCAAGGACCATACCATGATTTCGCAGCTGCCGCTCCGGCCCTGCGGGGGAGAATAAGAATGGAGGATTGTGACCCCCGTTGGCATAGGTCAGGCGGTCAACAGCGGGCTCCCAAATGGCGTAGAACAAGCTGACGAACATTTCGGACCGACTGTCGGCCAGGATGATCTGGTTGACCCGATCCAGGACGGCGGCCGGTTCTCCGGCTTCAGCTGCAACCGAGCGCAGGATGCTGCGGCACAGGGCCATAAACAGCGCAGCCGGCACTCCCTTGTCGGCGACGTCGGCAATCGCAACTCCCCAACGTGGCCCGTCCGTCCCAGCTTGCAACGGGATGAAGTCGAAGAAGTCCCCGCCAACCTGGCGCGCCGCTAGCCAGGTCGCCCCGACCTGCCAACCGTCGTGTTCGGGGAAGTCGCGCGGCAAGAAGCTCTCCTGGATACCCCGAGCAGTATCCAACTCATGCTCAAGCGACCGGCGTGCCGTCAGGTCTTCGATCAGCCGGGTGTTCTCAATTCGCATAGAGATCTGATGGGCGATGCCGGCCAGCAGGGATCGACGCTGCCCGTGGGGCGGTGGTCCCCCGATCAGGAGCAAGCCCAGCAGCGAACTGCCGTCACTCAGGACCATCGCCAGGCACATCTCCTCCCCCAGGATGGCATCCAGAGGTTCGGGCAGCGCCAGTGTGAATGGCTCATCGCTTTCGACAACCGGTGTCTCGAGATCAAAGCGGGAGAGTGGAAGGGACAGCGCCTCAACGGCATCGGTCGCTTCCTTGGTCAACCCAGACGAAGCCCAGGTAACCATGGCCCCGCTTTCCTCGGGGAGCAGGAGCAAGGTCCAATTGGCGCCGGCCAGCATCGTCGTCAACTGGAGCACGGCCCGCAATGCGCTCGTGGGATCGCCAGGCTGGGCGGCGTGGCGGGTGACTTCGAGCAGCACGGTGTTGTACCAGGTGAATTCTTGCTGCTGGGCGTAGTTTTGGACTTCGAGCGAGGCAATCGCCAGTTGATCGGCCAACATTTCTGCCAGGCTGCGTTCTTCGCTCGTGAAGGGCTGGTCGGGGTCACGGCGCAGCTGCAGCACACCCAGCAGCCGGTCTTCGACCATTAGGGGCAGCAGTAGTTGATGGGGCGCCGGGTCGGGGCCCGACGGCGGCGAGTGAGGCGGTTGATTCGGCTGCCTGCGGTTGCGCATAGCCAATTCGACCAACGCCTGGCCGTCGGCTTGGTCGCTGGCGTCGGCCAGATGGGACGAGGCCTGCAAGACGGCGCGCTCTTGGTGGACTTCAAACAGCTGGACGCGTGCGTAATCGAAGGCGCGGGAAATCAGTGGAGCGATCTCGCTCCAGCGTTCATCGAGCGGCCGCAGGGTGATCAGGCGCCGGGAGATCTCGCCCAGCTGGAGGAGCTGGGTGGTGCGCCGGTCGACTTCGGACGCCAACCGGTAGCGGTCGAGCGCCGGTGCCAACCCATCGGCCATAGACTGCAGCCGAGCGACGGTGTCCTCTGCCCATACCCGACCGGACGCTGGCGTAACCAGCACGGCGCCAATCGGGTCGCCCATAAGTCGGATGGGAAACAGCCAACAGTTGGGGGATGGGCTGGCCTGGCCCAGCAATTGCGCTGCGGTCGGGAGTGGATCTGCAAAGGGAGGCGGACCGAATTCGATTAGTGGATCGTCCGCCTTGCCTGTGGCAGGTGGTTTCTCGCCAGTGGGGGCGGGATGCTGGGCAAACCAGCGAAGCCTGTCCACCTCCAGGAGTGCCAGCTGCAATCCGGCATGGGGTGCAATCTGTGCCATGGTGCGGGCAATGGCGGCTGCCAATTGATCCGGATCCGTGACGGTGGCGTGGGCCAACTGGGCGCCGTCGCTGCCAACACTGGCGCCCAGGTCCGGGCTGGGCCGCCGGTTGGCCAGCCAGGCGGCAAGAAAAAGCACTGCCAGCAGCAAGAGCACCAGCAGTGCGTTCGTCGGATCCGGGTGCAGCGGTTGGGGGATGGGGGCGACCCAGATTCCTGGGTTCATGGGCTCAGTCGGGCGCCTCCGGCCTGCGTTTGGTTAGCAGCAAGCGATTTTGTCCTTGCCGCCGATCATAGTGAATCTCGTCCATGACCTTTTGCAGAATGTAGAGACCCAACCCTCCGACGGGTGGATCCTCTGGCGGCGTTGGGGGTGAGGCTTCGACAGTCGCCGGATTGAAAGGCGGCGCCGTGTCCCGCAGCTCGACGCGCAACTCACCGCCTTCAATTGTAATCAGCGCCTCGATCTTGCCGGTTGCCTTGTCGCCATAGCCGTGAACCACGATGTTCTCACAGGCTTCGCAGACGGCCAATTGGAAGGCATAAGCCGAGCGTTCATCAAAGCCAGCTTCCACTGCGCTCGATTCGACCAGCCGACAAATGCGGTTGATCTCCTCCAGCTCGGCCTGAACCGTCAGCGTGTGCTGTGACATACGAACCCTAGACTGCTTCCGGCGCTGATCTGGGCCAGAGGAACTGACTGTCAGGCACCAGGCAAATGACCCCGAACCCCGATCCCAATTCCCTAATCCCCGACCCCCAATCACCTCTCACTTGTCACTCCAGCCTACGGCCCCTTCGATAGGCTCTGGCTGACTCGATTGCAAATCTGCATTTGGCTTGCGCCGCGCGTCGAACTTGTCAAAGGACTCCCCTTTGGTGTGGGTACTTAGCGCAAGTAGCCAGGAACATTCCCTCTGTAGCGGTGCAGGTTGGCGCCTGCATTCCGCCTTTCACTAGTATGAACCGACCGCCGATTCTCTGTCGGGGTAGGTCTCGAACAACACATCGAGTCCGGCGATTTCAAGCGTGTCCTTGACACGTTGTGAAGGGCCCGCCAGCCGGATGGCCCCGCCGGGCTGGATGGCCTTGCGGGCCGAGACCATTGTGCGCAAACCGGCGGAGGACAGGAACTCGACTTCAGACAGATCCAGGACCAGATTCTTCTTGCCTTGCTCGATCAAGTCCATGACGGTCTGGTCGAAGTCGGAGGCGGTGCTTGAATCGATGCGGCCGCGAACCTCCACCACATGGACGCGCTTGTGCTCGGTAACCTGAATCTCCACGGGGCTTTCCTCCTGAATCAAATGGTGCGTTGGATGACGTAGTCGGCCAGGTCGCGTAGGGCTTCCCGCTCGGCCGAGACTGGCATGCTGTCGAGTACCTGTATTCCTTGGCTTACGACTTGGCGTGCCTCCTCAAGCGACTGCTCGATGGCGCCAGAGGCTCGGATCGCCTCGACCAACCTGTCAAAGGCACCGTCTTCGACGCCGTTGCCATTGACCAGCCGTTCGACGGCGGCATTCGAACCGCTGCCTTCCAAGTAGTAAATGGTCGGTAGGGTCATCAGACCATGACGCAGGTCGTTGGCCACCGGCTTGCCCAGCTCATGTTCATCGGCGACGAAATCAAGCACATCATCCACGATCTGGAAGGCGATGCCAAGTGAATAGCCTAACCGCTCCAGGTCGCGCAGTTGGTCTTCATCGACTTTGGCCAGCAGGCCGGCACCGCGGGTGGCCAACTCAAACAGTGACGCGGTCTTGGCGTAGATACGCTCCATGTAGCCCTGGCGACTGGCGCCCATCCCGTCGCCGAGCAGCTGGCGGATTTCGCCGTTGACAATCGTCATCAGGGTGGCGGCAAAGCTGTCCATGACGGCCAGTGAGCCAGTTTTGGCCGCTAACTGGGCGGCCCGGGCGAAGATGTAGTCGCCGGTCAGCACGGTGGCGCCAGCGTTCCAGCGCGAATTGATGGTGGGGATGCCGCGCCGCGTGCTGGCCTTGTCAATCAGGTCGTCATGGACGAGCGTGGCCGTATGCAGCATCTCGATCGCCGCAGCCAGGGTCAGGCTGCGGTCGTGCTCAGCGCCGAGCATGGCGCCGGCCAACAGGACGACCGTCGGCCGAATGCGCTTGCCGCCGCTCGACAACAAGTGATCAACCGCCGCGTTGAGCGTCGGGTGCTCAAGGTCGGCGCCGGAGCGCATGCGCGCCTCGACGGCGGGCAGATCGGGCCGAACCAGATCAAAGAAGGTGGCTGTAACCGATTCCATGCGTCCAACCAAATAGTGTACAGGCATTGTGGGTAGTGGCATCAGCGATATCCTGCAAGTTGAGACCGACCAATTCAGCCAGCCGTTCGGCGATCAGTCGCACGCGGGCCGGCTCGTTGGGCTTGCCCCGGTGCGGATGGGGGGAAAGGTAGGGTGAGTCGGTTTCGACGAGAAGCCGTTCCAGGGGCAGGGCGGCGGTAACCCGGCGCCGATCGTCGGCATTGCGAAAGGTGATGGGTCCAGCTACTCCCAAAAAGAAGCCCGAATCGATGGCCTTATGGCCCGCCTCGGCCCCGGCGCTGAAGGCATGGAGCACACCGGCACGCTTGGTCATCGAAGCGGGTAGATCGGCCGCCCAACCCGAGAGATCC
>Ga0299906_10003749_pt1 | contig 12499 bp, 16 predicted proteins | sample RVTome_14_FD_200259 | JGI IMG/M metagenome (GOLD analysis project Ga0299906, IMG submission 200259) | Soil microbial communities from uranium-contaminated site in the Upper Colorado River Basin, Wyoming, United States - RVT145D125 (version 2) ...
CGTCACCGACTCCGCTCGCCGGCCGCTCGGCCTTCGGCCTGCGCTGGCTCGCTGCGCGCGGCCTCCGCTGCGCTCCGGCTGCTTGCTACGTGGGGGAGTCCGCCTCGTCCAGCATCCGCGAGGCCTCGAGGATCAGCTCGGTGACCGAGGCCTCGATGGTGTGCTCCGGAGGATCCACGGTGGGATCGAAGGCGAAGCGCCCGGCGGCCTGGCCCGTGATCGCCAGGGCCGCGTCGAAGCCCACCTGGTCCTTGGTCTCGGCGTGGACCGGCCGGCCCGCCACGAGCCACAGCCGGCTCACGCCGAGCTCGGAATCCACCTCGAGCATCCCCGTCTTGCGCCCGAGCTCGAGGATCTGGAGCAGCGCGTAGGGGGGGATCTCGGCCAGCTCGCCCTGGAAGGTCTCGCCCCCCACCGGCGGCTCCACCAGGCGCGTCTGGTCCTCCGCGCTGGAGGCGGACGCCTCGAGGGGTGCTTGCACCTGACAGAAGGCGATGGTGTTCGATCCGATGCGGATGCGGTCGCCGGGTCGCAGCTGGCGCTCGCGCACCCGCTCGCCGTTCACGAAGGTGCCGTTGGTGCTGGCGAGATCGCGCAGCACGTAGCCGCCCGTCACGGGCACGATCTCGGCGTGCCGCCGCGAGGCGTCGCCGGTCGGCAGGCGCAGGTCGCAGTGGCGGCTGCGGCCGATCACCAGGCTCGAGCTCGGGGAGAGCGCCACCGGCGGCAGCGGCGGCAGGAAGAGCATGGCGGCTCGGGCGCCCGGCATGTCGTCCCTTCCCTCGGCACCGCGGGCCCGGGTCTTTACGCCCTCTCGCCCCCTCGGGGATCTGGCGGGCTTGCGGGTGCGGGCGCGAGGGCCTCGCCCAGCAGGGCGCGGGCCCGGGCGTAGACGCCCGGCTCCTGGCTCTCCCGCGGCCCGGCCACGTTCAGCACCCGCACCCGTTCGGCGGCGAGCCAGGCGCGGACGCGGGCGGCGGCGCCCGCCTCCCAGGGGTCCAGCGCCAGCCAGGGCTTGCCGCTCGCCCGGGCCAGGCGCCGCGTGAGCGCGCTGCCGCCGCGGAAGGCGCCCCGGGCCAGCAGCAGCGTGGCGTCGGCGTCCCGCACGTTCCAGCGGCTGCGCTGGGCGTAGGCGCGCTCCGGCGTCTCGCGCAGCGGGTAGCGGGCGTCGAGGGGCCCGTCCTCGGCCCGGCGGCCGCGCGGGCACCAGCCGCCGCAGGCGAGTCCCAGCGCGAGGGCCGCGTCCAGGGCGGCCCGGTCCACGCCGGTCTGGCCGCCGGAGACCAGCCGCTCGATCACCGGCGGATCTCGAACGCGACGAGCTCCTCCGGCTCCTCCTCGGAGACCTCCACGCGCTCCACGAACGCGCCCGGCGGTCCGCTCTCGCAGAAGGCCACGAGCGCGGCCACCGCCTCGGGGGCGCCCTCGAAGACCGCCTCCACGCTGCCGTCCGGCCGGTTCCGCACCCAGCCCGCTACCTGCAGGCACCGCGCCCGCTGCCGGGTCGAGTCGCGGAACCAGACGCCCTGCACCCGGCCCTGGACGATGACGCGCCGGCGCTGCCTCACCGTCAGCTCTTGGGCGGCGCGTAGTACTCGAAGTCGACCAGGTTCTCCCGCAGGTACTCGCGCAGGCGTTCGACCAGCCGCGCCTCGAGCTGCCGAATCCGCTCCCGGGACACGCCGAACTCCTCGCCGAGCTCCTGGAGCGTCCTGGGGTGGTCCGAGAGCACGCGCTCGTCCAGGATGCGGAGATCGCGCGCCTCCAGGGTGGTGCGGAAGCCCTCGGTCTTCTCCCGGAAGATCCGGCTCAGCTCGGCGTCGCCCACGCGCTGCTCCGCGGTCTGTCCGCCGCCGGACAGGAAGTCGCCGAATTCGCTGCCGCTGTTCTCGGCGCCGGCCGGCGCGTTCAGCGACAGGTCGCCCTGGCTGAGGCGCTGGTCCATGTCGACCACGTCCTGCTCGGAGACCTGGAGGCGTTCGGCCAGCAGCTTCGGCTCCACCTCGAAGCCCTCGCGCTCCAGGGCGCGCTTCTCCTTGTTGAGCCGGAAGAAGAGCTTGCGCTGGGCCCGGGTGGTGCCCAGCCGGACCACCCGGAAGTTGTCGAGGATGTACTTGAGGATGTAGGCGCGGATCCAGTAGGCCGCGTAGGTGGAGAGCTTGACGCCCTGGTAGGGATCGAAGCGGCGCACGGCCTCCATCAGGCCGACGTTGCTCTCCTGGATGAGGTCGAGGAGGTTGGTCCAGGCCCGCCGGTACTCCATGGCGATCTTCACGGCCAGGCGCAGGTTCGCCAGCACCAGCCGGCGGGCGGCCTCCACGTCGCCGTGCTCGACCCAGCGCACCGCCAGCTCGTGCTCCTGCTCCCGTGAGATGGGCGGGTGGTGGCGCAGCTCGGCCATGTAGCGGCTGAGCGCGCTGCTGGGGACGGCGGCCCGATCGCCCGGATCCGGGACCCGGACGCGGACCTCGGCGTCGCGGCGGGCGGGCAGGTCGGCTCTGGGAGAGGGCTCGCGATCGCTCACGCTGGACCGCGGCCAGGGTAGCAGAGGCCCGCCGGGCGGGTCCGGACGCCGCCGGCTCCGCCCCGCGGGCGTCTCGCGCGGTCCGCTACTTCTTGAGCGAGCGGATGTAGGCGATGACGTTCGAGACCTCTGCGTCGGAGAGCGTGGGCCAGGGCGCCATCAGCGGCGAGCCGCCGAAGGCTGCGCCTCCGTTCCGGATCACCTTCGTGAGGTCGGCATCCGTGCCGGGCTTGCCGTCGCCATCGGTGTCGAACTTGAACGCGCCCGCCGAGAAGTCGCGGGGCCGCGGATCCAGGGCCGCGCCCACGGGACCGTCCCCCTTGCCCGTCTCGCCGTGACACGACGCGCAGTTCGCCGTGAAGGGTGCCTTGCCCGCGGCGGCGTCGCCCGCCGCAGCCAGCGAGGGAAGTCCCAGCAGCGCGGCGGCGATCGCGATCCCGATTCCCACGTGACCCGTCTTCATGTCTCTCCCCTGATGGTCCGGAAGGGGCCGAAGGGTAGGTTCGGCCCCCCGGAGCGTCAAACCAGTCGCACTCCCCGCCACTCCCGCAGCACCTCGAGCAGCAGGCGCACACCGACTCCGGTGGCGCCGCGGGGCTGGTACGAGTCCGCCTTCCCGGTCCATCCGGTGCCTGCGATGTCCAGGTGCACCCAGGGGGTGTCGCCGACGAAGGCTCCCAGGAAGGCCGCCGCCGTCGAGGCTCCCGCCTCGCGGCCGGTCGAGTTCTTGAGGTCCGCCACCTCGCTCTGCACCTGCTTCCGGTGCTCCTCCCAGAGCGGCATCGGCCAGGCGCGCTCCGCCGTGGCCTCGCCCGCGCGACGCACCCGCTCGATCAGGCGCTCGTTGTTCCCGAACAGGCCGGTCGCAGCCTTGCCCAGGGCCACCACGCATGCCCCCGTGAGGGTGGCGAGGTCGATGATCGCCTGGGGCTCGAAGTCGCTCCGGGCCAGGTGCAGCGCGTCGGCCAGTACGACGCGGCCCTCGGCGTCCGTATTCAGGATCTCGATGGTCTTCCCGGACATGCTCGTCACGATGTCCCCGGGCCGGTAGGCGCTGCCGCTGGGCATGTTCTCGGCCGCCCCGATCACCCCCACCACGTGGGCCGGGATGCGCAGCAGGGCGCAGGCCCGCAGGGCCCCGAGCACGGCGGCGGCGCCGGACATGTCGTGCTTCATCTCCTCCATGCCCTGGGCCGGCTTGATGGAGAGGCCGCCGGAGTCGAAGGTGATGCCCTTGCCCACGAGGCAAAGGGTCGGCAGACGGCGGGCGGCGGCCTTGCGGCCGCGGCCCGGGGCGTTGTGCTCCACGATCACGACCCGGGGGGAGTGGGCGCTCCCGCCCCCCACGGCCAGCACGGCGCCCATCTTGCGGCGCCGCAGCTCGGCCGGGCCCAGCACCCGGACCCGCAGGCCCACCTCCCGGCCCACGCGCTGCGCCTCCCGGGCCAGGTGGGCCGGGGGCAGCGCGTTGGCGGGCCGGTTCGAGAGGTCGCGGGCCAGGTTCTGGCACTCCGCGAGCACGACGCCCGTGCGCACCGCGGCGCGCGCCGCGCGCACGTCCGCCGCCCGCTCCAGCCAGACGCCGAAGCGCTCGACCCGGCCCGGACCGTTCTCCGGGGGCTTGCGGTACTCGTCGAAGCGGTAGGCCCCGAGCACGGCGCCCTCGGCCAGGGCCTGGGCGGCGACCGGCGTGCGCACCCGCCGCGACGCCGGGAAGGCGAAGGCCACGCTGCGCGCCGAGCGCAGCGCCGCCTGTCCCACGGCGAGCCCGGCCGCCGAGCGCAGGGCCTCCGGATCCAGCGAGGACTCGTCGCCGAGACCCAGCAGCAGCAGCCGCTTCGCGGGCAGGGCCGGGTTCGGGTACAGGAGCAGGCACTCGCCGCGCTTGCCGCGGAAGTCGCCGCTCGAGAGCACGGTCGCGAGGCGGCCCTCCAGGTCCCGATCGATCGCCGCCAGCCGGGCCGGCAGCCGCGCGTCCTTCGGGTCGCTGCGGAACAGGGGCAGCACCAGCAGCTCCGCGGTGGCCTCCCGGGGATGCTTCGCCTCAACCGTGACTTCCATCACTTCTCCTTGCGTGTCGGGGGCTTGCTTGACTCCCCCGGGCCGTTACCTAGACTCGCCGGGCTTGAGGGTGAGAGAAGGATGAAGTGCATCATCGTCGGGGCGATGGGGTGGCGTCTCGCGAGTCTGGATGCGCTGGGATTGATGTGGCAGGCGAGCGGCGTCGTACAGGCCGTACTTGCCCTCCTGGTGCTCCTCTCGGTCGTCTCCTGGGCAGTCATCGCCTACAAATGGCGGGAGCTGAGGCGCGCCGCGCAGGATAGCGAGGCGTTCCTCGAGGTGTACCACGAGGGCTCCTTCGACGCGGCCTACGAGGCCGCGCGGCAGCTCGACCAGAGCCCCCTGGCCAGCATGTTCACCGCGGTCTACGGCGAGCTGAACCGGCTGGCGCGCCAGCGCGGCAAGCCCGGCGTGACGCTGGAGGCCGAGCAGCTCCCGCACCTGCTGAAGCAGATCGCCTGGATCGGATCGCGGGAGGGCCTGCGGCTCGAGGGGCGCCTGGGCTTCCTGGCCACCACCGGGAGCGCCGCCCCCTTCATCGGCCTCTTCGGCACGGTGATCGGCATCATCAACGCCTTCCAGGGCATCGGGCGCGCCGGCACGGCGAGCCTGGCCGTGGTGGCGCCCGGCATCGCCGAGGCGCTGATCGCCACGGCCGTCGGCCTGGCCGCCGCGATCCCCGCCACGGTCTTCTACAACCACTTCCTGGGCAAGCTGCGCGGCATCAGCGCGGCCATCGATCTCTTCGCGTCGGAGTACGAGGCCGACCTGCGGCGCATGGCGAACGGGTCGTCGCTTTCGGCCCGGGCCGCGAGGGCCTAGCGGTCGTGGGCGCGCTGCGTCCCGGTGCCAACCACCGGCCGCTGTCCGAGATCAACGTGACGCCCTTCGTGGACGTCATGCTGGTGCTGCTCATCATCTTCATGGTGACGGCGCCGATGATGCTCCAGGGGGTCGACGTGGACCTGCCGGAGACGACCACCCAGCCGCTGCGGCTCCAGGACGAGCCCCTGGTGCTGACCGTGGGGAAGGACGGCAAGTACTATCTGGCGCGCCAGGAGATCCCCGCCGGGGAGCTCAAGGAGAAGCTCGTCGCGATCTTCGAGGGCCTGGACCGCAAGGAGATCTTCCTGCGCGCCGACAAGGAGGCGAAGTACCAGCTCGTGGTGACCGCGCTGGCCGCGGCTCGGGAGGCCGGAGCGACGAAGCTCGGCATGGTGACCGAGCCGGAGGGCTAGCGCCGGGCCCGGCTCGGAGGGGTCGAATCACTTTGACGGCGCTGGCGTCCCAGCTCGGAGGCATGCGGCGGAGCGAGTTCCGTCGGCTGCTGATGGTCTCGGCGCTCGTCCACGTGGGGGGGTTCCTGCTGTTCGCGATCTCGCCGAGCCCGACCTCGAGCCCGGCCGGGCTGCCCGCGGTGATTCCCGTGGAGCTGGTCGAGCTGCGGAGCGCCCCGGCCGCTGCCCCGCAGGCCCGGGTCGCCCCGGCCCCGAAGCCGGTGGCGAAGGCCGAGCCGGCCCCGGTGCCGAAGCCCGTGCCCCCGCCGCCGGTCCAGAAGAAGGTGGTGCTGCCCGCCGAGCCGGCTCCGCCGAAGCCGAAGCCCGAGCCGAAGCCCGAGCCCCGCCGGGAGCTGGATCCCGCGGAGGTCGCGCCTCCGGCCCCGCCCCAGGCCCAGGACTACGACGACGTGCTGGCAGAGCTGCGCGCCGAGGTCGGCGAGGAGGCCGCCGCGCCCCAGCCGACCGCCGTCCCCCAGGCCGCCCCGGCGCCGACGGCCGGTGCGGGCGGCAGCGGCCCCGTGTCGCCGGCGGTGGCGGCCTGGATCACGCGCGTCAAGATCCACGTGCGGCGCCACTGGGTCGTGCCGCCGGGCTTCCGCACCCAGCCCCTGCAGACGGCCCTGACGGTCCGCCTGGCCGCGGACGGAACCGTGCTCGGCGAGCCCGCCATCCAGCGGCGCTCGGGCAACCCCTGGTACGACGAGGGGGTCCTGCGCGCCATCCAGAAGTCGAGCCCACTCCCTGCCCCCCCGGAGGCCGGAGAATGGCCCTTCGTGTTTGCGCCCGAGGACAGCTACTGATGGGCGTGCCGAGCGCCCGGAGCTTCGCCCTGCTGGCGTGCCTGGCGCTGGCGGCGCCGGCCGCCGCCGCCGAGCGGCCGGCGGTGGTGGTCACGCCCGGCTCGAACCAGAGCTTCCGCGCCGCGCTCCAGCGCTTCGCGGACCGCTCGCCCGCTCCCGACGAGCGGCGCGCCGAGCGCTTCCGCGACGCCCTCGCGGCCGCCCTCGAGTTCTCGGACGCCTTCCAGGTGCTGGACCCCAAGGCCTTCCTCGGGCCCGCGGTCACCCGCTCGCCCGGCGGCGAGGACGTGGTCTGCGCGGACTGGACCCCGATCGGCGCCGACGCGCTGATCGGAGGCGGGCTGCGCGTCGATCCGCGGGAGCTGGCCGTCGAGTTCCACGTGTGGGACACGGCCCGCTGCTCGGGGCTGTTGCGCAAGCGCTACCGGCAGGCCGCCGACGCGGATCCGGCGGCGATCGCGCGGCGCATCGCCGACGACGTGGTCGAGGCCTTCCTCGGGGTCCGCGGCGTGGCGAGCACCGAGCTCGCGTTCATCTCCAACCGGAACGGGAATTCCGAGGTCTGGGTGATGAACGCCGACGGCAGCAGCGCCCGGCCGGCCACCGCCAACCGCTCGCTCAACGCCTTCCCCAGCTGGTCGCCCGGCGGGGACGCGATCCTCTACACCTCCTACCGCTACCGCAACCGGCCCCATCTGTTCCTGACCAGCCGGGCCGGGCGCCGGGCAGGCCGGGTGCTGCCGGAGCTGAACGGCTCGGTCTCGCAGTTCCGCGGGGTCTTCGATCCCAGCGGCCGCAAGCTGGCGGTGGTGCTCTCCGGCAAGTCCGCCGCCGAGATCTTCACGGTGAACGCGGACGGCAGCGGCCTCGAGCGCCTCACGAACCACGCGGCCATCGACATCGCGCCCACCTGGTCGCCGGACGGCCGGCGCATCGCCTTCGTCTCCGACCGCTCCGGCGCCCCGCAGGTCTACCTGATGCAGGCGGACGGCCGGGACGTGCGCCGCCTCACCTACGAGGGCACCTACAACACCCATCCGGCCTGGTCGCCGGACGGCCGCTACATCGCCTACGAGAGCCGCGTGGGCGGGAGCTTCGACATCTGGCTGATCGACGTGGAGAGCGGGCAGGCCTGGCCCCTGGTCGACCACCCGCGCAGCGACGAGGCGCCGAGCTGGGCGCCCAACTCCCGCAAGATCGCCTTCACCTCGACCCGGCGCGGGCGGCCGGACGTGTACGTGGTCGACGTGGGGGGAGCCAGCCTGCGCCAGATCACCCAGGGCGCGGGGGAGAACCGCAGCCCGGCCTGGGGGCCCTTCCCGCGCTAGGCGCGGCGGGCCCGGAAGGGGGGAAATGAGGAGTCCGACTGCGACCTGGATCGCGGCGGCGGTCGCCCTGCCGGCCTGCGTCGCCCTGGTGGCCTGCGTGTCGCCCGCGGAGCACGAGAAGCTGCGCAGGAAGGTGATCGACATGGAGCGCTCCGGCGGCGCCGAGGGCGCCACGCGCGAGCGGCTCGCCGACATGGCGGCCGAGGTCTCGCGTCTCCAGCAGGAGAACGCCGAGCTGCGCGGTCGCATCGAGGTGGTGGAGCACCGCGCCGAGGAGGCCCTGGGCGAGGCGCGCGCCGCGCGGCAGCAGCTCGGCGAGCTGCAGGCCCAGGTCACCGTCGGCGGCGCCTCCGCACCGCCGCCCGCGGCGAACGAGGCCGAGGAAGCCGGGGTCTCCGTGGCCGAGCTCGATGCCTACCGGCGCGCGTACGCCGCCTGGCGCGACGACGACCCCGGGACCTGTGTTGACCGCTTCCGGAACTTCTTGCAGACTTACCCGTCCTCACCGTACGCCGACGATGCGGCGTACTGGATGGCGGATTGCTACTTCAAGCAGGGAGACTTCAAGACCGCGGTCCTGCGCTTCGACGACGTCGTGAACCGCTACCCGTCGGGAAACAAGGCCGCCGACGCCCTCTACCGTCAGGGCGAGGCGCTCCTGAGGATGGGGCCGGGCTACGGCGGCGCCGCGGGCAAGGCCTTCGAGCGGATGCTGAAGGAGTATCCCGACTCGGGCAGGGCGGCAGAGGCGCAGAAGCAGCTCGACCTGCTGAAAGCCGGATGAGCGGCGGCGGAAGCCCACGAGCGCGGACGAGACGTGGAAGATCCAAAACCAGATGGCATTGAACAAACGCGAGCTCCAGAAGTTCCGGAACCTGCTCCTGGCCCAGCGCGAGGAGCTCCGCGGACACGCCAAGCGCAGCCTGACGGGGGACATGGAACTCGACCCGGACGACTTCCCGGACGAGATCGATACCGCGTCGTCCGAGGTGAACCTCCAGTTCACCGGCCGGCTGCGCGAGCGCGAGCAGGGCCTGCTGGCCAAGATCGAGGCGGCCCTGGAGAAGATCGAGGCCGGCGAGTACGGGGCCTGCATGAGCTGCGGCGAGGACATCGGCATCCCCCGCCTGCGCGCCCGGCCCGTGGCCGAGCTGTGCATCGACTGCAAGTCCGAGCAGGAGAAGCTCGAGCGCCGCACGGGTTGATCGTCCTCGGCCTGGAGAGCTCCTGCGACGAGATGGCCGCGGCCGTCGTGCGGGAGGGCCGGGAGGTGCTCTCCAGCGTGGTGCACGGCCAGGCGGAGCTGCACCGGCCCTACGGGGGGATCGTCCCGGAGCTGGCCTCCCGGGACCACGCCCGCAGCGTCTCCTCCGTGGTGGCCGCGGCCCTCGAGCGGGCCGGCGCGGCCCCAGCGGACCTGGGGGGCGTGGCCGTGACCGCCGGGCCCGGCCTGGTGGGCTCGCTGCTGGTGGGGGTCTGCTTCGGCAAGGCCCTGGCCTACCGGCTGGGCGTTCCGCTGGTGGGCGTCCACCACCTGGCGGGCCACCTGGCCGCCGCCGAGCTGGCCGACCCCGGGCTCGTCGCCCCCTACGTCGGCCTGGTGGTGTCGGGGGCGCACACGGCCCTCTACCGCATCGAGGAGGACGCCGCGCCGGCGCTGCTCGGCGAGACCCGGGACGACGCCGTGGGCGAGGCCTTCGACAAGGTGGCCGTGCTGCTGGGCCTCGCCTACCCGGGCGGCCCGGCGGTCGCCCGCGCCGCGGAGGCGGGGGACGAGCGCGCCGTGGCCTTCCCGCGGCCCCTGGCGGCGGATCCGGGCCTCGACTTCTCGTTCAGCGGGCTCAAGACCGCCGTGGCGCTCGAGGTCGAGCGGCGCGCTGCGCTCGGGACCGGCGACGTCGCGGACCTGGCCGCGTCGTTCCAGGCGGCTGCCGTCGACGTGCTGGTGGCCCGCGCCCGCCGCGCCCTGACCCGCGAGGGGCTCGCGCGCCTGGCCGTGGTGGGAGGCGTGGCGGCCAACCGCCGGCTGCGCGAGCGCATCGCCGGCGCCGCCCGCCGCGACGGCTTCGAGGTCTCGCTCCCGCCCCCGGAGCTCTGCACCGACAACGCGGCCATGATCGCCGCGGCGGGCTTCCGCCTGCTGCGCCGCGGCGAGCGCCACGGCCTGGACCTGGCGGCGTTCTCCCGGGTAGCGCTCGGCGCGAGCCCCTGGGCCTCGTGAAGGTCGCCGCGGTTCGCGAGCTGCTGGCCCGCCACGGCCTGGCTCCGAACCGCGAGCTCGGGCAGCACTTCCTGGTCGACGAGGACCTGGCCGGGCGCCTGGTGAGCCTGGCCGGGGTGGAGCCGGGCGACCGGGTGATCGAGATCGGCACCGGGCTCGGCGCCCTGACCCGCGCCCTGGCCTCGCGCGGGGCGCGGGTGCTGAGCCTCGAGGTGGACGCGGGCCTGGTGCGGCTGCTGCGAGCCGAGTCGCTCCTGCCCGAGGGCGTCGAGCTGGTGCACGCCGACGCGCTGCGCTTCGACCTGGCCGCGGCCGCCCGGGCCTCGGCGTCCCCCGTCCGGCTGGTGGCCAACCTGCCGTACTCGATCTCGGGTCCGTTCCTGCGCCGGCTGCTGTCGCTCCGCGCTCTCGTCGTCGACTGGTCGCTGATGCTCCAGAAGGAGGTGGCCGCCCGCCTGTGGGCCGGGCCCGGCAGCCGCGACTACGGATCCCTGGCCGTGCTGCACCGCCTGTGCGCGGAGGTGACCCGCGTCCTCGAGCTCCCGCCCGACTGCTTCCATCCGCGACCCGCCGTGCGCTCGAGCTTCGTGCGCGTGCGCCCCGGGCCCGGGCCGCTCGGGTCCGACGCGGAGCTCGCGGGCGTCGAGCGCGTGGTGCGGGCGGCCTTCTCGCGGCGGCGCAAGACCATCGCCAACGCCATGGCCGGGGGCTGCTGGGAGCCCGAGCGCCTGGCGGCGGCCCTGGACTCGGCCGGCATCGAGCCGGGCGAGCGCGCCGAGCGGGTCGCGCCGGAGCGCTTCCTCGCCCTGACCCGGGCCCTCGGGTCCCCGTGAAGGCCGCCGACGACCTGCGGGAGCTCTGCGAGCTGGCCCGGGAGGCGGGTCTCGAGGTGCGCAGCATCCGCGGCAGCGGCGGCGGGGAGGGCGAGCCGGCCGCCGCGAGCGCCGTGTGCCGGGTGCGAGGCCAGACCTGGGTGGTGCTCTCCGCCGCCGACTCCCTGGACCGCCGCATCGAGGTGCTGGCAGCCGCGCTGCGGGAGTTCGCCGCGGAGTGGCTCGAGTCGCGCTACCTGCCGCCGGCCCTGCGCGCCCGCCTGGCGGCGCCCGGGGAGGTGCCTTGACCCGGAATCCGCACCTGTCTAAACTTTTCCGGCGGGACGGGTCTCGCACGGTGCGATCCCGATCCCGAGAACGACGATCGGCCCCGGAAGGGGCAAGGGCCCGCGCACCAGGCGCCGGGACGACAGGACACGCAAACGCCCGAGACAACGCTCGGATCCGCGTCGGCGGACCGAGACGGGGGCGGATCGAGGGCTCGCGACCCTCGCGAGCGCACGCGCCTCCGGAGACATCCGGCGGGCGCGTTTTTTGTCACCAGGCGCCGACTCCGCGCGAGCCGGGAGGCGCCCATGTCCACCGTCAGCGCCGCGACGACCCGCGAGCAGCGGGTCACGGTTCCCTCCCTCCTCCGCCGCAAGCAGAAGCAGGGCACGGGAAACCGGATCTCGATGCTCACCGCCTACGACTACACCTTCGCGCGCATCTTCGACCTCGCGGGCATCGACCTGCTGCTGGTCGGGGACTCGCTCGGCCAGGTGATCTACGGCCTGCCCTCTACCGTGCCGGTCACGCTCGAGATGATGGCCAACCACGCTGCGGCGGTGGTGCGCGGCAGCTACCACGCCGTGGTCGCGGTCGACATGCCGTTCGGCAGCTACGAAGGCTCGCCGCAGCAGGCCTTCGAGAGCGCCGCCTGGCTGATGAAGCAGAGCGGTGCGGCGGCGGTGAAGCTCGAGGGCGGCGAGGCGATGGCGGGAACCGTGCGCTTCCTCGTCGAGCGGGGCATACCGGTGATGGGGCACGTCGGCCTGACCCCGCAGGCGGTCAACGTGCTCGGCGGCTACGGCGCGCGCGGGAAGGACGAGGCCGAAGCCGGCAAGATCGTCGGCGACGCCAAGGCGCTCGATGCGGCGGGCGCCTTCGCCATCGTCGTCGAAGGCGTGCTCGAACCGATCGCCGAGGCGGTCACCGCGGCGGTCTCCTGTCCGACGATCGGCATCGGCGCCTCGGCGAAGTGCGACGGGCAAGTCCTCGTCACCGAGGATATGCTCGGCATGTTCGAACGCGTGCCGCGCTTCGTGAAGCGCTATGCCGATGTCGCTGAGACGATCGCTGCCGCGGCCGAACAATACGCCCGCGAAGTGCGCGAACGCAGCTTCCCGGGTCCCGACCAGACCTACCGCGAGGAGTAGCTTCCGCTTGCGGTAACCGCGCGATTTCCCTAGC
>Ga0299906_10003753_pt1 | contig 12493 bp, 6 predicted proteins | sample RVTome_14_FD_200259 | JGI IMG/M metagenome (GOLD analysis project Ga0299906, IMG submission 200259) | Soil microbial communities from uranium-contaminated site in the Upper Colorado River Basin, Wyoming, United States - RVT145D125 (version 2) ...
CGAGAGCTTCACCCCGGGTCCCCTTCTCCGGAAGACTTCCCGCAGAAGCCGCTTCGCGCGGTTTCTCGCAACCGCACCTCCGACCTTCCGGCTGGCGACGAAGCCCACGCGCAGCCCCGTTCCCGTGGTGGCAAGAACGAACGCGACGAAAAGAGGGCTCACCCATCGCCGTCCCTCCCGGTAAACGCGCTCGAAATCCACCCGGCGGCGCAGGCTGGGGGCTCCTCCGCGGTCTCTTCCCGGACGGGTCTCCGTCAAACCGAGAGACGGTGCCGGCCCTTGTGCCGGCGGCGAGCGAGGACCGCACGGCCGGCTTTGGATCGCATCCTAACGCGAAAGCCATGGGTCCGGCTGCGCCGGCGTCGATTCGGCTGGAACGTTCTTTTCATTTCGTTATGACTCCCGAGTCGCGACGGGGCGCGTCGACCTCACCGGGCGCTCGCCCTCCGCTCAAAACCCATCGAAGCGAAATCAACCATGCTACTCCTCCGATTTCTCTCTGTCAACCCGAGCCTCCCGCCCGACGCCCGTCGCCCCTCGAGAATTTTTTCTTGTCGACCCCCACCCCATATGCTAGATTACGCCCCTCGTCCGGTCGACATAGACGAAAAGCTTTCCAACGAGGTGGGGTCCCTCGCAATGCGGGTTTTCCACATTTGTTGATATTTCTGTGGAAAACGTCTCTCGCCCGGGCGCTCGCCTCCTGTGAGTAATGATCGTCGGCCTCATGTAAGCCTTTTAGTTCCCGTATTTACGTCTATGAACCTTTGGGAAGAGATTCTCCAGAAGATCGAGACGAAGGTCAACCGCCACAGCTTCAACACGTGGTTTCGCCCCACGCGCCTGCTGGCCGAGCGCGGCCAGAGCGTCAGCGTTCTCGTTCCCAATGCTCACTTTCGCGACTGGTTGAACAAGCACTACTCCGGGGTAATTCTCGAGTCCCTCGACGAGCTCCAGCGGCCGGAGATCGAAGTCGTCTTCGAGACCGCGCGGGTCGACGCGCTCCCCGAGCCCGCCCCGCCGCCGCCGGCTTTCGGCTCTCCGCAACAAGGGCTCACCCCGATCGACACCACCCCCCCGCCGACGCTCAACCCGAAGTATCGCTTCGATACCTTCGTCGTCGGCACCAGCAACCAGTTCGCTCACGCGGCCGCCCGCGCCGTCGCCGAGTCGCCCTCCCGCGCCTACAACCCCCTGTTCATCTACGGCGGCGTCGGTCTCGGCAAGACGCATCTCCTCCACGCCATCGGGCGCCATATTCTCGACCAGAACCCACCCGTCAAGATGGTCTACATCTCGGCCGAGAAGTTCATGAACGAGCTCATCAACGCCATCCGTTACGATCGCATCATCGAGTTTCGCAACAAGCACCGCTCCTTCGACGTCCTCCTCGTCGACGACATCCAGTTCATCGCCGGCAAGGAACGAACCCAGGAGGAGTTCTTCCACACGTTCAATGCGCTCTACGACGCGCAGAAGCAAATCGTCCTCAGCAGCGACGCTCCGCCGCGAGAGATTCCCACCCTCGAAGAGCGCCTTCGCTCCCGCTTCGAGTGGGGACTGACCGCGGACATTCAGGCCCCCGATCTCGAGACCAAGATCGCCATCCTCCGCAAAAAGGCGGACGTCGACGGCGTGAACCTCCCCGACAACGTCGCCATTTTTATCGCTTCCCGGATCAAATCGAATATTCGCGAGCTCGAGGGCTCTCTCATCCGGTTGATCGCTTATTCCTCTCTCACCGGCCGCACCATCGACCTGTCTCTTACCCAGGAGGTGTTACGGGATCTCCTACCGAGCGAGGAGAAGATCCTCAACATGGACTCCATCCAGAAGTACGTCGCCGACCACTTTCGGCTCAAGGTCTCCGATCTCAAGGCCCGCAATAACGCCAAGTCCGTCGCCCTTCCCCGACAGATCGCGATGTACCTTTCGAAGTCCCTCACCCGAGCGAGCCTTCCCGACATCGGCAAGGCCTTCGGCGGCAAACACCACTCGACCGTCATTCACTCCGTTCGCAAGATCGACGCTCTTCGCCGCTCGGACCCCGAGTTCGATCGACTCATCCAGGGCCTCGCCGACAATCTCCGATGACGGACCCGTTTTCCACAATCACCGACCCAAAACCCTGTGGAGCCTTTTGTGCAGCCGCGTGGATGGTCTCCCCGGAGCCTCTTTTCGACACCCGTTGCCCCATCCCTCCCGCAGGCTTCGCACAACTGTTGCACAATGGTAAACCGCAGAAACTAAAGATGATAAATATCACTTCCGTTTTTATTCACAGCCGTTTCTTGATATAATTAAGGTTTATAGAACCTCCTTTCTGGAAAGAAGAGTTCCATAGGAATAATCGATGGAGTTTAGCGCCAGCAAAGACGACCTCGTGCGAGAGCTAGGGCTCATTCAGGGAATCGTCGAAAGAAAGAACACGATTCCCATCCTCTCCAACGTTCTCATCGAGGCTGAGAGCGATGGGGGCATCGAGATGGCGGCGACCGACCTCGACGTCGGCCTGCGGTGCCGTCTCCCGGCGGAGGTACGAAAGCCGGGGGCATTGACGCTCTCCGCGAAGAAACTCTTCGAGATCGTGCGCGCGGTCGACGACCGGAGTATCGAGCTCAAGGAACTCGAGAACTCGTGGGCGTCGATCACCTCGGGTCGGGCCTACTTCAAAATCGTCGGACTGTCGAAATCCGAGTTTCCATCACTCGCCGAACCGCCGGCGTCGGGCTTCACCACCATCGCCGGGTCCACCCTGAGCAACCTCATTCACAAGACGAGCTTCGCCATAACCACCGACGACAGCCGATATTTCCTGAACGGCGCGAGGCTGGAGCTTACCGACAGCGACCTGCGAATGGTGGCGACGGATGGACATCGCCTCGCGTTCATTTCCCTTCCCCGACCCCCGAGCTCGGCCGGAAACGTGAGCGCGATCGTACCCAAAAAGACCCTGCTGGAGCTCATGAAGATCCTCGGCGAGGGGCAAAGCGAAGTGGCGTTCGCCAAGGGCGACAACCACTTGTTCTTCCGAATCGGGGATCGGCTCCTGGTCTCGAAGCGCGTCGACGACCAGTTTCCCGCTTACGACAAAGTCATCCCTCAGGGAAACGACAAGAAGGTCACCTGCACCACCGCGGAGCTCGTGGGCGCCATCCGACGCGTGTCGCTCCTCGCGAACGAGCGTTCGCGGGCCGTCAAGTTCGGAATCGACTCCGGGCGCATCGAGATATCTTCGCAGAACCCCGAGCTCGGGGAGGCGCGAGAGACCATCGAAGCCGCCTACCAGGGTCCCCCGTTGCAGGTGGGGTTCAACGCCCAGTACCTCCTCGATTTCTTGAACGTCACCGGGTCCTCCGAGGTCACCTTCGAGCTCAAGGACGATTCCTCCCAGGGCCTGCTGCGGCCCGCTGCCGCCGAGGACGGCACGGACTACCGCTACGTCGTCATGCCCATGAGACTTTGACGCCACAAGCGCCCGCCCCGCGGGGTGAACCGCGTCCGAGCGCGCCGACGAACGGGCCTCCGACCGCTCCCAATTGAAGCCAATGACAGAACCGCAAAAAGACGAACGAGAGAAATCGGCGACCGACTACACCGCGGAAAAAATCCGCGTCCTCGAGGGACTCGAGGGTGTGCGGATGCGCCCGGCGATGTACATCGGATCGACCGGTCTCGCCGGGCTGAACCACCTCGTTTTCGAGGTCGTCGACAACAGCGTCGACGAGTCCATCGCCGGCTACTGCAACAGAATCGAGGTCACCCTCCATGTCGACAACAGCGTGACCGTCGTCGACAATGGCCGCGGCATTCCCGTCGACATCGAGAAGAAGACCGGAAGGCCCGCTGCCGAGGTGGTAATGACGCAGCTTCACGCCGGCGGCAAGTTCGACAATCAGACGTACAAGTTCTCCGCCGGACTCCACGGTGTCGGCGTTTCCGTCGTGAACGCCCTGTCGGAGAGGCTCGAGGTCGAGATCCGAAGAGACGGCAAGGTCTACCGCCAGGCCTACGAGCGGGGGAAGGTCGCAACCCAGCTCGAAGAGGTCGGGACCACCGACAAGACCGGCACCACCATCACCTTCCGGCCAGACACCACCATCTTCGAGACCCTCGATTTCAGCTACGACAGCCTGTCGCAGCGCTTCCGTGAGCTCGCGTTCCTCAATCCCGGCATCACCATCAGCCTCAACGACGAGCGCCAGGGGAAGGACAAGGAGTTCCACTTCGAGGGGGGCATCGTCTCCTTCGTCGAGTATCTCAACAAGAACCGCACCGCGCTCCACGCGAAGGCCGTTCACGTCCAGGGGGCCGCCGAGGGCATGGAGTGCGAGATCGCGATGCAGTGGAACGAGGGCTACCAGGAGGCGCTCTTCTCCTTCGTCAACACCGTGAACACCCACGAGGGCGGGACGCACCTTTCCGGGCTTCGCGCCGCCCTCACCCGGACCATCAATCAGTACGGGGTCGCCAACAATTTCACCAAGGTCCTCGAGGGCGGGATCGAGGGGGAGGACATCCGCGAAGGCCTGACCGCGGTCATCAGCATGAAAGTCCCTTCGCCGCAGTTCGAGGGACAGACCAAGACCAAGCTCGGAAACCCCGAAGTCAAGGGGTTCGTCGAGACCCTGGTCAACGAGAAGATCGCACGTTTTCTCGAGGAGAACCCGGGTGACGCTCGCCGGATCCTCAACAAGGTGGTGGACGCCGCCAAGGCGCGCGAGGCCGCGCGAAAGGCCCGGGATCTCGTGCGCCGCAAGGGCGCCCTCGATTCGGCCTCTCTTCCAGGAAAGCTCGCCGACTGCCAGGAGCGCGATCCCGCGCTCTCGGAGCTGTTCATCGTGGAGGGAGAGTCCGCGGGCGGCTCGGCGAAGCAGGGACGCGACCGGCAATTCCAGGCCATCCTGCCCCTCAAGGGGAAGATTCTGAACGTCGAGAAGGCCCGCCTCGACAAGATGCTCGAGAACGAAGAGATCAAGGTCATGATTGCCGCCCTCGGCACCGGCATCGAGGAGGACTTCGACCTCAAGAAGCTCCGCTACCACCGGGTGATCATCATGACCGACGCCGACGTCGACGGCTCCCACATCCGGACGCTGCTGCTCACGTTCTTCTTCCGAAAGATGAACCAGGTCATCGAGGCCGGGCACCTCTACATCGCGCAGCCGCCGCTCTACAAAGTGAAGAGGGGGAAGAAGGAAGTCTACTTCAAGGACGACCGGGAGCTCGATCGGCACCTGCTGCTTCGCGCGGTCGAGAACCGCACCGTGCGCCTTCCTGCGCTCGCGAAGGAGTACTCGGGCGAGGACCTCGCGAGTCGCCTGGAGAAGATGGTCGCCTTTCGCAAGCACCTCGACCGTCTGGCGAAGCGGGGCTATCCCGCGGTGATCCTGAAGGAGTTCTTGAGTGCCGGCGCCGACGAGACGATCCTGTCGAACAAAGAGTGGCTCGAAGAGGCGCTCGATCCCATCACCCGCGAGCACGGTTTCGAGGCGACGGTCATGCTCGACGAGGAGAACCAGCTCTACAAGATCGTCCCCGGGCAGAACACCAACGGCTACCGCTGGGTCAAGCCCATCGGGCGCGAGTTTCTGGCCGCCGCGGAGTACCGGACGCTTCGAGAGCTCTACCAGGAGGTCGAAGACTTCGAGCGACCCCCGATCGTCGTGAGCGAAGCCGCGGCCGTCGGCGACGGCGACGGCGACGGCTCTGCCGTCGGCTCCGAACGGCGGGAGCTCGCGAGCAAGGAAGAGCTCATCGACTACTTGCTCGCCGCGGGGAAGAAGGGTCTTCAGATCCAGCGCTACAAGGGTCTCGGCGAGATGAACCCGACTCAGCTCTGGGACACGACCATGGACCCCGAGACCCGGGTCCTCCTCCAGGTCACCGTCGACGATCAAGTCGACGCCGACGAGATCTTCACCGTGCTCATGGGAGACGCGGTCGAGCCCCGACGCCAGTTCATCGAAGAGAACGCCCTCGAAGTGGTGAATCTCGACATCTAGAAACCGGAGTCTGCGGCTCCTCGGCCGCGACGGATTCGGCTCCACGCCATAAGGCCAGAAGGAAAGGTTCAGGAGCATGGCCATAGCGGCAGAACGCTTGCCCGTCAACATCGAAGACGAGATGAAGCGGTCCTACATGGACTACGCCATGTCGGTCATCATCGGGCGGGCTCTTCCCGACGTGCGCGACGGCTTGAAGCCCGTCCACCGCCGCGTGCTCTACGCGATGTACCGCGAGGGGCTCCTCTCGACGCGGGCCTATTCGAAGTGCGCCGGCATCGTGGGTGAGGTGCTCAAGAAGTACCATCCGCACGGAGACGCCGCCGTCTACGACACCCTGGTCCGCATGGCCCAGGACTTCAACCTGCGGATGCCGCTCATCGACGGACAGGGGAACTTCGGGTCGGTCGACGGCGACCCCCCGGCGGCCTACCGCTATACGGAAGCCCGTCTCACCGCTCTCGCGGAGAGCATGATGCGGGACATCGACAAGGACACCGTCGATTTCGTCCCGAATTTCGACGGCAATACCCACGAGCCGACCGTTCTCCCCGCAGCCTTCCCCAACCTCCTCGTCAACGGAGCGACGGGAATCGCGGTGGGCATGGCGACCAACATCCCGCCCCACAATCTCCGGGAGGTCGTCGACGGCATCCTCCATGTCCTGGCATCGAAGGGACGGACCGACGTCGACCTGGTAGACGACCTCCTCGGAATCGTCCGCGGCCCCGATTTCCCCACCGCCGCTTTCGTGCACGGCGGCCGGGGCATCGAGCAGGCCTATCGCACCGGCCGTGGCGCCATCCAGCTCCGGGCCCGCGCCACCATCGAGGAGACGGGGAAGGACCGTGAATCCATCGTGGTGACCGAGATTCCCTTCCAGGTGAACAAGGCCAAGCTGGTCGAGAAGATCGGCGAGCTATGGCACGAAAAGAGGATCGAGGGCATCGCCGACCTTCGCGACGAGTCCGACCGCACGGGCATGCGCATCGTGATCGACCTCAAACGCGGAGAGGTCGCCCAGGTCGTGCTCAACAACCTGTACAAGCACACCGCCCTTCAGACCACCTTCGGCATCATCATGCTCGCGATCGTCGACAACCGGCCGAAGGTCCTCTCGCTTCTCGAGATGATTCGCCTGTTCATCGACTTCCGGCGGGACATCGTAAGGAGGCGGACCGCCTTCGAGCTCAAGAAGGCGGAAGACCGCGCCCACATCCTCGAGGGCTTCGTCATCGCCCTCGACCACCTCGACGACGTCATCCAGCTCATCCGGAGCTCGGCGTCGCCCGCGGCGGCGCGCGAAGCCTTGATGGCGAATTACGCGCTCACCGAGATCCAGGCCCAGGCCATCCTGGACCTCCAGCTCCAGCGTCTCACAGCGATGGAGCGCGACAAGATCGTCGAGGAGCACCGGGAGATCCGGCTCCGGATCGAGGAGCTGAAGGCGATCCTTGCGAGCGACGAGCGGATCGACCAGATCGTCCGAGAAGAGCTCGAAGAGGTGAGGGAGAAGTTCGGAGACGACCGGCGGACGGAGATCATCGCCAAAACCCAGGAGATCAGCATCGAGGACATGATCGCCGAGGAGGACATGGTGATCACCGTGTCCCACTCCGGCTACATCAAGAGGAGCCCGGTCACCGTCTATCGCAAGCAGAAGCGAGGCGGGAAGGGCAGGATCGGAATGACCACCCGGGAGGAGGACTTCGTCGATCGCCTGTTCATCGCCTCCACCCACAGCTACATCCTGATCTTCACCGACCGGGGGAAGGTCTACTGGCTCAAGGTCCACGAGATTCCGAACGTCGGCACCGCGGGCAAGGGAAAAGCGATCGTGAACCTGGTGGCGATGAGCCCGCAGGAAAAGCTCGCCGCGGTTTGCGCGGTGAAGGAGTTCCCCGAGGACCGCTACGTGCTCATGGCGACCAGAAACGGTGTGGTGAAAAAGACGCCGCTCTCGGCGTTCGGAAACCCGATGTCCCGGGGCATCATCGCCATCTTCATCGACGACGACGACGAGCTCATCGCCGCCTCCGTCACCGAGCCGGGAAGCGAAGCGGTGCTGGCGACCCGCGACGGAAAGGCCATTCATTTCACCGAGACCGACGCCCGGCCCATGGGCCGCACGGCCCGCGGGGTCAAGGGCATCGAGCTCCAGAAGGGCGACGCGGTCGTGAGCATGGCGGTGGTCGAGCCCGACGGGACCCTCCTCACGGTCACCGACCGCGGCTACGGCAAGAGGAGCCGCATCGAGGACTACCGCCTCCAGACCCGCGGAGGCAAAGGCATCATCAACGTGAGGACCACCGAGCGCAACGGGCGGGTCGTCGCCGTCCCCTTCGTTCACGACGAAGACGAGCTCATGGTGATCACCGCGCAGGGAATGATCATGCGCCTCCGGGTCAAGGACTTCGCCGTCCACAGCCGCGCGACCCAGGGGGTGCGCCTGATCGAGCTCGGCGAAGGCGACCATGTGGTCGGGGTCGCGAAGCTCGCCGAGAAGGACGAAGAGGACGCACCGGCGAGCTAGGCGGGCTCCTCCGTCGGATCCGGGACGCCGGGCTTGGCGGCACCCTCGGTCGCCCGGCGCTCGCGCCGCCCTTCCGGCCTCGCCCCGGATGCGCGTCAAGGCCGATCGGGCCAGCTGACTGACGCGAGGATCGGAATCCTCGACGTAGTCCGCCAGGATCCTGGCGACCCGGGGGTGGGAAATCTGACCGCTGGCCACGCCGCCAGTTGTCGAATGCGATAGTCGCGCTGGCCTTTGATGATGTCGACTAGCAGCGGGATAGCGGCGGAGCCGACGCTGACGAGAACCAGAGCCGCGCTTTTTTGGCGCGCCGGGTCTCCCGAGAGCATGTCTTCTTCGAGGAGCTTCTGTATGGCGCCCTCGAGCTTCGGCTCCAACGGATCGGCGGTCGGCTCCCGCTCGGTCGAGGATCGAGACCCCTCGCGGAGCTCGGAGAAAATCCGGCACGCAAGCGGATAACGCGACTCGCTGCCCCTTAACCCGCCGAATTTCGACGAGAAGGAGGAAAAAAGAGAGTCCCGCGAGAGGAAGCTCGCTTTCCGTCCCGATTCCGTAATACACTCGAATCAGAAGGAGAGTCGTTCCAAACGGGGACGGCTCTCAGCCCGCGCCGGAAAGCGGCCTTTCAGCCGCCCAGGTCCAAGCACATTACGGTAGTACGGATGGAAGTGATGCCTTCGGTATCGACGTGGAAAGCACTGCTCCTGCTCGCGGCCCTCACGGGATGCCGGAGCGAGACCGAGCGGCTTTTCGCCGCGGCCGCGAGAGCGGAAGAGGCCGACGATTTCGAAGGAGCCGCTCGCCGGTTGCGGGAGATCGTCATCGGCCATCCGGAGAGCCCGCTCGCCGCGAGGGCGCAGTTCGAGCTCGCCCAGATTCACCTTCTGAGGACGCGGGACGTCACCGCCGCCCACGCCGCGCTTCTCGAGATCCTCGACGACTATCCCGATAGCCCGGTCGCCCTCCCGGCCCGCCGCCTCCTCGCTCGGCTCTACGAGCGCGAGCTTCAGGACCCCCAGAGAGCGCTTCCCCACTATCGCGCGGTGCTCGAAAGCGCAGCTGAAATCGACATCGAGCGGGATACGCTTCTGTCCCTCGGAGAATGTCACTACCGGCTGGAGCAGCTCGACGAAGCGTCGACCGCCTACAGAAAGGCCGTCGCCCTCCCCTACGACGGTTCCACCGACGCCGCCTACTTTCGGCTGGCGACGCTATCGCGGCTCTCGGGCGACCACGAGGCGTCTCTCCGATGGCTCGAGGAGCTCGCATCACGGACGGCGGATACCACCCGCCGCTACTCCGCGCTTCTGGGACAGGTCGAGGCGCTCATGAGCCTCGCGCGATTCGACGACGCGCGGGACCGGCTGGGTGAGGCGGAGCGCCTGTCTCCCGACACCCCGAAGATCGACGAGCTCCTGGCGAGACTCGACTCCGCGGAGAGCGGACCGCTTCCGATGGATGCAGCGAGCGATAGCCTGGAAGAGCTCGAAGGTCGGATCCACTGGGGCGCGGGACGCGCGCCGAGGAGAGAGCGCTGAGGCGAATCGCGATCCTCCTGATCGCGGCCGCGGCCCTTTCCTGTCGCACGGCGGAACACGAGCTCATCGACCGGTTCCTCGAAGCCTCCCGCCGCCAGGACCACCAGATGGTGGCGCTCGTTTCCATGGTGGCCTTTCCCGGGAGAGTCGTCGACTTCCGCGTGGTGACCGTCGGAGAGGAGCGCCGCGGCCCCTACCGCGTTTCGTCGATGCGCGAGCGCGTCGAGGGGGCTGCGGACCGGCGAGACGAACAGTTCAAGCTCTTCGGGGACTTTCGAAAGGCGAACTACGACGAGCTCCTCCGCCTCCAGAGGATCGTCGCGGACGATCCGGGAAGGAAGCTCCAAGCGCGCCAGGAAGAGCTTCAGCGACAGTGGGACGCCTTTCGCGCGGAAAGGCGCGCCGTGGTCTCGAGCCTGCACGAAGCCGAGCAGGAGCTCGAATGGGAGATCCGGCGCGTCCAGAAATCTCTCCAGCGAGAGGCGGCGCCGGAGTCCCTCACGGGTGAGACGCTCACCAAGGAAGCGTCGGTCCGGGTGACGACCCAAGAGGACGGCGACGGGGTCTACGTCGTGACCCTCACCCGATACGACGTCGAGAACACGTTCGGGGCCGTCGTTCCCACCCGGTGGATCGTGACCGCGGTCGAGCCCGAGGCGGAGTAGGGCTAGCTCACCACTCGCAGCTCCGCATACTCGAGGAGCAACTTCTTCCTTCCCGCCTTGTGGAACAGAACGGTCACCTTACGATCGCGTCCCGAGCCCGTGGCCGCGAGGACCCGCCCTTCCCCGAACGTCTTGTGAGCGACGATCGTCCCCGGCCGAAACGAGCTCTTCGGCGGGGAAGCGATCGTCGAGGGCGCCGCCGCCGAGCTCGGAGCCGAGGACTCGAGGACGTCCTCGGGAATCTCGAGAAGAAACCGCGACGGGGCACGGGAGGTCGAGAGGTACGAAAGGAAGCGGGAGCGCGCGAAGGAGAGAAAGAGGCGGCTTCGGGCTCGCGTCAACCCGACGTAGAACAGCCGGCGCTCCTCCTCGAGAGCGGGTTTGTTCCCGGCGGCGCGAACGTGGGGGAAGAGTCCCTCTTCCAATCCCGCGAGAAAGACCGCATCGAACTCGAGGCCCTTGGCGGCGTGGAGAGTCATCAAGAGGCACGGCGCCGGGGTCTCGAGAGTATCGGCGTCGGTGAGGAGGCTCACCCGGTCGAGAAACCCGGGAAGCGACGGCTCCCGCTGGCCCTCTTCATACTCCAGGGCGGAAGCCACCAGCTGGTCCAGGTTCTCGCGCCGCTCCCGCGCCGCGGTCTCGCCTTCGGCCTGAAGACTCGCGAGGAGCCCGGACTCCTCCAGGACCGTCTTCAGAGAGAACGAGGGCTTCTCCGAAACGAGACGGGCGGATAGGCCTTCGATGAGAGCGCGGAAGGAGGTGAGCCCGACACGGGCACGTCCGGAAACCACGTCCCCATCGAGGAGCGCCTCCGATGCTTCCCACAGGGAGACCCCGCGGGCCCGCGCGCCCTCGCCCAGAAGCGCCTGAGTGGCGTCGCCGACACCCCGCGGCGGTGTATTCACCGCGCGAAGAAAGCTCGCGTCGTCGCCGCGATTGTGGACGAGCCTCAGGTATGCGAGCGCGTCCTTGATCTCGCGCCTTTCGTAGAATCGGAGCCCGCCCAGGACCTGATGAGGGATGTTTCTCCGCACCAGCTCTTCTTCGAACGCCCGGGTCTGGGCGTGAGTGCGCAGGAGGATCGCGACCCGGGACTCGGGAGCCTCGCGGCGGAGCCGCTCGATGATCCCGCAGGCGTGCGCCGACTCCTCGCGCTCGTCGTCCGCCTCGTGGAGGTGAACCCGCTCTCCCTCGGGAAGGCTCGGAACCAGCGTCTTGCCCTTGCGCTCGATGTTGTGTCCGATGACTCCGGACGCGGCGCGCAAGATGGCCGCGGTCGAGCGGTAGTTTACCTCGAGCTTCACCACGCGCGCCCCGGGGAAGTCGCGCTCGAAGTCGAGGATGTTCCGGAGGTCGGCGCCGCGGAAGTTGTAGATCGACTGGTCCTCGTCGCCCACCACGAACAGGTTCCCGTGGGGCGCGAGAAGACGCAGGAGACGGTACTGCACCCGATTCGTGTCCTGGTACTCGTCGACCAGGACGTGGCGGAAACGGCGGGCGGCGTAGCCCTGGGCGCGTTCCGAGCACTCGAGGAGCTCGACCCCATTGAGAAGGAGATCGTCGAAGTCGACCCCGCCCGCAGATTCGAGCACCCGCTGATACCGTTCCGCCGCCTTTGCGATCGAGGGGTCGACGAGCCCCTCGTTCCTCTGCGAGAAGGCCTGATTCTTCGAGGCCGAGATCGAAGCCGACACCCGGGAAAGCGGGTACTCGCGCTCCGAAAGGCCGATCTCCCGACACACGCGGCGCAGC
>Ga0299906_10003756_pt1 | contig 12488 bp, 4 predicted proteins | sample RVTome_14_FD_200259 | JGI IMG/M metagenome (GOLD analysis project Ga0299906, IMG submission 200259) | Soil microbial communities from uranium-contaminated site in the Upper Colorado River Basin, Wyoming, United States - RVT145D125 (version 2) ...
CCTGACGCCGGCGCCAGGCCAAAGACCACCCACGGGAGGCGGGCCTCGAGCAGATAGCCATCGCTGGTTTGGCTGCTGGCGACTTGTGTCGTGGAGAGCGGGCCTTCTGCGCTGCGGGGGAACCAGCGGTAGGCCTCCGGCGCCCGGCTGCCAAAGTTGCCCGGCGACAGGCCAACCTGGTAATCGTCCGAGCTCAAGGAAAGGGTGCTGAAGTCGGAGGCAAGCGCAGCGTCGAGAAGAATCTCGACGCTATCGCCCTTGAACAGATCACGACCACTAGCCGTCTGGACAAAGGTCGAGTCATTGACCTGAATGCCGAGATAGAAATAGGTGCTGTCCCAGCCCAAATAGTAGGTGCCTGATAGGTCGCCACCGCCGGTCCAGTTGCCGGTGCCGTAGGCGACCTCGGTGATCGAGTAGCGGTTGCTGGACCACTCGCTCAAGTCGCCGTCGATGGTCGGCGGGCTGGCCAGCCTGGCGGCCTCCACCGGAGAGCCGTTGGGCCGGGTGTCTGTCGAGCCGGCAGGGACGGTAGCTGTCGGCGGGGCGGCCGTCGCCGAACTGGTGGCGCCGGCGGTCTGGCTGGCTTCGAGGGTATCGACGATCAACGGCGTCGGACTGGCTGTTGTGCTTGGTCCGGCCGCGCTTGCAGTGGGGGCAAACAAGGCCGTCAGCGTCAGATTCGGGGTGGGGAAGACAAACGGCGTCGGCGCGCTGGTGCCGGGCAGGGTGCAGGCCAGCAGGGCAAGGAGCAAGACGCTGAGCAAGATCGAGACTCTGGTTCTCACTGCATGCCTCCATGTGCCTGCCCCATCGGCTGCATTTTACAGGCAATCCCACCGCCGCCGAGCGCTGTCAGCCAAGGATTGCGTGGGTAGAGAACGCGCAGGAGGAACGTCGGGCGTCGGAACTAGCGGCCGTTGGCACCTGGGGCAGTCCCGGGGGCCAGCGAAATCCCGGCGGCTGCCTCGACCGCCAGTGCCTGTTCGAGGCGAAGAAAGGTGTCCACAATCCTGGGATCGAAGTGTGCGCCGGCCCCATCGCGTAGGTACTGCAGGACTTCTTCGCTCGGCCAGGCATCGCGGTAGGGCCGGTCGGAGCTGAGGGCATCCCAAACATCAACAACAGCAAAGATGCGCGCCGCCAGCGGGATCGTCTCCCCCGCGAGACCGCGCGGGTACCCGCTCCCGTCCCACTTCTCGTGGTGACAATAGGGTATATCGAGCGACGGCCGCAGGTAGGCGATGGGCGCCAGCAGTTCATGGGCATAGGTCGGGTGGCGGCGCATCACCTCCCATTCATCGTCGGTGAGCGGGCCCGGCTTGAGCAAGATGCTGTCCGGGATGCCAATCTTGCCGATGTCGTGCAGCAGCGCCCCCCGGCGCATGTGGGCCAATTCGGCTGGCGGCACGTTCAATTCCCGCGCCAGGCGTAACGTCATCTCGGTCACCCGGATGCTGTGGCCCTGCGTTTCGTCGTCGCGCAGGTCGAGCGCCGCCGCCCAGCCCTCAAGCGTGGTGTCGTAGGCCTGCGCCAGTTCCTGGTTGGAACGCAGCAATTCGTCGACCAGGGCTGCGTTGTCAATGGCAATCGCCGCTTGCCCGGCCAGAGTCTCAAGGAAGTCGAGCCATTCCTGATCGACTTCCAATGGCTGCCGGTGGAAGACTTCGAGCACGCCCTTGACCTCGCCCTTGGCCAACAGCGGGGCGGCCGCGTACCACAGGAACCCTTCCTGCTGGAAAAGCGGGGATACGGTGAGTCCGCCGCCGGCTGCGGCCAGGTCGGGCACCACCAGCACCTGACGGTCGAGGGCGGCCTTGCCAGCCAGGCCGTGGCCGATCTGCAGCCGGGTGTGGCGCAGGGCATCGGTGCGGAAGCCGCGACCCAGGCCAAAGTTCAGGGTGCGGGTGTGGCGGTCAAACACGAGCAGGCTGGCGGCATCCACCGCCAGGTGGGTGGTGACCTGGTCAAGCGTCACGTCGAAGGTCACTCTCGGATCGAGGCTTGAGGTGATGGCCAGGTCAATCGTGCGCAGGGCGCGCAGTTGGCGCAGGTGCTGCTGCACCTTGTCTTCCGCCGCCTTGCGGTCGGTGATGTCGGTGAACATGGAGGCGAACTGGCCCGGCTCAGGCCGGTAGACCGTGACCTCCAGGTCCTTGTTGACAAAGGTCGCCCGGTCCTCGTATTGGGCCGGCTTGCCGGTGTCAACAACCCGGGCGAAGGTCTCCAGCCAGCGGTCATCGAATTCCGGTGCCAGTTGGCGGGCGGTCTTGCCCTCGACCAGACCGGCCGGGGCGCCGAACATGCGCTCGAAGGCCGGGTTGACCTGCAAGAAGCAGTAGTCGTAGGGGGCGCCTTGCTCGTCGTACAGCATCTCTTGCAGGGCAAAAGCGCTGCGCATTTCGTTGAACAAGAGCCGGTATTGGCGTTCACGTGCCTCGAGGGCATGTGTGAGTTCACGCCGGCCGGCCTCCTGCACTTCGAGCGCCTGTGCCATGCTGTCAAAAGACAGGGCCAACTGGCCGAACTCGCTCTGGTCGTGGGGCAGCGCCGTGCGCGTCGTCAAGTCGCCCCGCCCCAACTGCTCGGCGGCCTCGACCAACTTGCGCATTGGGCGCAGCACAAAACGGTTGCCGCCGGCCCAGGCGACCAGAATCGACAACATGCCGAGCAGGGTCAGCCCAATTAGGTTTTCGGCCAGCGCTCGGTTGGCCGGACCGTAGACCACAGCCGCCGGGATCCCCACCACGACGGTGGCCCCCGTCGATAGCCCCTCGCCCAGCGGGGTAAACGCATACAACCGCTCCGTTTCATCCAATCCCGCCAGTTGGACCGATCCTTCGCCGCCGCTTGCCTCGACAGCCGCAAACAAGGCCGTCTCGGAGGCACTGCGGCCAAGCCAACCCGTCTGGTCCGGATAGCGCACCAGGACCGTGCCGCTGTGGTCGATCAACGTCAGCGTCGAATCCGGGGGAAGTTCGGCCATGCTGCCAACTTCATTGAGCCAGCCGAGGTCGAGCGCGGCGAAGACGACGCCGGTGAGTTCCTCACCAACCACCAGCGGGTAGCCAAAATTGACCGACGGGAGGCCGGTGATCCGGCCGATCTGATAGTCGCCGGAAGCGAACGCGCCGGTGGCCAGGGTGCGCTGGAAATATCCGCGATCCGAAACGTCCAGGCCAGGCGAGAAAGGCAGTGCGCTGCAGGTGACCAGCCCGTCGGGGCTGATGACGCCAAGATTGGCGATCGAGGGGTACTGCCCCTGGATGTCGGCCAGCACCCTGGAGCAGCCCTCGCTTGAGGCTTGCTGGACATCCGGGATATGAGCCAGCGCCGCTAGCAGTTGATGAATCTGTTCAATATAGCGGTCCTGGTCATCGGAGGCGAGGCTGGCCACGCGGGCGGCGTCGGCTGCCACCTGCTCGGAGGCGACCTGGCGCTGACGCAGTCCGGTGGCGGCCGTCAGGGCCAGCGCAGGAACCAGCGCCACCATGATGAGCAGGATCATTCGTGACCGCAAGGTTTGCATTCGAAGTCCGATGCGAGCCCCCTGATGAATTTGGATACCCGAGCTGCGTGCGCGGCGCCCCGGCCGAACTCGGGTGCCAGGCGATGCCGGACTTGGGCACAGGGCTGCCGTCCGCCGGCAAAGGGTAGCGGCTGTTCGGCTTATGCCCAGCCTAGCCACAAACCGCCAGGGATCACCCTACAATTTCCTATCAAACGGGAGCGCAGGTGAAGATGCCAGCAAGCCTGGCCAGGGCAAGCCGGCTCATTCGTCTCGGGGAAGCGCAGACACCATGATGTCTTTCCACGCCACCCACGAAGGGCTGGCGGTTGTCTACATGCGGTTCAGCTGCAGGCCGGGCGCTATTCGACGAATCATTCGTTGGCAAATCCAGACTTGGATGGTCATGCTTGGACCGTACGGAATCCCCCTTCAGCACGCCAAGGATAGCGGTCCACGAGCCGTCGTGACCGGACACAGGGCTAGCCGCACCATGGGCTTTGGGACGCACGATTGATCGGGGCTTCTTCGGACGACCGGGGATGGGAACCCTTTCGGGATCGATCCAGGGAAGAATCATGTAGGGACGTCGTATGCAACGTCCCTACCGCTGGTTTCAAGCAACGATCACACGACGCGCGTGCCGGCTACTCCGAATACACCTCAAGCTCATGCCAAATCACCCAGCCGTTGGCAACCTGGGTTTCGAACCTCACCCAGCGGATGCCGGAAACAGGGCTGGCGGCAGCGTATTCGATCGGCACCTCCGCCTCCACAGCCACGTCGAAGGTGTGAAAGGGAACGTACTCTCCCCCCGTACCCGGGCCGCGCACGCTGACGCTAATCCGCTGCCGGCCAGTCGCAGAAACCCAACCTGGTTGCAGCACAATCCGCCCGATGTCGTGGGCTTGGCCCAGGTCGACTTCCAGCCATTGTGGCGGGCCGTCGCCGGCACTCCACCACGTGCCCAGGCTCCCGTCGATGGCCTTCCCCGGGGCATAATCCCCACCCTCCGATGCCGAGGCAGAAGCGTTGGCAGCCAGGGCCAGGTTGGCATCGGCAGTGGCCGTCGTACAAGGGTCCGGGAAGTTGCGCGGCGCCAGGGCCTGCCCGATTTGGCCTTCACCCTCAAGCGGTCCCCAGAAGTCCGGACTATCCCAACTCCACATCAGCCAACCGTCAATGCCAAATGTACAGGAGGCTGCCTGCCACTGAGCGAGCGCCAGGGCCGCGCTGTCCGCACTGCCATAATTGTTCTTGTCAGCACCAAACTCACCCAGAAGCAGTGGGCGGCCTTCCTCTCCGATGATAGTGAAGTTTTCGGCGTGCTGTCGCATGTTCAAGTCGTAGCCAGGATAGGCGTGCAGATCGATGAAATCCAATTCGGATTCTCGGATCATACGGTCAAGAATGACGGTCCGCGGGTCGTCTTGGCGAACCGGATTGGGCCCATGTTGGACGAAGAAGCCCATGGTCACCAGCGCCGTTGGGTCTAACTCCAGAATGGCCTGGCGCAGGCGCTGGCTGTAGTACAACCAGCCCTCCTCCATCATCCGCTGACGGTCGGCCTCGCTGCTCATGTCATAGCGCTGGCCGTTGGCAGTTGTGACTGTCCCCGAGGCATTTGCGAATGGCGCCAGGTTGGACTCATAGAAGGCTTCGTTGCGTAGTTCGTAGGCAAGGATGGCCTCAAGCGGTGCGTTTCGATCGATCAGTCCCTGGATGAAATCCTGGATGTAGGCCTGTTCAGCCGCAATTCCGTCTTCGGTCAAGTAGACCGTGTTGTAGCCGTCGAATGTATCGCAGCAACCGCGCTGCAGCCGTTGGCTGTAGCCGCCGTCGTCAGGCACCCAGTCGTCGGTGAAGATGACCACAAAGTCGTGCTGTTTGGCCAAGTGTAGGAACTGGACCACATTGTCGAGGTAGTTGTCCGACAGGCCACCGGCCGGCTCTCCGAGGCAGCCTCCCACCTCGCCCCAGCAAGCATTCTTCCAAACCCGCAGGGTGTTGAAGCCAAGGTCAGCCATCTGGCGCAGATCGGCGCCGGCCTGGTCAAGCTGGCCCCATTCCGTGTTGAAAAGCGCGGCGACCAGGACGCGGCCGGCGACGGGGGAGTCGCGGTAGACCCAGCGGTTGTAATTGAAGCCTCGGGGAATGAAGCGCTCCCCGCTCGTCACATCGTAGAACTCCGCCCCTTGGTTGCCCTGACGAAGTGCGATTCGGTGTTCCGTTTGGGTAGGTTCGGTTGGCCGGGGCGTGCTCGGTGCCGCTGTCGCCGTCGGCCCCGCCATCGAAGGAAGGGGGGATGCGACCGGCCCGCCAAGACTGCAGGCCATTCCAACAGCCACAAGCACAGCCAGCAAGATGCCGGTTCGAGTCACCGAAGCACATCCTTTCGCTTTAGGTCTCATCACAGCGCTGGCAACAGGGAGGTAGCTCCGGCAGGGTGTCGGATTGCGCCTTGCGGGCGCGCCCGCGCCATCGACATGAAAACTCTCGGAACCGGAGGAGTGGGGCGGGTGGGAGTCGAACCCACACGCTCTTGCGAGCAGAGGATTTTAAGTCCCCGGCGTCTGCCAATTCCGCCACCGCCCCAGGGTGACAGGTCCATTTTACTGGCTCCTGCGACCGGCGGCAGGGCCTGGCGTCAGGATGCTCGAACAGGCCAGCGTGCTATAATCCGCCCCGTGCTCAGATCGATTACCAGCCTGCTCGGCGGCGATCCGGTGCGCCGCGAGATTGAGCGCCATTCCGAATTCGTCGAAGCGATTAACGCCCTCGAGCCCGCCATGCATGGGCTCAGTGACGAGGCCCTCCGGGCCAAGACGGGGGCGTTCAAGGCGCGGCTCGAGGCAGGCGAAACGCTGGATGATCTCCTGACCGAAGCCTATGCCGTCGTGCGCGAGGTGGCCGTGCGCACGCTGGGGCTGCGGCATTACGACGTCCAGCTCATCGGCGGCGTGGCGCTGCACCAAGGACAGATCATCGAGATGAAGACCGGCGAAGGCAAGACGCTGGTTGCCACCATGCCGATCTACCTCAACGCGCTCACGGGTCGCGGCGTGCACCTGGTCACGGTCAATGACTACCTGGCGCGGCGGGATGCTCGCTGGATGGGCCCGATTTTCCATTTTCTCGGCTTGTCGGTTGGCGTTCTGCAGGAGGCGGCCCGCACCGAGGGCGGCCGCAAGGCCTTCCTGTACCAGCCCGAAAAGGCCTCCACCCAAGAAGACCTGCACCAACTCGATTTGGTCGACCGCAAGCAGGCCTACCAGGCCGATGTCGTGTACGGCACCAACAACGAGTTTGGCTTCGATTACTTGCGGGACAACATGGCCCGCACGCTGGAAGCCCGCTCGCAGCGTGGCCACTACTTCGCCATCCTGGACGAAGTCGACAATATCCTGATCGACGAGGCCCGCACGCCGCTCATCATTTCCGGTCCCTCGCAGGAACAGCCGGAGATGTACGAGCGCATGGCGCAGGTGGTTAAGCAGCTGCGACCCGAGGACTTCGAGATCAACGAGCGCGACCGGACGGTGACGCTGACGGCGATTGGCGAAGACCATGTCGAGCAGTTGTTGGGAGTGCCGCTGCGCGATCCGGACCGGCCGGAAGACATCACCGTCGAGCAGGCCCGTCTGTTGGGTCATCTTGAGCAGGCCCTGCGCGCCGAATACCTGTTCAAACGCAACAAGGATTATGTGGTCCAGAGCGGCCGCGTTGTCATCGTCGATGAATTCACTGGCCGTTTGATGGCCGGCCGGCGCTGGTCGGACGGACTGCACCAGGCGGTCGAGGCCAAGGAAGGCGTCAAGGTCCGCCAGGAGAACGTAACCTACGCTACGATCACCTTGCAGAACTACTTCCGCATGTACGACAAGCTGGCCGGCATGACCGGCACGGCCCTGACCGAGGCCGAAGAATTCAACAAGATCTACAGCGTGGACGTTGTGCCGCTGCCAACCAACCTCGAATATGTAGCGCTCCTGCCCGATACAGACCTGGAAGAAGTCGAGTACCGAGAGAACGGAAGCAAGTTCATCTTTTACGCCCGCACCGAGGATCCCGACGACACGCCGGTTTTCTGGAAGCGCAAGGACTATCAGGACGTTGTCTACCGGACGGAGGAATCGAAGCTTCGCTCGGTTGTGACCGAGATCCTGCGCCGGCACGTCATCGGCCAACCTCTGCTGGTCGGCACGACCTCGGTCGAGATGTCGGAGCGGCTGTCCAACCGGTTGGGCGCCGAAATGCTCAAGCAGCTGGCGATGACTTTGATTCTGCGCCATGTCTACCTCGAGACGCACGACATCGCGGATGATGGGATGCGGGTTGAAGAGGTTGAGCCGTTGTACGAATCGCTCGAGGCCCTGAAGAAGAAAGACCTGCGTTCCTTCGCCCGCGACCTTGATATTCCGCTCAACCCGGTCCACGAGCAAAACCTGCCGCATTTGCTCGAGATTCTCGAACTCGAGCAGGAGCATGCCGAGCGGCTGGAGGCCGTCCTGCTCAGCGGGGTCAAGCACAACGTGCTCAATGCCAAGAAGCACGACGAAGAATCGCGCATCATCGCCGACGCCGGTGCGCTGGGGGCGGTCACGATTGCCACCAACATGGCCGGCCGGGGCGTCGACATCAAACTGGGCGGCGAGGTGGCGGAAGAAGTGCTGGGGGCGGCTCACCGTGTGCTGCGGCGGATGGGGATCGACGAGCCCGAAAACTTGAGCCTGCAGGAGCAACTGGAGCAGCTGCAGTCGGCGACCGCCGACCCAATCGGCATCTATGACGCCGAAATCGAGCTGTTCGAGAAGTTCATGGACGAGGCGCAGGTCGTGCGTCAGGTCGGGGGGCTGCACGTCATCGGCTCGGAGCGCCATGAGTCGCGCCGCATCGACAACCAACTGCGGGGCCGGGCGGCCCGCCAGGGTGATCCCGGTTCGTCCCAGTTCTTCCTGTCACTCGAAGATGAATTGATGCGGCTGTTCGGAGGGTCTCAGGTTGCCGGGCTGATGCAGCGGCTGAGCATCGACGACGCCGTGCCCATTGGCCACAGCATCGTCGACCGCACGATCGAGCAGGCGCAGTCGCGAGTCGAGGGCGCCCATTTCGACACACGCAAGCATTTGCTTGAGTATGACGACGTCCTCAACCAGCAGCGTGAGATCTTTTATGGCCAGCGCAACCGGGTCTTCTCGAAGGATGACTTGCTGCAGGACGTGGCCGGCATGCTGGAGGCCGAAGTCGGGGATCGCGTCGCGGCGGCTTTGGCTGACCCCGAAGGTCCATGGAAGCTGCTGGCCTGGCTCGAGGAGACTCAACCCACCCTCAACATGAACAGCGACCAGCCATACCCATCGTTCATGCTTCGGTTGCTGCTGGATAACCTGGACGGACTGGACGGCACCGAGGCTCTGCGCAGGGCGCTGCTCGAGTTGGCGAGTGAGGCCCTGCAGGCGCAGTACGAGCACCTTGCGCGGGCTGTCGAAGCACAGCTTGAAGCCGCATTGGAGCGTCTCGACGAACAAACCGAACAGCGGGTTGAGATGGCCGAGATGGCCATCGAAGGGGCCCTGCTCGAGGCCGAGGAGACGGGCCAACAGATGTCTGGACGGCGTTTAATGGAAGCGGTCGAATCGGCCGCCGGGATGCAGATTCAGATCAACGGGGCGGCCGAGCAGAACGTGGCCTCCGACCCGGATGCCTTCCGCCAACGGGTGCCCGAATTGGTCGAGGCCAGCCTGGGTTTGCGCATCTGGGCCGGCATGGTGCAGGCAGTCGAGAATCGGATTGGCGAGAACCTCGAGCTCGAGCGCGGGCTGACCGTGCCGATCGATTGGGATGAGGCGGGCGAGCGACTGCAGACGGCACTGCACACCCTTTGGCAGGGGCGGATCAAATCCCTGCTCGAGGAAATCGACCGCGATGTGGAGGCCTCGCTCGGCCGCAGCGACCGGCTCGACGCCGGCGTGATCATTCGCACGCTGGTCCAGATGAGCTACGGTCAGCGCATGGTCTTCGACCGCAAGACGCACCAGCGGCGTTCAGCCATCGTCGCCCGTTTGACCTACACATTTCCCGCCGCCCAGCGGCTGGAGGGTCAGGATCCGGAAGCGCTCAGCGAGCGGGTGCTGGCCCATCTGCAGGGCGCCCAGGAAGCCATGTACGTCACCCTGGGCAGGGCCGAGCTTGGTCGCAACGCCGGCGCTAGTGTCGCCGATCTGGAGCCCGCGCACCAGCGGGCACTGCGGCGCACCCTGGCGGAGGAACGGTTCAAAGCGTTGGCCGAGGCTGGCCCGATCCAGTCACTGTCCGAACGGGATCGGGGCGAGGTGGTCCGACTGGTCGGGCAGTCGATCATGACAGATGCCTACCGCCAACTGATCCTATCGGTCGGAGATCAGCTCTGGGTCGACTACTTGACGGAGATGGAAGCGTTGCGGACCTCAATTGGGTTGGAAGCCTACGGCCAACGGGATCCACTGGTGCAGTACAAGTCGCGTGCGTTCGATATGTTCCAGCAACTACTTGGCAGCATTCGCTCGGCTGTGGTGCACCGAATCTTCCGAACCCAGCCGGTCGCCCAATCACAGACCGTGGCCGCCCCCACGGCCAAAGCAGCCAGCGCCCAGGCAGCCGAACAGAAGGCTGCCGGGGTAGGCGGCAAACGCCGCAGCCGCCGGCGCCGCCGCCGGTAGATGGGCAAGCACCAGGGCACCAACAGCACGCAGACAAATCGGGGGTGAAAAAAGGGAGGCTCGACCGTAGCCATCTGTCTTGAGTTATCCGGATTCCGCAGCTAGGATTCGGTTGACGGCTCATGGCTGACAGCACTTTCACTTTGTGGCCCCCTCAATCATCCTTTGTGGCCTTCGTGACTTTGTGGTTAGCATCCCCGAGATGAATCCCGCAGCGACCGATCTGCAATCCCTGCCCAAAGTCGACCTCCATCGTCACCTGGAAGGCTCGATCCGTCTGACTACGCTCGTCGAGCTGGCCGAGAGGGGGGAGATACCCCTGCCGGCGAACCAGGCCAAGCTCAAGCGAATGGTGACGGTACAACCGGGAGATCCAGCCTCCCACGCCCATTTCCTGTCGCGCTTTGGCCGATTACGCCAGGTATTCCAATCCGAAGCCATCATCCGGCGTATCGCGGCGGAAGCTGTCGAAGATGCGCGACTTGACGGCGTCCGTCATCTGGAACTGCACTTGACGCCGCCGGCTTTGGCGCAAGCGGCCGACTTTGATTACGAAGACGTCATCGAGTGGGTTTGGCAAGCCGGCAGCAGTGCGGCAGGTTCGGACCTGAGCGTGGGTCTGGTGGTAAGCCTCAACCGGCACGAGCCGGTGTCGCTGGCCGAACGGGCAGTAGCGGCCGCCTTGGCTCAGCCGGAAGGTGTGATTGCTCTGGATCTGGCCGGGGACGAGGCGGCCCACGACGCCGCCCCCTTCGCCGATCTGCTCGCCCGGGCCAAGCAGGCCGGTGTGTTCATCAGCGTACACGCCGGGGAGTGGAACGGACCGGGATCGGTGCGCCAAGCGATCGAACTGCTGGGCGCCGACCGCATCGCCCACGGGGTGCGGGCGATGGAGGATCGCGACACCGTGCTGATGGCCCGGGACCGAGGCATCCCGTTCGCTGTGTGCCTGACAAGCAATGTGCAGAGCGGGGTGGTGGGGGGCTACGCCGATCATCCCCTGCCGGCGATGATCCAGGCCGGCCTGCAGGTGTCGCTCAACACCGATGATCCTTCCGTATCGGGCATCCGGCTGACCGACGAGTACCAGCTGGCCGTCGATATGCTAGGGTTGTCGGTCGAGAGCATTCAAATGGTGGTGCTGGCCGGCGCCCAGAGCGCCTTTCTCCCGGCGAAGCCGAAGGCCTCTCTCGTCGACAGCTTGCAGCAGGCCTTTGGGCTATCTGCCGGCGAGTAACCACCAAAACGCAAAGCTCACCAAGGAGTCAATTAGGAACACAAAGAAGAGCAACTGTGAGAACAATGGCCGGCAACCAGCACGCAGCCGTGATGAACCAGCCGATAGCTGAAGGCTGAGAGCTGACAGCGCTCTTCCTTTGTGTCCCCATTGTTCCCCTCCGTGTGCATCGCGCCTTCGTGATTCTGCATTCTTCAAGGAGTGAAAGGTGGACTTTGGCGACCTGAGCATCGAGCTGTTGACCGACGGTTTTGTCCAGGTGGACGCCGGCGGTCCATTTGGCCTGGTGCCGCGTCTGTTGTATGAGCCGTTCTTCCAACCCGACGCCGGCAACCGGATCCCCCAAAGCCTGACCTGCATGCTGCTGCGGTCGGAAGGCAAGACCATCTTGATCGACACCGGCCTGGGGCCCAAGCTGACGTCTAGGCAGGAAAAACGTTGGGAGTTGGACCGCAGCGCAGGGGGTGTCGTCGAGCAACTGGCGGCCAAGGGGATCACACCAGCGGCGGTCGATCTGGTCATCAACACACATTTACATTGGGACCACTGCGGCGGGAATACCCGGTTGGACGGGGAGGCGATAGTGCCGAGTTTCCCCAATGCCACCTACCTCGTCCAGCGCAGCGAATGGTCGCAGGCGTCCCATCCCGACGCCAGGACTCAGGGTACATACTTCTCTAACAATTTCGAGACGCTGCTGGCCAGCGGTCAAATGGAGCTGTTGCAGGGTGACAGCCAAGTGACGCGCCATGTCCGCTGTGTCGTTACGCCGGGCCACACGCGGGCGCACCAGTCCGTCGTGCTCGAAGCGGGGGTTTGGCGGGGCCTATTTGTTGCCGACATGGCCTCCTACGCCGTCAATATGACCAAGACAGCCTGGTTGCCATCGTATGATGTCCTGCCGTTGGAGAATGTGCGTACCAAGGAGGTGTGGCAGCGCTGGGCACTGGAGAATGACGCCTGGCTTTTTTTCCAGCATGACCCGTTTACACCGCTGGCTACGTTGAGCCCGGGTGCGGGTGCAGGCCTCGGGTTAGTGGTCCCA
>Ga0299906_10003757_pt1 | contig 12487 bp, 12 predicted proteins | sample RVTome_14_FD_200259 | JGI IMG/M metagenome (GOLD analysis project Ga0299906, IMG submission 200259) | Soil microbial communities from uranium-contaminated site in the Upper Colorado River Basin, Wyoming, United States - RVT145D125 (version 2) ...
GTAGCCGGTCCAAGATAGAGTGAGCTGTCGAGGTGGGCCGACTCGATAGGCAACAAACGCTCGGCACCGAGCACCACAGCCATCCGGCAGATGATCGCCAGCGCCAGTGCCGGCGCCGGTCCTTCATCGCCGGCCAGCATGCGCTCGTCGGCTACGCTCAATGACAGCCCGTCGGCTTTCAACATGGGCTTCATTCTACAGGCTGGCTCCGGCCGTTCTCCCGGCCGATCCACAGCTGGCCGGCCCCTGGTTTGGCGGTGATATACTCCGGCGGCCAGCCGCTGGCCACACCCCTTAGGAGCCCATCTCGATGACCGACCAGGCCCGCCAATTCGTCGATGAGATCACCGAAGCCGTCCGGCCCCTGTTCACGACCTACACCCATGCTGTATGGGAAGCGGCCATCAGCGGCAGCGACGAGGCCAACGAGCAGGAAAAGGAAACCCAGGCCGCCTTGATGCGTTTCTGGGCTGATGGCGAGCGTCATGACCAGGCAAAACGATTGTCGCAGGCGGACCACGATGACGCACTGATCGAACGCACCCTCAAAGTGATCTTCCTGTCGGCGGCCAAGGCCCAACAGGACGAGGCCACCATCCAGGAGTTGACCGAACTGGAAGCCTCGATTCGCGCCGCCTACTACAACTTCCGCGCCGAGATCGACGGGCAGCGACTGACCGACAACCAGCTCGACAACATGCTGCGGACCTCGACCGACACCGGCGAAGTCCAAGCAGCCTACCTGGCCAGTAAGCAGATCGGGGCCGAGGTGGCCGACGACGTGCGCCAATTGGCCCGTGCCCGCAACCGGGCCGCCCAGGAACAGGGCTTCCGCGACCATTTCCACAAGTCGCTCACGCTGGACGAAATCGACGAGACCTGGCTGATGGCCACCTTCGACAAGCTCGACCAGCTGACGCGGGAGCCATTCGGCCAGCTCAAGGGGTCGATGGACGACCATCTGGCCCGGCGTTTTGGCCTGGCGACCGCCGACCTGCGGCCGTGGCACTATGGCGACCGCTTCTTCCAGATCGCCCCGTCGCTCAGTGACTTCGATCTGGATCAGGTCTATCAGGGCAAGGATCCGGTCAAACTGTCCCTGGCGACCTACGACGGTCTCGGCCTCGAAGTCCGGTCGATCCTCGAGCGCTCGGATTTGTACGCCCGCGATGGCAAGAATCAACATGCATTCTGCCTCGATCTGGACCGTGAGGGCGACGTGCGCACGCTTAACAACCTCGAGCCGAACCTGCGTTGGATCAAGACCCTGCTCCACGAATTGGGCCATGCCGTCTACGACGAGCTCATTGACCGCTCGCTTCCGTGGGTCCTGCGCGACCCGCCCCACACCCTGTCCACCGAAGCCGTCGCCATTTTGATGGGCGAACGCACCTTCGACGAGAAGTGGCTGCGGGAAGTGATGGGCGTGTCGAGCGACGAGGCCAGGCAAGTGGCCGAGTTCGCCCAGCAGCGGCAGCGTGCCGAGAAGCTGATATTCACCCGCTGGGTGCTGGTCATGACCAACTTCGAGCGGACGATGTACGCCGACCCCGATGCCGACCTCGACAACCTGTGGTGGGACCTGGTCGAGCGCTACCAGCAGCTGACCCGGCCCGACGGCCGGTCGGCGCCGGATTGGGCGGCCAAGTATCACATCCCGCTGGCGCCCGTCTACTACCACAACTACGAACTGGGTTCGATTCTGGCAGCCCAAATCGAAGAGAGCCTTAACCAGCAGGCTGGCGGGCTGACCGGTAATAAGGCGGCGGGTGAGTGGCTCAGACGCCAGGTGTTCTTGCCCGGGGCCCGCTTCGACTGGCGGAGCCATGCCGAACACGCCAATCGCCGCCCGTTCGCAATGGAGGCGTTTGTTACCAGCCTGAGTTGATCGCAGGCGCGCCATACCGGTCCCGCTGTCCGTCATCCTCATGCCGGCGCTTTTTCAGGCGCAACTTGCGCCGGGCCGGCTCGGCGTCTCTCGCGAAAGACCCCGGCGACACCCAGCACGACCAGGGCCGCCCCGCCGATCGTCCACACCGTGACCTGCTCCCCCAGGACGAGCCAGCCGAGGAAAACGGCGATTACCGGGTTGACATAGGCATGGGTCAACACGAGGGGCACCGGCAGCAACTCGAGTGCACGCACAAAGGAAGTGAACGCCAGACCGCCTATCAGGACCAGGTAGAGCCAGGCTGCCCAAGCGGCGCCGGTCGGCTGCGGCGCCGGTTCGCCGATGGTGAAAGCCAACAGCGCCAACCACAATCCGCCGGCCAGTTGTTGGTAGGCCGAGCTTGCGATGGTACCCACCGCCACCGGACGGCGGCGCTGCAGCACCGTCCCCGCCGCCCAGGCGACCGCCCCCAACAGGAGGGCGGCCACGCTCAACACATCGGCCTGGAGGCCGCTGGCGAAAACCGGCGCCACCAACAACCCGACCCCGGCGAAGGCCGTAAACAACGCAGCAACCAAGCGCCAACTCGGCGACCGCCGGTCGAGCATGGCCTCCATGGCAGCCGTCCATACCGGGGCGCTGCCAATCACTAGCGCCGCCAGGCCGGAATCGGCTCGTTGCTCGGCCCAGTTGACCGCTCCGTTGCCGATCCCCCACAACAGCACCCCCGATAGGGCCAGGATCAGCAGGTCCCGGCGAGAAGGAAGAAGGCGCCGCCGGCGCAAAGCGGCCACCCCCAACGTCAGGCCGCCGGCGGTGAGCAACCGGGTAGCGCCCAAGATGAAAGGCGGGAAACCGGCCCCGGGCATGACAGCCAGCCGGATCGCCAGGAAGGTGCTGCCCCAGATCAGGTAGACAAAGGCCAGGTGGATCAGGCCCTCCCACGGGAGAGCCGAATCGGCCGATGCCTCGTTTCTTTCCCCTGTGCCCGGTCGGTTCATGCCGCGCCGGGTTCCTCCGGCGGGTGCACCTCAACATGATCCCCGACGGCAATGCGGCCTGGGCTGGTCACCCAGCCGACCAGACCACGCAAATGCATCGCCTGCTTGGGGAACTGGCTCGCCAGTCCGGCCCGGTCCGGATAGTGGACCTCGACGGCCTCGCCTGGTCCCGTGCACGGTTGGTTCTCACCTTCAATCGTCAGCTCTACACCCTGGCTGAAGACCAGACGGCTGCCGGCCGCCAGGCGCGTCAGCCCATCGACGCCCCGCAGGCATAAGTTGGCGCCCAGCCATTGCGGCTCGACCGTCTCAATCTGGAGCCGGCGGGCGATCTCGGCCAGTTCCTCCTCGGCCACCAACGACACCTGGCGGGTGTTCTTGACCGGTGTCCCGCGCTCGACGCCCTTCGTTCGCACGTCGGCCTTGCGGGTCATCCCGGCATGCCGGTCCCCTGCAAAGCCGGCCTCGGTCACCTCGACCGACTCGACCGGAGTCGAGATGATCTTTGCTTCCGGTTCAAGCACCATGACACGCAAGACTTCGCCGATGGTCTGCCTTGTCACCATCCTCACTCCTCGGCCCCGGCCTGGTTCAATCCCCAAATCAGGCGCAGGCCATCCAGCGTCAGCCAGGGCGCCACGTGGTCGATCACCTTGGTCTCAGCGGCGATCACCGGCGCCAGGCCGCCGGTGCCGACAACAATCATGTCCTGGCCCAGTTCACTACGGAACCGGTCGACCATGCCTTCCACCAACCCCACATAGCCAAACACCAAACCCGACTGCATGGCATGGACCGTATTGCGTCCTATAGCGGCCGGTGGCGGCACCAGTTCGACGCGGGTCAACTTTGCGGTGCGTTGAAACAGCGCATCGGCCGCGATCCCGATCCCAGGGGCGATCGCCCCCCCGAGGTAGTCGCCTTGGCGGTCAATTGCATCGAAAGTGGTGGCGGTGCCGAAATCCACAACACAGGCCGGCACGCTGTACAGCCATTGGACAGCGGCGGCATCCACCACCCGGTCTGCCCCAACCGCCTTTGGATCCTCATACTTAATCCTGACACCGGTCTTAACGCCGGCGCCGACCACCAACGGTGTCTGCCCCAGGTAGCGGTCGAGCGCTTCCATGATCGTCGGCGTCAGCGGCGGCACGACCGAGGCCAGGGCCGCCCCGTGCAGCTGCTCGGCTTCAATCCCTTTGTGACGCAGCAGGCCGACGAACTGCAGACCGTATTCGTCGGGCATCCGGCCGTGGACGGTGCCGACGCGCCAGGCGCCGACCAGCTCGTCGTCCGCGTACACGCCCAGGGTGATGTTGGTATTGCCGACATCCACCGTCAGCAGCATGGCCGACCTCCTGTGTCACCCACCCAGCGGCCGATCACCAACCAGCTGGTTGTCGATCAACCGTGTCGTTCCTATGCGGACCGCCAGCGAGAGCAGCGCCGCCTTGACTTGGCCTTGCAGTTCCTCCAGGCTGGCCGGGTCGGCGACCGAAACGTACTCCGGTTCCGCCAGCGGCTCGGCCGCCAGCACTTCAGCCATCCTTCGCCGCAGTGCCTCCGCCGTTTCCTCACCGTCCGCAAAGGCCTTGGCGGCTGTCGTTAGCGCCCGGTAGACAACCGGCGCCGCCGCCCGCTCGGCCGGGTTCAGGTACACGTTGCGGCTCGACATGGCTAACCCATCGGGTTCGCGCACCGTCGGCCGCACCACCACTTCCAATGGGAAATCGAGCTCGCTCACCATCCGCCGGATGACGACGCACTGCTGTGCGTCCTTCTGACCAAAAAAGGCGAAGTCGGGCTCAAAGGCGTGAAACAGCTTGGCCACGACCGTGGTCACGCCGCGGAAATGGCCCGGTCTCTGCTTGCCCTCTAATTGCCTGGAGACCTGCTCCACCTCGACCCAGGTCTGGAATCCCTGCGGATAGACCTCCGGGACCGGCGGCGTCCACACCACATCGACGCCTACGACCTCAAGCTTGGCCAAATCACCCGGCAGATCGCGTGGGTAGGCCGCCAGATCTTCCGTCGGGGAAAATTGTGTCGGGTTGACAAACAGGCTGACGCCGACCGAGGCGCAGCGCTCGGCCGCCGCCCGGACCAGGGACAGATGGCCCTCGTGCAGTGCGCCCATCGTGGGCACCAGACCCAGCGGGCGGGGTAGTTCCCGACAGACGGCGCGCAGCTCAGCCAGCGTCTCAACGACCTTCATGCGGTCCTCCGGCAGCGGCCGCCCGCACCAGCCGCCACAGCGCCTCGTTAACCGGCGTGGGCACGCCGGCCGCCTGGCCCCAGGTCACCACCTGGCCGGAGATAGCGTCGATTTCCGTCGGAGCGCCGCGCGCCAGGTCCTGCAGCATTGATGAGAGATTGGCCGCCGTGCGCTTGGCGACCTCAAGTACCGACTCGAATGGGTCATCAAAAGGCAAGGCGATGCCGTGACCGGCCGCCACCTCATCCACTTCACGCACGACGTCCCGCAGGACCGAACGGGCATCGGGCTGGTCTGCCAAATGACCGTTAGGTACCCGCAGCAGCGCCGTCAGCGGATTGATGCCGGCGTTGATTGTGAGCTTCCCCCAGGCCAGGCTGGTCACGTTCTCGACAATGCGCACATCGAAACCGGCCGACCGCAGGTCGAGCCAGAAGCTCTCGATCCGCTGATGCGCTCCCAGGTCGATCCGCCCTTCGCCGGCCGGAAGCACATGACCCGGGCCGAGCAGAGTGGCGCCATAGGTGGTCACGCCCAGCGCCACCCGGTCCTCTCCCAGCGTCTGCGCCAGAGTCTGCAGGTTGCCCAGCCCGTTCTGCAATGTGAGGGCCAGCCCATCGGGCGCCAGGCAGGCCGCCAACTGGGCAGCAACTCGCTCCGTCTGCCAGGCCTTGACCAGCACCAGCGCCCGTTTGACGTTGGCCAGAGAGGCTGTTGAGTCGACGATCTTCATGGGAATCTGGCGCTCGGACTGCCCGTTGCCGAGGCGCAGGCCTTCGGCGCCAATCGCTGCCAACGCCTGCGGCCAGCCAGCGAGCATCGTGACCTCGGTCACCGGCGCCAGACGGGCGGCAAACAAGCTGGCCATCGCACCGCTGCCGACGATCAGCAGTCCCGAGTCAGGGTCTTGCATTGCCCTGGCCTTATTCCCCAAGGTCGGCCTGCAGTGCGGCCCATTCATCGGGTTCCATTGCCAGACTGTGCTCCTCGCCCGGAAAATCGCCGGCTACCACTTCAGCCAGGTAGGCTTCAAAGGCCGCCCCCATCACCTGATGCAGATCTGCGTATCGTTTGACAAAGCGTGGCGTGAAGCGGTCAAACAGACCCAGCAAATCGTGGGAGACCAAGACCTGGCCGTCACAGTTGGGCCCAGCGCCGATGCCGATCGTTGGGATGCGCAGACGTTCGGAAACCAGCCTGCCCAACTGGGTTGGGATCGCCTCGAGGACCAACGCAAAGCAACCGGCCTCCTGCAGCGCCTCGGCGTCGCGCACAAGTTCTGCGGCTGCCGCCGCCGTCTTGCCCTGGGCCCGAAATCCGCCCATCTGGTGGACCGATTGCGGCGTCAGCCCCAGATGGCCCATGACCGGGATGCCACAGCCGACGATGGCCCGCACAGCCTCAGTCCGCGGGCGCCCGCCTTCCAGCTTGACGGCATCCATACCCGCCTCTTGCAGGAAACGGCCGGCATTGGCCACGGCCTGCTCGACCGACACCTGGTAGCTCATGAAGGGCATGTCGCCGATCAACAGCGCCCGCTTGGCGCCGCGCGCCACCGCTTTGCAGTGATGCAGCATGTCGTCCATCGTCACGGGTAACGTGGTCTCGTACCCCAGCACCACCATCCCCAACGAGTCGCCGACCAGAATCGAATCAATACCGGCCCGGTCCATCGCCAACGCAGTGGCGTAGTCATAGGCCGTCAGCATGCTGATCGGGTTACCCGCTTGCTTCTTAAGTTGGAAGTGTCGGGTGGTGACTTTCTTGACGTCGTTCGAGGTGGATGTGCTCACGGCTATCTCCTCCTGACGAGTGAGATGCGCAGGGCCGGTTGCTGTCCCCGTTCGGCCCGCGACGGGGTCTAGCCAGACTTGCTACATGCGCCATCGCGGTCTAACGATCCACGTGGCGCCAGCATTGTAACATGCGGGCCGCCTGACCCGAGCGGCCCGGCAGTCCCAGCTGAGCCGATCAGTCATACGCCGGGCAGCGGCCACGAGTCACGCTTGACCAGACGGGCCACCAGCCAGGCGATGGTCATCGTCGGCAGCACCTGCGTGCCGGGGATCAGCGACTCAACAACGGTGATGCCGCGCAGCGGGCGCAGCCCCAGGTAGCTGAGCAGACCCCAGGCGATCGGCGCCGCAAAGATGTCCAGGCTGAAATCGAGCAGGTCGAGCAACAACACAACCGAAAACGGCGTCAGCCTGAGGGCGGTGAGCAAGTCGGCGTCGGGCGGCAGATGCAAACGGCGCACCCGAGCGATGATCCAGACTGCCAGCACACCCGACAGCACCAGGCCAAGCAACAATAGACCGATCACGACGGCCACCAGGTTGGTCAGGTCCGGGTTTTCCACGCTAAGCCTCCCGGGGCTCGTTCGATCCCGAGCCGAGTTGGAAACGCATGATCGTACAGCCGCGTCCGGGTGTTTGGCTGACTTCCGGCAGCTCGCCCTGGCGCAGTGCGTCGACGGCTTCGGCCAGATAGTGTCGGTTGGGTTCGGGCTGGCGCCAGGTCGCGTCGCTGGGAGCACCAGCGTAGCGCAGGATGCCGGGCCCATCAATCACGTAAATGTGCGGTGTGGTCAACGCACCATACCGATCCGCCACCCCGTGGTCGACATCGAGCAGCACCGGAGCGACACCGCGCTCGTCGGCCGCCGCACGGAGTTGGGACAGACTCTCATTGACATTTGACGCCAGCCGCCACACGGCCACGTCATCTGCCTTGTCCAGCCCCAATTCGGCGATGGCATCGTCGCCCCGCCCCGACCACGGACATTCGGCCGACCAGAACACCAGCACAAGCAAGCGCCCCCGCACTGCTTCGAGCGCATGGAGCTGACCTTCGAGATCGGGCAAGGCAAAGGTCGGGGCTGGCTGGCCGACTTCGGCTACGGCACCCATACCGGTGCGAACGCTCCTTCGTGCAGCAGGCGGACCTCTTTCGTCTCGAGAGAGTACACCCAGACCGATCCCAGCCGCTCCGGATGGGCGGGATCAAAGCGGACGAAGGCCAACTGTCGGCCATCCGGGCTCCAGGCGATCTGGGCGTGATTGACCTCGGCCGATTGCGTCAGCTGTTCTGCCCCGCTGCCATCCGACCGCATCAGCCAGAGCTGGCGGCCGGGCGTCCAGTCCTCGGCATCCAGGAACTTGCGGGCGAAGGCCAGCCACAGCCCATCCGGCGAGAAGGCCGGAGCGGCATCCTCAACCGGGCCGGCGGCCCGTCGCGACAAATCGGTGCGCAGGCCGCTCTCGAGTTCGACGCGGAACAGATGGCTGTAGAACTCGGCGCCCGAAACTGGGTCGGGCTCATCCAATAGGAAGACTTCCGGGAAGACGACGAAGCGACCATCGGGCGACCAGGCAGCCTGTGCGCCCAACGAATTGTCAATGCTGGCCAGGCTGGGCCAGGGACTCTGGGCGCTCGGGGTCAGCACTACCAGCGCCAGCCCGGCCGCGTCGTACACGGCCAGACTGTCCGGGCCGAGCCAGTGCGGCGAATGCGCCGGCGCCCTGGCCACTTCGACGGGCTGCCCAGCGTCGGCCTCCCCCAGCCAGGCCCAGACCGAAGGCTCCCCCTCAACCAGCACCCCTCCGGCGGAGGTCGTCAAGGGTCGCACCTCCCACGCCAGCTGCTGGCCGCTGGGCGAAATCGCTAGGCCGCCGCAGCGGCTGTCGGGCGGACAGACATACACCCGCTCTGCCTCGACCTCCACCCGCTGACGGAGCGCCAGATAGCGTTCACCGTCCGGTCCCCGCTCGAAGCTGGCCAGTTGGCCCTCGGGCGCAAAGGCAAACGAGCTGACCTCGACCCCGGCCGGAAGCAGCGGAATAGCGGCCTGCCCCGTGAGCGCTTGCGCCGCCAACACATCGCGCCCGTCTTGGCGCAACACGAAGGCTACCCGCTCCTCGGCCACCTCGAATCGCCAGCGCAGCCCCGTGAGACTGGGCAGGAACAGATTCGACTGGTAACCGGCCGCCAGGATCACCTCGACCGAGGTTCCGTTGGGCCAGCCGGCTTGTGGCGTGAAGACAACGGTGTCATCCTGCCAGTCAATGGTGCCAGCGAGCGATGGCTCCGTCGACAATCGGCGCTCGACCGAGGCCCGGTCAACCGGCCGGTTGAAGGAAAGGCGTAGTGGTGTTGAGGGATCAACCAGGCTTTCGCCGGAGGCGGGGCTGGCGGCAACGACCCGCGGCGCGGCGACAAGGTAGGCCACTGCCAACAAGATCAGCAGTACGATAGGTGCCAGCAACCAGCGCCGGGCGCCGGACTGGCGGCGAGGTGTCAGCACGAACAGTCCGGATGGGACCAGGCGCGGTGGAAGCGTGGGCCGACTGTCAGCCAGCTGGCCCTGACGACGGACATCAGACTTCCTCGAGCCGTTCCTTGAGACTTGCGATCGCCCGCACGGGGGACGGATCGGTCTCATACGCCATCGCCAGATAGTACGAAACGTAATCGCCGAAATGCAGCGGCGTCCACTGCTGCGCCAGCTTGGATTGGCCAACCGCTCGAATGGCGTCGGTGTTGAATCCTTCAACCATCAAGATTTCACGCGTCAGCCTGGTGCGCACCCGGTTGCGCGGATGCAGGGCGGCGGCCTCCAGGAACACAACCATCGTTGCGCCGAACAGGCCCTCGGGTGCTTCGACACCGGCCACCATGTTGTGATCGGCTTCTGGCAGGATCTCAAATTGGGCAACGGCCTTGGCCAGCTCAGCGATCTGTGTGCGCCAACGGCGGGCCACCGGGCCCAGGAACTCGGCGCCGATAATCGTCGGCCAGCGGTCGATCAGCTGACCGGCCATCCTCTTGGCCGGATTGCTCGTGACCGTCACCTCGGCCGTCAGCTGCTTCTGCTGCCGCTTCATTTCTTCGACGGCATCAACCACATCGGCGGCGGCGTCGGGCAGGAGCCCCAACCGGCACAGCGCCGCCAGCAGCAGGCCAAACGAGTAGCCAACCGCCGCCCGCGGCTGGCCGTCGTGCTCGAAGCGCCACACGGGAACACCTTCGGCTTCGGCGCGCTCCGCCAGCTCGCCCCCGGTCGTCACCGCCAGCAGGCTGGCGCCCTGCGCCAGACCGCGTTCGAACCCCGAAAGAGTTTCCTCGGTGTTGCCCGAATGTGACGAGGCGATCACCAGGGTCGCCGGGCCGGCGGCGTAGGCCGGCAGGTCGTAGTCCCGCCAGACCTCGATCGGCACTTCGGCCTGGTTGACGGCGTAGGCCCGCAACAGATCGGCGCCGATGGCCGAGCCGCCCAGACCGGCGATCACCACCCGCTCGATATCGTCGATTGCCGGTAGGTCGAACTCCTGGCCCAATCCCCAAGCAGCAGCCAACTGATCCGGCAGACCGTCAATGGCCTCGCCCATCGCTTGGCTGTCCAAACGGGCAAACAGCTCGAGATCGTCTAGGTTCATTGCTCCTCCAGTGTCAGACGGTAGACGTCGGCCCGGCGCCAACCGGAGGCCTTGGCCACCTGGCGAGCGACCGACGAGGGCTTGTCGCCGAGCGCCAGTCGCTCTTGCACGGCGGCGCGCACGGTATCTTCTTGCCAGCGCGGGTCTTCTTCGGCGCCGGCAATCACCAGCGTGAACTCACCCGGTCGGGCGCTAGCGTCGAAGGTTCCACGAAGTTCGCCAATCGGGGCCCGAATAATCTCTTCATACAGCTTGGTCAACTCGCGGCACAAGGCTATCTGTCGATCAGGGCCGAAGGTGGCTTCGAGATCGGCCAGGGCAGCTTGTACCCGCTGCGGGGTTTCGAAAGCGACCAGCGTCCATGGATCACGCGCATGCTGCGCCAGCAGGGCGCGGCGCTTGCTTTCCTGCCGCGGCAGGAACCCCAGGAACAGGAACGGCTGCGTCGGCAGGCCGGAGGCGGCCAGCGCCGCCATCGGCGCAGACGGACCAGGGATCGGTACTACCTGGTGACCCGCCCCCCAGGCGGCCTGGACCACTTCAACGCCCGGATCGGAAATGGCCGGCGTGCCGGCATCCGACACCAGAGCCACCTCGCCCCGGTCCAGTGCTTCAAGCAGCCTGTCGAGGCGGACCAGCTTGTTGTGTTCGTGGTAGCTGATCAGCGGAGTGTCAATTTGGAAGTGGCTCAGCAGCTTGCCCGTATGGCGTGTGTCTTCGGCGGCAATCAGGGCCACCTGGCTGAGGATACGCAGCGCCCGCTGGCTGATGTCTTCCAGATTGCCGATTGGCGTTGCCACCACGTACAGGATACCCATCGGCGCCATTCTAGCAGAGCGACCCGGCCGTTGGCCGCATGCCAAAACGGCGCGAGACTGCGGCAATCGGTCGCCCGCGCCAAACGTCTGACGACATGACCTCACCCGACACCCTGGGGACGTTGTGCTACCAACAGACGCTTCCGCCCGTCCCATGCTGTCACAGAAGACGCCGACGACCGTTGTACGTAGGCAAGCCGTTTCTGGGAGAAGGATTCGAAGGGACTTGTGTCATGTTGAACTCGTCTATCTGGCGACTGATTCTCATCTTGCCTTTGGTGGCGCTGACCGCCGGCTGCAGCGTGCCGCTGCCACCCGAGGCCGGCCAGACGCCGGCCACCGCCACGCCCACGCCGGTGGGTCCGGACGATATTGCCCAGCCCGAGAACCCGCCGACATTTGTCGAAGACAATCATCATGCCGTTTTCCTCGCCTGCCCCGGCGAGGGGCTCAACCTGTTGGCCTCGTATGAGATCGAGCCAGAGGGCATCTCGCACGTCGTAATCTTCCACCGGCTGAATGGCGGCACGCCGCAGACCACCTCCGCCTGGGACGAGTCGGTGATGGCGCCCGAAGGCATCCTCGACGCCCTCAATCATTTCCGCTTCCTCCTGCCGAGCCTCGGCCAGGACGCCGCCGACCTGTTTGGCGACCAGGCTGGTGTCTTCGAGTACCGCTTCCAGGCGGTGGATAACGATAGCTACATCAGTTTCTGGCCGGCGCCCGAAGGCGCCTTGGCCGAATTTCCGATCGAGCCCTGCCCCCAAGAAGCAGAGAGCTATAGCGTGCACGACTACGGCGTATCCAGCACGCAGGCCGGCTACGGGCCGGGCTGCTCGCCGACCGAACTAACCTTCGAGGTCATCCTGACCGGACTCGGCCTGGTCGGGGACGCCTGGCTGCGCTACGAGTATCTCGACGCCGGTTACGTTATGCAGGGCCAGTCGATGGAAGTGCCGCTGGTGCACACGGGGGACGGTCAGGGCTACCCGGGCTCGGCGCGCTTGGCGGCGACGGTGGATGTCGGCGCGCAGGCGAATGGCTATCTCACCGGCCAGGACGGCTATCTGTCGTGGAACATATACGTGCAGGTCAGCGGCCAGGGAACCTACGAGTATCCGCTGGGG
>Ga0299906_10003759_pt1 | contig 12485 bp, 19 predicted proteins | sample RVTome_14_FD_200259 | JGI IMG/M metagenome (GOLD analysis project Ga0299906, IMG submission 200259) | Soil microbial communities from uranium-contaminated site in the Upper Colorado River Basin, Wyoming, United States - RVT145D125 (version 2) ...
CGTCGACTGCTCGTCGAACATGATCTCGTCACGAATGACGCGACCGCCCTGCATGATGTCAGCAGCTTTTCGCCCTTTGACGAAGTGGCGCATGCTGATGTAGTTACGCTTCTGAGCTTCGTTCAGAACAGAGTCGGGCCCGGTCACGAACGACGGGGACGTACTCTTCTGGAAGTCTCCGAAGACGGAGGCTGCAACACCCATTGAATTGTTTTCCTCCTTGCGAGGAACCTGTCAGGTAAAGGGCCTAGTCCTCCCAGCCGTGGGCCTTCTCGATCTGGTCAAGCATGTCCGTCTCCAGCTCCTGATCCGTCTTCGCTGACGGGGGAGTCTTGGCGCGGCGCTTGCTGCCGGTCGGTGTGCCCTTGGCTTTGGCGGCGTCGGCCCGCTCGTCCTTCTCCTGGCGTGCGGCCGCTTGCGCGTCCTTCAGGTCGAGGCCCTTGCTGACATCCGTGATCGCGTCGTCGAGTGATTCGTACGACCCGGACTCCATCAAGGCTCGGACCCGCGGGACGGCCTTCGTCCACACGTCAGGTTTGGCGATGTCGGGGAAACGCTCCCTGACCCGCCCCCTCGCAGACTCGTACAGACTGGCGACGACGATGTTTTGCGTCTGCTCGAGCTCGGCCCGCAGGGCCTTGTTCGCAGCGCTCGCGTTGCCGTGCCATGTCTGCAAGACCTTCTGCAAGGCCGCCGCACTGGCTTCTCCCAGCTCCGCGCGGAAGGGTTCAAGGGCGCCATTGAGGTCCAAGGGTTCATCGGCGGGTGTTGCATTTCCCGACAACTCCTTGGCGCTCGCGGCCCTCTCCTTCAGCTCCTTGAGCTGTTCCTGTTGAGTGCGGTAGGTTTCCTGCTGGTCCGCGTAGAACTTGGAGCGCTTGAGACCGTGTTCGATCAGTCTCTTGCGCCCCCAGCGCAGCGAATCAGGGTCGAGGCCGTCCCTGCGGATAGCTGCGAGAGCTTTCTCGTACTCGTCCGCCGAGTAGGTGTCATCCTGCTCGTCCTCTGCCTTCGGTGCCGGTTGCTCCGCTGCCTCGGTCTCCGCGTCTGCGGGTTCGACCTCGGCCTCTTCGGACTCGGCGTCCTCGGGTGTTTCATCGGGCTCCTCGGGCTCGTCGAAGTCGCCGTATGCGGCGTCGTCGGTGTCGTGCTCGGCGAGGTACTCGTCCATGTCCTGCTGCGGGCCGGCCGGGCGCGTGTCCGGAAACTCGGCCAGCACTGGAGCGGTGTTCTTCTCCAGCGGGGCGGTGGTCATGACGGCGTCGGCTTCTTTGCCCATCAGTCGTATACGAATTGCCCGTCGTAGCCGGGGTCGTTGTGGTTGACGCGCGCCACGAGGTCATCGACCTCCGCGCGCTTGCTGAAGAGCGGCTGGCCCTGCGCGTTGAACTCACCCTTGTGCAGGCGGTCCCAGCGCGGCCGCGACCGCGAGACGAAGTGGACATCCGCGCGCACGAGCGGCCTTGTGCGCAGCGCGGCCAGGGATGGGACGCGGGTGTAGCGCACGCCCCCGCTGACGATGCGCCGTGGCACGGGCTTGGTGCCGTCGTACCAGCGCTCGAGCGTCTCGCCGGCCTTGTTCTTGAAGTCGTAGAGCATCAGCCTGCCATCCCTTGGGCCGGAGCCGCCATCATTGACGGGGCCGCGTTCGGGCCAAGCATTTGCAGGGGCGCCTTAGGCCCCTGTCGGGCCGAGGGCCGCGCCAGCCGCGGGCCTCGCTCCACCTGCTGCGCCGCGGCCTGCTGCTGTTGCGCCATCGCGGCCGCCATCTCGCCGTCGAAGACCTCGGCCAGGTCGGGCATGTTCATCTGGTCGCCGAACTTCTTGAGCACCGCCTTCCAGCCGATGAAGGGGGCGGTGAGAGCCACCTGCGAGACGTTCTGCAAGAGCTCGAAGGCCTGGATCGCCCTCTGCTGGTTCAGGCCCTCGTTGCTGCGCTCCATCGAGTACGGTTCGATGTCGAGCTCCAAGTCGTCGAAGGACGCCCCGTCCTCTTCGTCGGTCCCTCCCTCGAACCAAGGCGAGAGGCCCTCCTGGTACTCGAGGTCGTCGGGGTCTCCCAGCGGGAAGGCGACGCGGTTGTCGTGGTAGAGGTACCACGCGACCGTGCGCAGGACTCCGATGAGCGCGTCGGTGAGCTGTTGCTTGACGAAGTCGATGCGGATGTCGGAGGCTGAGGAGGCGATCTGCTCGGCGGTCGCGGTGATACCGCCTTGCGCGGCCCCGCGCTTGGCCTCGCTCATGCCGAGGATGCGGTCGACACGGTCCCGGCGCATGATGACCTGCTGGATCTGGGTCGGGGACGCTCCGCCGATCTCCACCTGCTGGAAGAAGGACTCCTTGGTCAGGTTCTTCACTGGGATCACCCAGAGATCCGCTCCGCTCTTGAGGCGCTGCTGGAGCTTGGGATCCTGATCGTCGACCAGGACGAGGCGCTTGTACTTGCGGTCGGCGTAGTCGGCGGCCTTGGCGTGGTCGTTCAGGGCTTGGATCTGCGACTCGCCCATCTGGAGCGGCGCCAGTGGCCGCGTGTCGTCGGGGACCGAGTACACCCCGAAGACGTGATAGGGCCCCCAGCGCGGCCCGTAGTACGCCCTGGGCTCGCGCACCTGCTGGACGTCCAGGCTCCCGTCCGACTCCGAGGTCGACGCCACGAGGGTCAGGATGGTCCCGTTGACGTTCTTCTCGTCCGAGTCAGTCTCGAGCTCGGGCACGAAGATTTCCCGCACCTCGACCTCGCCGCGGTCGGTGACGTCCTTGCGCTTGTCGCCGTAGTCCCAGGTGCTGGTGACGCCCTTGACGACGTCCATGTTCCAGCCGTCCTCCTCCTTGGCGCGGGTCTCGAGGTCGTCCTTGTCGATGCGGAATCGATGGCCGTTGAAGCGCAGCTCGTCGCGCGAGTCGGCCAGGGGATCCTCGAAGTAGTCGTCCGGGGAGATCCGGCGCAGGACGGGCGTGAAGGTCGTTTTCCCCTTGTGCTTGACGCGCGGGTTCTCGACGCGCTCGACCATGACGATGCCCCAGTTGAAGAGCATGTCCACGGCCGGGCCGCTCGCTACGAAGCGGCGGAGGTTGTTGTCCCGGATCCAGCGGTTCGTACCCACCTGGAGCGCCTTGGCGACCTCTCGCTGCGCCTCTGCGCGCTTCGTGCCGATCTTCACGCGCGGGTTGTCGAAGATGATGCGCGGGATGACGAGGGAGACGTACTCGCCGTAGGGGTTCTCGGGCCCGTAGTCGTCGCTCCAGGAGATGTCGTCGGAGTGCGCGGGGCCGTGGTAGGCCATGCGTTGGCGCATAGACGCCTTGACGAAGCGCTGCGTTCTGCGGAGGGCCTGCTCTGATTCCTCCCAGGCGCGGGCGTAGTTGATCGACCCGGCCTTGCCGCCGCCCTCGTCGTCCTTCTTGCGGAGGAAGAGGACCAACTACGCCTAGCGCCCCCGCCTCTTGCCGAGCGGCCCCATGCGGCGGTTCACCCCGCCCTGCGCCCTGGGCCCCTGGAAGCCCTTGAAGGCCCCCGGGTACTTCACCTTGCGGGTCGCCTTGGCCCGCCCGTCCCCGCCAGCCCGGATGACCGGCCCGGCCCCCACCATCCCGTTCGCCATGCGCAGCACCGGGTTGCCGAGCTGTGCCTTCGTCGAAGCCCGGTCGCTGCCGCCTGCGGCACGCTTGCGCGCGCCCCCGAGCCGCGCCGCAGCGCCGCCCGTCTTCCTGGTCGCCATCGAGTACTCCTTCTTGCCCGTCACCCCCACCGCGGGGGAGACGCCGGACCCTAGCACCCCGAGGGGGCATGGGCAAGAACTGCCCATCCAGGCGGGGACGTCGGCGGGGAACTCCCAGTATCCCGGTAGTTTGGCTCCTCGGAGCTGCTCGCGGCTGGCGGCGAGTGCCGCTTGAGGTGGCACGGCCGGCAGAGCCAGACCACCTTGAGCGGCTCGCTGTACTCCTCGTGGTGTTTCTGGGACTCAGCAGACCCGCAATCTACGCAGGGCTCCCGCGCCAGCTTCCCGCGGCGCTGGTACACGTTCGCGTAGCAGCGCGCGTTGGCCTTCACCCTGGCCGCGCCCTTCAGCTCAGTGTGTTTCGGCCGATTGGCCCGCATCCAAGCGGCGTGACAGACCGTGCACCATCGCTGTTTGGCACGGCGGGGGCGCTTGTGGCACTTTATGCATGGGGATTGTTCCACGCAGCCACCATACAGGAGGGAACGCGCGGGTGTATCCTGGCAGCCATGTGGAGGGCGAAATGATCTCCGAGGAACACCTGATCGGCTGGCTGTGCATGACGCGCTTCAACTGGGCCTCGGGGCACACCATCGACGCGCCCGCCGAAGTGGACGCGGAGATGGTTCGCCTGGGGTGGATGACGATTGAGCCGGAGGCCGACTGGGACGGCAACCACTTTGCAAACCTGACGGACAAGGGTCGGGCCGTCTGCGATCTCTACGCTGCCGAATGGGGGATCGAGTCGCTGGAGATGGCTGAGGACGAGTAGGCGCCCCCTCACTCTGGGACGCCGGCCCAGCGGCCGTCACCCTCGTCCTCGGCGTCGTACACCCCAACGTCGGCCCAGTCGGCGTAGCTGAGGGGCTTGGGCTCCCAGGGCGGCTCCAGCTCCTCCATTTCCCGGCGCCAGGCGAACATGGCCGCGTAGCGGACCGCATCGCAGCCGTCCTGCGCCACGACCGGGTCGGGCTCTTCCTTGACCTCCTTGCCGTCGTCCGCCTTGAGCCAGGTGTAGGCCAGCAGCTCCTCTTCGGTCGCGACAGGGTCTCCGGCCTCCTCCAGAGCCTTGTCGACGTACCGGCTCGAGCCCTCGACGAAGAAGATGCGGTCCTCGCGGAAGCCCCAGCGGACGAGATCGAGCCCGCCCATGTCCCGGCCGGCGTGCTTCTGGTTCTTCGCCTTGCGCGCGCAGGCCGAGCTGTCTGCCCCGCGCCGGTCGGCCAGGCGCTGGTTGAAGAGCTTGATGGCATCGGGCCGAGAGGGGTCGCAGGGGATGGCGGAGAGGCCGTACTCCTCATCTGCCTCGCAGGCCCGCGCGGCCCACCAATCGAGGTCCTTCTGCGTGGCGTACCACTCGGCGACGCGGTAGATGCAGTCCTCATCTCGCGTGGCCCCCTTGGTCACGCCCCAGACTTGCAGCACTCCGGCATGCCGGAATCCCCAGTCCATGCTGGCGAAGTGCCACTTGATCTCTTCCGCGACGTGCTCCTCGAAGTAGCGGCGCTTGATCCTGTGCGTGTGCTCGTCGTAGGTCTCCCAGACCAGGCCCTCCTCGGAGACCCACTCGCCCAGGTAGTAGCGGCGCCGCATCGTGCCGGTGTAGCTGCGCAGGTTGTCGAGATAGGCCTCGGTGACGGAGGGGTTGTCCTTGTGCTTGCTCTTGAGGCGCAGCATGGCGTCGGTCGCGGCTCGCTTGTTGAGCCAGTGGTACTTCGAGGCGGGGTTGCAGTCCGCGATGGCCTGCTGGTAGGGGGCGCCCCGCTCGCCCCGGAGTGCCGGCAAGAGCTCGAACCAGTCGGTCACGCTGACCTCCGTCGCCTCGAAGATGCAGATGATGTCCCACTCCGAGCTCTTGAGGCGTGAGGAGTCCTCCAGGCCCTCCAGCACGATGTGCGAGCCGTTGGGGTAGGTGTAGTAGGCCCGGCTATGACGGCGCCCGTGACCGACGATGCAGATTCTGTCGCCGGCGAGGACGATGTCCTCCCAGATGACCTGGACGGACTCCCGGAGGCTCTTGAGGGTCTTGCGACACCAGAGGACGCGGATGCCGGGGTAGGCGCGGCAGAGGACGTTGACGTACTCGAGGATGGCGCGGGTCTTGCCCGTTCCTCGCGGCCCCTCGATGAGGACTTCGCGCTGGCGTGTGGGGGCGGCCGGGTCCTCTACGGCCTCCATGAGGCGGCGCGCAGCGCCGCGGCAGCGATAGACCAGCTCCCTCAGCGGGCCTCGACTTGTGCTTGGGCCATGAGGATGTCGGCCTCACTCCTCGATCTCGAACAGTAGGCACTCCGGCGCGTGGCGCTGGCCGTTCGCCCACGCTGGAGGCGGGATCGATGTGTTGACTAGCGGCGCGCAATAGGTGGTGTGGGTCTCGCGGATCACGGCGCGCAAGCGATCGATCTCGACGCGGAGCTGGGCCACGCTGCCCTCTGCGAAGCTGTGCGCATCGTCGATCCACGCTTGCAGCTCCGGCGCGCGGTCGGCCAGGTCGTGGATCGGGTCAGAGCAGTGCAACACGACCGTCGGTCGCTCGCCGATGGTGTGGCACGCTACGCGCTCGCTGGGCGGACGCTTACAGGTCGGACACTCACTCATCTGTTTTCCCCATCTTCCCAGCTCGGCGCAACGCCCGCTGTCCCTTGGCCGTCACGGTGTAGTGCAGCTCTCGGAAGGCCCGCTTGTCATCGATTCCCTGCCGGATGTCCAGATCCAGGTAGGAGCCTACCAAGAGGTGCGCCAGGGCGCGCTTGCGGGCCTTGGTGACGGTGAAGGCGCGCCCCTCACGCATGAACCAGAGCACCTCGAGCTCGACGGTGGTCATGCGGGCGGCCCCCCGCGGCGGAGGGTGTCTCGGATCCAGCGGCTGAGGGCCACCGCGAGCACCTTGGCGGCCCGCGGCTCCACGCCTTTGGTGCCGCCCCTGGGGATCACAGACACGACGGGCTGGTCGGCCGCGATCGCCTCGCATAGCTGCGGTGCTTCCACGAGCTCGCCCTCGGGGCTGCCGCCGCTACCGTCCCACCATCCAGTGCCCCCGCCTTCGCCGCACCCGTCCGCCCGACTGCCGTCCAACCAACCGTCGCCCAGGCCATCGCCGTGGCCCGTGCCGTAGCCGGTGCCGGCGCCGTCCGTGCTGTAGGAGTCGCCGCAGCCGGTGCCGTTCCGCGGGATCACAGAGAGCCACCGCGGACGTAGATCGGACACGGCCCCACCTCGAGGGCGTGGCGGCCGGCGAAGGGGAGACTCTGATGGCGCTCGCCGAGCATGTCCGTCACCACGGCCGGGGTGTCGAACTCGAGCGAGACCTGTCGCGGGCCCATGACGGCCCAGGCCATGTACACCGGCGGCCGGTCGTCCCAGCCGGCGTGCATGACCTCCACTTCGCCCTTGGTCCCGGGGTCCAGCATCCACACGTAGACCCCGTCCGTGCCGTCGATCACCGGCTCGAGCAGGCGCGGGGCGGGGAGCATGCGGATCATGGTCTGGATGGCCGTAGCGGCCATCCGCCAGGCGCCCGTCTTGCCATCGAAGACCCCCCCGTTCGCCTGGTCCGCGTCCACGACGAAGAAGGGCGTCACGCACTGCACGCCAAGGCGGATCGCGAGGGCGTAGTAGCGCACCAGGTAGGCGGCCTGGAGGACCGGCGGGACCGTGCGCAGGGGGTCCTCGGCGTAGAGCCCCCCATCCTCCTGTGAGATGTGCCAGCCTCCCTCCGTGAACCAGATCGGCTTGCGGCGCCCCACGCGCTCTGGCACGTTGCGCCACAGGAGCCGGACGTGCTCGACCAGGCGCGCGATGCTCGAGGGGGCCTCCAAGTGCGTGCCCACCTCGCCCTCCGGCGCCGCCGGGTCGATGCCGGGGTGCAATGCGCAGATGTCGTAGGAGGCGTGCACCTCGCGCGCGGCCTCCGAAGTGTAGACGTCCGTGAAGAACTGCATGGCCTGCTGGCTGGCGCGAGCCGTGTCGAAGCCGATGATCATGGTCCCCGGCCGGACCCACCGGACCACGCGCGAGACGCGGATCAGGAGCTTGGCGTAGAGGTCTGCCTTGGCCCTCTGCGTGCCGTGCGCGAGCATGTAGGCCCCGTTCGGCTCGTTCCAGACGTGCACGGCCTTGGCCTCCTGGTAGCGCGCCATCCGCAGCTCCGTGCGCCGCTCCGCGGCCGCGAGGAACTCCTCATCGGTGCCGTAGGCGTCGCGCGGCGCCCCGTCCGCGACGTGCACCGAGTAGCCGAGCTGGTCCTCCTTGAGCATGCCCATGTCCTGCCCGGTCGGGTCACCACCGACGCGCAGATTCCCCCAGCCCACCTGCCGGATGGCGTCGCGGAACTGCCGGTAGCTCGACCCGTAGACGTAGAGGCCGTATCCGCGCCAGTAGCGCGGATACCAGCTCCCGCGCTTGAGTGGCTCCGCGGGGAGGGAGAAGATGCCTGGGATCTGAGTGGGCTGGATCATTCGTGAGGCTCCGGAGCAGGGGGAGGGTGGCGCCCGCCGAGCCCCCCCCAGTGAAGGTCCCGCGGACGCCACTCCGTCTCGGTCGCGGCGCCCGTTGGCAGGGCCTCGACCCGTGCACGATAACCACAGGCGGCCGTGACAGTCAACCGCCACCGCGTGGTATTATGGGGGACATGGACGTCAAGCTCGAGCTCTGGCGGCTGGGCCTGCGCGGCCCCTGCCTGCACCACCTCACGGCGGTCTGCCTCCCCCTCTCTTCAGCCGATCCGGAGCGCTTCGCGGCCCTGCTCGCGGACTACGCGGCGAGGGCGCGCGGCGCGCGGAGGCGCAGCGGACTGCTCTCGACGGTCATGACCGATGCCGATGTCCTCGAGACGTGGGAGATGCTGGGGAGGGTGCGAGCCCTTGGGGCTCATGGGGCTCCGGCCGAGCCCGAGCTGAGCGCGGACCAGGCATGGCCCCTCGTGCAGGCCATCTATCGAGAGTGTCACACGCAAGCGGAGATGGCGCTGCGGGCCCCCCCTGGGATCGCGCAGGCGGTGCAGTCCCTTGGGGGCTGGGGAGAGCTGATCGGGATGGGGCCGTTCGAGGTCGAGGCCATGCGCAAGCGGTTCGTCGCGGCCTGGGGGAGTGGGTAAGTGGAACACGACCCCGAGATCGTCCACACGCCGCTCGACGGCAACAAGCGCATGCCCCGCTTGAGCTTGCGGCGGTCGAACGGGAATCCGCCGCGCCAGCCGGCCCTGTGGAACCACGTCCATGTGCCACTGCCGCTGCCGGAGCCATGCTACGGGCGCTACCCCAGGGGATTCCTGGACTGGGCACTCTCGGCGCTAGCAGTGCCGGGGCACGAGGTCCTGCACGTCTGCTCCGGCGGCATGTCGCGGGACGACGCACGGGGCGGGACACGCGTGGATCTACGCGCCGCAGCAGCCCCCGACGTGCTCGCTGACGGCCGCCGCCTGCCCTTCGCGGACGCCTCATTCGGCGCCGTGCTGATTGATCCCCCCTACTCGGTCGAGTACGCGCAGGAGCTTTACGAGGTCGTCTATCCCCGGCCGAGCCACCTGTTGGCCGAGGCGGCCCGCGTCTGCGGCCCTGGCGGCGCTGTCTGCATGCTGCACTTCCTAGTGCCGCTCCCTCCCGCCGACTGCGACCTGGAGCGCGTGGAGGGGATCACGCAGGGCCTGGGCTACCGCATCCGGGCGTGGACGGTCTACCGCAAGCGGCGGTTGGGGCTCTTCGATGCGCCGGTGGGTGAAATTACGCACCCAGGTGGGTGAAATCTCGCGGTGGGTCTCGCTGGGCCCTTCTTGGCCCGGCTCCCCGCGAGCGAGGGGACAGGGGGCCAGCCTGTATAGGTCGTCGCTGCCCCCCTGTCCAGCCCCGGCACTCTGTGGTATTATTCCCTCAAGCGGCTGGGGAGGAGCGGCCGAAGAGATCGGTGCGGGGGAAGCATCCCCCGCGCAACCAAAGGACACGGAAATGACGCAAGTAGACGCCCCCAACTTCAGGCGCTGCGCGATCTGCGGCTGGCGCATCAACGGCACCGGAGACCACGCCCCCTCGCCCGATCCGCTCGGCCTGCTCGGCGAGGTGTGCGTGTGGTGCTGGAAGACGCGCGCCGGCGAGGAGGTGGCGCCGTGACCGAGCGACGCGAATACCAGATGTCCGCAGCCCAGCTAAAAACGCTGCTGGACGCATGCAGGCCCGTCCCCTACCTGGTGTTTGGCGGGGTCGAGCCACGGAGCCCGCAGGAGAACGCGAACGCCGCCTGGGCAGATCTTGGCCGGCAGATGGGGTTTGACGGCAAGACCGCCAAGCCAATCCCTGGGCGCGGGCCCGACTGGTTCACGGCTGAGCCGGTGGAGGTGGCGCCGTGACCTATCCCATCAACGAACGCGGCGGCTGGATCGTGCCGGCGGGCAGCGTGATCTCGGCCGATACGCGGGTGCCGGCGTACTCCGAGTTTGGAGAGCATTGCTGGCTTGACCAGCGCTGCGATCTCGGCGAGTGCTGCGATCTCGGCCTGGGATGCGTGCTCCGCCCTGGTTGCCATCTCGGCCCGGGGTGCACGCTCGGAGAGCGCGCCGTGCTAGGCCGTGGCTGCACGCTCGAGGCGGACTGCGAGCTCGGCCTCGATTGCATGCTCGGCGACGGCTGCGAGCTCGGCCCAAGCTGCAAGATCGGTGCGGGCAGCATGTTCGGGGCCGATTGCGTGATCCCGAGGGACTGCACGTTCGAGCTATGAAACCCAGATCCGAATTCCCCGGCCGCTGTATGGCATCCGACGAGGCGGGCGGGATGTGGATGAACATCGAGGCGTGCGGGCGAACGTGGAAGGCCGTGGCCTCATGGGGACTGGGCTGGGATCACGTCTCGATCTCCGAGCAGCACCGCATCCTCGTCGCGAAGGAGCACATGCACCCTCCGCCGTGGGAGGTGATGCAGCGCATGCGCGAGCTGTTCTTCCTGCCCGAGGAGACCGTGCTACAGATCCACCCGCCGGCGGATCAGTACGTCAACTACCACCCCGGCGTGCTGCACCTCTGGCGGTCTCACAACCAGGTGATCGAGCCTCCGCCGACGTGGATGATCGGCCCCAAGTGAGTGACCGTGACCCCAACGAATGCTCGCAACCCGACTGCGACTCGCCCGCGGCGTTCCGCTACACCTGGCCGGGACGAGACGAGGCGCGCGTCTGCCTCATGTGCTCCGCGCGGGTGTCCGCTTTGGCGAGCTGGCTCAGCCTGCACTTGCAATTCATCCCGCTGACTGCGGACGACTACCTGCGAGGTGAGGGCGGCGTGTGACGCGCGCGGCGCGCGCCCCCACTCCCCTTCGGGTCGGGGCTTAACACCCCTTGTTTCTCTTTAACCCTTGGAGGGGAGACCAGAGGGAGAGGAAGCGGAACCGCTCGCGGTGCTCGCTCGTCTCGCTTCGCTCGACCCGATTCTCAGCGGGCAGGCGGGCGATCCCGAGCCCCCCTACCCCCCGGACGATCGTGACCGCGGCCGGAAGGCAGGTGGACGGCTCTCAGCGGTATAGGCTGGGCTTCACCGTCGCCCCCACGTACGTCGAGTACGCACGGATGAGTAGACCGGCCGCGCAGGTAGAAAACAAGCCCCCCCCGTGCAGATTCTTCCCGAGGCAGGTGAACGCGACGGGCGCAACCTCAGCACAATGGGGGGCTTGTTTGGGGTTCCACCGCGAGGACACTTCGGACGAGTCCGACCTCGAGGTCCCCGTGGGGAACCTGTAGAGAGATTGTGGATAACTCCGCCCCTCGGGTCAAGGGGCCGGCGCTACTCTCGCTCCAGGATCACCCGCTTGACCGTGGTGTCGGCGCGGATGTCCACTCCCTGGGTCCGGAACGCCGAGGGGCCCCAGGCTCGGATGATCTCGTTCATGATGCGCGGGGCGGCCGGTCGGCCGTCGCACCAGGTCATGGCCATGTCGAGGCCTTCGCTGAAGACGGCCTCGGCGCCGATCTGGGAGCACACCTCCCAGGCGGCGCAGAAGGCCTCGTCCCGGCGGTTGTTGTTGGTGCGCCCGAGCCATTGGTACACGGCCACGTTGCTGATCCCGGCCGCCCTCGCCGCCCAGGGCACGGTGGGCCGCACGCAGCAGGCGCCGAGCACCAGGTACTGCTTCGGCTTCAGGCCGGGGAAACGCTCGATCAGGTCCTGCGCGAGCGCGCTATCGGGCGCGGATTCGGGTTCATCACTCATGCGGTCGATCCCAGGGGAACATGTCCGTAGGCCATAGCGCCCCAGCCTTCACGTACTCACCCCGCGGCAGCCCGGGGAGGCCGTCACAGGGCGGATATACCCAGACGACGCGGTCCCACTCGCCCAGACGGCGGCGCCATTCGGCGCACGGTCCCGCTGAGCTCGCCACGACCATGATGCCACGGAAGGAGACCGGCGCACTCGGATCCAGCGCCTCCCATCCCGCAAGATCGCAGAGCTCCAAGACGTAGCGGCGGACCGCCTCGCTGTTGTTGGCTAGATGGAGTCTCCACGGCCGGCAGTTTGTGGCTTGCATACAAGCATCGACGAGCTCTTGCAGCAGGCGAATCGTGGGGAAGGGATCGCGCGCCGTTGCGGCACCAACATCCACCGACGGCGGCCCAGCGCCAGCCAAGGCCGGCGCCAAGAACCCGAGGCCCGGCAGGCAGGCGGCCGCCCTGAGGAGGTCGCGGCGATTCATTCGACGATCGCCACCATGCTGCCGTACGGCACGAGGAAGAGCATCCGGTGCTTGTCGATCAGCACGAACGGGCCGGGCACGATGACGACTCGATCGC